>Ga0102934_1000399_pt1 | contig 28735 bp, 31 predicted proteins | sample SalPonR2_A_D1_MG_FD_78175 | JGI IMG/M metagenome (GOLD analysis project Ga0102934, IMG submission 78175) | Salt pond soil microbial communities from South San Francisco under conditions of wetland restoration - Salt Pond MetaG R2_A_D1_MG | ecosystem: Environmental > Aquatic > Marine > Intertidal... | reverse complement strand
GAGGACGAGGACGAGGAAGAAGAAGAAGAAGAAGAGGCGGAAAGAGAGACGCACGAGCCCTCCGAGATTGAGATGCGCCAGCGCCTTCGGCTCTTGCACACCATGTCCTCAGTGTCCTCGATGGGCGAAGCCGCAACGCTCCTCAACCGCGCCATGCTGAACACGGCGTGTGGGAGGTTCGAGGACGCCCTCTGCCTCCTTGACGACGTGCTGGGGATGGCAAGCACTGAGACCACGAGCGTGGAGGAGGCGAGGATGCAGGCGCGCGCGGCGAAGGTGAAAGGTACCGTGCTGCAAGAGATGGGTCTCATGAAGGAGGCCAGCGTCTGGTACGAGCTCAGCGTCCGGGCAGGGCGGCGACTCCTCCAGCAGGCACCCCTTTCCGAGGACTTGCGCAAGTATTTCCCGTCCCTTCGGTACGTGCACAACCAACTCGCGCAGTTTTATTTGTCCGTGCGGGCCTTTGCCCTGGTACTGGAGCACTTTGAGCAGCTGGTGGCCTTGACGGACGACGCGGGGGACCGACGCCGCCTTCTGCGGGAATTCGAGCGCCTTTCCCTCGAGCACGATTTCTGGCAAGACGTGACGCCCGGCATGCTCGACCAGGAGCTGGAGCAAGGGCGCAGGTGGTACAGGGAGAAATGCTGGGAAGAAGCGGCGCTCCAATTTCGCCGGGTCGTGCAATTGGCACGCCTGGCGTCCTTTTCCTCGGGGGATGGGACACGGATGGTCGAGGCCCGGGCCCTGGGGAACTATGCCACTGTACTCAAGGACTTGCGGAGGTGCGACGAGTCCATCCTCGCTTACCGGCTCTGCTGTCGGCTTTTGGAGGAGCTGGAGGAGGAGCAAATGGAGCGGCGCATGCTGAATGGCTTGTCTTTGTCCCTGATCGAAGCGCACAGGTACGAGGACGCCGCCGTGGTCTGTGAGCGGCTTTTGGTGCTGACGGAACGGGACGACAATGTGGAGCTTGTCAAAACCAGGTTGGAAGAGATACAGGCGTGCCTGCGAGACGGGAGGCGGACGATGGAGAGGGAAAGTGTGGATGAGGGGAACGAAGAGACGAGGTGAGGGCCCCGTGGGGGCCAGAAACACGCCTTAAATGTGACAGGTCGTATCGAGTAACCAATTTAACAAATAAAGTGCCGCATTATTCGAGTCGTTGTAGACCCTTTTGGTAATCGCCTATTGTTTAGTTTCTTGAGGCATAAGGCTGGCAATACGAGTACTTTCGTTCCTCCTTCTGATGGTGACGCAGAGTTAGTCTCACTCCTTCCACTCACCCGAATATTCCAGAAGCTGCGCGGTTGCCATCACATAAAACATGTATCACCGTGACCTTTTCCTATTCCAGCACCCTACAGCTCACCAACATGTCAAGCCCAGCTTGCAAATTTTCCTTTCTAGCTCACTCTGCTATCGCACTTGTACCGTGGACACATCTATGCGGAGCTCTTTTCAGTCCCGGCGTCTGCCGTACACAATGAAAAACGGATTCAACGCGTCCGGCTTGTTATACTCCACGGGCAGTCCGGGCTGGCATGCCTTGCCTCCTTCCGCTTGCAGAACCTCTCCTCCTGCCGCCTCCACCACCGCGTGTGAGGCGCAGGTGTCCCATTCACAGGTTGGTGCCAACCGGGGGTAGACGTGCGCCTCTCCCTCGGCTACCATCAAAAGCTTTAAAGAAGATCCTAGCGCCTTAAGAGTCGGGTTCTGGTACTTGCTTATAAAATTCTCCGTTTCGGGGGTATTGTGTGAAGCAGAGGCAACGACGGCCAAGTTTGGATCCTTTTCACTGAATTCTTTCACCTTGATGGGAATTGGTGGCTCATCCGCGATCTCCACAAAGGCGCCGTGGCCTTTCGCGCCATAGTACGTCTTAGCCGGTTCCATAGCTGGCACGTGTACCACCCCAAATATGGGGGACTTCCCCTGGCATAACCCAATGTTTACCGTGAATTGGCCGTTCCGCTTTAGAAACTCCTTCGTTCCGTCCAGGGGGTCAACGCACCAGTAGAAAGGCCAATTGCTTCGTTCTTCATACGGAAGCATTTTGTTTTCCTCGGAAACGATGGGAATCGAAGGATACTTTTCCTTGAGCGAGGCACAAATCAGGTTGTTGGCAGCAAGATCAGCAGCGGTCAGGGGAGAGTTGTCGGACTTTGCCTTAACGTCCCAGCTAACAGTGTCCGGGAAGGCGTATATAGACATGATGGCATCTCCAGCCGTCTTAGCAATAGAAACCACATCTTTGGCTAAGACCTTGACGGCGCCGGCCTGGATGATCATGGGAAACTGTTGACCAGTATGGTGAGAGCATAATCAACGGTCAAGAATCATGAGAGGACTCGCGTGGTATATGGTATGAGTGATATAGGAAAGCGACTAGGAAGAATCGACGAGAGATGCGCGCCAGCTGACAGGACTCGCTCCAGAGGCGCCGGGGTCGCGCTCCGGGCACTGGGTCCCAAACTTGGTTACCCAAGTGTTTTGTGTACACCTCAGCCCTCTCTCATTTTTGCGTGAATGGGGCCTGGTCTTTGTGAGTGTTCTGCAGGGTATTGGATAGTAATGACGGTATCCACCAACCCTGTGCTTCTCGTTTGCGGAGCAAGTATTGACGGTCGATCAAACGAGTTACCCCTATTTTCCGAAGCTCCCGGAGCCCCCCGAAAAAAACAAAACTTGGCTTGCCATACAAGAATATGTGTAGCCGCGTAGAGCCTTCTGTGGTGTCTGCTTATTGCCGATTGACGACTTCTTTCCTCAGTCTGACGCTCATGAAATTACCTATATATCAGACGGGCACTTACGACAAATATGACGATTAAGCGAAAGGGGCTTTTGTCACCAAGATGTCCCGATGTTCATGCTGCTGTTGTAGCGACAGACTGCTGTCGTGCTAACACGGCGACTTCAGTGAAGCATGGTGGAGAGAAGCCTCCAGTAGTGTCCACGAGTGGTGACTTGCCAAAGTATGAGCCACGCGTTGCAGATGACGGAGTCCTCCACGGTGCTTGTCAAACAGAGATTAAGGCTCTGCGGGCGGAGGTTGAACTACTACGCAAGAAGCTTGACGCTGCATTAGGTGACATACCAGCATGCTCTATTTGCCTGGAATGCGTTGACTATCCTGTAGAGCTGCAGGAGTGTCGGCACCTCTTCTGCTGTCAGTGCTTCTACATGTATGCCAAATGGAAAACTACTGGGAACATAGCATGTCCTGCGTGTCGTACAACAGTATATAAGGCACCGCTACCACCGCCTCTCGCCTTCATACAACATTTAGACGCGATAAAGGTTGCGAAGCGGCGACAACAAGAGGCGGTAAGGACGGGCGCAGACCCAGGACAAAGTCTCGAGGGAGGTATATATAGAATTGACGCAAAAGCAGAAAGTCAGAGAAGAAGCGAAGAAGAAAGTGAACGCAAAGTAGGAGAGAAAATCAAATTGGAAAGATGGAAGGAAGGGGTAAGCATGATGAAGTCACATGATGAGGAGATAGGAGAGGATGACGACCGCTCTGCTGCAGGTCTATTGGATCGTGCTGGCCCGTCGGGGCAGGCGCAGGAGGATAGGGATATGGAGGCAAAAAAGACTGCAGCTGCTACCGCCATTGCTGCTCGCCGTGCCCGTGCGGCGTACCAAGGCCAGATGGCCGAGTTGAAAGTCATGTTCGAGGCTGCAGAGCGCATGGGCGAGGGGGCTGTCGGGCTGAATTCCTCCAGAAGAATACGGCCGCGTACAATAAGAAATGCAGAGATGGATGGAAGCACTCATCTCAACTACGATGAGTCTGACGGTGTGTACCGCTGCCTGAACTGCCATTGGGAGGTGGATGAAGGGGGCCTGTGCGCCCGATGCCTCCACGACGACGACGATGAAGAGGAGGATGTAGATGTAGCACATGTGTCGAGGACGGATTTCTACCCACCGGGTCAGTTTGATTACGATAGCGATGAAGATGGGACTTTGGATCGATGACCACGAATTCAGTGATGGCGATGGAGTGACGAGGGGATTGCCATTGAGATGAGCGTCAAACCGAGATTGCTTCTATTGGCTTTTGTTTTGGTCCCTACCACGCCGCCTAGTAAGTGGAGAAGGATGGATAAAATGTATGAAAGGAAGAGGGAGCCGGGTAGGACTATAAGGAGGAAACAAGAGGGAGCGGGAAAATGGAAGAAGAGGAGAGCGGTGAGGCAACTGTCGCACTGGTTCGTGATGCGTTTGAAACTGAGCGTGACAGAAGATAAACGAGCGTTGAATCCCGCAGCGAGTCATGTGAAAGCGACCTAGAGACGAGGTCTGCTAGCCATGAAGGAGCGGGCGAAAGAGAAGGAACGGTGCTGAGACGCATGAAATGGGGCACATCATACGGTTATGTATCTCTTTCGTGAGCAGAGCAAGGGAATAGCAATCATATGTGACATCAATGTAAATATAAACTTCAGTGTATCTTCCTGCAGATCTATTTTTATTTACTTTCTGCTCGAAATCCAAGCCGGTTTTCCGTTCGAGTCCCAGATTTATTTCACAAAGGGTGTGCGTGTGTATTCTCGAGGATTGTTCTCATGATCCATACGTGTCAGCCTGAACTGAGCCAGTCCCTTTCAGATCGCCCCTTCCAAAGACAAGCTATGAAATGTGTGCCTGGCAAAGTCATACTTTTCGTTTCCGCTATCAAGTGCCCTCGCGCCTGCCGGGAATGATAAATCAAACTTCATGCCTCAGATACCACACGTAGGCCCCGCAAATTGAAGGCAAAACAGTCCAGTCAGACGTGCCATGAAAGTAGAACGGATCGAGGCAGCCCAATGAAATTTGGCATGGCTCAGCACTACTACAGACAGCAAGGCATGAGGACTCGCCGCAGGAACCATAGGGCGGCTTGGGATCCCTTTGGAAGATGGCTCCTAGTGCCGCTGCAAGATGTGCCAGAGTCGAGACGCCTCCACATACAAGGCACCGGACGCGTCGGGTGCGTTTTCGATGTCGATAGCGACCAGCAAGCGGGGTGATGCGTCCCTTTTCTTTTGCCTCTCTTCATCAGCGTCCCACCAGTTCCACACATCGGCCAACATCTTGGCCCCTTGTCTTCCAATGCCAGTGCGCAGTAAATTGAGCAAGTTCAATCGCGAAAAAATGACCTGCTGCTCATCTCTCTTCTCAAAAGATGGCTGGAAGAGCCCAGCGATTGAACGGGCACCATTCTCGCCAATCCTGTTCCACGATATGTCCAAGTGTCTCCACGTGCAGGAGCCCGCCGAGTCCAGTATCAGGGCTTTCTTCAGGCCCTCCGCAAAGCTGGCAAAGTTCTCATCTAAGTCTACTTTCCGAAGATCGAGATGCTCCAAAGAAGGGCAGCTAGCCAGGGCCATGGAAAAGGCACATAGCGGGTGATGCTCTTCCGCATGTGCGCTTTGGGCGTTACTTGCACTCGCTAAGACCTCGACGCCGAATGGATTGTAGCTGAGATCGAGATGCCGCAATTTCTGATTCACTGACTTAGTAGAGGCAAATTTCGATATAGCGACCAATGCATCTTGACGGATGTTGTTATGCGAAATATTTAGATGCTCAATCCTTGCACAGGACATGTTCACAAGGCTGCGAAAAAGCAGGCGCGCTCCCTCCGACCCGATGGAGTTGTGGCTTACATTGAGATGCACCAAGGACGGAATTTGCCAGTTCAAAACTAATCGATGCATTACCATGCTATTTAGAGTGGTGTTGAAGAGATTGAGGTGTCGCAGTGACAAGGGCAACGCCCGTCCCAAAGCGCTCCATGCTTTACGAGAGAAGTCAGTAGGAGCTGATAATACGCTATTTGTTCCCGTGCCGACTTCTTCTGTGCCATGTAAGACCGAGTCCGGGGAGTAACTTTGCACTTGATTGTCGTATAATACATCCAACGGATTGTTAGATAGGCTCAACATGGTAAGGAGTGGACAACGAGCCAATCCTCGCGCTAAGTGGAGAACACCTCGCAGGCCGATACCCGTATTTCGAAGGTCTAGAGACTGAAGCAGTTGGCAATCTCCACTTTCTAAGAGATCGCATAGGGCATCAATACCGCTATCGCCAATGGTATTCATAGCTAATGTTAACTCTCGAAGCAATAGTGGCTTCTGTGGCTCAAGGTTTTTGGAGAAGTATGCAGAGGATAGCGACGTAGTCATTCCAGGAGTGATACCCACACAATTTTCACTATAGCTGGCTGTTGTATCAATGCTTAAAAAGCTCTGCGAAAACTCTGCTTGCAGGGGTGATCCCGAGCATTTGTGGCGCTTGTCACGCCTGTGTCCCCCGTTTGTGGATCTATAGCTCTCGTCAGTAGTAGTGGCGAGACTCTTTGCCAATAAAGTGATGCCCGAAGGTGTCAGAAAGAGTCCTGAAAGATCAAGTCGCTGAAGGCTTGAGGCACTGGAGGGTAGTGCCAAGAATTTTGACAAAGCCCAGCTGCCCTCGTTGCTCAACTTGTTCCCTTTCAAATTTAATACCTCTAGGCGTTTCAGTAAGCGTAATTTATTGACAAGCCTATCCGGAAAACGCAATTTCCCATCAATGTAGGCTATGAAATCGCATAATTTTTTGGAATAAAAAATCTTTGAAGCCTGTCCAAGCTTGTTTACGTCGTGAGGACGCAAGAAAGCTACTATATGGACACAAAGGTCCTGACTTAGGGAACTAATGCAAACTCGTTTATTGTGTGATAAGCGCATTGTAATGAAAGGTCTACGCGCGATGTACTCTTTTTGATGCTTCCAAGTGATATGGAGCTCTGGAATGTTGTATTTGGACTGCTACGGCTTGATCGAGGGGATGGCATCCACCGTTGCAAATTACTACCGCGGTGTAGGGATGCGCGATGTATGAGCACTCGACCTTATTAAGAAGATTATTTGCACGATAATTGTCATTGTATGCAATGAAAAACAGGTTTTGTCGCATAAGGCATACTGAAGTCAGTGAAAGCGTACAATGGAAGAAAACCGTTGCATTCAAAATCTGTTTTCAAAACTTCAAAGCAAGTGGTTCGGCATTTGGCAGATCTGTTCGGAGGTCCTTGCTATACACGATGACTTCCAAGTTTCCAAGTTTCATCTATTTAGAGAAAAAAATGATGTCTATGCTTGATAGCTATGATATCTGAACCGAAATTGTAGATTGGACCCTTCGCCGCTTTTGAAATGCCTTGCAAACTTCCCTGTGCAACGATATTTTCATTCACGCGTTCAAAAATTTCGAGATGCAAGCCTCAAAGTGGAACGAGGGCGTCCATTAAACAAAAGAAATAGGAGGCTCAAACATCGTAGAAACTCGACATTCTCCAATGAGAGATACAACAATCTTCGTAGAGTTTGCTCAAGAGGTAATTCCATTGCTTTTCGACATATGGAGTGGCTTGTGTAGAGAGTTGACTCTGAGCACGTTGAAGTCCACCTATATCGAAATCCTTTTCCCAAATAAATCTTGCGTACGTTTCCCCCGAAAAAGTCCTACCGCCAACAGACCTTGCACATCGAGGATCATGCTTATAAGAACCATAATGTCCGGCTCGCCGGCTTACTTTATATAAATATCCCCAAAAAATAAATTCATTTACACGAGGCTCTGGCAATGCCTTCCAAAAATGGATTGCCTTCCAAATATGGAAGTGATCGACGCCCTTACTTCCGGGTCCATCACGAAATACACAGAAAGCGCGTGCACAAAAAAGCATTCTTTGGTCAATATGCCATGCCAATTTGCGCTTTCATTCAAACAGCCCCACCATCGAGGTCTTCAACTAGTCTCTATCTGACGACATCGCATAGCAATCGTCATACAATCATAATAATTCACGGCACAAGGAGGGCAAGCGGGAGCCCCTTCACAACTTCGAATCTAATCATCTCATTCAGGGGCCACATCTTGTCTGTACCCCGACTATCTAAAAATGTATCCATGCGACCCACTTAACGCTCCACAAATGGGCGTCCATTTGCTGTGGCCACTCGAGAGCCCCACTCCAGGAGATGCATCGAGCAATCATCTTTGTCGAGGATGAGCTCCAGGAAGACCAAATTTGGGTGTGTCTTTGCCTGCTCCATCGCTTCCAATAGCTCCCCCTGCGTCTTACAACAAATGGTGAGGGCCTTGCCATCATCATGGCAAAACGCATCAATGAGCTTCTTGTAGTCCCAGTTCTTGATCACGTTGTAGCTGTTGGCGGGCAGGAAAGGGAACAAGGGCAAGCAGCGAGACGGGTCAGTCCTGGAGCATCTATCTCCTATGAAAGCTCAGCTGTTACAGATCCTCCCCGGCACTTACATGCCATCATGAATTTCGACCTCGATTGTGTACCCCCCATTGTTGATAAGCACAATAATCGGGTTGGCCCCGTAGCGGATCATCGTCGAGACCTCCTGCGCCGACATTTGAAAGGAGCCGTCGCCAATCATGGCGACCACGCGCCGACCTTCGTGCTGGGCCGCTAAGGAATACCCAAGCACAGCTCCGACGGACCAGCCGATCGAGCCGTACTGCATTTGGAACTCGTAGCCGCACCCACGAGGCAGCTTCATTGTTTGCCCTTGGAACCAGGAGTCTGTCGTGCAGGGGATTGAAATGCATGATGTAGAGACATTTCGTAACGTGAATACACTGTATTTTCTCAATGTTTCCGTGCTCCGAGCAGACAAAAGGTGATGGGCTCTCCTACACGACACAGATCAAAGCGCGCTCGCACTCCCTTGCTCCAGACAAATTTTGAGCCTCACGAGGCATGGAGTCATTAGAACTCAACCGTTTTTTGTAAATCTGACCAGTATCTTCCCTTACCGCCTGTCTCCACGAGCAGCGCCGTTTTCGGTGTCAGCAAATTTTGGACCTGCTCGTGCACAAATCGCATCGTCAAAAGCGTCTCGGCCGGCCGAGCCGCCAACCGAGCCTCGGGCGCAAAAATTCGGGTGTAGGCCTTTATGGACGCGTCGTTTCGCGGAATGACCTTGGCCAAAGCGACCGCAAACTCCGCCATGTTCACGCACCCATACTCCCCCCCGGGGGTCTCTACCCTGTCTACGTTCGCCGTGACAAGGCCCTTCTTCTTGATCAGGCACGTGTACCCCGTGGTGTTGTAATCGTTGAAGCGCGAGCCCAAAAAAATGTACATGTCTGCACTCTCCACGGTTTCTCCCGCCCCCACGCTCGATACAGGCCCCCAGTACGTGCCAATGTACTGGGGGTGATCCTCAGGGAACATACCCTTGGCATCAGGCATGGTTGCGACCGCGCAGCCCGCAGCATCAGCCAGTTGGATGACAGCATCGAAAGCTTCCGCCATGCGCACCTTCACACCTATGACGATGACAGGCTTGGCCGCATGCGTCCACTGTGTCAGGGTTGTTTGCACGGCCGCGCGCAAGGAGGCGGCGTTGGAAGGCTTGCGCGGAGGAATTTGGAACGGGATGGGTAAAGAGACATGCTCCTCGGAGATGTTGCAGGCCACATCCAGGTACACAGGTTTCTTCTGGGTCATGGCCGTGACAATCGCGTGGTCGATCTGACGCGCTGCCTGACCGGGAGAGCGGATTTCGACCGCCTCGGCGACCACATGGCTGAACATATCAATCTGCTGACGACGATCGATCTTGCCTGCGCATTGAGGATTAAAGGGCCGGTCAGACGGAGGGATCTCCATTGAAAGATGGCAGGGTCCACGTGACTGAAGCGCAGTATAAGCACGTAGCCTGTCCCAATGCGAAGACAAGGGGAGTCCCCCACGGTATCCTCCGTGGTCGCATGTCCCACTCGCACCCTCAACCTACCAATTGTGTGATGCAGGATCCGGTCCGAGGCATAATCGTTGGAGTTGGGCGCTCCAGATATGAAAATGATGGGTAAGTCGTCGGAGTATGCTCCAGCAATGGCATTGATTGCGCTCAAGCCGCCCACTGTATACGTAACAACCATAGCTGCAACGCCATTTTTGCGGGCACAGCCATCAGCGGCATATCTTTGGAGTGAAATTGCCGAGTATTTTGATGGTAAGAAATACAACATGATAGGATGGAATCTGTCAGTGGTGCAAGACGTTTGGAGCGCGAATCCTCGCACCCGACTTACCCCGCATTGAGCTCATTGCAGCAAGAGATGAGTTTCAGCTCGGGGAACAAGAGGAGCTGGTCCAGAAGCAAAAGGTTGTAGTCACCTGTACAATATGTTTCAAGGAGGAAAAAAATCCGTGGTATCGTGACGATCAGTCGATGGATGAATCTCTCACGCTGAGGTGGGGCTGCAGCACGGAAAGGTGTGATTCGAAGGAAGTGACTGCTGCCTCTGGAGGTGATGAGACATCTACCTTCACATGTGAAAGTCGCGAATCACATATGTAACTTGACGTACCAGGCACGGCATAATATTCCTTGATGCCGACATTGATCAGTCGCCTGGCCAGATAAGTCCCCACGTTGCTCGGAATAGTATTGCCGTCCGACATGATGTGCAGTGAGATTCTTTTATGTTACCTTTCCTGAGGGGAGGTCGCCGAGCCTACCAGTATCAAATGAATATACGTCAATTAAGCATGAATCTCAGGCACTCATAGGATTGTCTTGTCGTTTTCGAGATATCGATTTTTTCCAGCTCGCAGGTATTGCCGCTCCAAAGCACATGTTTATTCGAGCACGTACTTCTATCCAGTGTCGCCTCACTTGTCCAGCGAGAACAAGCAGGGACGCCTGTGCATGTTCTCGCTTATGATGCCTGCCCTTCTATTAAATCCAATAAATAATGGGACGCAGGCCCTTTCCACCTCTACAAAATATATAAAGCACGTATTCAGGTCGAGAAGGACCGATGAGGGCAAGATTCGTTTAGTGGGTCTTGCCTGTCGCTTGGCGAGAGTAGAGAGTTGCCCCCGTGGTATCACAACGGCTGAGAGATCGCTTTTTGCGGGTTTCGAGCCGGAACAAACATCCGAGGCAGCACGGGGAAGACAAAGGTCGATGTTTATCACGAGTCATTCCTGATATCTGGGCTGGGCTTAAAAAGGAACAAGCCATCCGTCCCACCTCGTCCCGGGGGTGGGAGTCCGATGCAACAACAGCGGCCCTCCTCCCCCCGTGGTCGCCAAATATCTGCCCCTGTAAAGGCTATGTAGAGTAGATGCGTATTTCTCGGTCATCGGATCCATTGATCGGATATTTTTTGTTTATGGCAGGCGTGGCAGGCGCTGGGACCTTTGAGGCTTTGGTCCATATAAATCTCTTCTCATATGGTAGATGCCCGTGACATTAAGACATGAGAGATGCTTGGACTTTGAACCCACGGAGCAGTAACGCGCCTTCACTCGTCAAGACCGTTTCGTTATTTTTTCATTCCATCCTCCTCCTCGAGCTACCTCCGACGATCACGATCGATTGCTACTTTTGAATAGAAGGTGAGGCATTGCTGCACGATGTCTTCTTCTGTCTAGGATTGGGATGCATAGTGCTCGTACAACCTCGGTCTGACGTTACCTGGGTGCAAAGAGGAGACATAAGCATATGAACACTAAATACTCCGGAGGGATAATATAAGCACCCCGCGCATAAAAGAGGAGAGTTTTGCAGCATGCAAATCTAGGAAGTAGAAAAAATCGTTCCTTTGATGTTTGCGAGATGCATATGTCCGACAAAGAACAAAAAAGCAAACAGTTCAAAACAGTGGACGATGGCAAGCTTAAAAGCGGTTATTCATTTCTACCGGAGTCTTGGATGCCCTGACCATAAGCAACAAGCGCGATACTCCCCGCTCCTCTCTCATCATATTTCCTCATGCCTCCCTCTTTGATATCGCCTCACGCCTCTCCTCCTCGCCACGCAAGGCTCAAGCCGTCCGCTGCCCCCTACTCCTGGCCAGAGTCCTCCTTCGCCTCGCTGTCTCCCTCTTCCTCCTTCTCCTCCTCCTTCGCCTTCTGTAGCGTGGCCTCCGTGGCACTCACCTTCACCCTGGCCCGTCGCGCCACCCGCTCTCCGATCTGATACCCTTTCTGCTCCACTTCCACGACCACCCCGTCCGCCTCCCCGACCACAACCTCCCCCACCTCCATGCTCTCCTCGTCATATGCATCACCTGCCGCTGTAAGGATGGATAGGAAGGAAGGTTACATTAAAAAGGATGGGGAGGAGAGAAAAGGAGGGAGGTAGAGGAGGAGAGGGCGCTTTGGGGGTGTCTCAGTTCTCCAAGGTGATCTTTTCCGCATGACCGTAGTCTTGGACAATACATGCATCATTAATCCTGTTCCTCATCGACACCTTGCCCCATCGGTCCTTAAATGTAAGTTTCCTTTTTCGTCGCCCAAGATAGGCCAAAGGCGGTCAAGAAAGAAATATCGTGCGTCCTCCGACCCTCCTTCCCTCCCTCCCTCCACGCCGTCCGTCTCGAAGCTTACCGATCTCCAAGACCTTGACACCCAGCCTCTCAGCCTTGCCCACAAAGACCTGCAGGAGGTTCTTGTACCCATTCAGCACCTTCAAAGAGGCCTCGCTGGTAACGTCCGCATACCTCTCCTCCAGCTCCTCCATCAGGTCGAAGACCGGCAGCAGCTGCTTCATGGTTTCTTGCGCAGCTTCCTCCCGCACGTAGGTCAATCCGTCCGCTCGTCGGCGTTTGTATGTCTCAACCTCGGCCGCAAGACGCATAAAACCCTCTTTCCCCACAGTTTTAAGCCGGTCTTGGGCCTCTGTCAGCTCATTCCGCTTCTTGGCTAACTCCTTCTCCAACTCCTTCAACTCCGCCCGCAAAGCGGCCTTAGCTTGGTCCTCCGGGGAGAGCTCTTCGGCCTCCTCCTCCTCACTTTGTTCAGTGGCTTCCACTCCTTCTCCTTCCTCGGCGGCCACATGTTCAGTCTCGTCCCCTCGCTTCTTCCCCTCCTCCGAGCCCTCTTCCTCCGCATCCTGTGCTGTTGCCCACAGCCGCGTCCGACGACTTGGACGCAATACCGCGCGTTTCCGCGTAGCACAATTACATAACGAAGTGCAGGCATACTTACATTGTTCGCTTTTTTGATTGATCGTCGAGCGGACTGTCGTCCCTAACGGGGATGATGCGGTTGCCCGCATCCTGAATGAGCTTGAATCGATCAAATGACTGCTGCTGGCCGATACCACTGTCCCCTGGGAGAAGGCTCTGCACATGGCATCATTGGAAGCACAGCTGGAACCGATTGTAGAGCGCGGTGCAAGATAAGTCCAAGCCATGGTCGGGTAGGACCACAAGGCTACTAGGCAGCACGATACTGCTGTTGCGGCTTTCGGAATCCGACGCATTATGGAGCAAAACTCTAAATCTGTCAAAAAATGCACGTAAATGTGGAAGAGTTGGCAAGTCAGGGAAGTCAATCAAGCGAAGATCTCCCTATTATCCTTTGTTATAACATCAAGCGCGTGCGCCTCGCAGGGCTTTCTCGAAACAAGCTCCGCTAGGGAAATATCAACTTGACGGCGAGGCGCGACGGATGGCAGCCGCCTTCCGTGTGCTCTCCTGCCTCCGCCCGCGCCACGTTATGACCATTGGGGCCTGTAGGCCACGTCACGGGCGTTGGATTGATATGGTTGTGATGTGCTCGAGGATGCCGGCGCGGTGTCGCTCGAGACCTTGCGAGGGAATTGCTGTCTTCATTCATAGGAGCAGTATCAGGACTACCTCACCCCGGCGTGCATCCCTTTGACGAGACAGGCGGGCGACCATGGGGGAACGAGGCATGCAAATAAAGGCGGATTTGAATAAGGAAGGATGGGAATCGAGTGACTTCCCTTTGGTATGCGAGACGTGTCTGGGGGACAATCCCTACGTCCGCATGACCAAGGAACCTGCGGGCAAGGCTTGCAAGATATGTGACAGGCCATTCACCATTTTTCGGTGGCGCCCGGGGGCCAAGGCCCGCTTCAAGAAGACGGAGGTGTGCCAAACTTGTGCGAAAATGAAGAACGTCTGCCAAACTTGTGTTCTGGATTTGACTTACGGCTTGCCCGTTCAAGTACGGGACTCTGTCTTGGCGGAAGCAGCGGCCGCTGGGGAGGGAGGAGCAGCATCATATGCGATGACAGTCCCGCAAAGTGACACAAACAAGCAATGGTTTGCCGGTCAACACGATAGAATGGTTGCAGAAGGCCATGCTGATTCGTACGGCAAGGCTCAAATCAACGAAAAACTCATGCGGTTGTCTCGAGCCCAACCATACTACAAGCGAAATTTGCCGCACAAATGCACGTTCTATGCCAAGGGAGAGTGCACACGTGGGGACCGTTGTCCATTTTTGTAAGTACTATAGATGATAGCCGAGCTCAAGCCAAAGGGACAGCCCTTTTGTGTGTGCGTGTGCATTGTGGGGGGGAAGGGAAAGGGGCAAAGTCTTTTGAAGATGGAAGATGGCAGGGGAAGCCAGAACTCCTCAGGCGAGACGTGTCGTGCACACGAGTGTCTTATCCCGTAGTCCTGGATGTGATTCACTGGATTCGATCCCCGAGGCACTCGCCTTCTCTTTACGCAGCCATTGTGGCGGCACGGCCATGATTACACTTCTTTCATCTCGGCGTGGGGTCGGGGGCGTCTTCGGCTCGAGTCCCTACCAGTCTTCATCCCCTTTTCAAGGGATGGAGCAGGCTGGCGATTCGCTGGGGTCGTCCTCCTTTGTGTGCCCCGTGCTCCGTACGGGGGATTCGTGCCCCGGGTGGGGATTGAAACGCGACCATACTCTCTGAGCCTGTCGTCATTCGCGCCATTTCCCAGCCCTTTCCTTTCTCTTCGCCCGGGATCATCCGACCGTACCAGCAGTCTGTACCTACAAAGGCCTCCATTTGATGCTTCTTCCTTTTTCCCTCTTCTTTGCAGGCATGAGATGCCCACGTCCCGCAGTGATCCCCTGGCCAACCAGAACATCAAAGACCGCTTCTACGGGCAGGACGACCCCGTGGCCCAGAAAATGTTGGGCCGGGCGGCATCGAAGGAGAAAGAGGACCAGGCACCCCTGATCCCGCCCACGGACCCCGAGATCAAGACGCTGATGGTCGGGGGGATGGAGGGGGGGGCGGTCACGGAGACGGAGATGCGCGAAGCTTTTTACGGCTTTGGAGAGGTGGCCGGCGTCCGCATGGTCCCGGCCAAGCACCTTGCCTTTGTCGAGTACACCACCCGGGAGGCGGCGGAGGCGGCGGCAAAGGCCCTGCACAACAACCTTACGTTGCAAGGGCTACGTTTGCGTGTGTCCTGGGCCCTTCGACAGGCGGGCTCTGGCCCCTTCAATCCAGGCACTGGCACGGGGAGCTTCGCCAGTGCGGGCGGCGCGGGCCCCCTTGGCGCCCCACCGGACTTCGCAAATCAACCTGTCAGCACGATGGCAGGGCAGTCCCTTCCTTTGCCACCGCCTCAGCCTCTGAATTTCCCGCCTGGACCCTCGCCCTCTTCTTGGGTACCCGGGAGCAACACGCTTCCCCCTCCTGGTGGCTATCCGCCACCCGGGCCTCACCCAGGGCAAGGTGGCGTGCGAGGTCCCCCCTCTCTGCCTCCTCCGCAGCAGGTAGGCATTTGGGGAAGGCGAAGAGGGAAGGAATGTCTTGGCCGTGCGGGTCTGGGAAGGAGGATGTGATGATTCATAACCAGCTACTCTGAAACAAGCTTTTAGTCGGCTTAACAAAACCGTGTAGTAATCTTCAGATATCTCGAACTACTAGATGGGCTGATCCTCTCTCGACAGAATGTTGGACGCGTAGAGCTGCTGCTCTTCGTATGGCATATTTGAGAAATTTCTTGTCACAACTTTCCGTCTCGTTCGCTTTTACATGCCTTACATGATCCCAACAGCCGTATTATCCCTCTATGGATCCTCAACGTATGGGCGCACGACTTCCGCCTCAGAACCAAGCTGCTTCCTCCGGTCCTAGGGACCGCTGAGTCTGAATGAAAGGAGAGACAAAGGCTGTTGAAAGGAGAGCTGTGAACCTCGCGAGGACGGGGTCGACAGGGCTTGCCCCGTCAAAGAAGCGGATACCTGGATTTGTACAGATATCGAGGCTCATATTTTACAGTTTGTACTATGGTCGCAATTAAATGGATGGCGATGTGTGCGATGAACCATTGACTAGAGAAAAGATAGAAATTGGGTGCCTTGACACATCTTTGTCTTTTGTTTTTCGCGCTCCTGCAGAGAGGTCGCTTACACCCACTGGTGTGTTCTTAGTTCCTCACGAAGTCCACGAGGATTCAACCACTAGCTTCTACATACGGCCATCAACGTTCAATTACATCAAACTTTTGAATTTACTATGATTGCATTATATCACATCATCACCGGTGAATTCTACTGTCCATGTGCCCGTTGCCGAAATCTATATCTTGTCGATGGGGGAGGCTACGGGTGAAACCGCGGGTGAGGAGACATTCGTCTTCCCCGCATCTGCCGCGTCCGCCGCCTCGGCTTGACCCCGGACGTGCCCTCGTTTCTGGAGAATCGACACCGTCAACAAAAGGAGGCACATGAAAGAGATACCCCCAGCCAGGGCATAAAGCCCCGCCATGTCAAAACTTCCACGGGCGAAGCTTGCCAGGCTTGGGAAGGGCAGTTCGGTCCCCGGGCCGTCCACGTACCCGACCTTACACATGCCGTCCGCGTACGCAGGAGCATTGCTGCATTTGGTTTTAAAGTCCACATCGGGGCAGAAATTGGCCAAAGCAGTCAGTTGCATGGGTGCCCCCCCGTTGAGTTTCACCGTATCGTTCGCCAGCCCACATGTCACTCCGTATTGCATTACTGTCCCGGCGCAACATCCCGTGGCGGCCAGCTTATCGCAGACATCGGGTGTCAATCCTTCCAAGGCATTGAACACGCTTGAAAAGCAGTAGTCCTCCTTGGCCAACGCCATCTGCTGCTCCTTTGCAGCCGTGCTGGCATCTGGGGCGTCCGTGTCTGGAAGCGCCAGGGGGGCCTTCAGGCACAAGTGCTCCAGCGATATTTTGTACCCAAATGTGCCCATATCCGTGCGCTGCAAGCCACCTTGGTCCGACGACTGGCATGATCCATTCACACACTCATCGTTGCAAGCGCACGGCTTCGTGGCCGAACACAGTGGCCGGCACACGCCCTCGACACAGGCCGTGCCCTCCTCGCATTGGTCGCACATCATCTTCGTGACACCGTCAGCAGAACAGCCAGCTTTTGCCATACCGTCCAAAGCACGCACCATAGTTGGATAACATTTGTTAGAGCACATACCGTCCAATTTGGGCTTTGAAAAATCGTAAACGCGCTTGCAGTCCGTGCTGGTTGTGGCTACTGTTTGAAGATCTCGAGCCAGCTCTGCACATTCTGTGGTCAGAGGTCCCAACAACAATGTCATGAACGAGTTGCAATCATCCTGCGAAGCAGGTGCCATTTGTGCATGCACGTCTTCAGTCGTGGCTGAGAGCGCCACAGAAGCAAGGGTCAACTGACCAAGCAGGGCCAATGTCTGGGCGGGTACGGCACCTCCTGCAGCAGCCATGGAATTTAAAGCAGCCGTACTGCTGGTAGCCCAAAAAAGGATGCCTGTTGCATAAAATAGTGTCTTCTGTGCCATTTCTTCGGAAGGGATCGAAGGATAAAATAAGTGAGACACAAGGAGTAAGGCATGCTTTGCATCGACGAACGAAGTCCCTGCGTGCAGACTCGAGGGAACATATCCCGAGCAGTGTTTAAGGCATTCCTATAAACGTAACACACCATTCCTGTGATAAAGCTTATCCGTCACAATTACTTAATTTGGAACTGGGAGTGATCGAACGCCCCTTCGGGACGTCAACTACTGAAAAGGATATGAAAGAGTCCAGTAAATGGGCCTGAAAACCTCGAGCCACGCACGTTGCAAGACGTGTTCGCGCAATTTTCATTACCTCCTTCCATTCCCTATTGCGGCCTTACATTTTTACAAACACTGTATCTTACCTGCTTTCCTTACATCAGGTAAATGACGCATGAAAATGGAACTTGAAAGAGACTGGTTGTCGGAAGGCTACTGTAAAGGTGGTACAGGGAGAATTGGCGCCCAAGAAGAGGAGGTGTGGGACCAGAATTGCGCGTCCGAGTGCGGCCATTATGGACCACAGACATCTAAATATACCTCCTTTCAACCGCACCGAGCCATTCCAATGATTAGCTTTGTGCGCGGTAAAACCCGGTATGCAGACCCGCAGGACGTTGATGAGGATTTCAATCATGACAACGATCGTCATCCTGCTCCGGGCCCGGCATCAGACGACGTGTGCCCGTCAACTTTGTACGCGGAGCTGATAGCACGGCCAGGTGAAGAGCCCGACGTCAGTATATTAAATGATAACGATATTAGCATACTCCCGACGCGGAAGCGGCGAAGAAGGCCCTGCGAACGACCCCAGCGAACGCCCTTGGGCTCGAGTGCGACAGCGGCTTCATCACTGACGGGGGACCAAAATGACCGCATTGAAGAAAATGAGAGGCCCTACTACAAAATGGTGCTTAGTGAACAAAAAGCCGTGGAACCTTGCGTAACTTTGATCTCCGCAAGCGCGAGCAGCCCCGTCATTTTTATCGTAGATGAGGACGACTCCGAGAAGGAGACATCTGGCCACGCCACCATTTCCGCCTTCGACTGCCTGGTGTGTGGCGAACGGGTGACCTCCACCGACCGTGCTACACACGAACGAAGTACCCTTCACACATTCAACGCCAAGAAAAGAGTTTCTTGCCGTCGTATCATGCTTCCAGAAAGCAATCGCGGCGTGCAATTATTGGCCCGTCTGGGGTGGAAGGAGGACACGGGACTGGGCAAACATGCTCAGGGGTCCGTGCAGCCGGTCAAATCGATTCTGAAACTTGATCGGACATGCCTAGGGCACCAGCCGCTTCCTCCTGCACGCGTGACGCATTTCCCAAGCCACGACGCGGGGCAGGCAGCCCGAGCCCGCGATGGGAAAAGTCGGGCGCAACGGAAAGTGGAGGAGGTCGAGCGACGAGTGCACGAAGGGAGGGCGGCGGCCCGGGAGGGATTTGTCCTTTCCAAGAAAGGGGAGCGTTGCGAGACGGCCAGGGGAAGAAGAAGGCGCTTGGAAAAAGAGAAAGAGAGTTGGTCGAGGATTTCGGCGGCCCTAAATCAGGAATAAAGAGGAGGTACGCGGAAGACGCAATAATCTTGTCTGTTGAGTGAGGAAGCAAAGAATGTACATAGAGATAGATGCCAGGACCTAAAGCTTATTTTGCGGTGTGAGGCACATCACGTCAACAGGCGTCACGCGTTTCTCATTACTCGTCAGTAATTCTTTGTCAATTCACTAACTTATCGCTACCTGATTTGCAATCCTTCGTTCGAAAACATAGATGTGCGTGCCCCCGTAAAGCTGCCAAATTACGCTCCAGACGGACTTTCCATCCCTCTTCACGTCTTCTTTGGCCGAACACGGATCACCTCCACCTCGAACTGCAAGAACTCGTTCATGTGATTCAGCAATTTTCTTTTTCCCCCGAAGGTTTGGGGTTCCGGGAAACCGCCAGATGTCTGCCATCCTAGCTCGGGAGGGACGGAGATCTTGCGTTTGCCGCCCACGCGCATGCCCTCCATACCGATCTCGGCGCCTTTAGGGATGGAGTTGGGCCGACCAAAAGTGAAATCGTAGGTGTCTGGGGGTGGGAACAGGCGGGAGTGGGACGAATGAGCGGGAGGAGGATTGAAGGGCGGGAAAATGATCACGTCAGCACGACACTCAGACGGTCGCGTGCAACGAGCCGAGGAGATTGCGCCCCCCCTTGTCTCCATTCCTCCATCCACACGCCTTTCACGCCCGCGGTATGGTATGTGGCGCCCACGTCCCTTGGTGGCCCATGTCGACCCAGCATTCCATGGGAGACCTACCGCCTACGTCGTTCTGGAACTCGCGGCCGTACCCCGTGCTGAACATGTAGTCTCCGTTGCCCTTGTACACTTGGTAGCGGATCTTGACCAGGTCCCCCGCTTTGAAAATGTCGCCCTTACCGATGAGTTCTTCCCGATATTTGACGTTGTCCCGCACCTGAGAAATGTGACATGGGAAAAGGAAGGAGAAGTTACGGATAATAGGCGGCTAACAGGAATGCCACGAAAGGAGCCCAGCGATGCTGGTGAAGCTCATCATGTTCTATACCCATAAAAAACTGGCTCAAAGCCAGCTTATAAGAGAGATAATTGTCGACCTCTATCATAATTTGAAGGGAACCTAGTCATTACCTTGATCAAGGGCCCCTTCGCTTTTTCAATATCTATCATTTTCTTTTCCCCCAGCTCCCGAGCTTCTTCCAAATTTATAATCTTTTTAGCCTCGACCAGATTGGGTAGACCACCGATGGCTAGTCCTCCTGCAGTAGCGACCATTCCAGCTGTTTTTAATGCGTCCATCCTATCCACATCTTCACCACCTCCTCTTGAGGGGGTCGGTCGCCTGCATGCTCGTCGAACATCTCGACTGGTATCCCGCGCAATACAAGGTTTCACACGAAAACAGAGTACATTTGATGCACAAATGGTAAAGAAGAGAACGAGGCACCCAAAAAAATGCGGCACTATGCCGTCACGGCGTCTGCGATGGGGGCCTGACGCCAGCGATGGCTCCATAGCTACCTGAATAGTTACGGCGTGAATAGTTTCTCAATTCTGGAGAGAACATTGTGCAAAAAAAATGAAAGGTAAGGCTTCAATTTGTTGGAGTTGGTAAATTTTTAACTTGATAGCTAGGAAACCCCCCAGCACTCAGCCATGTTCAACACAACAAGCGATGATACGTCAAACGCAGGATCGAGAACCGTGTATCGCCACCTCTTCCTAATCGAGAATACATTTTATTTACAGTCACACGAATCTTAACGTCTGAGAGCGTGGCTGCCGGGCATGGACGATGGGGCTTTCGAAGCCTTTGCGTCGTGTCGCTTTGGGGACGCAGCGCGTTTGGCCGCCGCAGAACTTGCTTCTCAGGGGAAAGAGCAGCTCGACCGGAAAGAGGATAGTCCTTTTTCGATGAATGCAAGGGATGAAAGTACTTTTCTACCTTGCGCGCCGTGGAACTGGGAAGGCGATGGGCGTACGGATGAGCGACGCATACTTATTAGACTTGAGGAGCATTGTCGAAGGCAAGACTTCCCGGGGGAAAGCGAGACTGCGGAAAGCGAACTGATTGTCCGCAGTCGTTTGTGTGCATTCCTTGCACAACGTTTTATACTAGTTGCCATGCTTTGTTAAGAATCCACAAGTATTGTGGATATGCGATAGTGAATCAAATATATTAAATAGTCATGTTAACCCTCACAGGACTGACAAGTTGGCAGCCATCCTTCTGCAATGCGCCTTTGAGCTCAAGGAAGAAGAGAAGGAAGGCCTCTTCATCAAGCACTACACTACTCAAAAAAATATTCCTCTCCCTGTTGCTCTCATTTGGTGCGTTTGATATCGTGTTTCTTGGGAGAAACGCAAATGTCGCATAAGCAGGGACCACCAGGATTCAATTGTCGTCTGCGCCGGATTATCCCTAGATTTTTGTTTCTGTACGAAAAAAGAGCCGTCGTTATCTGTAGAAATGCTATTTAATGCTTGTTTTAAACCACCTCACTCACTGTTTACATAAATGTCCCGCTCATGTCTTCTCTACAGGCTTCGAGTTTGTCTGACGAAGGGCCGCTTCTGGAATGAGGCGGTGCGACGAGCGGTAACGCAATTGCTTGCAGCGTTACACACTGAAATACATTTAATGCTGCCCAACGGTATCAATGGAACGAAGTCGCCATCTAAAGTATCGGAATTTTCGCATCCTCTCGAAGGTGAGGATGAAGCCGATATATTCGAGGGAGTTCGAAAGCACCTTTACGCACCAGGAGAGCAAGAGAAAGCATCATCGATGGCTAAAAATAGTGAAGGGGTAAAGAAGCGTCTAGTAGCAGTACTGAGCATGTACAATCAAGTGATGGAGCTGCTGATATTGAAGATCATGCTGGAATCAGGACATGCGGAACCAGCACTTACAAGAGTACGGTCGGATTCATACCTGGAAGACGGCGTGCGACAGGTACATTTGGATAGCATTGATACTGTAACGAATGCTTTATGGTTGCGTGAGTGTGACTTGGTACTGCAATGTGTAATTTTGATCGGTCTATCCACAGGCACTTGTAGACGCCTGCCGAGCCGCTATCAAAAGGCAACGGATCTTAATGCGCCAAAATGCCCGTGGAAATGGAAAGAGAGGAGAGACTCAAAGCTTGAAACATTCGACGCATCCGGCTCCCTCAACTTTCCCGGCTTCGTGCAAGAGGGGCAACCCACCGTCCTCCCCACAGTCAAGCTCAGGGGATGTCTGGTCACAGTCCTTGTCAGACAGAGTCCTGAATGCATTTGGGATTAAGCGGGAGGACGTTGACCAACAAAATTCGCCATTTCAAGAGGATTCTCATCGCACCAGGACTAGTGACGAAGGAGACAGATGTCCCAGCACACACAGGGCAACTGGAGGTAAAGCGGGACAGAGCTGGCAACATGAACAGGACGGAGAAACATGCCCGGATTCGAACTCGGGGAACTCATGTATTCTTTCACGGCCGCTTTTTGTGCTCCAGGGTGGTAGGATCATGAGGCGGATGATTTCCTCCTCTCCTTACCAGGTCCTGATCAGCGTTCTTGGTTTTGTTATCATAGTTCTGGGATACTCCATCAGACGAGGTTTAAGACTGGGAAACCGCCCATTCAAGCGATTCATTACGCGGGTTTTACAACGAGCCGTGGTAATTCTCTGGTTGGTGGGTGGCAAGAGAGAGGCTTGAGGAAAAAAAGAAGGAAAAACAAAACAAAACAAAAAACAAAAACAAAAGGGCGGCTCTTTGTGCACAAGGCTCTTGCCGCCCGCTAGACGACAGCTGTCGCTCGCTACTTCCGAGCGAGCGCCGGTGCCCCAGCACCACGTCGGCACGCTTGACGTGCTCATTTTCCTTGATGTCCTTCCTGTGTGCAGTCGAGTAACAATTTGGGGCTGTGGTGATCAATTGACTGATTAGGTTTTCAATGTTGGGCGCAGCGATCTGATCTTCCTCTTGTAAACAGGTGGATTCGAGAACTGCCGCGTCAGTCCCAAGTCTTAATCGAGTCGGAACAATTTGGTCGTGGCCTTGGTCCTTGGATCATGCTCTCTCCGTGCAGATCATCGATTGGCCTTTTCATGATCCTTGCCACTTTTATGTCGACTGCTGCCTTGTCTGCATTCATTCCTTCGTCGCCGACATCTATCAGCTCCATTGCGACCACGACGACCCTAAGATCCCGCAGCAACACGGCGAGGCCGAGCATAAGCCTTGACTCCTTCTTTGGAAGGCGTCCACCGCGATCCACCACCACCACTGTTCCGTCTCCGCCCGCCACATCGATCATAATATCAGAAGTCTCTCGGCAAGACTTACGCCTAGCGGCATCGGTGTGCATTGAAAGTTTTTTCGGCACGGCCGACCGCCTCAACCCTGTACGCTCCATGCAACTTGCCACTCTCCTCGACGAGCAATTCGCGGACCTGCGCTCTCGCTTCGGAGGTCGTGCGGTGGGAGGGTCCCTATATCTGCAGGCGGTGGACGCAGACGGGGCAATGGTGGGATTTGTAGAGGTGGGAATCACACAATCCTTGAAATACGGCATGGAGCAATACGGCGTGCCCGTGCGCGATGAGCGACCGTACCTGGCCAATCTATCGGTGCGACCAGCCTTGCGTCGGCAAGGTGTCGGTCGCCGGCTAGTGCACGCATGCGAGGAGATGGTTCGAACCTGGGGCTATGATGAGCTGATTCTGCAAGTGGAAGACAGCAACCAGCAGGCCCGCAATCTGTACCGAGACATGGGCTACATCGATTTATACACGGATGCGACGGGGCGTAAATATGAATTAAGTGGAATGAGCATAAAGAACGTTAGGATCAACAAGGTGACGTTGCGGAAGGCCTTGGTCCCTTCTGCGGCCAAGAATCCTTTTGCGGCGCTTTGGGGCCAGCTCTCCATTTCGCAGGGGTAGCGGGGTCTAGAACCAGTCGGGAGAGAGCCACGACATGAAAGATGTACATACCATACTGCTTGCTCAACTTGTGTGTTACACTAGGCAGACGGAGCATAGATCACGTCGCTTGAGGATGTTGTGTACATCGGGCGCGCCCGTCGTTGCGACGATAAGAACGATCAGAAAGGTGTTTTACAACCTCAGGCCTATTTCGCTTCATCGTTAATTTGGCTTCTTTGCAAAATTACTTTGAAGGGCAACCTATGGCCCTTGAATCCTGTTCAGCCGGCTCCTCCCCTATCTACAGCGTCATAACCAACTATAGGAAACAGTCCGATGTCACTCCCTTTCCCGGTGCTTCTCCTGCCTAGTCTGTCTTTGCTGAAGGCTTGGCGACCTTCCGTGGTTCTGTTGCTTTAGTCAAGGGGTCCATCATGGCTTCCCACGACACAGGCACCATCACTCTCCCCCCTCCCTCCGCCCCGCCCTCCTCCAGCTGCGTCTGACTTCTGGCATACACCACTCCGAGCTCACTCTCGGCCGTCTTTAAGTAGTATTGCCGACTATCGCCAAGCGACACCACACGCGCCCTCACAATGTCTCCAGGTCGGAAGCAACGAGGAATCTCGATGCGATCGATGTCGTGATCCGACACATCTTCTTTCTTGATGATGCCCTGACAGGTCTGTCGGAGAACGACACTGCCCAGAGCAAGGATTTCCACGTAGGCTTGTTTGCTGGTGATGCGCAGGACCCGCGTCGTTACCACATGACCCACAGCGAGAACGACGTTCTGGGCGCCCGCGTGGTCGGCGTCCGCTTTGTAAGGGTTGCTGACCCGAAGCATGGGTAGATCCCCCTCTTTTTCGGGCTGAAGAATCTGTCCCGATTTGATGAAAAAATATGCTTATCAATAGAGAGTATGGACCACTCAGGGGGTTGCTTCCATAAATTAAGCAATCAATGAATAATCTTAGACATTCCCTGCCAGCAGAGAACCAAACAATGCCGGCAAACAACCGCGCCTTACCTGGATGTTCCCCAAAATGCTTGCGTAAATGTGGCCACCCTTAATATATGTACCTGCAACAGAGATCGAGAGAAAGGGTTTGTGAGCTTTGGAACAAAGTATCTGTGCAGACTCAAAGATGAGAGCACATTTCCGCAGTTTTTTCCTCGCAATGAATAAAGACGCCGTTCCAGTCTCGTGCAGGTAATCTTAAGGCGTGTCCATGTGTGTAAGATTGATGTCTTTTCGTAATTTGAACGTGCTAGCCTAATACAAAAATTCGACGACAGTACCGAAAGCTTACCTACCTGGCCCTGATTGATGAGATGAAATGCGGCCGATTCGATCTCCTGGTGCGGCTACACTGTCTGAAGGGCTTATTGCTGAGGGTACTGTATCCATGGCCTGTGATGTTGGCATGTTGAGTATGTAAGAGTCGTGACTTTACATCCAAAAGCCCCGAAAGTGAAGATTGCCAGGAGGTTGGCTTCCCGACGGCGAATGGGTAGTTCTCCGTTTCTCATTATTTTCCAGGATACATAGAGTTATGCAAGCAATACTTATTTATTTTTGAGTCGTGCTTTATCATTATCACAGGAGTCGAAAGGAGAAGTTTCCGCCAAGCTGCGAGAGAGGACCTTCCAGCTACATGAGAAATGGTCATGCACCCGACCTCCTCCCCGCCTGCGCGGGAGGTCGCCTCAACTTCCCTCTTGTGGACTATGAACGCGGATGGGTCGCGGGACATGGAAGAGGAGGAAGAAGATGAGGTGGCTAGTCCACAGACCCTATTGCGCCGTATTCTTTCATGTGATTCCTGTGATATGACCCTCGGCTTTGAGGTAGGAACTCTAAGCCACAGAATACAAATATCGGACGGGACCTCTAATATCATGACTTCCCAACAGTATGAAACCGAAGTTTGGAAACCTTCATCATGACATTGTTTTGTATTAATAATTTTTCACACACACCCTTCCCCAACCATTTAGTCCCTCTCTTTCAACCAGCTCTTGAGTCTGCAGGCAAGCAATGAATTGCGAGACTTTGCCGATGAGTTTGACTCTGTAACATACGCCTTATTCTTTAAACTCTTATGTGCTGCCTGGAAAGATGGACGACCAGATGTCGTATGCATCACAGAGGGCCTTCTCTCCTACGTGATGGCCATGCCAGAGTACAATTCCCACACTGCCTCGGAGGCAGTCTCTCCTGAGCTCCTGCGTTCCGTCATCTCCCGTTTTGACGGAGCACCCGAAAAGGAACACGCCTTCCTGCGCGATTTTTTGCATTTATTGTACCGAGATGCTTTGAAATTCCGGCCGTTGCTTCGTGCACTGCTCGCACGCTTTCTGGCCGCCTTCATTCACACCGGGAAGAAAACGATGGCCGTGGCGCCGGTGCTGGAGGTCCTCGGCCACGTCATCAAGGGCTTTGCCTCTCCTCTCACCAGCATTCATCGCCGCTTATTTGTGTCCCTTCTCCTCCCCCTCCACGAAAACAACGACATGTACGAATGGCGGGACCAGCTCCCCGTCATCCAGCTCTATCACGAGCCGCTCGTTTTCTGCCTCACACAGTATCTGGAGAGAGACCGCGGGTCTTTCGCCCTTCCCATCTTAAGGCAGCTCTTGAAAAGCTGGCCGGAGAAATTTGAGAGCAATTCGGCCAAGGAAGTTCTTTGCCTGCACGAATTGGGCGCCCTCCTCCATTATTTCTCCGATCACGACTTCGCCGAGGCCCTTCCCCTTCTGCTCCCACGCTTATCGCACTGCCTCGCCTCCGATCACAGCCGTTGTGTGGAAAAGGCACTGATTCTCTGGAAGGATGAGGCGATGGTTGGCTTTACTATGCGATTTGCCTCTCAAGTGATCCGCGCATTGTTCCGGAGCGTGTACCGCGACGGCGAGAAACACTGGAACGTGACAGTGAACAAGATGAGGGTCTTGGTCTTAAAGACATTCCAAGAGGCCGACGGGGACGTGTTCGCGGAGGTGGCAAGCAGAGAGGGTAGTAGGAGGAGACGAGAGGACGACGGGCGGGACAAAGGCGAGGGAGTAGGGAAGAAAGCGACTCCCGCAGTGTCGTCCAGCGCACACATGCCTCCTCCGCCCCGCGCCCCGGCCTCCCTGTACGCGCAAGACGCAGCAGGATGGAAACCTCCACGTCGCACATCTGCCACCGTCCCTGGAGGACAGCGGCGGCAGCCCCCGGTGACTATCACGGGAATGGCGCCCTGGACCAAGCGCGAGGGCGTGCCCTCTGATCGACTGCGGGGGCGTCTGGAGCATTGGGGGCGTCAACAGCAGCCGCAGCCTCCGGTGGTCGTCACAGGCGTGGCTCCCTGGGCGATGGACTCCAATGTCGGGTACCTCGGGCCTGGGAGGACGGTCGAGGGCGGCGGCAAGAGCAGGAATATGGGCCAACGAAGATTGTCGGCACAGCCACCCCCTCGGACCAGCTTGCCCCCCCCGTGGAGCAGCCAGTCCGACAGCCCCCTGTCGCAGCCGATGGAAGAGTCTGACGGAAGACGGGGGCAAATTGACGCAGTTTTGGAAGAGGAGGAAGGAGAGGCAGAAGATGGGTTGAGGGAGGTGGAGGGGGAGGTAGGAATGGGGCGGGGAGGAAGGCTTGCGTCAGAGGGGGGGGGCCCTAGGACTTCGCAGGCCACCACGAACACGCGCAGCAAGCCGATAGATCCAGACGGGTCCACTGCACGGGGCTCGACAATCCACGCCGCCCTCGAAGGCGGGAGGGAGGGCCTCGAGCGTGTGCTGGGCTTTATGGAGGAGTTCCGACCGGCCTCTTCCTCGGAGGGGCAAGCCTGGTACAAGCTGCAGTTGGAGCCCACGCCCACGTTGCTCCCAGAGATGCGGTTCCACGACCTGGTTTTCGGCCATGACTTGGGATCGGGTGCCTTTAGCACGGTGCGGTACGCCCGGCACGTGACCAAGGACAAGACGAGGAGCGACTGGGCGGAGTTCGCCGTGAAAGTCATTGACACCGCGCGCCTGGTCGAGCTGGGGTATGAAGCATGTGTGAACCGAGAAATCGCGGTCTTGCGCCTCTTGTCCCACCCCGGGATTGCTCGGATGGTTTCTTCCTTCCGATGGCGCGACGGCGTGTATCTGGTCTTGGAGTACGCGAGTAAAGGTGACTTGCACTCCTACTTAGTCGCCCGCGGCTCCCTGGACGAGGACTCGGTGCGTTTCGTGGCAGGGGAGGTGGTGGCCGCCCTGTGCTCCGTGCATGAGGCCGGCTTTGTCTACGGTGATTTGAAGCCGGAGAACGTGGTGATCACCGAATCGGGACACGTGAAAGTCACCGATTTTGGTGCCTGTCGCCCTCTCACGCCAGCGGCTCGGGCTACTTTGCGCGCCAGTCGTCACGCGATTCAGCAGCTCCGGGATGGAGACTGGCGTTCGGCAAAAGGCTTGGTTGCGGCGGGAGGAGAGAGGACTGGCATGGGGAACGAAGTAGGTCCACAGGCAGTGCAGCCACCCGGGGGAGGCGCGGAAGGCAGGGGCAGAGGCCCTGAAGGAGGCCAGGGTAGCCCCCCGAGGAGCCCCGAGGAGCATGGGCAGGACGGGGGGGGGGGGGGGGAAGGGGGGGTGGGGGGGTGGGGGGGTCCTTTTGCCACCTTTCCCCCGGGGGGGGCCGGGGAGGGGGGGGGGCCGGCCGCGCGGATTGACGGGGGGCCGTTGG
>Ga0102934_1000398_pt1 | contig 28744 bp, 33 predicted proteins | sample SalPonR2_A_D1_MG_FD_78175 | JGI IMG/M metagenome (GOLD analysis project Ga0102934, IMG submission 78175) | Salt pond soil microbial communities from South San Francisco under conditions of wetland restoration - Salt Pond MetaG R2_A_D1_MG | ecosystem: Environmental > Aquatic > Marine > Intertidal... | reverse complement strand
CACAATCTGTCCCACGACCCCGACGGGCTCGCGGAGGGTGTAGGCGAAGAACGGGCCGTCCACGGGGATGGTCTGCCCGTGGATTTTGTCGGCCCAGCCGGCGAAGTACCTGTGGATTGTGCGCCCAAAAAGCGCGGAAGGGAAGAGGGAGGAGGAGCATAGCGCGGGCGCGTTGATGAGCCAAGTGATCCGAGGGCTTGTGGGAGCCCTCCTGGGCACCAGGCCCCGATCTCTGCTTGTCCGTCCCACCCCACTTTCCTCCCTTTCCCCCCTCCTTACGCACCGGTAGTGGTCGATGGCCAAAGGCACGTCCGAGTTTCGAGACAAGGAGAGGGGCTTCCCATTGTCCAGAGTCTCCAAGACTGCCAACTCCTCCTTGTGCGCCTCCATCAGGTCTGCCAGGCGGAAAAGAATTTTCCCACGTTCCCGCCCGCTCATCTTTCGCCACGGTCCCGTCTCGAAAGCTTTCCTGGCCGCATTGACGGCCAAATTTACGTCTTCTTTGTCGGCTGCGGCAACCTCGACGATGGTTTCCTCGGTACGCGGGTCGATGGTTTGGAAAGTCTTGCCAGACACCGCGTCCGTGAACTAGCATTACCACCAGTTGGAAGGAAGAGGCAATGGAACATGTTGATGCCTTGGTCATGCCTGGGGCGCTTTATGTCTCATGGCAAGCTCATGCGAAACGTATTCACTGCGCAGGTCACCGTCGATCCCTCTTCCAGGTAAGCAAGCCAAACCCAATTCACAATCATTGATTGCCACTTTGTCTTTCTCTCATTCGTACGCACCTTGCCGTCAATCAGAAGCTGGGTGATGCGAGGGTGGTGAGAGGGCTTGATAGGGGCAGCATTGTGCAATCCCCGGACTGCTTTGAATGAAGCAAAGCGCTTGCAGGCAGTAGACAGCATGATACGCGTCTTCAAAATAGTAAAGGGAGATCCTGAGAAGCTTAAAAACCTATCGCGTCCTGAATATGTGCCGCTGTAGGTTGAGCTTCAATTTCATGTGAAGTTGTACAGGTGGAGGCAGTGGATCATGTACTCTCTCCGCATTCCATCAATGCAGATCATCCGAGCGCTAAAGTTTGAAACATCACAAGCGGACAAAAATTGAAATCCAAAACAAACAAAACATTTTCCATCGAATTATTCACTGCAGCCCGGGAAATACGGCAAGATTTTTGACCTGGAGGCGTCAACTCAGTGAAAAAGAATTCAGCGACCGGAGCACTGCGCCTGGTGTGGACGGGATGTTCATGGCGCCAGAGCCCGAAAAGATGCTCACACGACTCCGGCGCGCATTAAAACAACTCTAGCATCCATGAAAATTAAAAAAATCTATGATGTTATGACTACCATGCACGTAAATGTCTGTCTGTTTCTTTCTATGCAAGAAATTTATTGTCCTAGGCTCTGTCCGCGAGATTTTGGCGCGAAGCCTTGAGCGGCCCCCGAGCCACCCTTTCCTGTCACGTTTTGCTAAAGTCAAGACGGTAAACACGCGCACCACAACAATGGCAGACATGTAACATTTCATTGTTGGCGTTTGTACTGTTTATGCTGATCGCTGCATTGGGGTGCGGCTGCTTCGCATATGTTTGCATGGAGTTGTTAAGCTCAGTCGCTTTTCCTGGCCGGGAAGCGAGATCGAGATCTTCTTGCCCTTCTCTCTCCCTGCCGGGATGCCACGAGTGCATAGAGCTGAGATGTTAGAGGCGAAGAAGGTGTCAACATATACAAGTGCTTATATCGTGACATCATCGTGGTCAAGGCGTGTTTTTAACCGCCGTGTCTGATATAGCATAGCTTCGATGATAACTCCATCCCCGTGAAAATTGTTTCCGATGCATTCTGATAGAGCATTATATTTTTACAAGCGCGGATGCCATGCATTGACTATCATTACTATGCACAGATATACGGGTGTTTGTAAGGAGGTATGCTGATAACGGCCTTTGTTCACAGGCGTACGGGCAAAGCTCGAAGCTGTACAGTTTTCTCTCACACACTACTTCCATCTCACCCAAACTAATGCCGCACACCCAGTTCATAACATGGCACCAGCCGCCCAAATCGTCACAATGTTGGGCGCCACCTTGGCGTTGTGCAACGCCTTCGTCCCGCCCGTTCCTTCTACTTCTCCCCGGTTTTCCAAGCTTGCGGCCCCAAGGCGTCTAGCGGCTGCCGGTGCCGATGGTGCTTCCACAAAAGCCCCCCCCATGACCTTGACCGAGAAAATCCTCGCTCGTGCCGCAGGGAAGGAAAGTGTGGCGCCGAACGATAACGTCTGGGTGCAAGCAGACAACCTGATGACCCACGACGTGTGCGGGCCGGGCACTTTCGGCCTCTTTAAGAAGGAGTTCGGTGCCAATGCCAAAGTCTGGGACCGGGAGCGTGTGCTCATCATTCCCGACCACTACATTTTCACCTCGGACCCCCGGGCAAACCGCAACGTGGACATCCTTCGGGATTTTGTACAAGAACAGAACATCAAATACTTCTACGACATCACCGACCGAGGAGAGTTCAAAGCCAACCCGGACTACAAGGGGGTCTGCCACGTGGCGCTCGCGCAAGAAGGTCACACACGTCCTGGCGAAGTCTTGTTCGGGACCGACTCTCACACCTGCAATGCGGGTGCCTTCGGGCAGTTCGCCACGGGCATCGGCAACACTGACGCCGCCTTCGTCCTCGGCACCGGAAAGCTCTTGTTGAAGGTGCCGGCCTCCATGAAGTTCGAGCTGAACGGGGAGATCCCCGACTACCTGCTCGCCAAGGACATGATCCTCCAGATCATTGGGGACATTGGAGTAGCCGGCGCCACCTACCGGGCCATGGAATTTGGCGGGAACGCGATCCGACAGCTGAGCATGGAGGAGCGACAGACCCTCTGCAACATGGCCATCGAAGCGGGCGGCAAGAACGGGATCATCCCTGCCGACGAGGTGACCACCGCCTACGTTGACGCTCGCAATGCGGGGTCTCGGCCCTACACCATCTTCGAGGCGGACCCTGACGCTTCTTACTTCGCCAAGTACGCGTACGACCTGAGTAGTCTGGAGCCCGTGGTGGCCAAGCCGCACTCGCCTGACAACCGGGCGCTGGCTCGAGAATGCCGGGACATCAAGATCGATCGCGTCTACATTGGGTCCTGCACGGGGGGAAAGACGGAGGATTTCGTTGCGGCGGCCCGAATCTTGCAGCAGAATAAGGTGTCCGTGCCTACCTTCTTGGTCCCGGCCACGCGCAGGGTCTATGATGATTTGTATTCACTCACGCTGGGGGGAAGGACGTTGGCCCAGATCTTCAGGGACGCGGGATGCATTGATCCGGCGTCACCATCTTGCGCCGCCTGCTTGGGGGGTCCGGCCGATACGTTCGCGCGCATGAACGAGCCTTTGTTGTGCGTGAGCACTACCAATAGGTATGTTGAAATATCATTTTGGGGGAAGGGGTGAGGAAAGAAAAGGAGGAGAGGAGGGTGGATCGGCCGGGCGGACGCCATCAATTGGCCGTTGTGTAGGTGCGAATCACGGGGAGGTTGCCACTCACTTTCTCTCTCTTCGCCCCGACCCTCCAGAAATTTCCCCGGTCGCATGGGCCACAAGGACGCAGGCATCTTCCTGGCGTCGCCCTACACGGCCGCAGCCAGCGCCGTCACTGGGTACGTGACGGACCCCCGGGAGGTGTTTGAATTTTCACAGACGCGGCAGCCGGCCGAGACCCTGGCAACCAAGGCGCCCGCGAGCGTCTTCGCCAAAAAGTAGATGATAGGGCTTGGAAGGGAGAAAAGGAGGGCGAAGCTTGTAAAGAAGGTATCAGGGTGTGCGGGGGGCTTGAATGACAGGAAAGGGCAGTGGGAATGAAACAGCGGGACAGGACGGACAACTGATAAGGGTGGCTGTAACGAAGCTTCCCGCTGATGAGGACTGATGGTTCCCGGGGATGGAGCAGCCCCCATGCAGGGAGTACCTGGTAGCAGTGGAAAGGAAATAGCAAAATTCTGGCATTCTCCTTCTGCGTCTGTAAATTGTCCTGTACGCTCTGCTCCTGGACCGCACCGGCCATCCCGGACTTGTTTCACCTCCCAACACCCTCTACGTTCATCCAAACCACACTTTCCTCGACTCCATCGACTTGACCCCACACTTCCTCCCGTCCTCACGCTTCCTCTCTCGTGCTCCGCTCGCCTGTCTCTTCCGCCTCCCTCCCTCCTCCTTCCCCCTCCACGGGCACGTGAGCAAAGGCATCCGCAGGTCCGGTCCAGGGGAAGGATTTCGGCCCATGGATCAAATGCGCAAGCAACAGCAAGCCGTCCACCAGCCGGATGCCGGGGCGGGCGAAATACCCGTTGGCATCCACCGCGTAGACGCGGTCCGCCTTCGCAGCGGGCAGGGCGTGGAACCCCTCCCGTTGCATGAGCAGGTGGGCCTGCTCCCGGGATTTTTCCAGGTCGAACCCACAAGGGGAGACAATGATTACCTCCGGCGCCCAGGCTATCACCTCCTCCCACGGAATGCGCACCGAGTCCCGCCCTTTCCGGCTGTTCACGTCCTCCCCCCCGGCCCACTCCAACATCTCCCCTACCCAGTGCCCGCCCGCGAAGATCGGGTCAATCCACTCCACGAATGCTACCCGAACTCGCCCCTTATTTCCCTGTCCGTCGACCTGCATTTGCACCTTCCCCCTGATGTCCGCAACCCGCTTCCTCGATGCCTCCACCCACGCTTTGGACTCCTCCTCCTTGCCCGTCCGCTTGCCCAGTTCCAGATACGCCTCTAAAACTTCCTCGAAGGTCTTTGGCGTCTGCCAGACGATTTCCGGAGGTGGTTCAAGGGTTTTTAGGACTTGCGTGACCTCATTACCGCTGGGACCGCAAACTTGGCACAAGTTCTGCGTGACAAGCAGGGTGGGAGCAGCAGTCCTAAGCTTCTCCTCGTTGACGTTGTACAGGCTTTTTCCCGATTTAAGGCGGGCGGACACGGCTTCGTCGATCTCTTTCATAGATAAACCTTCCAAATTCAAAACGCATTCTACCACAACGGGCTTTTTTTTAGCCTGCAATTGAAGGGGAAGTAATGTGGGGAGTAGGATGGACGCGTTGATTCAACATCAATGCGCACACGTAGGAGCACAGAAGGGACGGTATTCATCGCACCTCAGGAGGATAGTCACACTCATGGGTGATCCCAACCACATTATCCCCAAGGCCCAGGGAGAAAAGCATCTCGGTGGCGGCAGGCAAAAAAGAGGCAATCCGCAATGGACGTGTATCGGCACTTGCAGCAGCGCTCGCGACACTGCATTCTGTCATATTTCAGGTTTATAATGAAGTGACTGCCGCTCCCACACTAGAGAATGTCTATAGATATCTGTCAGAGGGCGAGAGAGCAGGCGAGAGAGGGTTACGGGGTTGCGGAAAGAGCATATTAGCGCAGGCCTAACAGCCCTGCCACAATTTATGTGTGCCGTGGAATAATAGCGCATCGCAATTCAAAACAAGACGAAAACAAATCGTGTGTATAGTTGAATGCAAGCTCTCCTGTCCACTGTCTGTATGCTCGGATTGCGCTAGGCAGAGATGTGACAGTAAAAAGAGGAGACGTTGCTGTTCTTAAAACAGAGGCGGGAGGTCGAGGTCCATGCAACACACGGGATAGTGAGCAAAGATTCCCACAAAGTGCAAACTGAAAGCTGTTGAAGAAAAATCACTTCTTCTCATTATATCCTTTTGAAGTCTTGACGTAGAATTCTCACCGTGTAATGAACAGCAAAATGACTCGGACTGACGATCTCGCTGCCCCTTCCGCCAACCTCCCCACCCCCGCAGCTCTTAATACAAGGGCAATGGGGCATAAATCCATTTTCATCTACGGCCACAATCACACGACACGTCCGCCTCAACCAGTTGATCATTGAAACAGTATTTTCTCAAAAGGACTGCCTGTTGGTGGGGCACGTGTGATGAAATGTGTCCTTTTTCGCCCGTCTAAAAGGTAGCGGGATTTTAGACACAGCGAGTTCCTCCTGGCGGGAGCACGATTTCCATCGTCTTTTCAAACGCTGAGAAAACGTCTTTTTGAGTTTCCAGCCATAAAACTTGCATCAACTTTTAATCGCTAGAGCAAAAGGGCACTGTTCAATTTCAAGTTTCGAACAGCAAAGGGCTTGATTGTTTTGGGGTAGTATCACAGCCCCAGTTGGCTTTCTGAAGCACGCGCAGCTGACTGCACCGGCACTTTAAACCACAGGTACACGCAAAGCTGTACATGTTCAAGCCTCAAAACTCCACGGGCTCGTCCTTCTCTTCCTCTCCAATCCTAACCAATGCTACGGGACTGCGGAGGGCTAAAAGTAATCACTCTTTTTCAACTACTGGGTGCACGGCCTCAGGAATTAACGCCATAGGTGGGAGCAGTGCGCGGGGTGGTTGGTACCTCGAAGACGACGAGGAAGACGGATTTGAAGAGAGGCGAGAAAGGTCGAATTCGTTCGGTGCGGGGGGAAGTTGCAGTGTTGTTCGCTCGAATTCTCTTCCGTTCCAAAAAACGAAGAGCAACTCTTCTTTAGCCATGATGTCGCTGACTGGCAGTCTTACTCGCATCGGGAGCAACTCTGGCAGCAACAGCAGCCTTTTGCGCTCTCTTCATTCCTCCTCGCGGCGATGGACGTCACTGATCCGCAGTATGGAGCATCTGTGGGACAGGGAGGGAGGGCCGGGGATGGGGATGGAAACTAGCCCGCAGGACACGGACCGATCTTATCGCCTGTTAAGGTGAGTGCCATCCGGGAGGGGCCAAATGAGAGAGGAAAGGAGAGGCAGACACTTTTAAAGAGAGAAGAGTTGCGGCTGTGTCTGCGTGTGGCTTCGAGTGCCATTCCGCGTCCTGCATCGCCCCGCATGACCCCCTTTTTTCCCCCCTAGGCTCCCCAACAACCTTCGAGCTATCCTGGTCTCCGACCCCACCACGGACAAGTCAGCCGCGGCCCTCAGCGTGCGCGTCGGGGCCTCCCAAGACCCCCCCGAAGCCCCGGGTCTCGCCCATTTCTGCGAGCACATGGTAGGGGGATGGGACAGGGAAGCACGCCGACGGCCTGGGAGCAGACGGGGGAGGGGGTTCAGTCTGGATGAGCATTTATCCATGTCAGAATGAAGGGGCCATCCGATGATGCAGGCGGGTTTCCGCCTGCTGGACAGGATCTTTTCCCTCCTTATTGTGTGCACGTGACCACGTTGGAAAGGCTCTTGCAGGCGTGGAGGACAGCCCCGTCTGCCCCATTAAATCTTCCCTTCTTCTCTATGAATACCCCCCTACCCCTCTCTCTCATCCAGCTTTTCCTGGGAACCGACAAGTACCCCCGGGAAAACACGTACAAGGACCTAGTGAACAAGAGCGGGGGCTCCTCCAATGCTTTCACCTCGATGGACTTGACCCTCTACAAGTTCCAGGCCTCGGCCGATGCGTTCGCCGGAGTGTTGGACGTATTCGCGCAATTTTTCATATGTAAGGGGGCAAAAAAATGATGGTGGTGAAGGCTTAAGAGGTGAAAGAAGGGAAGCACCGATGAAACGTGCCCTCGTACGCGATGTAAAGCGTGCATATCCCGTTCCAACGAAACCTCCCTCCCTCTCCCACCCTCCCTCCCTCCCTCCCTCCCTCGATTCCTCCCCCTTACGTAGGCCCCCTCTTCACCGAGTCCGCCACCGGACGGGAGCTCAAGGCGGTAGACGCGGAAAACAGTAAAAACCTGACCAACGACAGCCGTCGCATGTGGCAGATTACCAAGGCCGTCGCTACGCCCTCGCACCCATGGTCCAAATTTTCCACGGGCAGTCTCCAAACCCTCAAGGAGGACGTACCTCCTGCTTTTGACCTTCGCGACGCCCTTTTGCGCTTCTACGCCGAGTGAGTGGGAAGAGAAAGGGGGCCTTGAGAGATTGGGAAGAGAAAGGGGGCCTTGAGAGATTGGAGCCGCGGGGGCGATGCGGGCACATGAGTGATCTGTAAGCATCCAGCTTATTCTCTGTCTCTTTCCCCCTCTCATTCCCGCCGATGCATCTCGTGTCCTTGTTCTTACTCGGACCCCAGGCATTACTACGCGGGGAATATGGCCCTTGCCCTGGTAAGCCGGGACAGCCTCGATGTCCTTGAGGGGCACGTGCGGGACAAATTCGGTGCCATTAGGGACAGAGAGCCGCTGGCAGTCAGGGAAGGCGACGGAGGGAGGACGGCGGCAGTCCGGTTCAACAACCCCTTCCAGACGCGCGTTCTGCCTCTGGCATCCAACCACACTCCCAGCGACGGCCAGAGGAATGCCCTCTGTCCCCCCACCCCCAACCCGTCCTATACCATCTCGGGCGACGACGACCCCAGCACAGGGCGCCTCCCCTCTGTCGCCCCCCTTGGCTTGGACGCAGGCATGGATCAATGCCCCGCCGTGCCGCTCATACGCATTGTGCCGCTGCGCGACAAGAAGGAGATCCGGGTGACCTGGCCCCTCCCTCCTTCCCGCCCTGCGTACCGCGCCCCTCCCACGCGGCTCCTCTCCCACCTACTCGGCCATGAGGGGGAGGGCTCCATTTTCTCCGTCCTGCACAGGGCGGGCTGGGCAAGCGGGGTCCATGCAGGCTTGGGGACGTCGCAAGACGATTTCTGTTTGTTCGAGGTGACGGTCGCCTTGACAGAGGAAGGGCTGCCACACTGGCAGGACGTGGCAAGTCTGATTTTCCAATACGTGCACTTGATCGGCCGTGCCTCCCCAGGTAAAGGCTTCTCTATCCAAACTTTGTGTCCCGTTCGGCCATTTTCGGCCCGTAAGTCTTGAGTGCTGACTCCCGCGGTCTCCCTCCTTTTTCTCCGCCCCTTTCCCTTTGCTTTGCCGCCGTATGTAGAGGAACTTCTGGTCCTCTGGGACGAGCTTCGCGTCATTTCCGCCACCGCATTCCGCTTCCAGCAGAAGTCCTCCGAATATTCCTATGCCGCAGACCTGGCAAGGAGGCTCCAGTACCATCAGGACAGGCACGTCCTGAGCGCGGGGCACTTGTTCGATCCCTTGGAAGAGGCCTCCCTCTCGGCCTGCCTGGCCCATATGACGGAGGAGAAAGCCATTCTAACCCTTTCGTGCAAGGACAATCAGTCACGCTTCTTCCATCGGCATCGCCTGGACCTGTCAGTGGCGCCACGAAACTCACCCGCCGTGCTCGACCTCGTGGAACCCTGGTATCAGATTCCCTACCAGCTCGAGCTCTTCCCGGCCCACGCGACCCGGGAATGGGCCTGTGCGCACGTCGACTCCTTGCACCTTCCCCGCCCTAACCCGTTCGTCGCGGAGGAATTCGAAATCCTTGCCCCATCCTACGAGCCACCCTCCGCCACACCCTCCCCCCCCGCCTTGGTCTTTGCCAACCCCTGCGTCCACGTCTGGCACAAAGTGGACCTTTCCTACAAGCAGCCTCGGGCCCACATCGTCCTCGAATTTGCCACGCCCCTTCCCCAGCGGGATCCTGCCGCCGCTGAGCTCTTCGTCCGGTACCTGGAGCATACTCTCGCAGAAAGCACCTACGACGGCGTGGTGGCGGGGCTCGGATGGTCTATCAGTAGCCATGCGCGTGGCCTGACCTTGAGGTTCGCACCCTTTCCTCCCCTTTTCACCTCTCCTCTCGCATGCTTTCATTCGCGTTCCTTCTGTTCATGTGGCGCTTTTCTATTGCCTCTCTCACAGGTTCTCAGGCTTCAGCCACAAAGTCCAGACCCTCCTCCACAAAGTCCTCGAGTCCGTCCTTACCACCGACATTCACGACGCGCTTTTCCGATTGACCCGTGAGAAGGCCATCGACGCCTACAGGAACATCGCCCTGGCCCGGCCCGACGAACATGGGCAGATGTTCCTCTCCCTTCTCTTGACCGAAGGACGCTGGGCGTGGAAGGAAAAACTTCAGCGTTTGGAATCCCTGCAGGCCGAAGACCTCGCGCACTTTCACCGGGAGCTGATGGCCCGGAACTCCGTGACCCTGGGTGTGTTTGGGAATGTGAGCGAGGAAAGTGCCCTTGGATTAGGGGAGCTGGTGGAACGGCTCATGCGGAGGAACGGGCGTTTCGAGCCCCTGTGTCCTAGCTTGCAGGTGAGAGGGAGAGGTAGGGGGATGGATGGCCGACCCATTGGCGGACGCCATCAGTCGGTGACTGCCCGGGAGAGAGGTGCTTTATAATGGGACTGGAATCAATCTTGGCGTAAAATTCTCTCTCTTCCGCCCACCCCATCCGTTCCTGTACAGCCTTTTAGCCGCGCAGTCATGCTCGACGCAGGCGTCGACCACCGTCTCTGCGCCATCGTGCCCAACGATGCCGACACCAACTCCTCCCTGAGCACCTACTTCCAAGCAGGCCTGGTCACGGCGGCGCAGACGGCGCAATTGATGTTGCTGGCTCAGATCATGAAGGAACCATGCTTCACGCAACTCCGAACCCGAGAACAATTGGGATACATCGTCGGGTCCGGCGTGAAGAGTATGTGGTTTCGGTCCATGGTGGCCGGGCTTTCCTTCCGAGTCTTGTCCAAGACGCACGGACCCGAAGACATCCTCGACCGGTTGGAAGCTTTCTTGGGCCAGTTCCACCGAGAAATCCTGACGGTGCTTTCTTTATCGGAATTGGAGAGGCATAAAGAGGCTCTCATCACAAATCTACTGGAGCCCCCGAAGAAGATGGTAGGAGAGGCTAGCATGCACTGGGAGGAAATCGTGAACGGGACTTTAGAATGGAAAAGAAATCAGCTCTATGCGGATGGAGTGCGAGAAGCGGGGCGAGATGACTTGATTGAGCTATTTGATAGCGTCTGCCTCAACAAGGAGAAGCGTCGGGTGGTCAGTGTTATGATGCACGGAAAGCATCATCGTCCCATGAGGATTCTTGGAGGGGAGGGGACCACCGGGAAAGATGGACCCAACCTTCGTGGGCGAGTTGTCTATCTGAAGGAGGAGGACTGTCTGGCCTTCCGGGCTGCTCATGCCCTCTTCCCTTGTTCTCCCAGTATGTTCACGAGCAAGTATTAGCATGCCTGGGAGAAGAGCAAGTGTCTTGAAGCTCGGGTATATGCGGCCTTAGTTGAGCTGTGTAGAGTGTATACAACCACATATATATGCACTTGAGTGTATACAACCACTGGAATATGCACTTTACGCGTAAGGCTTAGCTCTGGTTTAATGAGTCGAAACGCTTAGGTATCGAATCACATGTCACAAATTCTGTGCGCTTCTTTTTGTTCAAAATGAAACGAGATGATACGTTTCAACAGTACACTGTAATGAAACATGAACACTCTGTGCACTTTTCTGCCGCGTAATTAATGCAATAATTTGAAAGATTGAACGTTACTTAGCGCATGTTTTTGTATTTTTCTTCTGGATACTTTAAAAATGGTCGATACCTGAATCTACCGTGGTGGCATGTGTCCTTCAAAAAGAGTGCACCATCACCTACTGCCCTTGCCCCTGAGCATCCACGTCCTCCACGGGAATTGCGCAGAGCGAAGACTTGAAACGACTCTTGTTGTCATCATCACTTTTGCTGAAGCGTGTTGAATATGAAATGTAGATCAAAGCCTTTGACTCCTTGTCGTACACTCGCCGGACGCGGATGGTTTTGAAAAGCAAAGACCGGGCCTCACTAAAAACTTCTTCTCCTTGTTTGGAAAGATCAATCTGTGCAATGGGAATGAACATATCAACAGGAAAGAAAGCTTGATGGTACCTTGGGGAAAAAGCCGGGTTTCTGCCACGTGTCGAGATCCTCCCTGCCAAAACCTCTGCCTTCCCTGCTTGCCGCGTCTGGTCCCTTCCCTTCACACACCACCCCTGTCCCCCGCCTTACATTTTTCATAGTCACCGGGCCCGTCCTAACACAGGCCACCGAGGCCTGGGAGGGGTCGCTGAAGAAGTCTTTGGCAAGCCGCTCGGTCAAAGGGCGCCGGAAATCGCTGATGTACAAGGTGACGCCCTGGACCTTGGGGTCTTGAAAAGCCTCGACATTGATGCTGTCTTTGAATATAAGTCCCGAAGCGGGAATGTCTGCGACTTGGCGGCGCTCGTCTGAAGCTGCGCGGGCCACAAATGCGGAGCGGAGGGTGGAAGCAGGGGAGGAAGGGAGAGAGGACGCGGACAAGAGGGATAACGAGATGGGCAACACGGTACTCGTGAGAAGACGGACACCCGCCTGGAATTGAGCAGTGGAGGAAGCGGAGGATGCGTCCATGGGGCGGCCCTTGCCAGGCTTGAAAAGTTGCAGGAGTGCCTGGAAGCCCGAAACCGCCCAGTACTCTGTATGCTCCACCACGCGCCCGCCCTTGGTAGGGTCGTAGCGATGGACCGTGGCCCCTTCCACGTCGATGAAGGGGCGCCAAGGCAATGCAATCTCACAGGTGAGGCGCCATTGGGTGTTTACCGTCTGGGAAGTGCTGGGATGGAGAGGAGGGCGTGGGCTCTATGAGAGGGAACAAAAGCGTGCCCCCAGCACCTTGACCAAGCATCCATCAATATCACGTACGTGTCCAGTCGTATCTCGCGTAGTTCTAAGCGAGGATCCCGGAAGAATATCTTCAGGTTGTTTATGTTGCGACTCCAGGTGTCCAAGCCCGAAAAAGACAGGGTGGGGTCTGGAGGGAAGCAGAGCATCGATTGAGCCTCCAAAAATAAGGAATTCCCGGCCAATTGCAACACGCACCTGTGAAAAGACAATTTTCATCGTATGCATCAGTACTGATGTCTCCTGTCAGAAAATAGGCAGCCTTGTAGTCCTTCTCAATTTTCTGTCTGAGCACAGCCGGGGACAGGCGACGCGCGACTGTGTTGGAAGGAAGAGGTTTGGCATCTTGCCTTGCCTGACGCAGTATTAGATGTATGTATTAACATGTTCGAACGGTCCGAGTAAGCAAGTTGAAAATTACAGGTGTGAATGAACCGTGGGGCTCATATGCGCATTTTTCGAGCGCTACATCTCAGTTAGACATTGATATTTTTATTTACCAAATTATTCAGGCCACCGGTCAGAAGCCCCACAGCCGTCTTCAAAACAGGTGATGTTTTCGTATACGATCCCTGCTTCGTGGAAACTTGTCTCCGTACTTGCTTCAGTCGCTGTAAATTCCGAACGGAGGACGAGGAGACAGACTGGAATCGAGGCAAGTGGAAGGCCGTCGAGCTTTCCAAAAGGACAAGTAGAATACTGACGATCGTCACGAAGCGCGTCATAGCAACCCAGACGTCCTGCCAGTTGAGTGTCTGAAGCATTTGTCGTGAAATGATACAAGCCCGTAGTAGTACCATCGGGAAGAAACGAGTGCGATCGCCCCGCCCCCTGCTTGTTCTAGCGAGGGTTTCGAAAAAATCATCTTTCCTTTTCCTTGCCCCTTGCGCGCAGGACAGGGTCGACTAAAGGGAGCAACACCTGCGTGCTGATATCGGCCGTGGCTACATGGATTCCACCAATATACATCGTGAAAGGGATCAGATTGACCGGGCAAAAGCCCCACTAAAGCATCCGACCTCCCCAGCCTGAGTCCATTCTTGCTCCCTCCCTCCCTTCCTCCATCCTTTTTTCTCACACACCCTCTCTTCCTTTCCTTCATCCCTTGCCAGGCACGACTACATGTCGTGGATAAGATCCATTGTGCCGCTTTGTTTACTTCTCCTCCTTTGCACGCCAACCCTCCACTCCGCCTTCGTACTAAACGGTCGACCATGTGTACGGCGCCTCAGTAACTCGGTTTCACATTCAAAGCCAATCGGTGACTCTATATTCCCACTGAAGGCCACAATCCCTCCCAATGATGACGCTGGCTCTTTCAAAAAGAATTCCGGCTCGAGGGAAGACGGAGTGGACTTCTCAAGCGCATCCGGTCGCGACGTCGACCTCTCTGTCGGTGTGTGGCCTCGGGAAAACCGGCAATTGCTAGGATTGCTGGGGGGTTTAGGTTTTCTGGAAACAGCATACTTGACGTACCAAAAGCTAACAACCGATGACTTGACCTCTCTATGCACCTCCGTAGCGGGGTTAAGCATGAGGTGTGGCGATGTGTTGAATTCGGAGTACGCGAGCTTTTTAGGAGTGCCTCTTACATTGCCTGGGGCGGTGGCTTACGGGACTGTGACAGCGTTGGCCTTATGGCCGATCCTTGCCGGGAACGAGGGAAGCCGAGAGCGTGCAGAGGCGGACCTCAACAGCCGAGCCCCATTGTTAACGGTCACGACGGGCATGGCTACTTTCAGCGCCTATTTGATGTGGGTTTTGGCCACACAAGTCCGGGAACTCTGCCCTTACTGCCTGGCGAGCGCCTCTCTCTCGTTTAGCATGGCCGCCTTGACCTGGGTCAAGCAGGTGGAGCCGAACGCAACCAAATCCTTGGTGTATAAGGCGGGCGCCGTGGTCGTCACGGGTCTTTTTTCTCTGGGGGCATTCGCCTACGCGAGCGCAAGGATCATGGTCATGAGCCAGGGACCGGGGGAGGGAGGGGAGGTGGGAGGGAGTAGGCCCCCGCCCATCACCACGCACTCGACGGCCCGCAGCGAGGCCTTGGCTCTTCGTCTGCAGGATCTAGACGCCCGCATGTACGGGGCCTTCTGGTGCTCGCATTGCTACGAGCAAAAGCAGTCTTTGGGCCAAGAAGCCTACCGGAGAATCGCCTACATTGAATGCGCGCCCGACGGTTTCGCGAGCGAGTCGAAAATCTGCAAAGCGCGGAAAATTCCTGGATATCCCACCTGGGAGATCAAGGGAGAGTTGTACCCAGGGGAGAAGAGCTTGGACCAGCTGGAGGACATCGTGGACGGGAAAGTGCCAGTGCCCCCGCCCATGGAGATTCCGGCCAAATGAGAGGCGAGGGGAGGGAGAGGGGGACATGGGGAGGGGAGTCGTGTACAAGAAGACATGTGAAACGAAAGTGACGTAAAGAAATTAAGTTAAGCCCCTGATGCCTCTTCGCAGGCGTGCGCCCGTACGTTTTATCTCTCTCATTGTGACGGCGAGGGCCACATGCCTCCCCCTCCCCCTGCCTTCCCCCCCCTGTTCCCTGCGTCCTCCCTCAGCGTCGCGCCTTGGCAATAAGTTCTGTAATCTTCCGCCGCTTCGAGTAAGTGTCCAAGGCGACGCGGCTGAGTTCCTGGACATCTTCGGCCTCCAAGTCCCAGGCCGCCGCGTCCACCATGTCCTTGGCTTGCGCACCCGTCTTGACCCCCACCACGGGGATCACGCCCTGCGCCCGGACCCAATTGATCGAGACCTGCGCCGTGTTCACGCGTCGGCCCAGCTTCTCCGTGTACTTCCCTGCCTGTTCCCGCAACGCCTTGTGGACCGGATACAGGGGCTCCAGGTCTGGGAAGGTATACCGGGGCTTCCGACTCCTCCCTCCGCTCGGGTCCATCATCGTGTAGGTCCCCGCCGCCAGGCCCCCGGCCAAAGGCCTGTTGGCCAGCGGCATGATTCCCAGCTTCTCACAGGCTGCCACCGTGCCGTCCAGCAGGGCAGCCGCAGGGTTCGCGAGGCTCAATTCAAAGGAATTGCTCCGCAAATTGATCCCGTGCTGCTTCGCCACGTCCTTGGCTCGTCGCAGGTCCTCCTCAGTCAAATACCCAATCACCCCGACGTGATCGAGCAGTCGCATCCGTTTTGCCTGGGCGACGGCCTCGAAAATGGCCTTCTCCCCCCCCCAGTACAGGGGCCCGGGCTTGGTGACCTGATACAAGTCCACGCGTGTCGCTTGCAACGCCTCCAAGCTGTGCTCAAGGGCCCTCAGGACCGCCCTGCGTCCACCTCGCACGTCCAACAACCCCTTCCCGAACAGTCGCGCCTGGTAGCTGGTGGCGATGAAAGGCCGGACTTGCTTGACCCCACTCTGGAGCTTCAGTTGCCGCTTCTTCCAATGGGCCACCATTTCCCCCAAGAAATCCTCGCACGGGTACAATTCCCGAGCATCGAACATGGGCAAGCCGGCTTCTTCCAGACAAGTAAAAGCCTCCTCGATGTCTTGTTCATTGAAGGCACCGCAGCTCATTTGCGAGCGCTCCATGGCATTGGACGGGTACTGTGGCCATGGGAGGGGCAGAGAAGAGAGTTGAATCGCACGTATCCCAGAGACGATGAATGAGGGAAAATCGCAATCTCCCCCTACCATCTTTCTCAATTCTGACGATTTCCTCCACAGAGTTGCTTTCGCCGATGATTCTTGGGTCTTTTCCCCTAGCTACCCACTTACATCTCCGTAGAAAAATCCATCGCGACGATCTCCCCAAGAATACGTGCCAATCCCGATAGCACCCGTGTAGAAATGTGAATCTTTGGAGAATTTTGTGTCTTTCTTAGGCTCCTCCGGCTGCTTTGGTTCCTTGTTGAAACGAGATTGACGCCGCCTGCTCCCCAGCCCAGCACGCTCCCCGTCGGGAGGCAAGGATGCGCTGCGAAGCGCGGTTGAAAAGCCTTGATCCAATTTCAATATCCCGCCATCCCTTACCACCAACGATGGCGATAAGAAGTGATGTGGCTGAGCTGGCATTTGAAAGGCGAAGCTTCTTCTTAAAGCAGGGGAAAGGGCCACTGCAGCAGCCACAATGCGGCAGGCGGACTTAACCATCTTGTTCTTCATCTGCAAGCTTTCCCTGACGGGACCAAGCACTTCCCTGTGCCTCGTGGTAAAAGACGGGGCGCTTTAAAGAGATGTATGTGTACCAACGTCCTGACAAGTATGCGCGGCGTGCTTGTAAAAAATAGGAAAGGGCTATGCTGTCCGTCTCCATATTTGAAGCTCAACATCATCGCAGCCATCGCCTGCCAGTGTGAGCGATGCTTACCGCGAGAGGGCGATGGGCCAGGTGTTATGGAAATGTTATATGTTTTGGTTCTTTCAGGCTTCATCACCGAAGTATTTCGAACTGAGAATCGAATTTTCGCATTTTTCAATGCTGTCGTAATGATTTTGTGAGTGATCCACTTCGCTGATGAACATGGTTCGTTTCTCCGACCGCGCTGCCCAAGCTTTGTACGAAGAGGGGAAAAAGGCGATCACTTGAACCCCGTGGAAGCAAACGTTTGAAAAAGAAGCAAAAGTCACACAAATCACAGCAAATGTCTGTTACCCAGAAGTACTTTTGCCAAAAGCAAGATCGCCATATAGTCTCCGAAATGCTCCGTAGGATTACGAGTCTCTCGATCGGTCAATCAATGTTAGTTACCAGTGTACATACGCAGAAACCTATCCATCTATAGCCATTTACTGGAGATTATGCCTTTGAGGCCTGCAACTCTTCTTGTTGCACAATTGATCCTCCTCTTCCCCCCCGTCTGAAACCTGCGAGAAAGGAAAAAGACGACCTCTTCGTTGGACTAGTGCCGGAGATAGATTTATCACTATTTCCTGATCTTTCTGCCGCTCTGGTCACGCCTGCTCCTGGTGCTGATTTACAATTCTTCCCTTCGCCTAGATCCGCGGAAGCTCGGGCTGCTGGAGACACCACTTCCTTGCTGTCTTTGTTCGTCTCAGAGACCCCCACCGGGAGCCCGCCCGAGGTGGAAGCTGACAGGGCCTCCATGTGCGAGCCCTGTGCCAAGGGAAGAGAGGGAGCCGCCTGAGCCGTCGAGGATGTCGGCGGACCTTTAAGGCCTGCACTGAGGTGCGGTCCATAATTTCGAACCGATGAAGTGATGAACCGAGAGTAGGCTGCTTCCCTCTCTTGCACCAGTGCCTCCGTAACCTTACTCTCCTCGTCCACTTTGGCCTTAATGGCCTCGAAGGCAGCCTCGGCACGATCGTACTGCTCCTTGAGCAGCTCAATTTCGCCCTTTTTGGCGTAGAGCTTGTCGTCCATTTCCCTCATCGTTTGCACCAGGAGGGGATCGAGATGAGCCCGCATGATGGTGATCGTGTAAGAGGATCCCGTGTACCAATTGTCCCCGTACACGCAGAGCAGATGCTCCCCAGCCTGAATGGAGCGAGCCTCCAGGGTGAGGATATTGAGGCGGGAAAAGAGGAGGGGATCCGTTTTCTTTATCTCATAATTTTCGCTGGTCCCGTATGAGGTGATTGTCTGGAAGGGCACCAAGAGCAGGTCTGCCACGGTGTCTTTCTTCTCGTGATGCGGGCTGCTTTCCTGCATGTAACGGACACTGCCGTCCGCTTCGAAACAGATCAGCTTGAATCGATCTTGACTGGAGGAGCAACAGCTGACAATGACACCGTTCGCCGCGTCTGCTTCCGATAGTTGCAGCCGATAAAAATTTCCTCGCTGCGCAACTGTTTTACCGACCATGGAAAAGCCTGGCTTTAAATTGACGACCCGCTGCCCTTCCTCCCGCTTTCCCTTCTCCTTGCCCCGGTTCTTGGCCCGCACATCGTTGCATAAATCCTTAGCCTTGATCAATGTCTCCGCATTGACTTGCGTCTGAAAATTTGGACCAAATCTGGTAATAATGGCAAACACAACCTTTTGCAGGCTGTTTAAATTTTCCAAATCCAGACTCTCTGTGCTGTCGTCAAACATTTCTGACGTGTCTCCTCCGCTCAAATCGTAGCGTCGCCGTTTATTTGGATCCGATAAAATTGCATACGCTGTAGAAATTTCCTTAAACTTTTCGCCCGTCGGGGCATCCTTTAGGTTGCGATCGGGATGATAGCGCAAGGCCAGGATCCGATATGCTTTAGTGATTTGATTTATTGACGCGCCTTTCTCGACCCCTAGTACCTGAAGACATGGATGGATGGCGAGATTAGGGGAAGTCAAGTCTCCAAAAGGAAGCGCATATATGCTTTTTGATCGCCGTTCGTGGCTATCGGCTCTGAGGATATTCCTGCTGCCCCATAAGAGTCTGAATGAGGTCACTTACATGTCAGTCGCGTGCCACTACAAACACAAGCATCGAATCTGTTTTTGCTTACCGTATAGAAGTTTTTCGTCTGTTTAGAACGATCAGCACGGCGGAGATGGTCAGCCATCTATTCAATCTGGTTGAAAATGAAAGCTGCGGCGCCCTCGACTGTATCGTTGTTGGAAAAGCGCATCTGAGGGTGAGTCCTTCAACGTAGATCGGGACTTTATGTCGATCCCCGTTGAAAACGTGTACGTATTAAAAATTCGTGATTCATCTTGATTTGATTGCATACTTTTACGATGCCGCATCGTAGCCAGACACAGTGTTTCTCATCAATAGGAACGAAGCTTAACTATGCATGGGCCTACCTAATTCCTCCCTGTCCTCCTCAAAGAATACTAGAGGACATACCTACTCTTTCAAATAAATTATCCACGAACACAACTCGAGCCTCTACCCATAAAGTTAAGGAACGCATAAAACACACGTGCGCGTCTCCACAAACACAGTGATTTGGCCTGCGGATTAAGCCTAAACGGCCATCCGCCAGTAACGGTCAGGCCTTAACCGATCTCGTCATGACTGCTTTCTCTGTCCCAGAACTCACATGCCGCTTTACCACAAGCTCGACACGAGAAGGCCAAAACGTGCGCCACAAAGCGATGCTCATGGTTTCCAAAATTATTTTGCACCACAGCCAGCCGGAGGTTACTGCTTATCTTCTCCCGAATAGCCCCCTCGGCGAGGTGCTTCATGATGATTATCCCCTTCCTACCCACGGGCCCCAAAGCAGCAATTTTGGGAGGTTTCCTGCTCCATTTGGTCATGGGCACGTAAGTGATGACTCGCTACTTCTCATTTACTGTGAGGACATTGTTGCCATTTTGGAAAGGGATTTTTAATGCCAATTTATGGCTCCTTGGTCTGCACGGGATATTTTGATGTTACCTTCTTCTGCAGCATTGCAATGGTGCAGGTGACTCACGCCTCCATCCTTTTTGGAAAGAGCCAAATTGATGGACTTATCTTTCTTCTTTCCTTCGTTTTTAACCTCACTAATGATACAGCAATTCTTTTCTATCTCTACAACTCCATACCATCATCTACAGGCTCTATACTTTCGGCTCCCTGACCGTGTATCTCACTTCCTACCTACGCGTTTATGATCCTACCGTTACCTACAACAACACCATCGTAATTTATGCGTGTACAATAGCTGGGCAAGCTCTTTTGATGTTTCTTGGTGGAAAAATTGAACTTCGCGTGGGTCCTCGCGCGGCCGCTGCCATTGGTTCATGCTGCTTGGTCGGCGCTCCCTTGCTCTCTTCAATGGTGACGAGCCTGTGGGCGATGACATGCACCTATGGGCTACTGTTTGGGTTTGGAGGAGGCCTGACGTATACCGTGCCCCTCGTGTGCGGGTACCGGTGGGAGCCAGAGCGCAAGGGACTGGTCAGCGGCGTGATTCTGAGCGGCTTCGGCCTCTCCGCCTTGGTCTTCAATCAGATCCAGTCCGTCCTCGTCAATCCGCACAATTTGAAGCCGGACGTGGTCTACAAGGTGTGTCTATGTGAAGATGGACAGCCCATGGCAAAGCCCAGTGTTTCTCCAGGGCTCCTGGCGCAGATTTATGAATTTGCGCTTTTACACGTGTCCCGAATCGGTCTAAACTGAGCCATCTCTTCCACTCTTGTGCCCCCCTTTTTAATTCAGAATAAGCGATACTTCGGGCCCGGCCCTGTGACCGACGCGGTCCCGGGCTTGCTGGTAAAGCTCGGCCTCCTATACTCCCTGCTCTGCGTCACCGGCACCCTTCTGTTGCAGGACCCTATCTACAAGAAGATCGAGGACGGGGCGGAGGAAGAGGAGGAGGACAAGAAAGAGAGAGGCTGTTTGTCCGCTTCCTCCCACTACCTGGACATTGTCGGGGCTGAGTCGACCGCCCTGGTGGCAGCCGGCGACGGGCCCGCTCACGACAGTCGTGTCCACAAGAGAGACGCCCCGTGCGAGGTAGCTGGGGGTTCCTCGCCGCTCCGACGGCGTGGGTGGGAGGAGGAAGGGGCTATGGAAATCTCGACTCTGGAATACCAGCGGTTGCGGGAAGACAGGGAGCCGGTGGGAGAGGGAGGGAAGGGGAGGGAAGGAGGGAGAGGAGGAGTCGCGGTAGGGAATGGAGGACATAAAAATGGTGTCGGGGAAGAGGTAAAGGGAGGAGGGAGGGACTTGGCAGGGAAGGAGCCAAGGTTAGGAGGTACGCAGGTCGATAGGGGCTCAGACAAGGACGTAAACGGGGAAAGGGCCAGGCCGGGAGCGGAGGAGGAGGAGGAGGTGGAGGTATCACCGTCGGAACTCGTCTGCCTGCCGCAAGCGTGGCACGTGTCCCTGTCGTTCACCTTAGGGGCCTTGAGCGGGCTGGTAACCCTGGCCACCTACAAGAGTATCGGCATCTCCACCTTCCTGGACGACCACTTCATGTCCGCAGTTGTGGGCAGCGTGTCCTCCGTGGCCAACGCCCTCGGGCGGATTTTTTGGGGCTGGATGAGCGACCGTGCGGGTGCTTATCGCACGCTCTACATCCTCTGCCTGTGTCAGGCAGGCTTCCTTTTTGCCTGGGGCCTGACGGTGGGCGCGTGGAAGAGCCGGTGGCTGTTTGCGCTCTGCGTCGCCGGGGTGGCCTTCTCCCACGGGGGCAATTTTGCAATTTACCCGGCCCTGATCGCCACCCTCTTTGGGAAGACGAACAGCGCTCCGAATTTTGGGCTGATCTTCTTGTTCTATGGCCTTGCCTCCCTGGTCGGGCTCAGTGTCCTACCCTGGTTGTCTCCTGAGCTGACCCCATTGTGCGATGTGCTGGGAGGGATCGCACTGACCTCGGCGGGGTCCGTGTGGGGGCTGCAGGCCTGGTACACACCCAAGCTGAAAGCGGGGGGGAGGCATCCGCTTTTGCGATGAAAGGAGGGGGGTTGTGGACGTGTTGGGGGAAGGGAAGCGGAACGGGGGAGGGAGGAGCCGGGGCTCTCCCTGGAAGACCCCCGGGCCTTGTACATCAGTGAGACCGCTCGGCACCATCGATGATGACGGGTCTCGTGTTACATAGGACAAGGAAAATAGCATATAGCACACCAAATGACCAAGACGTGCCCCGGGCGCAGTTAGCGTCGCTTGTAGGTTGTTCTTTTTCGTGTTTACCTCGGGCCCTGCTCGAACTTTTTGATTCCTGTTACTTACACGGCGTCCGGGCATACGCCGCGCGCCTCTGCGTTTCCTCCTCTCTCCTTTCGCTGGAAAGCCCCCTTCCATCCGTCGGACACACCACTGACCCCTTTCCATAGACCCTTCCAGCCATCCCAAGGTACGAGGCGGCCTTTCGCCTCGTCTGGTGGGCGGCGCTCAGATTCCTGAGTAGAGGCTCGTGCCGGTCATTGACACGGCCCGATTCCACTCGACGCCCGAGCATATAAGCTTTTTCTGCCCCTCCAAATCCTCCTTTCACGCTCCGATCCCCTCCACCCATAACCCTAAAATCGGGACCCCTCAGGAGGCTGGGGCAACCGTCGACTGCCCTGGGTCATCATCTCTCTTCTCAGTTCATTCAAGACACGCTCCATCGTGAAATGTCGGTCCCAATGGCTCAAAATGTGGAGCTTTGACGGGTTGACCACCCCAGTGCTCTGATCGACGCACGGAAGGTTCACTCGACTCACAAATCGGACGAAAGGAGGCTCATTGGGGTATCGATCTCCGCATTCGATTTTAAGTTCAAACAAGCGGCCTTCGAACGTCGTGCCCGGCGGGCCGAAGATGGAACCGTTCCAGGCGACCAGAAAAATGTCTTCCTGGTTCTGTAGGCCTAGGGAAATGGTAGGGTCTTGCCCTTTTTCGGCCTGGTCCAACTCCTCCAAGAGCTTGAAATTCCGGGGCACGATAATTTCATCCTGCTGGCTTCCCGACGCCGGAGGCGCAGCGGCCGTACGGTTGGGGCTTGACATCGCCCGGCCCGGCCACATCCTCTCTCCCTTCCGCTTACCAACCTGTTAGCATGCGTTTATTTTAGAAACATTCGTTGTGTGAGTTAAAGGCTGCCAACCCTAGGTTGGGCAGTGCAGTCCTAGACGATAGCATGACGCTGATTGACCACAGAGACCGTGCTGAGTTCACAAGCAGCCAAAGTATGTGACAATAAAAAGACAAAATCAATACAATCAAATAAGTCGAACACGCGGTGAAGGTGTGTTGGGGACACGAGCGCCTTGCGCAAACATGCGACGGCCTTTGAGCCCTCTGAGGCATCGATTTCTTCCGCGAGTCAGCGACGGAACCGATCCGATCTGCTCACATGTGGAGGACCTGGGACTTGGCGTGAGCGGGAATTTTGATTCGTGGTAGTCGCGTAAACACAAAGCCAAACGAGAGCATATATTGAAACGATGGCAACGTTATGGTTCCTTATTTTTCGATTACCTGCGGGCTTGTTGCGTTGGGATACAAGGCCATCTGAGGTCTTGCTTGAAGGTATGCTTCTCTCTCAAACTCTATTTCGCCTCTTCCCCAATCTAAGATGAACACGCATAAACTTTCAGGGCTTAACATTTTCAACATTTTCCGTTCAAGTTTTCGGAAAGCAGGGTAGGTGCCATCTCTGAGGCAACGAGGACTTACACAATCTGCTCTCCGAAAGGCAGGTGAAAATGACAAAATTGGATATATGTGAGAGAGAAAGTCAATTCAATATCTTTGCGGAATCACAATGTATCATTTTATAATTTTGCTGCAATTGACACCCAGGACTTGCCTTGTTCTCGACCATTTAACATAATGGGTTGGACGGCGCGCATGACTGCCCTATGCCGTTCCCGTTCTGCTCTCAGGTGTATGTCGGAATGCAGCACCTGAGAAGGAAAGGCATACCCTGGGGGTACGTAGCGTGGAGGGTTGTCTTGCAATGGCTCGTCATTTAGCTGCATTTCTTGTAAAGCCTGCGGGGAAGATGAGCCGTGCGTCAACTATTTGGACATCTCCCACCTCTAGAAGACAGGCTCTCTAAAACTTACCCTTCGCCTGAAGCGTGTTACTGGTGCTTCGGGGAACACAATGGGTGACTCAATAAATTGTGTCATCATCGCCTTTGTTAGTTTGACATAAAATGGTGAGTCAGATATCAGGGTGGAGACAGACGATGCAGGAGACGGGTATTACAACATCTCCTACCTCAAGTTTTGGAAAAGACCATGAAAAAAATGAGTTGGGCTTCGTGCTTATACATTCTTCATCTCTTGTGTTTGACGAAGAATCTAGACTGATTTCCTCTGCTGCGGTGTTTGGGCTGACTTTTGCTTTGAAATCCCTGCTCCCCGCTGCTCCGGGTGTAACTTGACTGAAGCCGGAAATTCTCGTACTACCTCGTCTCAGAACCATAAATGCCACCATTGATACCGTTAACGCGAACCAATATGCTGGTGAGAGAGCATAACTGAGCAACCTTCTGTTGCCGTTGCATATTCGGTTGCGATTGCTTCCACTTCCCACTGATGACGGGTCTCCGGGAGCGGGATGCTTGGGATTATCGTCTGGTCTCCCTGTGTTCTTCTTGCGTTTCCCTCCCCGCCTCTTCTTTGTACTCCCATTTGAAGTTGAAGGTGCTTGAGTAACTGTCCCGTCAGACGACGTCGGCATGGCGCTGTGTTTGCGTGTGGGGGTGGTGCATCTCTTAAACGCGAGAGGTCGGACGGCAATGCGTCCATATGGGCCACGATCCTTATCCCCCCCTCGCTGACGACCTCCTCCCTCCAGCCACAGATCTTACCTTGCTCTTCACGCACCCAACATGCACCGCATTTTCATGCCTCTTCGTTTTTATACACTCGCAACACTCGATCAGGTCGTCTACTAATGATGTTGCAGCGAGGAATCTTGGTGGTAATGGCATCGACTCTGCTGCTCCAATCCTCCCTGGGATTCTTACGCCCGTCTACTGCCCTCCCAGCGGTCCGTGCCGGGACGGCAAGCCTCCGATTGAGCAATTCTCGTCGATTCTTGGCTATGGTCGGCACTGAGACGAAGGGTGCTGCGGACACTGAAGAGTTTCGTATCTTTTTCAAGGTATGAGTGTGAGGAGCTGCCGTCAAGAAGGAGAGCAATTTCCGATAGGAAGGTCCTAGTGCGCACCATATGGGGTACGCCACATACTGATACAATCCTCATAAAAAAAAATCAATGATGGGGTGACAATCGAAAGTAACACTTACGGTTTGGCCTGTTTTACATATTTTACCTCTACACCTGACACGAGCAGAAAGATGGCAACACGATTTCTCCCTGGCACGACATTCCCCTCAAGGCCGATCCTCAGACGTTTAACTTCATCACCGAGATCCCGAAATTGTAAGTCAGATGGATAAAAAGTCGTTGCGAGTAGTAAAAATGTGATGTACGCACCCCTAATGGCAATTTCGTCAGAATTATGGTTGCAGGGCGCGATTTCGAGCTCCCTTAAAAAGTCTGAAATGGAGCTGCATACCGTAGCCTTTCAAACCCTTTCTCTCATTCCATTTATACTTTGGCTGCAATATCTGTCACCTTTGGAGCAAGCTCGAACCCTTCCTTGGGCCTTGCAACGTATGAAGTCTGACTTTCCCCCTCCCTCGTTTTTCGTGAAGCACCAAGGCCAAGATGGAGGTGGCGACCAAGGAGGAACTCAACCCGATCTCCCAGGACATGAAGAAAGGAAAACTCCGGTGAGTGGGCGCCTGGATCACCCAGGAATCTCAAGTGCGCCCCCGAGATCCTGTAGTTCATCCCTCCTCGACGCTAGCGATTCCTGCAAAAAGCCCTCGGTGTCTCACCAACACATGTTTCTTACCATCCCCACCCTCCTTGAAACCCACCACTCTTCCTCGCCCGTCCTCTTACCCCTTTGGCAACAGCTTCTACCATGGCCCCATTTTCTGGAATTACGGACTCCTGCCTCAGACCTGGGAGGATCCCAATCACACTCATCCGGAGGTACGTCACAATCCTTCTTTCTGCTGCGCGCTTCTCTTTTCTTGTTTTCGCATGTTTTAACTGGCACCATCGGCGCTGACTCTTCTCCTCTTCCAGCTGAAGGTGCAGGGAGACAACGACCCCGTGGACGTGGTCGAGATCGGGAGCACAGTGCTGAGCATGGGGGCCGTGACGCCCGTGAAGCCCCTCGGAGTCCTCGCCATGATCGATGACGGGGAGCTCGACTGGAAAATCATTGCGATCGCCGCCTCCGACCCCATGGCCGGAGAGCTCAACGACATCGCCGACGTGGAGGCCAAGCTCCCTGGGGTGGTTTCTGGGATCAGAGAATGGTTCCGTTGGTACAAAACGCCCGATGGCAAGCCCGTGAACGAGTTTGGATTCGGAGAGAAGGCGCTGGCCAAGGCGGATGCTTTGAAGGTAGGGGTGCATGGAGGGGCAAATCTCAACACGCTGAGGCTTACTTGATAAAGTACTTCATTCTACTTGAAGCATGCGTTGTGTTGTCTGTTTTGACACCTCTTCTCACATGACACGGCAGGTAATTGATGAGACCCATGGAGCCTGGAAGAGTCTTATGAGCGGCCAGACAGACGCGGGCAAGCTTTGGAAGAAAGCCTGAAGCAACATTCATGCGCAACCACTGGAGATGTGTGAGTCGATGAAAGCTTTTGGAAGATGAGAAAAAAGCGTTGGATCGGAATTCTAAAAAAAACAATTGTTATAGGGGGTCACGCATTGTCAAGTGCAATGGTATGGTGGGGAGGGAGGACCGCCAAAATTCAAAAACACGCAAAGAGAATTTAAACTGTGCCCAGTGAGTTTTTTTTTTTTCCCCAGTGCATGTGAGTATTTATTCTTTCCTCAGGACTTCGATGGCACCGGAAAGGGGGGTTACCACGTACTCATCTCGCGAAGAACAACCTCTCCCGTGTGGGGACTTGCGTGTGCAACCCGATTTTGGAAAACCACGTCCCGACGGTTCGTGTGGTTGTTGCATGACGACAAGGCCTGTGCGCATTTTCAAATTAAAATTTAGCAGCGGAACCTTACGTAGAACCTTATGTGTCTCGTATTTCTTTGTCTCAAAGGGCAACGCATTCGGTGCATGATATGAATATTCGCCGCAAACGCCGGGCTCGATCATACTCCACACATGACACATGGTTGTATCCTCTTGCGAAATACCGTCGCGACTGCCCCACGCCCGCCGCTTTCAACTTATGTACCCACCAGTCCGATTAACACTTGACGATCTTTTTGTAAAGGCTGGTCATTTTTTTCCATTGATCATTTGCTATACTTTTGCGTTTTTATTCCTAATTGCACATTGAACCCTCAGGCGAGCATGACGCAAAGAAACGGCAAGACTCCCCCCGTGGACCATACCGACATGCATGCAGGGTCAGGAGCTGCACCGGGTTCCATGCCTCTGCCGACAACGTCCTCACATGCCCCTCCTGCGGGAGGGTCTGCGTCCCCCCCACGCCTCGGCGACAGGCGGGGCCCGCGGGATCTCTCCTCATATGTAGAGCCAGGCGTACGCGACGGGATGCTAGAAGAAAAAAAAAAGCTTAACAGACGGCGAGAGCCCATGCTATATTTTCCAACTGTACCAGCGTGGAATTGGATGCGAAATTATCACGTACGCCGGGACCTTTTCTGGGATTTGCAGGTAAGCCAACTCCTTATGGTATGCATGTACTTAAAATGCACGGGACCTAAATAAGCGAAGGGTAGTTCCTCGGTGAGCCACCGCAGTAACCTAGTTTAGTTGGCCGCAGTCAAGGTGCTAATTCTTTTTTCGCTTCGCCCCATCAGGCAGGCCTCGTTGTCGGGATCCTCCTCATCCCTCAGGGTATGGCCTATGCCGTCCTGGCCAACCTCTCTCCCATCTACGGGCTCTACAGTGCGATTGCACCCAACATTGTCTACAGCTTTTTTGGACCGTCCCGAGAAAGTGCTGTAGGGGCGATGGCGCTGGTCAGCATCATGGTCGGCAACATTATTTCTGGACAAACGTCCTCCCTTCGGAGCTCGGAGGGTGATCACACGCAGCAAGCACCGTTGGAGGAGCGCGTCAATGTAGCCGTGAAACTCGCCTTTGTGACAGGACTGATGCAAATAGGCCTGGGTGTGTTGAAAATGGGGGAAATTGCCACTTACGTGTCGCACCCGGTCATGCAAGGGTTCTGCTCAGGGGGCGAGATTCTCATCGCCATTTCCCAGCTCAAATACCTCTTCGGCATCAAGATCCCCGCCTTCCCGTACGCTTATCAAACGCTCGAGTACTTGTTCCAAAATATCCAAGATACGGAGCCATGGACCTTGCTGCTGGGCCTGGTCACCTTCTTCCTCTTGTACGCCCTCTCCCGTTGGCGGAGGGCCGCCCGCGCTAAGCTTGAGCGCCTGCGCTCTGCGGCTCTTTCCTCGGATTCCACGACCCCGCATGCCCACGTCTGGACAAAAAAAATGCTGCTCCTGTCCAACTTCGGTCCCTTCGTAGCCATTGTAGCGACGGCTTTCGTCTCCTACGGGATGTCCCGGCAGGGTGTCGCGCCCGCCATCATAGGCGAGGTTCCCCACGGCCTGCACACGTACCCGTCCTACGCGATCACGCTCACGGAGTTTCGCGATTTGGCCGGTGCGTCCTTTCTTCTGGCGGTGATCTCGTTCATGCTCACCTACAGCGTGTCCAAAAAATACGCGGGTTTGAACAACTACGTGGTGGAGCCGAACCAAGAGCTTGTGGCGTTAGGGCTGGCCGATTTCGTCGGGAGCTTTTTTGGGGCTTTTCCTGTCGCGGGCGGTTTCGCGCGCACGGCCGTAGCTGTGGAGGCGAATCAGAAGACACAGGCCTCCGCGTTGGTGGCAGTCAGCATTGTCTTG
>Ga0102934_1000397_pt1 | contig 28759 bp, 25 predicted proteins | sample SalPonR2_A_D1_MG_FD_78175 | JGI IMG/M metagenome (GOLD analysis project Ga0102934, IMG submission 78175) | Salt pond soil microbial communities from South San Francisco under conditions of wetland restoration - Salt Pond MetaG R2_A_D1_MG | ecosystem: Environmental > Aquatic > Marine > Intertidal... | reverse complement strand
TGCCATGCGTTTATCTTTCAATGCTGTGCCAGTTCGCGGAACTATTATTATAGGGGAAGGAGAGAAAGACAAGGCTCCCATGCTTTATAACGGTGAAACTGTTGGTAAGCAAGATGGGGCAGCTGTAGATGTAGCTGTTGATCCTGTAGAAGGGACCAATTTACTTGCCTTTGGCCGACCCAACGCTATTGCCGTAGTCGGAGTGGCTCCAGCCGGTACAATGTACAACCCTGGTCCTAGCTATTATATGAGAAAATTGGTTGTCCCGGCCGAAGCCAAATATATTGCTGATATTGATGCCCCTGTCCAAGAAAACCTCAAAAACATAGCCAGAGCCCTTGATAAGAATATTAATGACCTTATGGTCTTTGTCCTAGACAAACCACGTCATCAAGATCTTATTCAAGAAATTCGCCGTTCCGGGGCCAGGATACAGCTCCACACCGACGGTGACGTAGCCGGGGCATTGATGGCCGTAGACCCGAGTTCCGAGGTTGATCTTCTTATGGGCACAGGTGGCACACCTGAAGGTGTTCTTTCAGCCTGTGCCATAAAGGCCCTGGGAGGTGATATCTTGGCCAGACTTGACCCTCAGAAAGATGAAGAAAAAAGATCTTTACAAGACCAGGGTTTTGATCTCAGAGAGATCCTCAACGTCAATTCTTTTATTAGCAGCGAGGACGTCTTTTTTTCAGCCACAGGTATATCTGGAGGGACCTTTCTACCTGGTGTAAATTTCACCGGACAAGGTGGCAAAACCTATTCGCTTGTCATGCGAGGTAAGACCGGAACAGTCCGTCGAATCGAAGCCAACCACAGCTGGGAAAGACTTATGCGCTTTAGTGCAGTCCAGTATGATTGAAGAAGATATACTAGCTATCACGAGGCTCTTATCTCAAAGGGGTAAGGGGTTAAACTTTCATAGCCTTCTTCGGTAACCACCATAGTCTGCTCGAACTGAGCGGACAAAGAGCCGTCTTTGGTTACAGCCGTCCAATTGTCATCCAGGATCTTTAAGTCCCTGCTACCAAGATTGATCATAGGCTCAATAGTAAAAACCATCCCAGGGACAAGAACTATCCCTTCTCCCCTTTTGCCGACATGTGGAATTTGAGGAGGCTCATGAAATTCAATCCCCACTCCGTGTCCGACCATTTCCCTGACCACCGAGCAATTGCGACTCTCGGCATAGCTCTGAATAGCCCATCCTATATCACCGACCGTGGCTCCAGATTTGACTTGATCCATGCCTAACTTTAGGCTCTGTAGTGCAACCTGGGTAATCTTCTCAGCTTGTTCACTGACCCTGCCAACCAGGAAAGTCTTGCTGGAATCTGCATAGTATCCATCCAGGATAGAAGTCACATCAACATTGACGATATCACCCTCTGCAAGAACTCGTTCACTTGGTATCCCATGACAAATAACCTCGTTTACAGATATACAGACACTTTTTGGGAACCCATTGTAATTCAAAGGAGCCGGAACAGCATTATTTTGGATTGTAAAATCATGGACCAAGGTATTAATGTACTCAGTAGTAATCCCAGGCCTAATCTCTTTTTCAACCAGATCTAGTGTTTTCAACACCAATTGACCAGCCTTTCTTATGCCTCGAATCTCCTGATCATTCTTGATTCTGATCTTATGCTTCTTATAGTAGATATCCCGAAGATATGTATCAACATCCTTTTCTTTCTGTAAACAACATTTTTTAAATTTTAGACCACTACCACATGGGCATGGATCATTCCTGCCAATCTTCATAGCCTCATCTCCTTACTGTTTATTTTAACCTGAGTTTGCTAAAACTGTTTGCCTAAGATATTTTTAAAGTAACTTAAAGATAATATCTTAAAATAGTTACGAAATTATTTCTTATTTCCTGCTTTATATTATTTTAGCTCTATGAGAAAAGGCTCTCTTTCGAGCTTACATCTTCAAGCACATATTTTCTAATCTCACCCAGCTAAATCCCGCCGTGGTCCTGCAGCTAGGCTGGTTTAACCGGACAAGTTTGATGGGGGATTCTTGCCTTCTCCCCCACTCTTTGTCTAGGTGCTTTTGATAAATTTAATTGGTATATTGAATATTTCGTCCGGAGATCTTTATTTTGTCGTTGAATCACGTTGGGGTCTCCCCTATGAAATAAGATAAAAAATTCTATTGTGTTAGCACTAAAAAGTTCAAAAAAAGCCCCTTTATCAATTAGTTGCAAACAGATTCTAAACAGTTACCCTGCTCTTAGTCTATAATCTCTGTATAAGGTAGAAAAACATTGGTAAACGGCTCAAGGTCTTGACCTGTCTAAATTTATTACCCATATATTTCTTCCCTTCTTGACGTAAGGGGGAAAAATACAGGGTCCCTTTGTCCACATAATGGCTCAGTCTCTCTCTAATAAGCCTAAGCAGAGATTGCCAGTGCTCTTCTGGAAATTCAGGGTCAATCAGAAAATTAGCTGTAACTTCAATATGTTCATAAAGAGAATTTACTTCAAGCATCCGATCAAAGGCCATCTCAACACTTTGTTTAGAAATGGGTTTCTGAATCATGTCCAAAGTCTCTTGATGAAATGATTCAAGTCCAATATTGATGTAAGTCCTAAATGGTGATGCATCTAGTTGGGCAAACAATGTCTCAGAAGATTTCATTAAAGAATCAACACTCCCGAAAAGGATCAAGTATTGACCATTTAGAAATGAATCTTCCAGTTCAAAATAATCCAAGGCCTTTTCAGCAGCAAACATAATAAGTTCACTACCTGCATTCAAGGCATCGTTTTGTCCCAAAAAGACAGTGTTGTAGTTATAGATATTCGGCCCAAAGAACTCTCGCAAAGCCTCAATCTGATAGAGGATATTCTCTTTGGATCTTTTTTTGAAGCCCTTCTTGCCTTTGACACTACAAAATCCACAATTATAAAGACAGCCATCCGAGACCATGAGCGGTATACAATTATAATCCATATGCCGGGCATCCGGAGGAAGAACAGGTATTGTGTTATCGATTATCTTATGTAAAGAGTTAGCTCGAGTCTTTAACCTTTCCCCGGTCATATATGAAATATTCTCGGAAAAGGTTTTGATTTCTTCCGGCATGTCCTGTTGCTCACACAACCTCATGTGGAGTTTTTCTGGGTTCTGTGGCCAAAGAGACAAGGCCTTTTGAACAGAATCGTCTTTAAAAGGGTCTCGATCCCAAAGCGAATTCGAGGCATAAGAGAAGCATGGTAAATAGTATTCACCTAGATAATCACAAATACTTGTATATCCGCCAGAAAAATAGTAGACCCAGTCATGATTGATTGTTCTTTTCAACCACTCTGAAGGATGGGGCCAGTCATTGGTCTTTCCTTGGATCAGAAAGATTTCCCCATTTAGATTATAATGAAAGATATACTCCGGAGTCAGGATCTCATGGTAACATCCATATCTTATCGGATAGCTGACTTTTTTATAGTTTTGACTTCCAAGCTTATATAAAGTAATTACCCAATCAGCACATTGAAATGTGATCATAGAAAATACCAATTCCGCATCATATTTCAGCAAAAGACTTTAAGCTTAAGTCAGACAACCTAGCACAAGATCTTTCATCATTCATACAGACAAAAATCAATTAATTTAAGACAACTGGAACATGGCGATATCTTTATGGAAGCTCAATTATTCAATCTAGGATTACAATGATTATACCCCGGTAACTTTTTGGAAAAGGCTAAATCTTCAGCGCTCGAATTTCAAGGGAGTTACATCTTAAATTTTGACAAGAAAAATTATGCAACCAACTTATAATGCTTACAAAAAGGAAATTGAGTACCTATACTCACTACAAAAATTCGGAATAAAATTCGGTCTTTCCACCACCAGTCAGCTCTTAGAGTCATTGGGTAACCCCCATCAAGGACAAAACTATATCCATATTGCCGGCACCAATGGTAAAGGCTCAGTAGCCACTTTTCTATCCACTATCTTTCAAAAACAAGGTTTTAAAGTTGGCTTATATACCTCTCCCCACCTTGTCCGGTTTACAGAACGATTTCAGATCAATTCCAGGGAAATCGGGCAAGAACAAGCCTGCAGGCTTATACAAAGATTGCGTCAAGTCTTTATCCCGGATGAACCACCGACCTTCTTTGAAGCCACAACCGCCTTGGCCCTTTTTTATTTTGCTCTGGAAAAGACTGATATTGCAATTATAGAAGTAGGTATGGGCGGACGGTTGGATGCGACCAACATCATTGACCCCCTTATCTCAATCATCACCAATATCTCTATGGAGCATCAAGATTTTCTAGGGGATAACCTACTTGATATTGCCTATGAAAAAGCCGGTATTATCAAAGAGAACGTTCCGGTTGTCACAGGTGTCCAAGATTCTTCTGTCATAGCGCTCTTCCAAAAGATATGTGAACAAAGTCATAGTCCATTATATCAATTAGGCAGAGATTTTTCACTGTTAGAATCTGCTTCAGGATTTGATTATCATGGTCTCTGCCAAGACCTTGAGAATCTTCACATCAGCCTGACCGGCCAACACCAAAAGATAAACGCCTCTTTGGCTCTGGCGGTCACAGAGATACTTAAATCACAAGGCATTGAAATATTTGACAAGGCTATTCAGAAGGGTTTACAAAATAGTGTTTGGCCCGGAAGAATGCAGATCGTCTGTCAAAAACCTTTAATACTCCTAGACGGGGCCCACAATCCTCAAGCTATTCATACTTTGGCTGCCAGTTTGAAAAAGGAGTTTGAGTTTCATAAATGTTTTCTGGTTATTGGAACAATGGTTGATAAAGACATCAATTCTATTTTGGCCGGTATCATGCCCCAAGCTGACTATGTCATATTCACAAGACCCAAATATGAACGAGCCATTGACCCGGAGCAACTTATGGAACTAGCCAAGCCATGGCAAAAACCCGGTCAAGCCATACAGTCTCTACCTCAGGCCCTTGACACAGTACATAGCCTGGCCCGTGACAAGGATATAATTGTCTTATGCGGATCACTCTTTTTAGTTGGGGAGGCACTTACCTATTATGATCCAGTCAACTATTGTTCTGAATTCTAATGATCTTGCTATTACCTGTCGTTATCTATAAATTTCTCCCTGAAGGCTTACCTTTTCAAAGCGCTTCTAAACAGTTACATGATTTTTAGTCTTATTGTTTTTGATTTTTTTCAAAAACAAGCGCAAAGTCCCTCTTGACGAATATTATACATCTATAATATATTAGTTGAAAATAACCTACACAACAATGACCTTGTAAAGTACAACGGAATATTTACTTCTTTAAAATCACTTTCTTACATAATTTTTTGTTATAAAACAAATTCAAAGGAGTCTGACTATGTTATTTGAACAAGGTCTCCGTAGACAAAAATCCGATGAGGCTGACCAAACCTGGAAACTTCCAGCTTCAACACAAAGCCTCTGTCCAGAATGTCTTGCTGTCCTAGATGCTCAACTATATGAAGACCAAGGCCAAGTCTGGATGCGTAAGGAATGTTCCGAGCATGGTCAATACAATGAACTTATATGCAGTGATGTCGATTTTTTCCTCAAAAGACGCCGGACACATTATGAAATGCCCAGTGGCGTCCAAACACCGCACACCCAATCACACGACAATTGCCCCTTTGATTGTGGTCTTTGCTCCCAGCACCTATCCACACCTTGTATGGTCAACATTGATCTGACAAACCGATGCAATCTAAATTGCCCCATCTGTTTTGCCAATGCCAATGCTACAGGCAAGGTCTGCGAGATAAATCTGGAACAACTGGAATCCATGCTTGACAAGACAATGGCTATAAAACCACACCCGCCTGTTAGTGTACAATATGCAGGTGGAGAGCCGACTATTCACCCCAACTTTATTGAAGCAGTCCAAATGGCCAGTGACAAAGGTGTGGTCGATATACAAGCGGCCAGCAACGGTATACGCTTTGCCCATAGCTTGGAATTTACAGAAGCGGCCGCTCAAGCTGGCCTTGATGTTGTCTATCTCCAATTCGATGGACTAAGTGATGACATATATAAACAAAGTCGAGGTAAAGCCCTCTGGGAGATCAAACTCAAGGCCATAGAAAATTTACGCCAGGCCGGGATAATGGTCACCCTGGTCCCTACTGTAGTCAAAGGGTTAAATGATCATCAACTAGGCGATATCATGAAGTTTGCCGTAGAGAACTCGGATATAGTTACAGCGGTCAGCTTTCAACCTGTCTCCATCACCGGCAGGATTGACGAGACAAAGCGTCTTGAGATGCGTTACACCATGGCTGATATGGCCCGGGATATTCAAGAGCAAAGCGGCATCTTAGATATGCACGAGGATTGGTACCCATTTTCAATTGTCGCCCCAATCACCAGACTGATCGAAGCCATTACCGAGGAACCCAAAATACACTTCAACTGCCATGCCCATTGCGGAGTTACCTCTTACCTACTTATAGACAAATACAAAAAAACCGCTACTCCTTTTACCCAATTTTTGGATATAGAAGGGGCTATGAAAGACCTGAATAAAGAGGCTGAGGCCATAGAAAACCATGCCTGGAGGAAAAAACTCCTGAAGATACTACTATTGAGTAAGATCAAGAAACATTTCAAAGCAGACAAGGCCCCGGAGGGATTGGAATTTGAACAGATCATCGAATTTATCAACCGTTTTATAGAACCTGATAGGCAAGAACAAAAACAAAGAGGCCATGTCTACCACCTTGTAGGTGAGCGTTTTGATGTTATGCTTATTGCGGCCATGCACTTTCAGGATAACTACAATTATGAACTACCTAGGGTCCAGCACTGTGTTATTCATTACGCAGCACCCAACGGTAAGTTCTATCCATTTTGTACCTGGAACAGTGGCCCATGCCATCGTTATCCGATAGAGGAACAATTCTCCAGGCCTATCCAAGAGAAGAAGGAATAATTGTATAGACCCAGGGCGGTTAACTCAGAGGTTAGAGTGCCACCTTCACACGGTGGAAGTCCGGGGTTCAACTCCCTGACCGCCCATGTTTAAAAGTCACTTTATATAAGGCCTGTTGATATAATAATACAATACTAATGATTCTAATAGGCCTTATTCCTTTGATTCACTTTTACAGGACTAAGCAGATTAATTCACAGCAAGAATGCAGATAGTCTTATTTGAACCTCAAATCCCTCCAAATACTGGAAGTATCGCCCGATTGTGTGCTGCCACTCAAACCCCTCTACATCTTATTGAACCTTTGGGATTCAGCCTCGAAGATCGATACCTCAAAAGAGCCGGGCTGGACTACTGGCCTTCGGTCAACTTGAGGATATGGCCAAACTGGAACACTTTTCAAGATTCCATTATCAACAAATCAGGATCAATAGTTATTACTAGCTCCAAGGCAGTCAACTCCTTGTTCTCTTTTTCCTTTAATGGGCAAGAGAACCTTGTCTTTGGTCCTGAGTCAAAAGGTTTACCCCATTGGTTCTTCAACCAATTCCCTTTGCAAATTCAAATACCAATCTGGGGTCAAGTCAGAAGTCTCAATCTTTCCAATGCTGCAGCCATCTGTCTCTATGAAGCTTATCGCCAAACAATAGCCTTGAATAACAAACTGTCTTAAATTTATGCATCCCTCCCTGCCTGCCTTTTCTGGCTTTTGAACCGATCCTGATTCCTTAATACTTGAATAAGTTTTAACATCACTTCAATTCCACACTTCGCCTGCAAGCCGCATCAACAGAATCAATAATCGCACCTCTAACCCCACGCCTGTCTAATTCATTGACACCTGTTATAGTTGTTCCGGCTGGTGAACAGACTTGTTCACGGAGTTGACTGATACTCATATGACTTTTTTCGACAAGAGATACTGAGCCGCTAAACAACCGAATGACCATCTCTGTTGTCTCTGATCTGGTTAAACCTAGAGTTACTCCGGCTTCGATCAGACCCTCCAAAAAATAAAATACATAAGCCGGTCCTGAACCTATCAAGGCTGTAAAGGCATCAAATAATGATTCTTCAAGTACATGGACACTGCCGAGTTTTTGGAACAGGGATCGAATCAAGCCCTTATGAAAATCAGCCAAATTGTGATCATCAAAACACAGGCCAAAAACACCAGAACCAATTAAAGCAGGAGTATTGGGCATAACCCTTACTACCGGACATTGGCCCTGTATCCATTTAGTCAATTTCTTTTGGGGTATCCCTGCGGCTATAGAAATTAGACACTGATCCGGACCAAGAGAGGCAGCTATATCTGTCAAGACCTCCTTGATTTGTAAGGGCTTGACCCCAACCAAGATACATTCGCATCCTAAAACTGCTTCCTGGCTGTAATTGCATGGAATAATCCGGTACTGTTCGGTCATGGTCCTTAACTTATCCGGCTCTTTGTCATAAACCTTTAGACAAAGAGATTGATCCTGTTCCCAACCCTGAATCAAGGCCGAACCCATATTACCAGCACCAATTATCCCGAGAGTCTTCATCTTTCTATAACCTCCAACCTGGGGAAGAAATAATTTATTTCAGTTTGAGCATTGTTTAAAGAATCAGATCCATGAACAGAATTTTTCTCAATATCCTGACCAAACTTGTGACGAATAGTGCCTTGAGTTGCCTCAGCTGGATTGGTCGGCCCCATCAAGCCTCGATAGTCCTCTATTGAGTTGTCTTTTTGCAGGACTGCAACAATTATGGGGCCTGAAGACATATAATCCGTTAGGCTATCAAAAAATGGTTTGTCCTTGTGCACGGCATAAAAGCCTTGAGCCTGTCTTTTGCTCATATGCAGCATCTTTAAGGCCTGAATTTCAAAACCCTCTGACTCAATCCAAGAAAGTATGTAACCAGCCAAGTTTCTTTCGACAGCATCTGGCTTGACTATAGTCAGAGTCTGTTCTTTCATTGTCATCTCCTTCTCATGTTTTATTAACCCTCATGCCCAAACAGACACAACAAAGCATGAAACAGTTCGTAAACCGTAAACCAACAAAGGATATTAGCTATTTCCCGTTCACTAAAAGAAACAATAAGATAAAAAACCCATTATTTCTTATTAGTGTTTCGATCAACAGTTCATAGTCCACATTTTTTCATATCCATCAATCGACCAAGCTGACAGAGGTTAACCTTTGAGTCCCTTTGCTTCATCCATTTAGTAAGGGCCTTGACCGTCTCAGGGTATGGATGTCCGATAGCCACAGCTTGGCCACGTTGAATAGCCAGTTGTTCAGCCTTTTTCAATTGAAAAACAATGGAGTCGACATTCTTTTTGTTGTCCAAAAATATGTCCCTTGCAATTACCGGCACCTCCTCTTTGTCGGCCAGATCTCTAGCTACACTCTTCGGGCTTGTCAAACTGTCCAAAAAAAATAACCGTCTTTTGTTCAGCTCCTGAAAAACAACAGCCATACCCTGCCTACTAGAGGTAAACCTGGAGCCCATATGATTACTGACACCAATAGACCCAGGCACCTGTTCCAGATCATTTTGAAACATATTTTGAATCTTTGTTCGGATCATGTTGACGAAAAGACTACCTGGACCAGGATCTATCTCTGGATAATTGATAGGCTCCATGGGCAAATGAAGCATAAAGTCCAAATCCCTTTGACGAACAAGTTCAACTATCTGTTGAGTATAAGTGCAATAAGGCAAAATAGAGTAAGTGACCTGCCCATTAACCAGAGCGATGATCTGCTTGGCAGCCCGCAAGTCTTCACCCAGATCGTCAATGACAATAGCCAAGAAAGGTTTCTTTTTCTCCGGCTCAGAGATTATTTGCTTCTTTTCTTTTTTTTGAAAGTCAAGGATATGAGTAGGAAGCTTATTCCATGACACCTGCCACAGATCTTTGTCCTCTGAAACCGGTGCCAAAACGACTTGGTCAACCCATTTTTTAAGATAATCCTCTAGTGAAGACAAAAAACGTTTTTTCTGAGAATCATCCAATCTGATCTTGAGTATCTGAAAAAGATATTTGCTAAAATTATGATATCGCCACCTGACTTGTGTATGCTCTACTGTATCTGAGCCAGCCCCTACTAGAATAAGACTCTGCAGTATGGCCAAATCAATTTCACGAGTAACCTGAGTTATCTCTTTTCCTTCTTCTTCCTCATAAGTCCTAGCCACATCTTTGTTTTCGGTCTTTCCTTCTCTGTCAATTACCCCTTTTTTCTTTGCAGAGAGAGAAGAGGAATCAGGTCCTTGCTCGTTTTGTTGATGAGTATCAACATCAAGAGGAGCTTCTACATCTGTATTAGGCAGATTCAGTACCCAAACAAGAGACCCAAGAGTGATCAAGACAAGCCCAAGCCATATAAAGGACTTGACCTTGAACCAAAACTTCCTAGTTACCGACTGTTTTTTTCCGGTCTTGCCAGAGCTTTTAGAGGATGACTTCTTGGCCATAAGGATGCATCAGAGACATAAACAAACTACTTTAATGTAGTGCTTGAATAACATCTATATTCTTAACCAGTTGCAAAGCTAGACGTAATTGGTTGTCTTTTTCAAGCATTAACTTAATCTTTTTCTTCTCTTTTTTATCAATTGGGACAGTAGCATTGTCTGTATTCTTGAGGTGGCCTTGCAAGTCAATTTCGCGCATAACAGAGAAAGGGCTCTTTTTTTTCTTCTCCAAGTTTGAAGGCAGAAGCTGAACATAAAGATCAGGGTTTATCCCTTCAGCCTGGATCGATTTACCGTCAGGGGTATAGTAAAGTGCTGTTGTTAATTTGATACCTGAACCATCAGCCAGAGGAATGACTGTTTGTACCGATCCTTTGCCGAAACTGTTTTCTCCAATTATAAGTGCCCTTTTGTGATCCTTTAGCGCCCCGGCAACAATCTCAGAAGCAGAAGCCGTACCAGCATTTATCATAACCACCATAGGGACCTGAATATCCGACTCTTGTTTTTTGGCGGAAAATTCCATCTGAGATTGTGTTACCTTGCCTTTGGTATAAACAATCTTTCCTTCCCTCAAAAACGTGTCGGCCACAGAGACCGCCTGTTCCAGAAGACCCCCCGGATTGTTTCTCAAATCAAAAACAATCCCTTTGATATCCTTCTGATAATTCTTAAAAGTATTATGGAGCTCTTCAGTGGTCTTCTCATTGAAGTTAGTCACTCGGATATATAAATACCCGGGTTCCAATATCTCTGATTTGACACTGTGTACAGGGATAACCTCTCTGGTAACCGTAATCTTTTTTGGTACCTGCTCTCCTTTATGCAGTACTGTCAACTCCACCTGGCTCCCTTTCGGACCTCGTATCTTATGGACAGCATCCATAATTGAGATATCTTGAGTCGATTCGCCATCAACCTCAAGGATTATATCCTCGGACTTGATACCGGCCTTATAAGCCGGTGTACCCTCAATTGGAGAAACCACTGTCAACCTACCGTTTTGAACTGTTATCTCAATGCCTACCCCACTGAATTCCCCAGTAGTCTCCACTTGCATGTCTTTGAAGTCCTCTTTATCCATGTAAGCAGAATGGGGATCCAAGCTCTTTAACATGCCTTGAATAGCACCCTGTACCAACTCATCTCTTTGGACATCTTCCACATAAGAATCCTCGATCAGGTCTAGAACCTGACTAAACTCTTTCAGAGGTGTATAACGGTTGTCTGCCTTACAAATCTCGAAAGAAGTCATGATGCAGACCATTAGGACCAATATCCCCAAATAATGACTCCAACGCATAATACTCTCCATTGTTTAAATCTATATAAACTGTCTTTTTCTGTACAATAACTTAGACATAACCAAAATATATTGCAAAAACAAGTTTACAACATCTCAGCCATCTTGCCGCAGCCATGGACCAGGATCAACCGGCTGCTGACCGCAACGCAATTCAAAATACATACCCGGCCCCTGACTCTTAGGATAATATCCTGCTCGTCCAAGAGTCTCCCCTTTTTCCACATCTCTTCCTATCTCAACTTCTGATTCAGAAAGAAAAGCATACAGAGAATAGTATTGACTGCCATGATAAATAATGACCACCCTCCCAAAACCTCTTAGCTTGTCATTATAAACCACCTTACCCCAAGAAATGGACCTGACAGGGTTTTGCTCTTGCAAAGCAAAACCAATACCTTCCCTGGGAGGTTCAGCCTTGAGATCATAGTCAAAAAGTATCTTGCCCTTGACCGGCCAAGGCAAATATCCTTTTATCTTCTCAAACTGATGGGTCTGTTGAATAGTCAGCTTATATTTCAAATCCTTGATTGTTTCTTGTATCTTGGCCAGTTGCTCTTCCATAACCACACGTTTTGTACGCAGCTTATTAATCTTGTCAAGGTAGACCAGCTTTTCTTGCAGCAATTGGTCTTTAGTCGATTGCAGCTTGTTCAATTGAGACTGCATATTTTCCTGAATATTCTCTTGCTGAACCAAATTCTTTTCAAGTTCTTCTCGAATTTGAGAAAGGGCCTTAATACGCTTGTCCAGCATGGTATACAATGAGGATAACCAGGATAAATTTAAATCAAGCTCAGGCCATGAGCTAAAAGAACCCAATTGTAACTTGGTCTTCCTGAGATAGATACGCCAAAGCTTGTCTAACAGGATTCTGATAGCTTGTTTTTTTTCTTTAATGACCTTTTCTATATCCTGAGCCTCTTGCTGTAATCCCTTTACCTCTTCTTGAGAGTTTTTATAAAGGGACCTCTGTTTAGAATACTCTTTCTCAAGCCTGGACACCCTTTGCTCTATCTGGTCAATCTCCTTGCAAAGCCTCCTTTCCTTCTCAGATAGTCTTGACAAGTCTTCTTTTTGTTCATCTATCTGCTTTTTCTTCTTTTGGATTTGCTCCTTGACTTCTTCACTGCTGACAGAAAGTCCGAGCCCTGGAGCAACAAATAAAGAAATAAAGAAAGTGCATAGAGTTAGGCAAAATATAAAAGAATATTTTTTTCGCAAACCTGCTTTCATAGACCATTAGTGATATTTAATCTATCCACATCTAAAACAGATAATAAAATGAAGTCCAGAAACATTAAATTGTTATCAAATAGTTCTTTCAAGTAAAGGGCCGAGGGGACAGGTCTGGCATAATCCTTTCTTTTTTTTGCACCAATGTTTGCCGACCCGCACCAATAAAGCATGATATTCATTGTACAGCTTGACATCCTCCGACAAAACATCCATAAAAAAGCTTCTCATTTCATGATAATCAGTATCCTCAGCAATAAGCAAATGCCGTTGTAAGATTCTGGCGGTATAAGCATCAACAACAAAGCTTGGCCGGTGAAAAGCATATAAAAGCATACTATCAGCTGTTTCCGGACCAATACCTCGAACTGAAAGTAACTTGTCCCGAAGGGTTACCATAGGATAATCCATAAAGAGGTCAAGATCAAATCCAACTTCAACTTGCAGAAAAGACAAAAAACTTTTGACTCGATCTGCTTTAACCCGAAAATAGCCAACCGGTCGAATGAGTTCGGCCAGGATCTCATCAGGTAAAGACAAAAGGGGTTGAGGATGCAAAAGATCTTTTTCTTTAAGGCCTTGAATGGCCTTTTCAACATTTGACCAATTTGTATTTTGGGTCAAGAGAGCCCCAAGACAAACCTCAAAAGAAGTCTCTGCCGGCCACCATCCACTGGGTCCCAATGCCTCATGCATAGCCTGAAACATTTCCATCAGCAGAGCCTTTCTGGACATAGATAATCTCCGGAGTGTAAACCGATTAAGACCGTAGAGTTGTTTTGAATTCTAGAAGCTGATCCTGCTGAGGACGAGAGAGACCCATCCATCTCTTTGCAAAATAAACATGGTCTGCCACCCCTGATCTTCATAAGCCTGGGCAACTTTTAAGAATTGACTTTGTAAAATACCCGATAGGATAATAAAACCAAAGGGCTTAACCATTTTTCCTAGAACAGAGGACAGTTCCTGCAGTGGTTCTGCATAGATATTGGCAAAAATCAGATCAAAGCACCTAGAGATTTTAAGGGAGTCAATCTCCCCAGCCAACAAGCAAAAATTTTTCTTCACCTCATTCAAGCTACAATTTAGTCGGGCATTGTCTAGGGCAATCGGATCAATATCAAGACCAATCCCTTTATAGCCAAGAAGGGCAGAAGCAATGCCCAAAATTCCCGATCCTGTCCCCAAATCGAGAAAGAAAACATTATCTTTAAGTGCCTCAGCCTGCCATAGACAAGCCAAAGCCCGGAGACAGAGATAAGTAGTTGGATGATCCCCTGTACCAAAGGCCATTTGGGGATGAATAATAACCGGGAATAAAAAAGGATCAGTAACTTTTCCCTCTTCCCATGAGGGCAAGATTAGGAATATCTTCTCTATAGTCCGGGGTTCAAAAAACTCTTGCCAAATAGTCTGCCAATCTTTATTTTCTTTTTCTTGAATATTACATGTAGCTCTGGCAGAAAAATGCTTATAGATTATTTGGCATAGTCTCTGAACCTGATCCCGAGACTCAAGATAGGTATGAACACAAACCTGATCCCCTTGAATTGATTCTTCCCAACCCCAGGGAACATATTCATAACAAAAGACCTCTCTTTCTTCTGCAGGGACACAGGCATCAAACATAACTTCAACCAAATAGAGACTATCGGCTTTTATCTGGCTCAAACCAGGACATTTTTCATTTATCGATTTCATATAACTGCAAGAGCATCTATTCAGCCCGATAAACAAGTAAGCCACACTGTATGGCTCTCAATCCAAATCCTCAGACTCTTTTGACCTAGATAGAACATCACTCAAAACCAAACAAAATTCTTCTATCTCCTCTTTTTTAACTATTAAGGGAGGTAAGAGTCGAAGGATTGTTTCCTGAGTCAGATTGCAAATATACCCTCTTTGTAGAAGACTAGACCATATAGACTTGGCCGGAAAGGTTAACTCTATGCCCAGCATCAACCCACATCCGCGAATTTCAGATATCATCCTGGGAAATCTATCTTTAATCTGGGACAAAATAACTTTGCTGTATTCTCCAAGTTCACAGGACCTTTGGCAAAGGTTGTCCCGATCAATTATCTCCAAGACCTTTGCAGCAACAGCACTTACCAATGGTCCACCCCCAAAAGTGGTGGCATGAGTGCCCGGTCTAAATCCCTGACTAACTTCGGCACTTACCATCAAGGCCCCCATAGGAAGACCATTGGCCAAAGATTTAGCAGCAGTGACTATATCCGGTTGTAATCCGGCATGTTGAAAAGCCCACATCTTTCCGGTCCGAGCCATTCCTGTTTGAATTTCGTCCACGATAAAAACAATATTATTCTCCCGGCAAAGCCTTTGGACTTCGAGCAGATAATCTGTTGACAAAGGCTTAATCCCCCCTTCTCCTTGAATAATTTCAACCATTATGGCAGCTGTTTTTTCAGTCAGATTCTTATTAAGGGCATAGATATCGTCATAAGGCACTGACAGGAATCCAGCCGGTAAAGGATCAAAGCCATCTTTTACCTTTTCTTGTCCTGTTGCTGAAAGGGTGGCCAGTGTCCGACCATGAAATGAACCAGCCAAAGTGATTATCTCAAAGGCATTCTGCCCTGTTATCTTTTGCATATACCTTCGGGCAAGCTTTATAGCCGCCTCATTGGCCTCAGCCCCGGAATTACAAAAGAATACCCTTTGCAGATGACATGTGTTTAGTAGCCTTTCAGCCAATTGGATCTGATTTTCTTGATAAAACAGGTTGCTTACATGGATTAAGTTCTGGCATTGATCCTTTATCACCTCAGAGATTTCGGGATGGCAATGACCCAATCCGCAGACAGCAATACCAGCCAATAGATCCAAATATTCTCGGCCCTGGGTATCAAAAACCCTTGTCCCCCGACCTTTTATCAGCTCCAGAGGGTATCTGGCATAGGTCTGACACAGGACCTGTTGTTCACGTTGTTTAAGCAAAGACAACTGATCATTCATAAAAACACCTACAATAAAAAAACAAAGGGGTAGGCGACCATCAACCAACCTACCCCTTGCTGTTATGTTCTAACTAGCTATAATTCCGTGTTATATATCCAAATTAAAAAATATTATTAAATCTTAAAATAACTCTTTTCTTTAGAAATTAAAGGATCTCGGCCAGAGTCTCTTGCTGGATATACATATTGCCAATCCAAATTGACTTATAAAACAAACACAATTGGTGAAATCAAGAGGACCATCTTATCTAGTGACAAGACTAGAGTGCAAAGTTAATCAACTCCCTCAGATACTCTCGGCCTTATTTCAACTATCCCAAACAAAAGCACAAGTATTCAAGATCAAACCTTGGGCCGTGGCAGTACCCCCGATTGTTCAGCAATGCCAGGAACCTTGTGTTCCCATTCTATAGCCATAAGGTGGATACCAGATACCCCTTTCATTTCCTTAAATTCTTCAATTTGTTCACAAGCAATTTTTATGCCTTCTGAACCCTGTTGCTTCTTGTCCACTCCCTGTAACCGTTTGATGATCTCATCCGGGACATCCATGCCAGGAACCTTACTTTGCATGTATTTAGCCATACCAACACTTTTCATGGGAGTAATCCCGGCCAGAATATAAACCTTTTCCGTTAAACCCATATCTATAGCCTGCTTTATCCACTCTCGCATCCTATCCATATTATAAATACACTGAGTTTGGATAAAGTCAGCCCCGGCCTGTATCTTCTTTGCCAAACGATAGACCCGCCATTCAAATGGTTCAGCAAAGGGATTGGCAGCAGCCCCTATAAAAAACTTCGGCGGTTTTTCAATATCAGCGCCCCCCAAGAACTTGCCCTCATCAGACATCTTTTTTACCATAGAGATCAGCTGGATGGAATCAATATCAAAAACGCCTTTAGCATAGGGGTGATCGCCAAACTGTTGATGATCACCCGATAAACAAAGGAGGTTTTTGATACCCAGGGCGTTGGCTCCCAACAGATCGGATTGCATAGCCAGACGATTCCTGTCCCGACAGACCATCTGATAGTTTGCCTCCAATCCTTCCTGTTGAATAATATAAGAAGTCGCCCAGCTTGACATCCGAACCATCCCGGTTTGATTGTCGGTAATATTGACTGAATCAACCATGTCTTTAAGATGACTGGCCTTTTTCCTCACTACTTCAACATCAGTTCCCCTAGGAGGTCCAAGTTCACCAGTAAAAGCAAAGTGTCCTGCCTTTAAAACCTTTTCCAGATTACTTTGACTGTTCATAGACAATACTCTTTGGTTTTATGTTAAATTCAAATTAATGTAAGCCATAATAGACACCTTATATACCAGATTTGGAAGGACATAAGTCATCTTTTTTATCTAGTTTCCGAATTGAAAACTTGTTATTTCCATATCCGGAAAGAAAAAATTTCCGAATGGGAACTATCTAGTTACGACTGACAAGAGTCAGCATTGGATTATGAGGCTGACAATTTCATTGAAGGTATAAAAAAAAGGGCAACCTGACTCTTTTTTCTATCCATAGTAAAGATTCCAGGTCTTGACTCCTTAACCAGACGTAAATTATCAAACCCCATAGGATCATGATCTCGAACCGGGGATAGGACTTGTTTATTTAAGCAGTCAGCTACTACTTGGAGAGAGAGTTGTAACATATCCTCAAGATATTCTGACTTAGAAACAGTGTTTAAACTAGATTTCATAAAAGGCTTGGTTCTTCCCTGACTGGACATATTTCTGGACAAAGCCAAACCACTCCTATAAATCTTTTTTTTGAAAGAAAAAATAAATTTGGATTTCTGTAAGCTCAAAAGTAGCTCCCTGTCGGCTTCTCTGAAACGACTCTTCATAAGGTGCTTTAGCTGATCTTTGGAGTAATCAATGGAGCGATCGGCCTGCATTTCCAAATAGACATGGTTCAATTTGCCCCTAAAACCTTTTACTTGCAACATATTGGGTATATAATAATTATGTGCGATTACATCCGCAGCAAGGTGGCTCAAATAGCCGTAAGCATAGGCCAAAAGAGAGGGAGAGTGTTGAGAATTTAGGAGTCTAAAACCGGCCTGCCAACTATGGCAATGTCGGGGAGTCAGCTTTTTCCCTTTGCCAATTAGAATATCTGCACTCAAACAGCCATACAAAAAGGCCTCTGACTTTAGACTCAATATCTGAGCAACAGGCTCTGTCAACAATTGCAATTGAGCAAGAACAGTATTACCTAAGGCCAAATGAACTCCCGGACCACAAGCAAAAACTGTTTCCGGACTGACAATAGCCAGAATCAAGAACAACATAGCTAAAAGATATTTCCCTTTTTTCATAATAAGGCTTTTTATCAAACTGATATTTGTACTGCTTGTATAAAATCGGAAGATACTAGTTTAGCAATTTTTAAAAGAGCTAAAATTAGCTTCTATTCCGCTTCTGTTTTTTAGAAACATTAGCACATAGGAACATAGAGCCTATTCCCCTATGGTCCAAACTCAATCCTTCTCGTGACACCGACCACACATTAGAGGACCTTGTCCTTTTTCTTGATGACAACCCATACATTGTCGGTGATAGGCATCTATCAACTCAACCGGATTATCTTTGCTTCCCTTTACCTTATGGCAATCCGAACAGCCTTGACCAACAGACATAGCATTAGGCACCTTTGTACCGTTCTGGTAAACGTGGTGACAGACACTGCAATCATAGATTTTGGCTTTCATATTGTGATCATCATGGACAAATACTGCCGGAGGACGTTGGGGATCTTTGAAAGCCTCATCCTGAACAACTTTCATATTTGTTTGAGAAAAAACAGAACCCACCCAGACAAGCAATAACAGACCTGTTAAAAGCAACCACTTTTTTATCATTACAAACCCTTTTATAAAATACTTTTTTCCTCAAACCGGAAAATTTAGAGCTTTCTAACAGAAAATGCCAAAATATACAAGTATAAAATTTTAGACACCATATACGGAAATCAAAAAATTTCCGGACGGGAACTTCTAATTATTCATTACTCAACCAAAATCCTTTTTGAATGAGTATAAATATTAAAACGTTGCCCCCGTAAAAAACCTATTAAGGTTATATTTAAATCTGCAGCAAGGTTTAGGGCCATTGAGGTTACAGCTGAGAAACCCGCCAATATTTCAGAGCCTAATCTTCCGGCCTTTTGAACCATTTCAAAACTCAGACGTGAGGAAACAAGACATAGATTGCTCTGATCAAGAACCCCATAAGACAGGATTTGGCCAATAGCCTTATCAAAGGCATTATGACGACCAATATCCTCAGCAAAAGCAGCCAATTCTAATGATGAAGAAAAGACGGAACAGGCATGAGTACAGCCTGTAACAGAAAAGACCTCCATCTTTGATTCAAATATCTCCTTGATATGGAATAGATCTTGGTAACCAAGGCAACATGTGTAGTCAACAGGGTAGATATCCTTTATTACCTCTTGTACTGTTTTTTTCCCTCCCAAACCAGAGCTGGACTGACTTACATAGAGGCTATCCTTTTGCTCAAGTTTAGTGCCAATATCCACATTCACGTTCAAGATAATATTTATTCGCTCCTCCCCCCTTTCATTAACAGAGGTTTCCAAATCAAGGATGTCTTGGTTTGATTGGATCAGTCCCTCTGAAAAACAATATCCTTTGATCAGATTGTAATCATCCCCAGGAAGACGCATACACAAAGCATAGGGACACCCATTTACACAAATTTCCAAAAATTCTTCTCTGGCCAATATATCAGGGGTTTGCTTTCTATGCCCGTTGAATATCTGAATGATCGGGAAGGAATTAGTCTCCATACAACTTCCATTGTCCACGGGACTCAAATATGTACTTTAGGAACAAATTATTCATAAGGGATAAATTTTACAATTCCAAAGTAAAAACAAGATCTTGGATCACAAGCAAATACTTAGCATACGTTCTAGCGCTATCCAGGCCTGTTCCTGGATATCTCTATCAATCTCGATTGGAGGGACCTCATCTATATACTCTAATAGATCCGCTAACTTGATCTCAGTGATCTTGGCCATGTTGGAACAGGCACTTGATATCAGAGGCAAGACATCCTTGTCCCCCTGGAACTGCTCTTTCAGCCGAGAGACCATGTTGATCTCAGTCCCGACAAAGACTTGGCTGTCCTTTGGTAGCTCCTGGACATATTGAATAATCTGAGAGGTTGAGCCACTAGCATCAGAGGCCTGAACCACTTCAGGAGAACATTCAGGATGAACAATAATATAAGCTGCCGGGAATCTTTCCCGTACCTCGACTATGTGATGAGTCTTGAAAAAATGATGGATTACACACAATCCTGGCCAGATATACAGCTCAACTTCACCGGAAAAGTAAGGTTCTTGTAAGTGAATTATCTCCTGATCCTTATGATTAAGGCCTAGCTGGTCGGCCGTATTTTGACCCAAATTCTTATCAGGCAAAAAAAGGACTGCTTGACCTTGATTGCGAGCCCAATCCAGCATAATTCGGGCATTGGCCGACGTACATACTGAGCCACCATATAATCCACATAAGGCTTTGATCGCCGCCGAGGTATTGACATAAGCAAGAGGGATAATACTTTTACCACTACTTGTATAGGCCTTAATAACCCTTTCCAGATAAGAGGCCGGCGAAGTTCCGGCTAACAAACAACCTGCCTCTCTATCAGGAATGTAGACCTTTTGCCCTTTATGGGCCAAAATCGCAGCAGATTCGGCCATAAAAAAGACCCCACACAAAACAATATATTCTGCTTCTAAATTTGGAATCTTTCTAGCTAACTCAAGAGAATCACCAATATAATCAGCATGTCTGACAATAGAATCATGTTGATAATGATGAGCAAGTATAGACAGTTTTCCCCCCATCTTATGACGAATATCTTCAATCTTTGTCCCGCTTTCTCCGCTCACAAGCTTCTCCTTATGATAAAAGAACCACTTTACAAACCTGCAAAAACTGTCATGATACCAACTAGGGAGAATCCTAGATCAATGAGATGGCCCTTGGCATTTGACAGGCTTTGATTAACAAAATATATAGGTTCATTTGAAAACATCCCAATATTGGAGGAAATGATGACCTGGAGACTCGAAACCCTGACTCTCCATGCCGGCCATAAACCTGACATATCTACCCGCAGCAGGAGTGTCCCTATCTATCAAACTGTTAGTTATGTGTTTAGAGATACAGAAGAAGCAGCCGGGCTATTCAATCTCAATCCAGAAGTATGGGCACCCAGACTTAATCTGCCCCACGAAGATGATTCCAGACAAAAAGACTACTCCAGGAGTGAACCTGGCAATATATATACCCGGATTATGAATCCAACCACTGATGTCCTGGAAAAACGAATGGCCGATCTTGAGGGAGGAGTAGGTGCTTTAGCCACAAGCTCGGGTTCCTCGGCTACAACTTATGCCATTATGAATATCTGTCAAGCAGGAGACCACATAATCTCCTCACCTAGTCTTTACGGTGGGACATACAATCTTTTTACCCACACCTTGCCCCGCTACGGAATCAATACTACGTTTGTTGATTGTTCTCAACCAGAACTTATCAGCCAAGAAATAACCGACAAAACCAAGTGTGTCTTCTTAGAAACCATTGGAAATCCAAAACTAGATATACCCAACTTTGAGCAGATAGCTGGCCTAGCCCATGAAAATGGACTGCCTCTCTTTGTCGATAACACCTTGGCCACACCATTTTTATGTCGTCCTTTTCACTTCGGAGCAGATATCGTCATACACTCCCTGACAAAATTCTGTGGAGGTCATGGGACAAGCCTTGGTGGGATTATCATTGACAAGGGACAGTTCGATTGGGGTCTTGATGATAAATTCCCCATGCTTTCACAACCTGATCCATCCCACCACCATCTTGTCTGGAGCCAAAAGTTTGGATCAGCCGCCTATATTATGAGACTCCGTAACACCCTTTTACGAGATATGGGGGCTTGTATTTCCCCTTTCAACAGTTTCCTGCTTTTGCAAGGCTTGGAAACTCTGCATTTGCGTATGGAAAGACATTGTCAAAATGCCCTGTCTGTGGCCAAATTTTTAGAAGACCATCCCAAGGTCAATTGGGTTATCTATCCAGGCCTTACTCACCACCCAACTTACCAAGAGGCATGTAAATATCTAAAAGCAGGTGGGGCCTTGGTTGGATTCGGGATTCGCAATGGTCAAGAAAAAGGGCGAAAATTTATAGACAGACTAAAGCTTTTCAGTCACCTGGTAAACATCGGAGATGCCAAAAGTCTTGCTGTTCATCCCGCCTCGACAACACATGCCCAGTTAAGCCAAAATGAGCAGTTGGCATCCGGAGTTACTCAAGACTTTATTCGACTTTCCATTGGCCTAGAACATATCGGTGATATTCTTGATGATTTGGAACAGGCACTCTCAGATATCTAATATGAGGTGGACATGAACGTTCACAATACAGTAGGTCTTGTTGAAAAAGAATTTTTCCAATTTGCGCACCCTCCTGAGGAAATGCGTTTTGAATGTGGCGAAGATCTTGGTCCTTTAACCCTAGCCTATGAGACTTACGGCCAACCCAATAAGGACAACAGCAACGCTATTTTAGTCCTTCACGCTCTAACCGGTGATAACCATGCGGCGGGATACTATACAGAAGAGGACGAGAAATCTGGTTGGTGGGAGACAATGATTGGTCCGGGCAAAGGGATTGATACCAATAAATACTTTGTCATTTGTCCCAATGTCCTTGGTGGTTGTATGGGGTCTACTGGCCCCGGGTCCATAAACCCAAAGACAAATCGGCCATATTCACTGCAATTCCCAATGGTTACTATTGGGGATATGGTTAAAGCCCAAAAATATTTGATTGAACATCTGGGCATAAACAAAATATTGGCGGTAATCGGAGGATCAATGGGCGGCATGCAGACTCTTGAATGGAGTGTCAGATTCCCGAACATGGTTCAATCGGCTATCCCCATTGCCTCCACTACCCAACACTCAGCCATGGCCATAGCCTTTAATGAGGTCTCTCGACAGGCCATCATGAACGATCCTAATTGGAACAACGGAGACTATTACCAGGGATCAATTCCCAAACACGGGCAAGCAGTGGCTAGAATGATTGGTCACGTAACTTACCTTTCCGACATCGCCCTTCGCAAGAAGTTTGACCACCGATTGCTGGACAATGAAGACATCAACTTTAGCTTTGATTCTGATTTTCAAGTTGGCAGCTATCTCAGGCACCAAGGACAAAAATTTGTCAACCGTTTTGATGCCAATTCACTACTTTACCTGACCAAAGCTACCGATTATTTCAATCTGGCCAACAGGCATGGCTCTGGCTCACTTGCCCAGGCCTTTTCCCAAGCAATAGCTGATTATCTTGTGGTTTCTTTTAGCTCAGACTGGCTATATCCAACTTACCAATCCAAAAAGATGGTTCAGGCAATGAAAAAAAATAACCTCAACGTCAATTTCTGTGAAATCCAAACCGATTACGGACATGACTCCTTTCTAGTCCCCAATCTCCGATTGTCCCAACTCATTGCCGGTTTTCTAGAAAACGAATTTTACACCTTAAACAACAGGCTAAGCAATGCGATTTGATCTCAAAACTATCGCTTCTTGGATCCATAACAACAGTCGAGTCTTGGACCTGGGTTGCGGTTCAGGAGAACTACTCCATTACTTACAGGCAGAAAAAAAAGTCAAAGGTACCGGGATAGAGATCAATGAGGATAAAGTAACCCAAGGTATCATCCATGGAGTAAACATCATCCATGGCGATATTCATGAAGAGATTCAGGATTATCCCCAAAATGCCTTTGACTATGTGATCCTGAGCCAAACCCTGCAACAGATTTTAAAACCAGCTGTTCTTATCTATGAGATGCTTAGAGTTGGTGGTCAGGGCATTGTTAGTTTCCCTAACTTTAGCCATTACAAAAACAGATTCTTCTTGCTTTTTAAAGGCAAAGCCCCCATCTCTCGAGAACTCCCCTATGCATGGTATGACACCCCCAACATTAGGGTTATCCCTTTGAAAGACTTTCGACGCTTCTGTCATTCCTTTGATATCGACATCCTCAAAGAGGTTGCTATCAGTACTCATCATCACGAAGAACGCGGCAGGACTGTTCATTTTTTACCTAATATACTAGCGACATATGGCATCTATCTCTTAAAAAAGAGCCCTGATCTGGAACAAAGGCAGAAATCCCAGAAACATCTTGAGATGTGAGGATAGAACCTTGACTTACCAATTAGAGAAGTCGGCCAAGATCATGGACCAAAACACTCTTTGGAACTTGACTGTTATTCTTGTTCGCCCGAAATCTTCGGAAAACATCGGTTCAGTGGTCAGAGCCTGTTCAAATATGGATTGCCCGAATTTAATACTTGTAAAACCTCGCAATTTTGATCCCCAAAGGGCTTTAGGTCTGGCAACAGCCAGAGGGAAAAAACTTTTGGAAGAGAGTAAGATCACAGACAATTTAGCCCAAGCCCTAGCCCCTTTTCAACGTGTTGTGGCCACTACAGCCAGAAAGGGCGGTAAATGGAGAGATAACCTTTGGTCTCCTTCTCAGATTGCCCCCTTAATTGCTAAGGAATTAACCAATAATACTCAAGTAGCCCTTGTTTTCGGACCTGAAGACAGTGGATTGTCCAATAAGGAGATTCAGTATTGCAGCCACTTTGTTACTATACCGACCAATGATCAGGCCTGTTCCTTGAATTTGTCCCAAGCCGTACTTATACTTCTTTATGAATGTTTCAAATACCGAATAGAGCTTTTCGAACTAAGCCCAACAAGGCTACCTAGCTGTCAACAAATACCTCACTTTCAACTTCAAGACCTCTTGAGCCACTTCAGATCAATGCTGGTCAAATCTGGATTTATTCCAAGCCATAACAAGTCATACTTTATGTTGCCATTTAAGCGTTTCTTTGAACGTATCGGACTGCAGCAGAATGAATACAAGCTGTTCATGGCTTTTTGTCGGCACATTGAGTGGTTCCTGACCAAGGATAGAGATGAAAGACCACCGCATGACCAAGACTAACCTATAAAAAAGACTACGGGACTCTATCTCTATGTATCAGGCCGATCAATAGAGCTTAACTGGCCTGAACTGAGTACAACATTTTCCAGTTCACGGTCCACACCCTTTCATTTTAAACATCATGCCTTTCCAGGCACAACCAAGGATGAAAGAAGACGTTGACTGTTCACCGTGGACCGCAAGATGAAGAAATTAAGGAATGGCTTCTTCATGCTTTCTTCGGTAAACGGTCAACATTCTTTTCATGTTAACAGGTCTTGTATGTTGACTATTTACTGCTCAAGATGCAAAAATAAACTTTGGAAATATAAGAAGATCGGTCCAGGTCAAGTTTTACGTTGCCACAAGAAAAGAATCATCCAGATTTACAGTTGCTATTTTGAAGATCAAGGTGCTTGGTGTAAGTGTGGTCAACGTATTGCTATTGACAAAGGTTCTTTCTATAAAATGATCAAAAAGTCTTTTACTTGTACCGGGACCAAAGACAAAAAATGATGTTTTATTTCAATGCTGTTAAATCAAAAAAAGGAGCTTTCTAATGAAGATCTTAAACCTATTTTACTCGATGACCAGCAATACCAAAATCGTTGCCGAAAGGATAAGTAAAGATATTGAAAGCTTGGGCCATAGTCTTGATTTAATGCAATTAACCACTAAAGATTTAAGCCTTGACCTCCTTAATTACGATATGTTCTTTATTGGTTCCGGGGTTTATGAATGGTTACCTGGAAAACCGATGCAGGAAGTCTTTGCTAAATGGAGAAAACACTACGTTGAGCAGGGAGCTATTCTACCCTCTTCTCCAAGACTAACCGGGAAAAAGGCAGTGATCTACTGCACCTACGGAGGGGCTCATACAGGCATAAATGAAGCAATCCCGGCTGTTAAGTATATGGGGCAATTATTTGATCATTTGGGTATAGAGATCATTGGAGAGTGGTATTTTGTCGGGGAATATCATCCGGAAAGACTCAAGCCATTTTCCTCCAATGGCCGTTTGGGTAACATTGAAGGACGTCCCAATGAAAATGACCTCAATGAGGTCTCAGAAAGAGTCAAGGGGATACTTCAAGCTCTATAATCTTTCCAAGCACTACATTTGGTTACAAGAACCGTGAACCGTGAACCGTGAACCGTGAACCGTGAACCGTGAACCGTGAACCGATAAGAAAAATACTGAAAATCTCAAACGTCAACAATGGACCCAAAAACCAGACTTGGATGACTATAGATGACTGCCTGGAAATCATTTTACTTTACAAATCAACAGGGTCTTAGACTCTCAGCACTTTTTCAGGCCTTAAGTTCAAGGCCTTATCTGACACTAATTATCTGTCATGGTTTTACCGGTTCAAAAGAGGGTGACCACAAGGCCATTCAAATGGCCGAATTTTTTGGTCGCTTTCAGATAAATAGTTTCTTGTTTGATTTTTCAGGAAATGGCCAGAGTGAGGGACAATTTTCTGAAATCACCTTGACAAGGCAAATAAAAGACCTGGAAGGTGCTGTCAATTGGTGTCAAAATAATGGATTTGATAAAATAGTCACCCTAGGACGAAGCTTTGGCGGTACCACGGCTCTCTGTCACGCAGCCCAAGATGACAGGATCCTCGGGACCTGTTCCTGGGCCGCCCCTTTCTCGGTTTTCGATATCTTCAATACCAAGGCAAAACTGCTATCTAACAATGATCAAACAATTTCTCTAGCCGGGGAGAAAGGGAATGTTTGCCTAAACCGAACATTTATTGATGATCTTAGACAATACAACCTTTTCCATCTGGCACCAAAAATAGCACCAAAACCAGTCTTGATTGTTCATGGCTCTGCAGACGAAACCGTCCCGCCCCAAGAGGCCAAAGAACTTTTTGATGCAGCTTTAGAACCAAAAAGATTACAATATATAGATAAGGCCAACCACACGTTTAGTAATCAATATAGAGAAGTTTGGCAGGTAACTTGAACTGGCTCAAGGAGACTTTTATTGACAAATAGGGACCATCTCTGATTTATTCTATAAGATACTCTGCTCCGGGCTTATTCCTACATAATCGACATCCGGGTCCCTCCAGCAGCGAGATTCAGATAATCTGACAAAAGCCAACCCAATATAGCCAGACATTCCATATCAAGATAATCTGCGGCATTATTTGGAAATAAGACTTTACTCTCAGCCGGGAACTCCTCATCAACATCATTAAACAATAACAAAAGAGAAAGACATGGAAGAGCTTGGAAACGCCTAATTAGCTGATAGGAGAAATCCACCTCTTGTTTTTGTCCTTGCAACTCATCACAGGCAGATTTTAGCAAGGACAGACGGCCTTGAAAATTTTTGGCAATAGCTTTTTCAACATTATTTGTATAGGCTCCGGCAAAAGGGGCAGCATCTTTAAAATCTTTGTAAGACACCCATTCTTTACTTTGAGAAATTTGTTCAGAGCACATTAACACGTACTTGCTAAGGACAACAGATTCGGCATGTATTGGCCTTGCACCATCAGTAGTAACAATCCCTGCTGATGAAATTCGAAAAGAACGCGCCAATAAAGGAAGAATCATTTCCTGATCTTCAATTTGACCTCCAAGTAGAGGTGCTCTGTTAGCTAGATCTATCTCGGCAATTTGTTTCAAATAGTTATCATATACCTCTTGAAAAGCTTGTGACAATTCCACTTTCTCCATAATCTTCTCCTATTTCCCTGACTTCCATGGTATGACTCAGTTAACTACGAACCCTATGCCATGCAAAACCAAACATGAAAGAAGATGTTGACCGTTCACCGTTGACCGTGAACCGCAAGATAAAGAAATTAAGAAATGGCTTCTTCATGCTTTATCTTCGGTAAACAGTTAACGGTTCACGGTCAACATTCTTTTCATGTTAGTACCCATTGTACATATACCTTTCTAGTCCTTGGTCCATCAAACTCAGTAAAAAAAACACCCTGCCATGTACCCAAAACAAGACTGCCATTTTGTAAAATGATCTGTTGGTTACAGCCAATTAATGATGATTTTATATGGGCATCACTATTCCCCTCCAGATGCTGGTAATCCCCTTTATGAGGAACTACTTTAGAGAGTTGTGTCAAAATATCTATAGGCACACTGGGATCAGCTGCTTCATTGATAGTTATACCTGCGGTGGTATGGGGACAATAGACAGACATCAAAGCATTTCTAAGTCCATTATCCTTTACAATACCTTTTATTTCTCTTGTGATCTCATAAAATTGTTCCCTTTGGCTGGTCCTGATCTCTAAGACTTGCATTACCTTGTTCTCCTTGCTATTTTTATGGTATCTAAAAAATAGTAATAACTATCGATCTTCTAAAACAGGGTTTTTCACTGTTATTAACCTTCATGCCCTGATAGTCACAACAAAGCAAGAAAGAGTTTGTGGATAGTAGACCGTGAACTGTGAACCGTAAAATGAAGAAGGTAAGAAATTACCCTTTTATTCTTATTTCTTCGGTCCACGGTCAACATTCTTTTCATATTAAGGCTGTTCTGCTGGCAGCCATAACAATACTTTGACAGGAATAGACATAATGGTTGCCAACTTATAGAGAATGGTTTAGTATTTAAATATCATCTAAGAACATGTAACCTATTGAGGTGAATGAGTATGACTAAACAACTCTCATTTATGAAGTCAATGCATGAAATACTCCCCCATTTTCGAAGACGACTAAACAACGCTGAATCAACTGAAGACGTCAAAAAGTTTTTCACGT
>Ga0102934_1000396_pt1 | contig 28786 bp, 29 predicted proteins | sample SalPonR2_A_D1_MG_FD_78175 | JGI IMG/M metagenome (GOLD analysis project Ga0102934, IMG submission 78175) | Salt pond soil microbial communities from South San Francisco under conditions of wetland restoration - Salt Pond MetaG R2_A_D1_MG | ecosystem: Environmental > Aquatic > Marine > Intertidal... | reverse complement strand
TGGGAATTCTCATCCCATTTGGCTGGGTCGATAACAGCCTGGATAGCTGGGCCCGGGAGACATTTGGATTCTCAACCGGTCTCTTACTCAGCGGAACCATCTTTGCTCTCATTTTTGCCTATGTAGTGCGATTCCTGGCCGTGGCATTTAACACTGTTGAAGCAAGCCTGGGTAAGATTACATCCAATATGGATGAAGCCGCACAGGGTATGGGATACAGCTTCCTGAAAACACTGCGTAAAGTTCATATTCCCATGATGTCGGGCAGCCTGTTTGCAGCTATAATGCTTGTTGTGGTTGATGTGATCAAGGAATTACCGGCCACGCTCATTGTCCGCCCGTTTAACTTTGATACGCTTGCAGTACAGGTATACCGTCTCGCCTCTGATGAACGCCTCGCTGAATCTTCCGGGGCAGCCTTGGCCATTGTTCTTGTCGGGTTGATACCGGTAATCATTTTGAGCCGTTCGATTGCCAAATCACGCAAGACCAACATCAAATAAACCTCGTTTTTACCATTAGCTGGCACACAATTTTCCAAAAAACCTGGCAAACATGCTTTACAAATTTATGATATTCAGCATAAAGAAATTAAACAGCTAACAAAGACCTTCCTTTCTTATGAACAATCAACCAGACTTCAAACAACAGCTCGTCAAACACCTGAAAGGCGGACAGGCCTTCTCTCCTATCGATAAGGTGTTGAACGAAATGCCTTACCAGAAAATCGGGATCGTGCACAACGGGCTTCCCTACTCGTTTTATCAGCTTTTTGCACACATTCGTATCGCCCAGCTTGATATCCTTGAGTATTGCAGAAATGATACCTATCAAGCTCCCAACTGGCCCGATGAATACTGGCCTGAGGCTAAGTCACCCGACAGCGAACAAAAGTGGCAGTTGCTTATTGATTCTTACTTCGACGAGCGGGATGAATTTTGTGAGATGCTACTTGAACCGTCTGCTGATTTAATGAAACCGTTCAAAGCCAACACAGATCATAACCTGTTGAGACAGGCCGAACTGATTATCGAACACACAGCGTATCATACCGGACAGCTTTATATTATATATCGATTGCTAAATAGCTGACTACAGAACAAGATTTAAAAATTCTGAGCAAACCAATATCATACAAACAAGGAATAAAAAACCCCCACATCATTGATATGAGGGCGTAATTAGTTACTAAATAATAATTTGTTATCTCCAGCCAGCCCGATCCATCAGGCGTATTGCTTCTGGATTATTCTCTCCATAAGAAGTTACATTAACGGCATCACTTTCAAATGTTCCAAAGTCGTCAAGAACGGATGGCAGCTCCATGCCATCGATAATTGGAAATTCATTATTAGCGATTGCATAGAGTTCCTGAGCCTCTTCAGTGGTAAGATATTCAAGGAATCGAGTTGCATTCTCAATATTGGGTGAATTTACGGCAATTCCCGCTCCGCTAATATTAACATGCGTCCCGCCATTCTCTTCTGTTGGAAAATGCATGGCTACCTGGTTTGCAACTTCCTGATCTTCTTCGTCTTCAGAACTCATAAGCCTTGCAAGATAGTAATGATTCACAACTGCCACATCACATACGCCGGCAGCTACAGCTTTAATCTGATCTGTGTCACCCCCTTGTGGTGCACGTGCGAAGTTTTCCACTAAACCTGTTGCCCATTCTTCAGTATCAGGTACACCATAACTCTCAATCAAAGATGCTACAAGCGATTGGTTATATATATTATTTGATGAACGGATGCATACTCTGCCTTCCCATTTATCATCGGCAAGATCCCAGTAACCAGCCAGATCATCAGGTGAAACTCGCTCCGTGTGATAAACAATACCACGCACTCGCTTTGATAGTCCTACCCACATACCGTCCCGGTCTCGCAATTCCTGTGGCACAACATTATTAAGTTGTTCTGAATCATACGGTTGTAGCACACCCGCTTCTTTAGCACGCCACAATCGGCCTGCATCTACAGTAATGAGAACGTCTGCGGGACTGTTCAGGCCCTCACTATTAATTCTTTCTATCAGCTCATCGCTTCCCCCCTCAATCAGGTTGACGACGATACCGGTCTCTTCAGTGAAGTTATCATAAAGTTCAAGATCTGTATCATAATGACGGGCTGAATAAACATTTACCTCTTCTTGAGATGAACATGATATTGCCACTCCTGCAAGCAACAAAAAAAGCATTAGTTGTTTAATGTGTACCATTGATTTAATGTTGGATTATATTGTTTAATGAATTTATTAATTTAGATTAATTCTAAATAGAATGCAGCCCAAAATCAACATCTATTTTGCCTGTAAGCTGTGTATATCGTTTCTTCTGTATGCTCAATACTCAGATTTAATTTCATGATATATGAACCGAAAAGCCGGAAAAATTATTCGGTAAACTATCCTAAGTACTTTGCTGTAAGTAACGACAGATTTAATCAAATGCGGATTTAAAAAAGTTAAAAAAGAAACACCACTCCATTTGTTGAAAAGACCTCACGGTACCACCCTTATAGATGAAAAGCTACCCCGAAAACTCACTGTATGGGGACTTTGGCTTCTGGTCGTAAACGGTTTTGTTGGAGCGGGTATCTTCGGTCTGCCCGGAGGAGCTGCTGCGCTTGCAGGAGAGTACAGCGTATGGATTTATCTACTATGTGCCCTTTTGATGCTTCCCGTGATTTTATGCTTCGCGGAATTGGGAAGCTATTTCAAAGGAACAGGCGGCCCCGTGCGGTATGGCACAGAGGCTTTCGGGTCATTTATTGGTTTTCAGGCGGGATGGCTCTTTTATGTTGCCCGGATCATATCATTCTCCGCCAACTCTGTCTTGCTGGCCGAAAGTATTGGCTTTTTTTATGAGCCGGCCTCAGCTGGCACCGGCCGAGTTATCGCACTGGCTGTCATCATTGGTAGTCTGACTCTCATTAACGTGCTGGGGTCAAATGAATCTATTCGATCTCTTGCCATATTTACCATTCTGAAGTTCGCTGTACTCATACTGCTTGTATTTGGCGGACTCATCTTGATTGGGCCTGATGTTGTACCATCTTTCGAAAACCCCGTCCCTCCTGTAAGTGATCTCGGGGCAGCAGCTCTTCTGTTAATTTATGCATTCGTAGGGTTTGAGGGCGCCGTGGTTCCGGCCGGTGAGGCTAAAAATCCAACACGGGATATGCCGATCGCTTTACTTGCGGGACTCGGAAGCGTTGTCCTTCTTTATATGCTCATTCAATTGGTATCTCAGGCGGCCGTACCTGATCTTTCTTCATCAGAATCTCCGCTTCTAGATGCTTCATTGGTGCTATTTGGAAATGCCGGAGCTCTAATTCTCATGGCCGGATTGGTTACATCAGTCACGGGGAACCTGGTGAGCACTATTTTTTCAACACCTCGCCTTACATATGCTCTCGCATTAGATGGCTCTCTTCCTGAGTGGTTTGGAAAAGTACATCCAAAACTGAAAACCCCTGCCAATTCCATCGTTTTCTTCGGTCTGTTCGCTTTCATTGGTGCAGCTGCCGGTTCTTTTATCTTTTTGGCAGCCATGACCGTTCTGTCTCGTCTTTTTCTATTTATTATTACTTGTGCTGCCGTACCTGTTTTAAGGCCTCGTTTCAAAGAGCATAAACATCGATTGAGTTTAAAGGCATTTATTATTCCTGTGATGGGGATTCTAGCCTGTGTCTGGCTAATGTTTCAGGTTACGTTTACATCCATTTGGCTTACAGCTGCATTCATCGCTGGAGGCACGGCGCTATTCTGGCTTGGCAGGCGACAGAATAATGTTCTTTCATAGCTACTGAGATGCAAAAGAATAAATATCCGCCACAAACCGTAAACAAACTGGCGGTGCAGGACAACATGAATCAAGTGACATAGTTTTACTCGCCGCCCTACCAAACAAATGCGCTATTCGTCATGTCGAGTCCATAATGTTGCTTAAATGCGGGAAAACACTATCTCAGAGGTGACAAGGTGAAAATCTCCCCTTCAGGGGAGTACGGCTTAAGCCGGGAGGGGTGTTCTGTGAGCCAGTCGAATAAATATTAATCTTATAAGCCCGCATTCTGCCCCTGATGAAATCACCGTTTTGGTCTTTCATGCTCCCTTCGACCTAATTTCTTTCTTCTGCGTAATCATCCGCCTCGGGGCGCTTGGTCTTTCTGCTCGCCCTAACCCCGCACTGCGCGCCGAGAGCCCCACGGCGCTTGTACGTGGCTACGGACATTATGCACCTGCCGGGGCATTTCATTTCACGCAAGCGTGAAACCATTTGTGCATGGCAGGTGATAAGTCATGTACTCATCAAAACAAAAAACAACTTCTTTAGCTAAAAACAACATTTTTAACTATCTGTAATCGATAGTGACAGCTTTTTTTTGCCGAACCCGAGCCCCCTCTTTCTTTGAAACAATCTTAATAAAGGCTTTATTTTAAAATCTTTATGATAACCGGAAAAACCTTCCAATCCGGTGAAACGCACAACCCCGGGCAGGATGATTAATCTTGTTGGATTAAAAACGCGGCAATTCAAATTAATTCGCCACGATACATTTGTCCGCCCGGCCTGTTATATTTAACTGAATTCACTTAAACACATTCAATGAAAAAAATACAGCTCATTCAAACCGGCGGTACCATCGCCATGCATTCCGGCAGTGGTAAGCCTGAGCTGGATATCGATAAGTTCACTTCACTTCTTCTTAAAGAGATGCCGGAACTGTCAGATATCGCAGAAATTACTACCCACCAATTATTCTTTGAAGACAGTTCTGATATCACACCAGGACATTGGAAAAAACTGGCCAGTCACATATACAGTGAATATGACACCTACGATGGGTTTGTGATATTACACGGCACCGATACGATGGCATACACCGCCTCGGCGCTCTCTTTTTCACTCTTTAATATTGGCAAACCTGTTATTTTTACCGGGAGCCAGGTACCCATGAGTAAAATTCGTAGTGATGCTCACCGAAACGTGATCAATGCAGTGGAACTGGCAACGTATCCAATCTACGACGTGGCCATATGTTTCAACGACAAGCTTTATCGCGGTAACCGAGCATCCAAAATGAGCATTGGTGAGTTTGACGCATTCGCTTCACCTAATTACCCGCCCCTGGCTGACATTGGAATCGATATTAATTTACAGCAAACCTACTCTCAGCCTTTAAGCGACCTTCGATGCAACCCGGTGTTCGACGACCAGCTGCACGTTATTAAACTATTCCCCGGACTTAACCCCGACATGCTCGACTGCCTGGACCTCAGCCGAACACGAGCCGTGATTTTTGAAGCCTTTGGGAGTGGTAATTTTCCGATTGAAGGATCAACCAGCATGCTCCCTTTTATGGAAACTTGCAGAGACGCCAACTGCCACCTCATTATTAACTCGCAGGCCGCTTACGATTCGGTAAATCTCAATCAGTATAAAAGCGGACGGGCCGCCAAGGAAATCGGTGCATTAAGTGCAGGTGAAATGACGATGGAAGCAACCGTCACCAAAACAATGTATCTTTTAGGGTGCGGTCTGAGCGATGAAATGTTCAAATCCCAGTTTGAACTGAATTTAGCAGGAGAAAGGAGTCAATAATTATGTTTTTTGTATTTGATGTAGAGACAATACCCGACTTTTCATTTTTGAGACGAGTGTTACAAAACGAGGACTCATCCGATGACGAGCTGTTGATTCAGGCAAGTGAAGAACTTACCCGAAACAACAGTGGCTTTTTGCCGCCTATGTATCATCGGATGGTATCCTGGGTGGGATTGTGGGTCGAGAATTCAGGGAAACCCGCAAAAAAGGTTAGCTGGAATGGAAGTGATGAAAAAGAAGGGCTGATTCAGCTATTTGACGCATTAAGTACCTATAAAGATTTTGGCCTCATTCATCATAACGGCCGCGGGTTCGACCTGCCTCTCATTACTTACCGGGCAATGAATCATAACCTTCAGATGCCTGTCAGGCTCAATCACTACGATATCAGGTACCGTTTCAGCAATGCAAATATAGATCTGATGGACGAATTCAGTAACTATGGAGCCAGTTCGTATCCAAAACTGAAGCACCTGGGCTACCTGATCGGCGTTCCATTTAAACAAACGGGGGAAGGAAACGAAGTTCTGAAAATGTATCGCGAGGGTAAACTCGACGATATTGAGCACTACTGTTATGAGGATGTGATGGCCACATATATCGTTTGGCTAAGAATGAAATATACTACAGGCGATATCAACAAGGACGTATTCGAGAACCTTAATGAGCGGGCCATGAGTAAGCTCAAAGAAATCCAGGATAGAAAGTGATCATTCATTTATTCAGAAGCAGATGAATATTGGATAGACTTTCTTCACTCTACTCTCTACCTTTCATCTTAATTTTACACAACCTACATACACACTCCGGCACCTATTTATGATACGATCTATGACCGGCTTCGGGCGCGGTGAGTCCGCCAAAAACAACATCCATGTTACAGTTGAAGTAAAAACACTGAACAGCAGATATCTTGATATATCCCCACGCATGCCCGGTTCCATTCAGGATAAGGAGCTGGATCTGAAGGAAATAGTTCAGAAACGACTGTCTCGCGGAAAAGTACTTCTGAACGTCTATGTGGACAAATCAAAAATGGGTCTGATAGATACCACATACAACGCTGAAAAGCTCAAAAGCTACAGTAAAATGCTTGAAGAAATGCGGTCTATAGCAAAAATAGACAAACCGCTGAAGCTCCAGGATCTGCTAGAGTTTAACGACCTCTTTGAATCCCGAAAAGAAGATGAAAAGAATCTTGAAATCATTTGGGAATGCACTCAGGAAGCACTTGAATCCGGGCTTGAACTTTTAAACACGATGCGTGAAAAAGAGGGCAAAGAACTTGAAACGGATTTGAAAAAACAAATCCATGATATCTCTGCCCTGCTTAAGAATATCAAGCAGAAATCCAGCCGGCGCGCGCCGGAAACCCGCGAAAAACTTACGGAGCGCATTCAAAAAATGGTGTCCGACGAGCATTTCGACCCTGATCGTATGGAGATGGAAATCGCAATCCTTGTAGACAAAATGGATATCAATGAAGAGGCTGTTCGTCTTCAAAGTCACCTTAAATTCTTCCTTGAAGCGCTCGAGGGTGAACAACCAGTGGGCCGGCGTCTGAATTTTTTATGCCAGGAAATTAACCGTGAGCTTAACACTATTGGATCAAAGGCGAATGACTCATCAATTGCGCACGATGTAGTTATTGGAAAAGAAAAACTAGAACAGATCAGGGAACAGGTCCAGAATATTGAGTGACGAACGCGGTAAGATTATAATTCTCGCATCGCCCAGCGGCGGGGGGAAGTCCACGATGGCAAAAAAACTGCTTTCAGATTTCGACAAACTCAAATTCTCCGTCAGTGCTACCACCCGCTTGCCCCGGCAGGGTGAAATAGACGGCCTTGACTATCACTTTATGACGGCGCATGAATTTCAGGATCGAGTACAAAATGGAGAGTTTCTGGAATGGGAAGAATTTTATAATGGTACAATGTACGGAACCCTCAAAGCACACGTTGAATCTGAGCTTGAGAAAGGCTATTTTATTATGCTTGACGTTGATGTACTTGGTGCTTTAAACGTCAAAAATATATATGGTGAAGATGCATTAACGATTTTCATCAAACCGCCTTCCATGGATATCCTGGAACAAAGATTGAGAAATCGCGGGACAGAGTCAGAAGATTCACTTGAAATACGGCTCAAGCGGGCGGAAAAAGAAATTACATACGCCGATAAATTTGATCGCATTGTTGTAAACGATAAAATTGAAACGGCTTACTCAAAGATTTACCAAGCAGTTCAAAACTTTATTTCAAACCAGTAGCAAACAGATATGCCAGTAAAGACATTAGATTTAGATAAGATGGGTGAAGAAGGTGGCAACAAATATGAAAAGATTGTTGTGATCTCAAAACGTGCCCGCCAGATAGCAGCCCAGGAGAAACTCGAGCTTGATGAAAAACTCAAATATTTCGAAGGCTTTGAGGATGAAGATGAGTTCACGTTTAACGAAGAACAAGAGCAAATCTCCAAATCTTTTGAGAAGCTTCCTCATGCAACACAACGTGCTGTTAATGAGATGATGGAAGGTAAAACCACGTACCGCTATCCTGAAAAAGAGCTTTAATGCTTAACGGTAAACGCATTTTACTTGGCGTTACCGGAGGCATTGCAGCCTACAAAGCAGTTTATTTATTGCGAGACTTTCAAAAAGCGGGAGCAGATGTCCGGGTCACGATGACCCCATCAGCTACTCGCTTTGTTGGTTCTGAAACATTCTCGTCCCTGAGCCGATCGCCGGCAGCTGTCGATATATTTGAAGAAACAGATGAAGATAGCTGGACCAAACACATCCACTGGGGAGAGTGGGCTGATATCTTTGTTATTGCCCCGTGTACTGCAAACACGCTTTCCAAAATTGTACATGGCGCATCTGATAATATGTTAACTGCCACAGTTATGGCAGCGCGCTGTCCAGTACTCATCTGCCCTACCATGGATGGTGAGATGTACGAAAGCCCGGCTGTTTCTCAAAATTTAAAGACCGCAGAATCGATGGGCTTCCATATTCTTGAGCCCGACACAGGTTATCTTGCGAGTGGTCTCGAAGACAAAGGACGTCTCCCTGAGCCTGGTAAAATTCTTGAACGGGCTAACGCAATTATCGACGAGGCGCGCGCAAAAGGTCCCCTGTCAGGAAAAAAAGTAGTTGTATCTGCAGGCCCGACTCGTGAATTCATCGATCCGGTACGGTTTATATCAAATCCAAGTTCAGGCAAAATGGGAATTGCCATGGCCGATGCAGCCGCACGGCTTGGAGCGGATGTGGTTCTGCTTAAAGGCCCTGTTAATGAAAAAGAATCAGAACGGATGGTAACCGAATCGTTTGAGTCGGCCGATGATCTTTTTGACATCGCAAAAAAATATTCAGATGCAGATGTTATCATTATGGCTGCAGCAGTTGCTGATTTGAAGCCGGCTGAAACCCATTCAAAGAAAGTCAAAAAAGAGAATGCATCCGAAGAGTTGAAGCTTACCCCAACCCCCGATATTCTCCAATGGTTTGGCGATCATAAAAAAGATAATCAGACTTTGATTGGATTTGCTATGGAAACAGACAACATGGAGAAAAATGCCCTCGGTAAACTTACTAAAAAGAACCTGGACTGGATTTGTGCCAATTCGGTTTCAGGGCCTGATACAGGTTTTGCTGCAGACACCAATAATATCACGTTAATTGGCAAAGAGACGAGAAAAGAGTTTAAAGGCCCGAAGCAGGAAATCGCCTTCAGGATACTTCGTGATATATTCGATTCCAGAGAGTGATAGAGTAGCCTGCCGAGAATAAAGAGATCTCTCCATTTTGGCCTAAAAGCTCAGCCGGCAATCGAGATGACAGAAGTCTTGCAAGAGAAGGCCTGATTTAAAGCCTGAGCCGAGACACTTTTCCGCCTACAGGCTGATCTACTCGTTCATAGATCCATCTTGATCAACCCAAATATTGCAGATCAATCCGATAATTACGACGGCCAATCCTGCCATGGAATCCTGAGGAGAATAGCTCCAAGTCCCAGAAGATAGAAGATGACAATGGTTCTGTAACGGCGAATGTCATCGCCAGGTTTTTTTGCCTTTATATAACCAACTGATATCAGAATTACACCGATAATCATTGTCAGAGGATGTTCTAGTATATATAACCTTGAAAGGGTATCACCCATCGCTTCACCGCTAAAATTCGATAATCCTCTCGGGGAAATTACATAAAGCACAAGCCCGATCAGCAACTGTAAATGTGTAGCAATGAATCCAGCGAGTGCCACTTTCCTTACTTTATCTGTAAAAGGCTCTTTTCTTACAAACATCACAATAGTATAAATGAGTGAAAATACGAGAATAGCCAGGAGCAAATAAGCAAAATAAGAATGGAGATGTTGTAATCCAGTATACATAAAGCGCAGTTAAATTTTAAAGAGAAGCGTTGATCTTATTAGTATTCTTTGAATATGATGTAAAATCAGAACCCTTACAAGTTCACAACACGATATTAATATAAATGTTCCTAATTTTCATTTTATGTGTATCACTGATCAGCCAGCCGCCTTGCCCAAAATCACCACTGAATCATATTCGTAGCTACTTGCAATTCTTAAATTCCTCATCATGTTCAATTTGGGCACTTACTTTTTTGATGGTCGCCCACGTCCCGTATCCTAACATGGCAACGACAAGAGCATAAATCCAGCCAGGCACATTTTTACCAGCAATAAACAAGTACAAATATGCTGAGATGAAAAAGAATGTGGCGCTGAACATTGGCATAACAATTGATCGTTCTTGTCAATAATTCTTCACAAGCCATGCAATTGAGAGTGTAAAAAAAGGTATGGCGCCAACGTATATGACCCCAAATATTATAGGATTGACGCCATACTGCTTACCGAGACTCATAAACCACACGTATGCTTGCTCAAAAAATTCCATTATCACCTAATCGCTTTCTGAAGTTCACATAAGTTGGACTTAACTTCGCTTATGTCATAATTTTTTTTAGAAGAGAATCGTTACATATCCTGTTAATATTGTAAATAAAATATTCTTGGCGCGAACTTTATTTACAAAATTTTGATTGTTCAATTGATTAACGAGGCATATATTTTACTTTTATTTCATTCAACATACCTAATTGATTAAAGTACAGCTCTATATATCACCCCTGTTATACCTAATGATTTCTATCGGGATGATGCTGTCTTTGGCTCACAACCATATCATTCCCAATACGGTTGATAATGGTATTGATGTTCAAATTGAGAAGAACACGAATGAATGTATCATATGTGCGTCCCATTTTAAAGTATCTGTTTCAGCTGATACAGATACTACATCACTTACCCTATCTTCCGAGACAGTTGAGTTTGAAACAAGAAATGTATTTGTCTCGCCACAGAAGAGTGTTAAAAATAATCGTGCCCCGCCTGAGCTTGTTTAAGGATAACTTCTTCCCTCTCCACCTAAGCAGGGAATTCTTTTACACTTACTCATTTTTTCGATTTCGGTGGTGAATTCCGTCGATATCAGAACTCACTATATTTTAATTTCACACGATTATTATTATGAAAGCTCTATATAAAAATTCTTACGTTTTAGTTATATCACTTATCTCTGTAGCTCTGTTATTCTCAGCTTGCAGCAATCCTGCTTCCTCTGATGATGAGGAAGAACATTCATCTCCATTTGGCGTTGCGCTGGTTTTAAATGGCGTTGAAGTCGCTGTTCTGGAAAACGGTAATGTTACGTATAGCAGTGGCGATCATTTAGATCTTGGAGTCGGTGAAGAGACAGATATCATCTCCCTCCGATGGATCGCAGAAGATGGTGACCGTTTCACACCTGATGAAAACGAAGGGTACTCACTTCAATGGAATAACACCAATGAAAGTGTACTGGAAGTGGAACAACATGAAGAAGATGGTGCCTGGAATTTCCATTTTGTGGGATTAACTGAAGGAGCATCAGAAGTAACATTTATTCTGTTCCACAACGGTCACTCAGACTTCACAGCACCACAGCCATTTGACATTCGTGTGCACGACACGTCCGGAACTATGTAAACTAATCCTTATCGATCGTCTTACCGGGTATTCAAGCCGGTAAGACGATTAACATAACTGGACATAACTGGCTCTGCATAACATCTATTTGTCAAGCGTGGTAAGAATGATGCCGGTTTTTTTAAATGGAAACCCGGAACATTAAACCAAAACAGAACAATTAGTTCAAAAAGGTATAGTGCCAGTTTATGATTTTTTACAAATTGAAGATCAATTAATAGCCTTTGGGCACGTATCATTGTACAAAAGCCTAAAAAGCCCTTGGTTTATTCCTAGCCTAAAAGAGCTATACCACCGCGACTAAATCATGATATGGATGCAAAAAATAAATGTATAGGAAATTTGCTACTAATATCCGACAGTCGCTACAATCGCTCTCACTTTTAATCAACAGCCGCACTCAATGCCGGCTATTTTTATGAACAAGCAGTTTGTATTTCTTTCGCTCTTATTACTTTTAATGTTCACCAGTGTATCAATGGCCCAGCTCCGAGGTGAAATTCTGGATGCGGCCACTGAAGAACCGGTCTCGTTCGCTTACGTCCATCTCGAAGAAATAAACCGCACAACAACGGCTGATCGTGACGGAATTTTTCGCTTTCAAAATGTCCCGGCCGGATCCTATGTTATCTCGGTTCACAGAATTGGATACAAAACGGTCACCCGGCAGATTGAATATGACGGAATGGACACAGATCCTGTTATCATTCAAATGCAGCCTCAAAATATCAGTGGGGAAGAAATAACAGTCATGGGTAACCAAGGCCAGGCAGGCGGAGCACGTTTGCAGCATGCTTCGACTAAAATTATTGGCGAAGAGCTTAGACGGAATCTGGGAACCACACTGTCAGAAACACTTACGAACCAAGCTGGGTTTAGTGAACGGTCATCAGGCCCCGCACCGGGCAGACCGGTGATTCGCGGACTAGGTGATGAACGTGTACTTATTCTTCGGGATGGAGAACGAACCGGCGACGTATCGGCACAATCCGCAGATCACGGAGTAAGTATCGACCCAATGGGCGCTGAAGAAATTGAAGTTGCCCGCGGTCCGGCAGCCCTAGCCTACGGTGCAAATGCGATTGGAGGCGTTATAAACGTGGTTAAAAACCAGATAGCGAACACAGTGCCTAATCAATTTACCGGAACTGCATCGTTAAATGGAAAATCAGTCAATGAAGAAGCTTCCGCTGCAGTTGATCTCACGATTCCATGGAATAACTGGGCGGTAACATTAGATCTAAACGGGCGAATAGGACAAGATTTTACAACTCCAGACGCGATCATTGAAAATTCCTATCTGAGAAATACTAACAACACAGCCGGTCTGAGTTATGTTGGGGACAATGGATACATTGGCGGTTCTTTTTCTACCTATTTATCAGATTATGGTATTCCTCCAGACCCAAATGGTGGACATCCAAATGGAGTAGATATTGAAATGCGGAAATATCAGGCAGATATTCGCGGTGAAAGGGTACTAAATCACTCTTTTTTTAGGAATATCGAAAGCAGCTATTCATTTGTCAGTTACAATCATGTTGAGCTGGAATCAAATGGTATCCTCGGAACGGAATTCGGAAAGCTGACAACTAATTTTTCACTTAGCTCTAATACAAGTGGTTGGGGTATTTTTGATGGGGGCTCAATGGGTTTGTGGGGTGAGCTGGTTGATTATGCTGTTAGAGGTGCACAAACTCCTGATTCAAAACAATATAGCACAGCCGCTTATCTTATCCAGGAAGGTGATGCCGGAGATTTACACTTTGAAATTGGAGCACGATTAGAAGCTATTCAATCCAGGCCAGACGAGGAGCGTAACTCTGCAAGAATAGGACAAATAGAAAACCGCAGTTTTCTTGGTTTAGCATCGTCCGCTTCACTCATATATGGAGTTACAGACGAACTCTTCATTGGAACAACCATCATGCACTCTTTCAGAGCTCCTACCCTTGAGGAACTCTATTCTGAAGGTCCTCATCTCGCGGCCTACAGTTTCGAAATAGGCAACCCGCAGCTTGATCCCGAACGCGGCCTGGGTACTGAATTATTTGTAAGGTATCGCTCAAACCACATCAACGCAGAGATCGCCGGCTATCGAAATAAATTTCAAAACTATCTTTATCCGCGCGATACAGGCGAACAAAGTATTTCTGACCCTGCTTTGAATAACTATCAATTTGTTGGGGCGGAAGCTGAATTTTATGGATTTGAAGTATCAGCAAATGCTCAGCTCCATCCAAGATTGAACGTTGGAGGGAATATCTCATATACGCAAGCCGATCGATCGGTTACTGAGACGGAACAGGCAGTTACCGGTTTTGATGAAGACACACGGCCACTTCCAATGATTCCACCGGTACAAGGATCATTCTTTACACGCTATAGTCAGGGTAATTTTACCGCAACAGGACGTTTGGTAATGGCAGGAAGTCAAACCCGCCTCGGAGAGTTTGAGACTGAAACAGATGGCTACACACTTCTCAATGCGTCTCTGCAATACAGGTTTGATGGTTTCCGACTGTTGCATACTATGACACTTTCAGGAAAAAACCTTCTCGACACAACCTACAAGAACCATCTCTCCCGTATCAAAGACGTGTTTCCTGAACCTGGTCGCAGCATTAGCCTGCTTTACAGAATCTACTTTTGATAGATATCGGAACGATATTCAGGCTTGGTTCTTTATCTTACACTCTATATTATTGCTCCGGCTATCTAAACCGCAACAGAAAATATATTTTTGGAACAAAGTAACCAGGAAACACCGGTACTTCAGGATAAAAATCTTCACATAATATTCGGTATCACCCTAAGTGCCGTGATGGGTATTTCGAGTATTGCTCCTGCCCTGCCTGTCATCTCAAGAGCGTTGGACGTCTCCATTGACCAAATTGGATATTTGATTACGGCATTTGCTCTTCCCGGAATATTGCTCACACCATTTCTGGGAATTCTTGCCGATCGGTTTGGCCGAAAACGAATTCTTATACCCTCCCTGTTTTTATTTAGTATTGCCGGTTTCTTATGTGCCTTCACCACTTCATTTACCGAATTGCTATGGCTTCGTTTTTTCCAGGGTGCGGGCAGTGCTGCACTCGGCGTTATGAATGTTACGCTCATTGGGGACCTGTTTGATGGCAATCGCCGGGCCACTGCCATGGGCTACAACGGAAGTGTATTAAGTGTGGGTACAGCCATCTATCCGGCCATCGGAGGTGTGCTCGCTTCAATAGCATGGAATTATCCGTTTTACCTCTGTGTGATCGCGATGCCTGTTGCAGTTTATGCTATGCTCTATCTTGATCCAGTTCCTATATCGATTAATCTCGATTTAAGAGAATACTTTCAGAAAATTAAAGACAGAATTTTTTCAAAAAAAGTTCTTGGGCTATTCAGCTGTGTATTTCTCACCTTTCTTATTCTGTATGGTGGGTACATCACCTATCTGCCCATCCTCCTCGATCAAGACTTTGCTGTTACCTCTACAGTTATCGGTATTATGCTTTCCGGTTCATCAGTGATAACGGCATTTACATCATCGAGGCTTGGCGCCTTAACAATGCGATTTTCAGAACAACAGCTGATATTGACAGGTGCCTTCCTGTATACATTCATTTTCATGAGTTTTCCTTTAATTGGAAATGTCTGGTTTATGGCATTTCCAATTTCCATTTTTGGAGTAGCCCAGGGAATTACCATACCCAGCCTGTTGAACTTATTGACAAGTGAAGTCCCATCAGAATTTCGTGCAGCGTTTTTAGCAATCAACTGGGTTGTAATCCGTGCTTCTCAAACAATTGCTCCCGTAATATTAGGTGTGATGTATTTATATTTCGGAATAAATGGTACCCTTTACTTTACCGCGGGTGTTGGCGTTGTGTTTATTCTGGTAGCCTGGCTCGCTTTGAAGAGGTAAAAAAAATAAAGCCCGGAAGTATCAGTTCCGGGCTTTCTGCTTTAGGTTCAGCATAGGAGTGACTAAACTAATCGTTAGAGATTGATTAGTTGATGCTGTACTAAAAAGAGTGATTAAATACTCTTTTGTTACAAAATAGCCCTCTATGCACAGAGATTTCTTTTTTTAGGTCATTTTGACGTTATATTTACCATGATCAACAACAATAATTCCCTGCTTCAGAAATGAAAAAATTTCTCTTTTTATCTATCTCTTTTCTTATCACTTCCATCTTGTCAACATCTCTGCTGTTTGCTCAAATGACTGATGCTCCGGATCGTACAGAAGGTGATGGACCTTATGAGCGGCTGATTATTCGCGGAGGCACCATGATCGATGGTACAGGTTCACCCGCGCTTGGTCCTGTCGACATCGTCATCGAAAATAACAGAATTACACAGATTCAAAATGTTGGCTATCCAGGGGTACCCATCGTTGAAAACAGGCGGCCGGAGGTTAATGACCAGACTCAAATAATCGAAGCAGATGGAATGTACATTCTGCCAGGATTTTTTGACATGCATGCCCACACCGGCGGAAGCGCACAGGGAACCACACCCGAATATGTTTATAAACTTTGGCTGGCTCATGGCATAACATCCATTCGTGAACCCGGATCTTTCAACGGACTGGATTGGACCCTGCGTCACGCTGAGCGGAGCAGTGAGAACTCCATCACTGCGCCGCGTATCTATTCGTATATAGGGTTTGGAAGCGGAGCAGATTCACCTATTCAAACTCCGGAACAGGCCCGGGAATGGGTTCAGATGATTCATGCAAAAGGAGCAGATGGTATAAAGTTTTTTGGAGCTCAGCCAGCTATTTATGAAGCGGCTCTTGATGAAGCAAATCAATTAGGTGTTGGCTCAATGGCCCATCATGCACAGACAGGTGTTGTATATGCCAATGTTACGAAAACAGCCGAAATGGGATTAAATGGAATGACTCACTGGTATGGCCTTCCTGAAGCCCTGTTTAATGACAAAGTGATTCAGAATTATCCACTGGATTACAATTACAGTGATGAACAGCATCGGTTTGAAGAAGCAGGAAGGCTTTGGAAACAGGCAGCCGGGCCCGGAAGTGAAACATGGAACTCTGTAATGGATGATCTGCTCGCATACGATTTTGAAATGAATCCGACCTTCACTATTTACGAAGCCAGCCGTGACCTGATGGCCCAGCGCCGTGCGGAGTGGCACGAACGGTATACACTGCCCTCTCTTTGGGAGTTTTACGCACCTGACCGGCGTGCCCATGGATCCTATTGGTTTGACTGGGGTACCGAACAGGAGGTGGCCTGGAAGGAAAATTATCAGCTCTGGATGAATTTCATCAACGAGTATAAAAACCGCGGCGGACGCGTAACGCTTGGATCGGATGCGGGCTACATTTACAAGCTATACGGATTTGCCTATATTCAGGAGATGGAATTGATGCGTGAAGCCGGATTTCATCCGCTTGAAATTTTTCAATCTGCCTCTCTAAAAGCCGCTGAAGTACTGGGTGTTGATGACGAGCTCGGCACCATAGAAGTTGGAAAATTAGCCGATCTCGTGATTATCGATGAAAACCCGCAGGCAAATCTTAAAGTCCTGTATGGAACGGGTGCCATCCGCGTGAACGAAAATAATGAAGTTGAACGCGCCGGCGGTATAAAGTATACCATTAAAGACGGTATCGTTTACGATGCACAGCAGCTGCTCAATGATGTAAAGCTAATGGTGGAGCAGGCCAAAGAAGAGCAGACTTACGAAATCACTCAGCCGGGCCTGGACTATTAATCTCATTTTAATTTACCAGGTCCAGCGATAGAGTCGCTGACTTTTCTGAACCCAGTGTGCCTTATCGGGGTACTGAATTCGCATATTTACCAATGGCCGGAAAATTTTCATGTGTATTCGTGCCGGATTAATATACTCACTAATCCCGTTCGCCTGGTAGAGTTCACCATCGAATTTAAGCATCAGCCGGCTTGAAAAACGCTGGTAGAATGGCCCGTCATCAAGAGCTGATTCTTGCTGAATCAAAAAACTGTTCTTGCCGGTATCGAGTTCAATTTTGCGGGCTGATTTAAGACCAAACAGATTCAAGGCCATATCAGATAGTACGAAATTTCCTTCAAGCTGATTCACTTTGTTGTTGGAATCAATGATCCACGCGCAATCATGCCTGCTCCCCCCCTGATTCATCATATAATAAACGAGTGTGTAACCGGGTAAATGAAAACGCCCCCAATACCAGTCATAAAAACTATCTTTCATAGGTTCCATGCCTGTATTGTGATCGTGATACCCTGTACCTTCAAAAGCAACAGCTTCAGTCTGAAGACCGTCAATCCTAAAGTTTCCGCTAACCACTGCTGCAGGTTGAATAAGATTCCACTGGTGACGAGAAGACGGGGTGTCAGATTCTTCAGTATAACCAGATGGGAATGGCCCTTCGCCGGTGCTGCTAAATGTGAGTTCACCCGTAAGAGTATCTCCATTGGGCAGTGTCTGATTAAGCTTTAAAAGATAGGTGTGCCCGTCATCATCAGTCGAAATCTTTTTAAAAGAATTCTTTTTCACATTTCCACGCGTCTCATTTGTTGAAAACATGGCATTTTGAGGATATACTTCCTCAAACGAGTAAAAAATCGGTTCTCCATTTTTGTAAATTGAGATACTCGTAGCAGGGTATTCCCCCGCTTTATCATTGGATTTATTTTCGATTGCATCAATGTAGCGTCGCGAAAAAGGATTACCCTCATAAAATATGACGACAAGGCTGTATTGACGGTCATCAGATATTGCATCGAAATACCACCACTCATAACTTCCGGGATCAGGTTTCGGAGTGGAAACATCCCGGTCGGGATTTGAAAAAATCTGCATAACTGGTTTTTGAATGCTACTTGTTACAAAATCGTTGCGCGGGAACAAATTACAACATTAAAGTGCATAATCACATAATCAGGCTGTCTGTTGATTGATCCTTTAACCCTTTTCTGGCTCACATCATTTTCACTGATGTTTCTTTTATTTACGTCGGTTGTACTTCTAAGAAACAGGATAGGTTTTTCAGCTCTTTCATCCGAAAAATCTTCGCCGGATTCTGTTCCGCTTATCTCAGTCTGTATTCCCGCCAGAAATGAAGAAAATAACATCGGGCGTCTTCTTTCATCGATACTTGAACAATCCTATCCAAATATTGAACTCCTGGTGCTGGATGATTTTTCAACGGATAACACTCCGGCAATCATAGAACAATTCAAAGTTAAGAATCCTGATATAGTTTCTGTCGTTCCCCCGTCAGAAAAACCTGCTGACTGGCTTGGCAAACCATGGGCTTGCCATCAACTGTCTAACCATGCCAGCGGTGACATTCTGTTATTTTTAGATGCCGACACTGCCCTGCGACAGAACATGGTTCAACAGACACTCAATGCGTTCTCCACTCACAATCTGGATATGATTACAGTGTGGCCGGAGCAAGAATTGGGTAGCTTTTGGGAAAAAACAGTTGTGCCGCTGATCTACTATGCTCTTGTAACTTTTCTGCCCGCAATATATGTCTTCCGATCACCACGCTGGCTGCCTGCTTTCCTTGAAGATCAGTTCACTGCAAGATTTGCTGCCGCTTGCGGACAGTGCATTGGTTTTACAAGAAGTGCCTATGAGATCATCGGCGGACATAAAGCTGTAAAAAATGATGTCGTTGAAGATGTCGCTTTGTCGAAGATTGCAAAACAGAAAGGTCTTACCCTGCGGATGTACACCGGCATTCAATCAATTCGATGCCGAATGTATAGATCAGAAGAGGAAATATTTAACGGCCTGAGGAAAAATTTTTTTGCCGGCTTCGACAAATCTATTCCTCTTTTTATAATTATGGCCCTGATTCACCTGGTCGTATTTGTATTACCATTTTTGGTATTTCCCTATGCAATCTATCTCGGTAGTCCCGCACTGCTTTTTGTATCTGCAAGTTCAGTTACGCTCATTCTTCTTCACCGGTTCATCCTGGCTATTTGGTTCCGATGGAATCCAATTTATGGATTTATGCATCCTTTAGGTGTGTTATGGTATCAGAGGCTTGGATTTCACAGCCTCATGGATCACCTGAAGGGACGCAAACCTTTGTGGAAAGGACGCGAAGTTTAATCTAAAACGTCACAAAATTCTCGGTTGATTCTTAATTAGTTGGTATCTTTATTAAAATAGCTTAACATTTTGAGATGAAAACAATTGTCGACAAATTTATGAGGTACCTTGCAGTCGAACGTAACAGTTCGGAGCATACCCGCACATCATATAAAACCGACATTGATCAATTCATCGACTTTTTAAACACATCTGAATCATCAGATTCCAAAAGCCCCGATATAAATTCCGTTAGTCGCCTTGATATTCGTCTATGGCTGGGAGAGCTCTCAGATAGCGGACTGGCACGGAATACCATTGCACGAAAAGTTGCTTCCCTTCGATCATTTTTCAAATATTGCTACAAAAGAGGCCATATAGAAAAGAATCCTGCACATCTTTTGCTCGTACCTAAGAAAGAAAGCCGTCTCCCTAAAACGGTGAATACAGAATGTATAAACCGCATGATGGAGATCGCTGACGGTGATACACCTGAAGATCATCAAAACAAAGCCGTGCTTGAACTGTTATTCGGAACCGGGATCCGGCTCAGTGAACTTGTGCAGCTTAGTTTAAGTGATGTGAATTTTAAACAAAATCAGGTACTTATACAGGGAAAAGGCAATAAACAAAGAATTGTACCATTAGGTAAACAAGCACTTGATGCACTGAACCTTCATATAGAAACCCGCACGTTGTTATTTGGTGAACGAACAGATGCCGATGCAAGAAAAGCACTTTTTATTGCACCCGGGGGTCAGCGAGTCTATTCCAGGTTCATTCAAAGACTTGTGAAATCATTTATTGAAAAAACCAGTGAGGTTTCTCAAAAAAGCCCGCACGTGCTCAGGCACAGTTTCGCAACACAGCTACTTGATGCCGGGGCAGATATTCGGGTTATTAAAGAGTTATTAGGACACACAAATTTATCATCAACTCAGATCTACACGCACACAAGCGTTGAACATCTGAAGAACGTTTATAACCAAGCCCATCCGAGGGCAGAACAATAATCTACAGGAGTCATTTATGAAAACTACTTTCACAGCACGACATTTTGATGCGAGTCCGGATCTGAAGCAATATAGTCTTGATGCTGTTCAAAAATTAGATCAGTTCATTGATAAAATTATTGTTTGTGATATAATTCTAAAACCCGGTCAAAATGACGAAAATCCTTATATAGCTGAACTTAATGTGAAAGTACCTCAGAAATTAATAAATGCATCTGAGGAAGCTCCCTCCTATGAACAGGCAATAAACAGTGCCGTTGATACAGCTGTCAGACAAATTCGCAAATATAAAACCAAAAATTTCGACCGCCAATAATCGGGCAAACCATGTCACTAGAAAATCAAAAGCCCATACCCGGAAAAGAAAAGATCTCAGTTGAGACTCTTATCAGCCGGCTGAATTCAAAGCTCAACATTGATATTCAGCTGGTTGAGGGTAGTGAGGTTGCAGATCAGCTCTTTGTAACAGGCGCAGATCTGCACAGGCCGGGTCTGGCACTGGCTGGTTATCTTGAGTTATTCACACACCATAAAGTTCAGGTAATCGGCAATACCGAAACTCAGTATCTCGATCACTTGTCGGCTGAAGAACGCTCAGCGTCTTTTGAAAAAATTGCTAAGTTTGATATCCCGGTCATCATCTGTACTGCCGGTAACAAACTACAAGAGGATCTTCTCAACATCGCTAAAAAGCATAATATTCCCGTCGCTTACACTTCGGCTAACTCTACAAAATTTATGATGCTGCTGCGAGATTTCCTGCAGGATTATTTTGCTGTGCAAACGATGGTGCACGGTACTATGGTAGATGTTTATGGTATCGGGATACTGATTTCAGGAAAATCCGGAATTGGGAAAAGTGAGGTGGCGCTCGACCTTGTTGAACGCGGACACCGGCTAGTTTCAGATGATGTTATAATGCTTACGAAAAAAAGCAATATCCTGATTGCTTCAGCTACTGAAATGAATAAACATTTCATGGAGATACGCGGTTTAGGAATTGTAAATGTCATGTCTATGTTCGGTATCCGATCTATACGATACCAAAAGCGTCTGGAAGTAATACTTGAACTATCACTCTGGGAAGAAACAGCTGATGTAGAAAGAACAGGACTCGATAATGAAACAATTGACATCCTGGATACGTCTATCCCATTGATTAAACTTCCTATTACGCCAGGAAAAAATATAACCGTAATTGCAGAAGTTATAGCGATGAACTACCTTTTGAAACATTATGGGTACGATGCAGCTGAAGAATTTCAAAACAAAATTCACTCACATATAGCGAAGAAAAAATATGGCCCTCAAATGCCTGAAAGGGCGGTTGAATATTTTGAAGGAGATTTAGAGTAACAAATCTCCTTTAGATTACTCTTGTATACAGGCGGATAATAGTATTACATTTCAGGTTGGCTTTAAAAAAGAGAACAATTGTACAATGTCTACCCAAAAACACTTTATATACGACGACGAACAGTGTAAATTTGTTCCCATAGACTACGGTAAAAGCGAACGATATTTGCATACATTTTCCATTTGGCTTATAAGCAGCGTTGTTTTTGCATGCATTGCCCTTGCAGTCCTTTCACAAAATATAGGTACCCCAGCCGAGCTCGCGCTTAAAGCTGAAAATCAGGTTCTCACCTCTCAGCTTGAAAGTACTAAAACATCAATTATTACGCTTGAAGAACAGCTTGATGGTATTGCAGACATGGATAGCAGAATGTATCGCTCTGTGCTCGGAATGGAACCAATTCCTGAAGAAAAAAGAGAACCAGGTATTGGTGGTTCGGATATTTACTCAGAATTTGATCTCTACAGTAAAGACGCTTCGGAAATCCTGAAATGGACAGCAACTCGCATCGATAAGCTTGAACGGCGGATTAATGTTCAGAAAATGTCTTTTAATGAAATCCAGAATTTCTACAACGAAAATCAGGAGCGGCTGAAACATATACCTGCAATCAAGCCGCTTGATGGCATACTTCTCAGCGGGTTTGGAATGCGAGTACATCCCGTTTTTAAATATAAACGCATGCATGCCGGAATCGACTTCAGGGCAGATATAGGTACTCATCTGTTTGCGACCGGTAATGGTGTCGTTAAGTATGCCAAAAGAAATGGCAACTACGGATACCTCCTGGTTATTGATCATGGCTTTGGGTTTGAAACACGATATGCTCACCTCTCCGGCTATGCTGACGGCATCAAAGTTGGAAGTGAAGTAAAACGTGGTGACCTTGTGGCTTACTCCGGGAATACAGGCCTGACCAACGGCCCTCACCTGCATTATGAAGTGTACAGAGATGGTGAGCCGATCGATCCCCTTAACTACTTATTTGCAGACGTTACACCCGAAGAGTACATGATGTACCAGGAGATCGCCGCTAATAATCCTGCCTCAATGGATTAATTACCGGCAAACATTTGCCATACATCCTATCCTATTCCGTTTTATAAGCTTAGGCGTGATATCAGTTTTGAGTCATGCCTTTTTTATTTCAGTGATTCCCTCCATCCCATAACTAGGTTCATTTCACTGACTACAGAATTTTTTTGTTCGCCCTATCACATCATTTATTATCAGATAAACTTGCTACCCCAAAACAAGTTTTTTCCGGCACCATGAGCTTCATAGCAACGCCATGCCCCACCCTGCAGCTTACTCACACACTTAGATTATAAATCTTAGGGCCAGAATAACGGATAGACCTCTTTCTTATCAGCTAAAATATAGTAATGGCTTTGTAAGGAACAGTTATGGCAAAAATCAACAATAATGAACTCGATCGAAGTGATATGGGAGCGTAAAGCCCGGAAGGAGTCTGCGTTCTACAATCATGCATTCTCCTATCATCTGCCGACAGACTAAAGACTCCTCAAGGCTAGAGATAACTACTTTGTTAAAGATAAGGCCCCAGCTTCCGGTAAATCATTATATCGGCGCTTTTTCAATCAACTCGGTTAATCAAATAAATACGGATATCAACAGAGCAGCGGCAGGATGAGCTTATGGTCATTGGTCCGCCATTTTCGGATTGCGCACAAATTAGAACAGAAAAAGGCTTAGTTCATGACTTCTAACCAACAAGAGAACCCGGTTCGAAACCAAGACTACTGGATTCCTGCTCAAGACTTTTACCAATATTGCAGAAGGGCAATTAAGAATCTGATTGCAGAAGCTGCTATTTGATGAATCCTTTTTGCTGATTGGTGTTTGAGCTGCCGTACTCCTCGGTTAAACACCAGTATTACGATGGTATACTGATGAGTAACCCCGTGGTGTTTGAATATTATTTAGGGGGATGGGAAGGAGTAGAAAATTTTAGAAATAAGCTTTACAAGGCCAATGACCAAGCAATATTGAATATTGAATCTTACTGCTTAACCAGGTCACTAGTTATGTTTAAAGCAACCCTCAATCTCAAACAAGCTTCCTAAAGACGTGAGTCTATGAGCTCTGCTTTTCGCTCTTTGTATTTTTGTGCGAATTGAATAGAAAGCCTTTTTTACGAATCGTTTCAATGTATTCGTATTCAGAATATTCACGTATCTTTTTACGTAAGTAGCTGATATATACGTTGATGTAGTTCGTTTGTGTATCGAAATGGATATCCCAGACGTTTTCAGCAAGTTCTTCCTGTGAAATAACCTTATCGCGGTTTTTCATGAAATAGACAAGAAGATTGAACTCATTATTTGTCAGCTGAACATCGTTGCCTTTGATAGTCATCTGGCGATTTATGAGATCAACCATCATATCACCGCAAGAGAGTTCCTTATCAATATCTTTAGAACTTCGTCTGGCAATGGCATCTATACGTGCCATTAGTTCTTCGCTGTTAAACGGTTTGGTGAGATAATCATCCGCTCCAACATTAAGAACTTTGATTTTAACATCCGTTTCATGCTCAGCTGATAAGACCAGTACCGGTGTGACAATTCCCTGCTCCCGGATGTTTGCACATACATCATATCCGTTACCGTCAGGAAGCCTGAGGTCAAGCACAATCATATCAAATTCATCTGAAAATGCCAGCTTTTCACCCTCCTCAGCGGTTTCAGCAATTGAAACTGAATTGCCTTTATGCTCGAGAATAGCTTTTACCAATGTTCGAACTGTAGGATCATCCTCGACTACGAGAATGCTCATTGCTTTTTTTTCGTCTGTTGATGCTATCATAAGAAATTCAAGTGGTGGTCTTATATCAACCGTCTAAAGTTAAAGAAATTTTAATAAAAAGCTATACCGGGTTATGTTTATAGCCTCTATCATTTAGCCAATCCAATATTTCTCCTGTAAATGCACGAGAAAAATTGTGCGTATTATCATCAAGTCCAATAAATGTGGCATCTATGCCGTACTCCTTCAAACCCTCTACTTCATTTCTCTGTGGACTTGATTCAACTTTTTTATCGGCATTTCCATGTAAAGCTAAAATGCATTGATGATTTATTTTTTTATAATCACCCTCCAGGAGCTCTGATTTATACCTCGCACTGCAAATAACAAGGTCATCTACCTGGTCGGGGCGCATGATTGCATGGTACCCGGCAAGGTACCCTCCCATTGAATACCCTATCAAAGCAATTCGGTTTGAGTTAATAGCATTAGACGTTTTTTCGATAAGTTGTTCAATGAAGCGAGATGCGTGGCCCATCGATAATAGAAACTGTTCCTGGCTGCCATCATACAGATACCACGATCGTCCCCATTCAGCCACCGGCTTCTCACGACGCCGGTCGTAAATGGGATAGGGAGCCTGAATAAACAAGTGGTACGCATGAATGTTTAGCAAGTCCCGGCAGTCTTCACGGAAACTTTTTTCTGTTTGATTAAATCCGTGAAGGTAGACAATGAGTGGCTTTGGTTCCTTGTCTTCACCCGTTTCAAAAAGCTTATATGGAACCTCGATTTTAAAAGAAGATTTACCCGACTGAATCAATTCGGTATTTGTAGCAGCCATACTTTTTGTTTTTGATCTTCAATGTTTTTCATATGCAACCGATTCAAGATACAATCCATGAGGCGGTGCTGAATGTCCTTTTTTAACAACCTCTTTACCTTCCAGCAAATGGTAAAAAGATTTGGGGTTTTCCTTACCGGCGGCAACCTGTACCATACTTCCGACCAGCCGTCTTACCATATGACGAAGAAAACGGTTTGCAGTAATCCTAAATACATAAAGATCACCGCCTGTTTCCCAAAAACTTTCAGTTATCCTGCATTCAGTGGTGAGATGTTGGTCAGGATCAGGAATACAAAAATTAACGAACTCCCTGTTCTGTTTAACCCTCCCGGCTAAATCGTGCAATATATCTGCGTCGAGAGAATAACCGCAGCACCAGGCACGGTGGCGCATCAGCGGACTCAACCGACTTGACACTATATAGCTGTAACTTCTTTCGGTGGCGCTAAAGCGGGCATGAAAGTCAGCATGTGTTTTATCCGCATCAATCAGCACTACATCTTTTGGCAGCAGGCCACGCATTGCGTGTATAAGCCGGTTTGATGTAAATGTTGAGGGCAAGTCTGCATGTGCCACTTGTTTCCTTGCATGGACTCCGGCATCGGTTCTGCCCTGACCGATAATATCGATTGTGCGTTGATACAGTGTTGAGAATGCACGTTCGATTTCATCTTCTACCGTGCGAACATCTGGTTGTTTTTGCCACCCGGAAAAATCGGCGCCATCATACTCAAACACGAGTTTCCAGCGATCCATAATTAAAACCGAAATGAGAGATTTGCGATAATACCGGTTTGAGAATCTCCATTGTATGCTGGCAGAAGTGTGAGTTCTGGGCCTGATGTCATGTTCCGGGCCCTGCGGTAGGCACTGATCGCACTTAATGCCCTGTTAACAACCATGAGCCCTGCAATTGCCGGGAGCTGATTTCTTGCACGGTCACTTGTTTCCCGAAGATCTGAATACTCTTCCCTTGCGTCATCTGATTTCCACTGCCAGCGATTTTCTTCTGTATCAGCCAGCAGCTGATCCCAGTTCCTGCTCCTCAGCTGAAAGTCGTTATACTCTTCCAGATTATTGAACTGACCCAAAGCAAGCTGAAACCTTCTGCTTTTACCAGACAAACTAACTCCGGCATTAAGCTGAGCGAAAGTTTCGTACTGTCCCTCAAGATTCGATGCCCTTGCATTCAGACCAAAGTATGCACCGATCATGACTACATCAGCACCGAAATGGATTTTTCCACGTGTCCAGTTTTCAGAATCGTTGTAATAGTGCCCCCACCCGGGTATAACAAGTGAGCGTAGAAATGAACTCCGGGGATCGGGATTGTTTTGTGCAGCGAGTGGTGAAGCTATGGTTACGAACAAAATTCCCGCAAGAATGCATACCTGAATTACTAATGCCAATCTTATGGGGAATATTTTCATAAACTGCGTATTAACTGTGAAAGCAGTTGAAAAAGCTTACAACTCCTCATCATCTTCGTATTCATCCTGCGTCTGTTTTTCACGAGACCAGTGACGGAATATAGACACAGAAAAGCCGGCCATCAACAGAAAAGTACCTAACCAGACAACACTAACAAACGGTTTAGTTTCAGCTACAACCAGCACCCAATCCTCTTCGAAGTCTTCCAGCGAGCCATCGAGGCTGATCTCAATAGATTCACTTTCGGGTAGTAAGCGGGTGAACTGCAGATCCATATCCCACGCGTCGATAGACAGCGGTGGCGAATACGTAAAACTTCGTTCATTTTCGGTGTAAACAGCAAAGAGCGGCTCTACTTCATACGCACTGCCTGACGGTACGTGCTCTATTTTAATAAGCGCACGTATGCCTACCTGAGTATTTTCGGGCAGTTGATCTTCCGTTGCAGGACGGAAATCGACAAACTGAAGTGAAAAGTCGCCGGCTTCAATAATCTCTCCTTTGGCAATTTCAATAGTCTGAAGGGAATCCTCCCCTGAAGTTTCACTACCCGATACGGGCATCATCTGGCGGCTTTGCTCAGCTACCCGCTCGTTTTCTTTCTCTACATATTTACTACCCGCCACATAAAAATAGATATCTTCAAACATTCCGGTTCTCACATGCGGGTCAACTGACCACTCCACATTCGAATTGCTTGATGTTGTGAGCATCGGGTAAACGACAGGGTCCATATAGAACGAACGGCCGCCATCCACGGGCTCAAACTTAACTCGATACGACTGCTGACCCGGCCGCGGCGAATCGCTTACGTTATATCCTTCATAGGTTACCATCCAGCGATCGTTAACAAGCTTCGGCTGGTCAATTTTCAGCTCAAACATCTCAATAGGCTGAGTGACAGGGAACCCTTCCTCATCAAACACAGTACCCGCCGCAACACGCTTATTGTAATTGGTTGCGCGCTGATCCAGGAGAGGCTCTGTATACACCGACGAAGCAATAATACCGAGCAATAACACCCCAAATCCAATATGATTTAGAGCCCCGCCGATCAATTTTGGCCTGCGCTTCAGGAGGTAAAATAGAATTGATCCGTTTCCAAATACGGCAAACCAGCCGGCAAAAATGAAGATCATATAGGAAATATTTGAGACATCCCCTGCAATAATGGATATTACGGATGCCACAGACGTAAGGAGCAGCGGCATAATCATGGCGCCGGCCAGCGTTTCCCACGTATATTTCTTCCAGAACAGATGCTGTCCAATCACAGTAAATATTGCCATTATTATGGCGATTGGCATGCTCCACTGATTATAAAATGAAATTTCCGGAGGCGTAGGGTTATCTACGAAAAACCGGCCAATTAATGGAGAGCTCGTTCCAAATATAATGACAAGGCCGAGAATCAGCAGCAGCATGGAGCCCGTAAATGTCATAAACTCGCGGCTCAGTATGCTCGACTCTTTTTGGGGACTCGGAATTTCTTTATAGCGGTACAGGTAGAACCCGATTCCCATAATCGTCATTACCAGAATAAAGAGCAGCAGCTGACCGTAAAGGCCAAGATCCACAAAACTGTGAACGGACTGTGCCCCCAGAACTCCC
>Ga0102934_1000395_pt1 | contig 28804 bp, 27 predicted proteins | sample SalPonR2_A_D1_MG_FD_78175 | JGI IMG/M metagenome (GOLD analysis project Ga0102934, IMG submission 78175) | Salt pond soil microbial communities from South San Francisco under conditions of wetland restoration - Salt Pond MetaG R2_A_D1_MG | ecosystem: Environmental > Aquatic > Marine > Intertidal... | reverse complement strand
ACTCGGTGAACAGGATGTTCGACGCCGTGGCCGAGCCGGTGACGAAGGTGCCCAAGACGCCGATCAGCGGCGCCAGCAGCGGCCAGAACGCGCCTGTCGTCGCGGCGGCCTCGGCCAGCGCCGAGATCAGGCCGCCATGGACCATGACGCGGCTGAGCGCCAGCATGGCCAGAAGCGCCAGCGCCACGGGGCCGATGCGCGCCAGCGCGCCCGAAAGCGCGGGCCGGAGCGCGCCTGTCCGTCCCGTCGCCAGCGCGCCGAGGCCGAGCCCTGCGAAAAGCAGCGTGCCGGGGTGATAGAGTGGTGCGAAACTGCCCGAAAAACGGTCCTCCAGCGACCAGGAGACCGCGAGGCCGCTCAGCGTCTCCTGCACCGGGCCGATCAGCCGCGTCGCAAGCACGAACGCCAGAATGGCGGCGTAGGGCGCGAGATCGCGGGCCAGCGCGGCCATATCGGGGAGGGTGCCACCCTTTTTGCGGCGCAGGACCATGGCGAAAACGATCAGCCCGATCAGCGCGCCGCCGAGGCTGGGAAGTTCCGGCCCCGCCAGCGCCGCCAAAGCGACGGAGGGCACCGCGAAGCTGATCCAGGCCAGCAGGGTCCAGCCGATGTCAGAGGCGCTGAGCCGGCCTTCGCCCGCCAGCCGAACCGTCGCGATCAGCAGGAGCGGCGAGACGATGGCGTGCATCAGCGCCGCCGATCCCGCCAGTGCCGTGGGCGAGAGCCCGGTGAGGTTGATCTGCGCCAGCGTGGGCGTGCCCACCGCGCCGAAGGATACGCCCGCCGCATGGCCCAGAAGCGCGAGGATCACCGCGCGCACGGGCGGATAGCCGAGGCCCGCCAGCAGGGGCGCGGCCAGCGCCACGGGCGTGCCGAAGCCCGCCGCGCCCTCCATGAAGAGGCCGAAGAACCATGCGATAAGGATGGCCTGGATGCGGCGGTCTCCGGTCAGGCCGGTCAGCGCCACGCGAATGCGTTCCAGCGCGCCGACCTCGGCCTGAAACTCGTAGAGCGCCAGCGCCGGCAGGACGATCCAGAGGATCGTGGCGGTGGAACTCAGCGCCTCCGCCCCCGCGCCGGCAAGCGTCAGGATCGTGCCGCCCTCGTGCGGGGCGAAGACCACGACGACGATGGCCAGCGCCACGGCCAGCCCGATCGCCCCGGCCTTCGCGGCCGAGAGATGCGCCCATCCCATCGCGGCCAGAACGATGGCGAGCGGCAGGGCTGCGGCGGCGGCGGTCACGTCATGACGGCCCGCCGACCAGTTCCTCGGCGATCCGGCGCACGATCGGGCGCACTTCGTCGGGACGCATGCCGGGGGTCAGGCGGCGGTCGTAGAGGATGCGCAGCAAAAGCTCGTCATGCCGGGTCAGAAGCGCGAATTCCTCGTCATCGTTGAAGATCGAGGGACGCGCGGCAGGGCTGTCATTGGGCAGGCCCAGACCCTGGGCGATTTCCTCGTGCACGCAGGAGCGGCGCAGAAGCGGCGGATGCTCGTCGCGGATGATGGCGATGGCGGCGACATAGGTGGACCCGCCGCCGGCCTGCGAGAACGCGTAGACAGAGCAGAAGGTGAAGCGCGGCAGACGCTCGATTTCGGCGACCGTCGCCGCGCTGATCCCCGGCACGAGGTCGCGCACGAGATCGCCCACCTGCCGTTGGGTGTCGCGGTTGATGTAGAGCACATGGAAATTGCCGCCCGAGCCCACGGTCCGGATCGGATGGCGCGCGACGCGGCCGAGGCGGGCGGCGTATCGGGACAGTTCCGCCCGGTCGATGGCCTTCTGTTCCTCGGACACCGTCTGGCCGAAATGGGCCTCGATGCGCACGGGCTGGTCCCAGCGGCGCAGGCGCGAGGGCGTCTGCTGCGCGACGAAGCGCCCCCCCGAGAGCGTGTATTCGTCGTAAAGCGCGATGCGCTCGAAGTTTTCCACCAGATCTCGCGCGGTGAAGGGGGTGTCCGCGCCACCCCCGTCGGTCCGCAGAAGGCCGTCGTCGAGCAGCCGCGCCTCGACCGACGCGTAGTAGCGCGCGAAGCTTCGGCTTTCCGCCGAGGGGCCTTCTGGGGCGGCCTCGATCGGTTCGGGGGGAGGCGGCGGCGCGAGCGGCGTGGCGACGCAGCCCGTCAGCGCGCCGGCCAGCACGGCGAAGGCCACCCTGCGTCCCAGACGGGAGAGGGCGGGCAGGTCCCATGCTGACCGGTCGTTCATCAGGTGACCCTTGTCTCCGGATCAGGCACCGCCCTATGCGGGGGGCGGCGTGTCTGCGGTCGGCCTGCGGGCCGATGCGGAGGCCAGCGTGTCGCGAAGTTCGGCTTCCATCTTCTGCATCTCGACCTCGGCCTCGGCGCGGCGACGCTTGCCTTCGTCGGCGATCTGCAGGCTTTCCTCGATGGTCGAGACAAGCTCGGCATTCGCCTTCTTCACCGCCTCGATGTCAAAGACGCCGCGCTCCATCTCCTCGCGGACCATGCGGTTAGACTCGCGCAGGTTCTCGGCGTTCTGTGTCAGAAGCTCGTTGGTGAGGTCGGTGGCCTCGCGCACGGCCTTGGCGGCCTCGGTCGAGCGCTGGATCGTCACCGCCTGCGCCAGCTGGGTTTCCCACAGCGGCACAGTGTTGACCAGCGTCGAGTTGATCTTGGTCACGAGGCTCTTGTCGTTTTCCTGCACCAGCCGGATCGAGGGCAGCGACTGCATCGTCACCTGACGCGTCAGCCGCAGATCATGCACCCGGCGCTCAAGGTCGTCGCGCGCGGCGCGCAGGTCGCGCAACTCCTGCGCCTTGATGACCTGACCGTCCTCGGGCGCGGCCTGCACCTCGGCTTCCTTGGCGGGGATCGTCTCCTCGTCCAGTTCGCGCAGCTTTTCTTCGCCGGCGGCGATGTAGAGCGCCAACTCGTCATAGAAATCGAGCGTCTTTTCATAGAGCTTGTCGAGCGACTTGATGTCCTTCATCAGCGTGTGCTCGTGGTGCAGCAGATTGTCGGTGATCTTGTCGATCTGGTCCTGCACCTCGTCGAACTTGGCAATGAAGTCATGCAGCGGCTTGGCCCGGCCAAAGAGACGCTCCCACCACGACTGCTTGCGGTTCGGGTCGAGCTCATCGACCGAAAAGCCGCGGATGGTGCCGACGATTTCGCGCAAGGAGTCGCCCGCGGGACCGACATCCTTGTTCTTCACGCCTTGCAGCATCGACTGACTGATCTGCTGCAGTTCCGCCTGCGCGGCGGAACCGAAGGACACGATGGAATTGGTGTCGGTCATGTCGATCTCGGCCACGCGGCGGCTGATTTCCTCGGCGGTCGGCGCGTCCGCCTGGGGCAGGGGCACGAGGTCGGCCGAGGGTTCGGGCAGGACGACGGCGTTCAGCTCATCCACCAATTTCGCGACCTCTTCGGCCTGTTCGCGGGTTTTTGTACTCATCTGTCCTCATTCCTCTATGTGCAGGTTTTCGCGGTTGAGCCGCTCCCTCAGTACCTCGATCTCGATATCGAGATTGGACCGGTCATCTGTCAGCATCGCGCGGGTGCGCTTGGCGAAGTTGTTTTCCAGGTCGTCCAGGAAATCCATGTAATCGCCGCGGATCTTCGGATCGCGGTTGCGCCCGTAAAGGTCGGCGAACTGCACCGTCGCGTCGCGGGCGCCCTGCAGGTAGACGCCGAGATAGCGGCGCGCCGATGTCAGGTCGCGGGGGTCTGCCTCCACCTGCCGGAACATCTGGCGCACGGTGCCTTGGAAGGTCTCGACGCGGCTCTCCAGTTGCCGGTCGCGGGCCCGGCGGATGGCGTCCGACATCTCGTCGAGAACGCCCTCGGCCTCGTCGATCTTGCGCGCGATGCGGTCGGTCTGCATCCGGTCGACGCCCTCCAGCCCCTTGTCGCGCATCGGGTCGAGCCCGAAGGAGACAAGGTGGAGCGCGGCCGCGATCACGCCGATCACGATGGCGGCGGGCAGGACCCAGGCGCCGCCGAAGACCAGAAGCCCGGTGCCCAGCCCCGTGGCGACCGACCCGAAGATCTTGCGGGGGATGGCGGGGCGGCGGGCGACCTTGCGCTCGTTGAACGCATCCTCGGCACGCACCCCGTCGCGCGTCAGCCACGCGCCGAGAAAAAGCGCCGCGATCCCGGCAAGCTCCGTGGCCAGTTCGGTCACCGGCGGGAAAGAGAACAGCGTCGCGCCAAGCGCGATCACCGGCAGCACGAAGAGCATGTTGATCTTCGCGCCGTGGCGCATGGGCGTGCGGCCCTTGAAGCTGGGCACTTCCAGCCGTTCGGCGGTTACCGTGTCGCGCGGGGCCGCGCCGGGGCGCTGGCCCGTGGGGCTGTGCTGTCCGCCATACCGTTTCGCCATGGCTCAGAGCACTCCGAATCCGCCGAAGGCGGACGCCAGAATGATCACGCTCAGGGCGAAGAAGGCCACACCTTGCAGAAAGCTTGAACTCATACCATCCCCGAGGGTCGTCGCGCTCGTTTTGCAGTCACGATAGGCGCGTTCCGTTTCAAAAACCAGACGGAGCCGTCACAGGCAACGGAATCTCGCCTGTCTCTGCCCCTACACCTGTGATCGGCCGGGCCAGGCTGCAATCGTCAGCCCGCATTTGATGCGGGCAAAAGCGCGGCGGCGTGCCCCGGGGCCTGGTGCGGCGAGTTCGGAAGGCGGGCCGAGCGCCTCCGACAGATCCCGGGCAAACCCCGCGTTGTCGAGGTCGAGCATCCGGCGGTAGACCGCGAACAGCCCCGGGCGCATGTAGCCGGACCAGTGGCAGATGCGCGTCGCGGGCGCGCGGAGCTTGTGGCCAAGGGCCTGCAACGCCGCGCGGGTCGCGTCGTCGTCGATGGCGAGGTCGATGCAGCGGGGCAGGTGCCCCAGCCCCGCCGAAAGCGGCCGGTCGAACGGATCGGGCGGCGCCACGGCCAGCCGGAACATAAGGTCGAACGCCGCGTTCTCGCCGCTGGTGACGTTGAGCACCTGGCAGCGCGCCGCAGCCGCAGACGACAGCGCGCGTTCGGCCGCCGCCCTGTATTCCGCCCCCGAGATCAGGATCATCCGGGCCACGGCCCCGCGCGGCGCGGTCTCGAGCGCCGTCAGCGCGACCCGCGCGCCCAGCGAATGGGCGACGAGGTTGACCGGCACATCGGGTCGCGCGGCACGGATGGCGCCGATCATCCGCGCCAGCTGCCGCCCCGCCTCGTGGGCGCGGCGGGCGACGCGGGGCAGGGGACCGGTGGCAGGCCAGCCAAAGCCGATGCCCAGAGCCGCGCCGGGCCGGTCGAGATGCAGGTGGCGCGGCCAGCTGACGGCTTTCCAGCAGTCGGGGCGTGGGGTGACGCTGAGGATGTGGCGATGGGGATCGTGTTCGGGGCTGGACGGACAGAACCGGTAGCCGTGGATCATGATCGTGACCGACCGCCCCGGGGCCAGCGCCTTGAGCGCATCGGAAAGTGAAAGCTCGCCCGCCGGGACATGCCCCGCCGCGCCCTGCGCCGCATTCACACTGAGAAGCGCCATCCGCCAGCCCGCCCCATCATGATCTGGTGGGCAGATACGAGGGTTCCGCAACATGTCGGTAACGCAACCACGACAGTTCGGTAACGTGACCCGACGGTGACAGGCGGCACGCCGACAATTGGCCTTGACCGGGCCTGGGCGAGACCGTATCGCCGACGCACCACGTGGCGATTTGTGAACCGGATTGCGGGCCACGCTAAACAACCCGCTAAAGAGGTCGAGGCGTGCGCCCATCTGCCCGTCCCCGGCCATGAACTTCATGGGCCCCGGGGGCGAGAGCCCCGAACCCGGCCCGCACTTGGCCCCAAGGGGCAGACTGTTTGGGAGAACAGGGCATGAAGGACGCACCCAACCCGCCCCGAAAACCATGGAAGTCCCGCACCCGCGCGGTGCATTCCGGCACACGCCGCAGCCAGTACGGCGAGGTGAGCGAGGCGCTCTTCCTCACGCAGGGTTTCGTCTACGACAGCGCCGAGGCCGCCGAGGCGCGGTTTGTCGAGACCGGACCGGACGAATACATCTACGCCCGCTACGGCAACCCCACGGTCGCGATGTTCGAGGACCGGATCGCCGCCCTTGAAGGGGCGGAGGACTCCTTCGCCACGGCGAGCGGTATGGCGGCCGTGAACGGCGCCCTGACGGCGATGCTCAAGGCGGGCGACCACGTGGTCTCGGCGCGCGCGCTTTTCGGCTCCTGCCTTTATATCCTCGAGGATATCCTGCCGCGCTACGGCGTCGAGGTCAGTTTCGTCGACGGCACCGACCTTGCCGCATGGGAGGCGGCGATCCGCCCCGACACGAAAGCCGTGTTCTTCGAGTCCATGTCGAACCCCACGCTGGAACTGATCGATATCGCCTCGGTCGCTCGCCTCGCCCATGCTGTCGGCGCGCAGGTGATCGTCGACAACGTCTTCGCCACGCCGGTCTTTTCCGACGCGATCGGCCTCGGGGCCGATGTGGTGATCTACTCGGCCACCAAGCATATCGACGGGCAGGGGCGGTGCCTTGGCGGCGTGATCCTCGGGTCCCGCGAGATCATCCGCAAGACGGTCGAGCCCTACATGAAGCATACCGGCGGCGCGATGAGCCCGTTCAACGCCTGGGTGATGCTGAAATCGCTGGAACATGTGGAACTGCGCTGTCGCGCGCAGGCCGAAAGCGCGCAGGCCATCGCCGAGGCGCTGGAGGGGCACGAAAGCCTCGCCCGCGTGATCTTCCCAGGCCTCGCCTCGCACCCCCAGCACGCTTTGGCGCAGGCGCAGATGACACGCCCCGGCACGATGATCGCGCTGGAGCTTGCCGGCGGGCAGGCGGCCGCGTTCCGCTTTCTCAACGCGCTGGAGATCGTCACCATCTCCAACAATCTCGGCGACGCGAAGTCGATCATCACCCATCCCGCGACCACCACCCATCAGCGCCTCAGTGACGAGGCGCGCGCGGCACTCGGCATCACGCCGGGCCTCGTGCGCCTGTCGTTGGGGCTGGAGGATGCGGGCGACCTGATCGCGGACCTCAAGCAGGCGCTGGAGGCGGCGCGATGAAGGACCTCTTGATCCGTCCGTACCGGCCGGAGGATGCCGCACATCTGGCGCGGGTGTTTCACCGTGCGGTTCGGCGGGGCACGGGAGCGCATTATTCGCTGGTCCAGCGGCTGGCGTGGTCGCCGCGTGCGGGCGACGGGGCCGACTGGCACGCGCGGCTCAGCGGCATCGAGACGGTGGTGGCGGAACTGCCCTCGGGCCCGGTGGGGTTCATGGCGCTCGATGCGGGGCAGGGCTTCGTCGATTTCGCCTACGTGGACCCTTGCGTGCGCGGACGCGGCGTGGCGGCGACGCTTTACGCGGTGCTCGAGGGGCGGGCGCGGACCATGGGCCTGAACCGCCTGCAGACGGAAGCCAGCCGCGTGGCTGAGCCCTTCTTCGCTGCACGAGGCTGGGTCGTGCTGCACCGGCAGGTGGTCAGGCGACGCGGGATCGGCCTGCCAAACGCGCTGATGGAGAAGGATCTCGCAAAGGGTGTCCGCGGGGCGGAGGCGGCCGCGTGAAACCCTTTCTCGTGCTGCAACTGCGCCCCGAGGACGAGGCCGCCGACGACGAGTTTGCGGCCTTCCTCGCCCGTGGCGGTCTGGCGGAGGCGCAGGTGGAGCGCATTCGCCTCGACCAGCGGCGGATGCCCGCGCTGTCGCTCGACGACTACGCTGGCGTGATCGTGGGCGGCGGCCCGGGCTGCGTCTCGGACCCGCCGGAGACGAAACACCCCGTCGAGGCGCGGATCGAGGCCGATATCCTTTCGCTCATGCCCGAGATCGTGGATCGCGACGTGCCCTTCATGGGCTGCTGCTATGGCCTTGGCATTCTTACGCATCACATGGGCGGGCGCGTCGGCAAGGGCCTTTACGGCGAGCCCATCGGCGGCGTTGATTGCACCGTGACAGAGGCGGGCGCGCGTGACCCGCTGCTCGACGGCTTCCCCACGCAGTTTCGCGCGTTGGTCGGCCACAAGGAGGCGGTGGAGGCGCTGCCCGAGGGGATGACGCATCTGGTCTCCTCCGCGCCGTGTCCGGTGCAGATGGTCCGTACCGGGCAAAACGTCTATGCCACGCAATTCCACCCCGAGGCCAATGGTGAGACCTTCGCCACGCGCATCCGCATCTACAAGGACCGTGGCTATTTCGACCCCGCCGACGCGCAGGCGCTGACCGAGGCTGCGCTGGCCGAGGAGATCACCGTGCCGGAAATGATTCTCGCGCGGTTCGTCGCGCGCTACGGATGAAATATCCGGCTTCGGCCGACCCGGGGCGGACACCCCATAAATTCCTGAAACTTAAACTCAATTTGATCCAGACAGGCGCTGATAGCGTATCTCCATGGAAAGACAAGACTTGGGTTCCTGCGCACGCGCGCCATATGCCTACGGCGCAGGATCGATGGAAGGGGAACGCCGATGAACATTCAGGTAACGACCGAGGCCGATGTGCCGACCCGTGAGGATGCAGCCGAAGCGTTGCGCCTTTTGCGGGACTGGGCCGACACTGCCGACGCCGAGGATGTGGCTGCGCTCGACCCCGCCGTGGTGCGGCTTCTGAAGGGCCGGGAAGCATATCCTGCCTTCGACCGTGTCTATCCCGAGGACTTCCGCGCCGATGCCGCCTACAAGGCGACGCTGCCCGATCTGCAGAACGGCCCGGCCTCGCTGATCCGGGGCGCGAACCGGCAGATCCAGCACGTGGGCATTTCCAATTTCCGCCTGCCGATCCGCTATCACACGCGCGATAACGGCGACCTGACGCTGGAGACCTCGGTCACCGGCACCGTCAGCCTCGAGGCGGAGAAGAAGGGCATCAACATGAGCCGCATCATGCGGTCCTTCTATGCGCATGCCGAAAAGACCTTCAGCTTCGAGGTGATCGAGGCGGCGCTCGACGACTACAAGGCCGATCTCGAAAGCTTCGACGCGCGTATCCAGATGCGCCTGAGCTTTCCGATGCGGGTGGACAGCCTGCGCTCGGGCCTTTCGGGTTACCAGTATTACGACATCGCGCTTGAACTGGTCGAACGGAACGGGGTGCGCCAGAAGATCGTGCATCTCGACTTCGTCTACTCGTCGACCTGCCCGTGCTCTCTGGAGCTTAGCGAACATGCAAGGGAGACGCGCAACCAGCTTGCCACACCCCATTCGCAGCGCTCCGTCGCGCGACTGTCGGTTGAACTGGCCGAGGGGCAGGGCTGCCTTTGGTTCGAGGATCTCATCGACATGGCGCGCGCCGCCGTGCCGACCGAGACGCAGGTCATGGTCAAGCGCGAGGACGAGCAGGCCTTCGCCGAACTCAACGCCGCCAACCCGATCTTCGTCGAGGATGCCGCCCGCCTCTTCGCCGAGCAGCTAGAATGCGACCCGCGCGTCGGCGATTTCCGCGTGGTGGCAAGTCATCAGGAAAGCCTGCACAGCCATGATGCCGTGAGCGTGCTGACCGAGGGCGATACCTTCGCGCAGGCCAGTCTCGATCCGCATCTGTTCCGTTCGCTCATCCACATCGGCTGACGGTGTCTTGCGCGGGAAACGCCCCTTCGATCAGGCGTTTCCCGCGGCCCTTTCCTGTGGCTTGAGCGCTTGACAGCGCCGCGCCCACGCGACAACGCTCCGCGCCATGTATGACTTGCGCCCCGTGGGCCATGCGCTCGGATTTCTCGTCCTCACCCTCGGGCTGGCCATGCTCCTGCCGCTTGGCGCCGATCTCCTGGCGGGCAACGGCCATTGGGGCGCCTTCGCCGAGGCATCGGCGATCACGGCGCTGATCGGTCTTTTCCTGATGCTGGCCTGCGCCAATGCGGTGCGCTCGGGCCTGTCGATCCAGCAAACGTTCATCCTGACCACCGGCGTCTGGCTGGTCCTGCCGTTCTTCGGGGCGCTGCCCTTCATGCTCGGTGAAATGCAGCCGGACGGCAGCGGAGCGCGCTTTGTCGATGCGTTTTTCGAGGCCATGTCGGGCATGACCACCACGGGCTCCACCGTCTTCTCCGGACTCGACGACCTGCCCGTGGGGATCAACCTGTGGCGCGCGCTCATGCAATGGTTCGGCGGCATCGGGATCATCGTGGTGGCCATGGTGTTCCTGCCCGAACTTCGCGTGGGCGGCATGCAGGTTTTCCGGTCCGAGGCCTTCGACACGATGGGCAAGATCCTTCCGCGTGCCACCGAGATCGCGGCCCGGATCTCGGTCATCTACGTGGGGCTCACGGTCCTGTGCGGGCTGACATATGTGGCGCTGGGCATGTCCGGGTTCGACGCGCTGATCCACGCGTTGACGACCTTGTCCACGGGCGGGTTCTCGAATGGCGACGCGTCCTTCGGGGCCTTCCAGGGGCCGCTCGAATACGCGGCGGCGGTCTTCATGATCCTCGCGAGCCTGCCTTTCGTGCGTTACATCCAGATCGTCGCCGGAACCGCGCAGCCGCTGTTCCGCGACAGCCAGGTGCGCGCCTATCTCGGTACGATCCTCGCGCTGGCCGTCCTGCTCACGCTCTACCGCGTGGTGATGAACGACGACACATGGGAACACGGGTTCCGCGAGGGGATCTTCAACGTCACCTCGATCATCTCGGGGACGGGGTATGCCTCGGTCGACTACCAGCTGTGGGGCACCGTCCCGGTCGCGCTGTTTTTCTGCATCGGCATGATCGGGGGCTGCGCGGGATCGACCTCCTGTTCGATCAAGGTGTTCCGCTGGCAGATCGTTTTCGCCTCGATCTCCACGCAGGTGCGAAGGCTATACGCCCCGCACGGCGTCTTCGAGCCGCGTTTCGAGGGACGCCCCGTGGACGAGGAGATCGTGTCCTCCGTGATGGCCTTCTTCGTGCTGTTCTTCGTCTCGCTGGGCATCATCGCGGTGCTGCTGGGGCTGACGGGCCTCGACTTCGTCACCTCCGTCTCGGGGGCGGCGACGGCGATCGGCAATATCGGCCCGGGTCTGGGCGACACGATCGGGCCGGCGGGCAATTTCGCGACGCTGAACGACACCGCGAAATGGATCCTCGCCTTCGCCATGTTGCTGGGGCGGCTTGAGCTGATCGTCGTGCTGGTGCTGTTCACCGCCGCCTTCTGGCGGGGTTGAGCGCCCTTCAGTCTGCGAAGTTGCGGCTGATCTTGATCTGGTCCCAGGCCCAGACGACCTCCTGCAGGCGTTCCTCGTCCGAGCGGTCGCCGCCGTTCATGTCCGGATGAAGAACCTTGATCAAGGCCTTGTAGGACTTGCGGATTTCGGCCTTGGTCCAGTTTTCCTTGGCGTCCAGGATGTCGATCGCGCGCCGTTCCGTCGGCGGCAGTTTCCGGCCCGACCCGTTGGTGGCGCGTCCGGGGTTGCGCGTGGCGTTGTCGCCGAGCACCTGGTGCGGGTCCTCGATGCCAAGGCGGGCCCATGCCTTTTCCTCGACGGATTTCTTGAAGGGGCGCGTGGGGCGGTCCCAGACCCGGTCGCGGTCGAGCTGCGCCTCCATCTCGGCCTCGGTGGTGCCTTCGAAGAAGTTCCACTTGAGATTGTACTCGCGCACATGCTCGCGGCAGAACCACTTGAAATCCTCGAGATTGTCGGGCGCCTTGGGGGCTCGGTACTGGCCCGGCTCCTCGCAGCCTTCATGCTCGCAAGGCCGTTGCGACGTCTCGAACGCGCCCGACATGCCGCGCCGTCCGGAACGGCGCTTTTTCTTGTCTGTGGACACGCGCAGGTCGAAGTTGAACGGGTCTTTGTCGGTCATGGTGGCTGCCCTTCTCGACTCGGAAGAGGCAGTTTAGGGTTTTGGCAGACAAGGTGAAGAGGCGAGGGCATGAAAACGTGACACGAACCGAAAAAATCAGGGTGAAGCTTGAAGAGGCCTTCGCGCCGCGCCTGCTGGAGGTGATCGACGACAGCGAAAGCCACCGGGGGCATGCGGGGTTTCAGGAGGGCGGTGAAAGCCATTTCAACGTCGTGATCGAAAGCGACGATTTCAAGGGCCTCAGCCGGATCGCCCGCCACCGCAAGGTGCATGAGGCGCTGGGCCGCGATCTGGTCTCAGAAATCCACGCCCTGTCCCTTACGATCCGCGACTAGTGGGCGGCGCTCGGTCGGCGCGGGTTCTTCCGGCTCCGCCTGAGCGCCGGAATAGATGCTGTCCATGTCGGCGGCTTCGTCGGCCTCGGCCTGCGGGTCGGACCGAACGGGTGCCACAGGCTCCGTGCGGCGCGACAGTGTCAGGGGCGGGGTTCGCGGGGCCGGGGCCTCCTCCACGGCGGGGGCCTCTTCGGTGGCGTCCTCGAAATAGAGCTCGCGGCGAAACACCAGAATATTGCGCGTCACGATCTCCTTGCCGCCCATCAGCCCCTTCTTTTCCTCGTCGGGCAGGCTTTCCGCGCGCAGGTATTCCCAGCCGTCCTGCGCCAGTTCGTTCATCAGGGTCTCCAGCCCCGCGGCGAATTTCGCGGTGCCCTTGAGGCCCCTGACCTTCGGCGCGCGTTCCGGCGCGGGAACGACCTTGTACTCGTAAAACGGCATGGCTTGGTCTCCGGGGCTTGGTTCGGCGCTGTTTACGGGCTGCGGGGGGCGGAGGGCAAGCGGGGAATGGGGCGGGTGCCCGTAGCGCGGCGGGACAAGTCCCGCCCTACGCGGTGATGCCCGTCACAGGCCCAGCTTCGCCGTCACGATCTCGTTGACAGCCTTGGGGTTGGCCTTGCCGCCGGTGGCCTTCATCACCTGGCCCACGAACCAGCCCGCAAGCTTGGGGTTGGCCTGGGCCTTTTCCACCTGAGCGGGGTTGGCGGCGATGATCTCGTCCACGGCGGTCTCGATCGCGCCGGTGTCGGTGACCTGTTTCAGGCCGCGCGCCTCGACGATCTCGGCCGGATCGCCGCCTTCGGTATAGACGATCTCGAACAGGTCCTTGGCGATCTTTCCCGAGATGTCGCCGGACTTGATCAGCGTGATGATCCCGCCCAGTTGCGCGGGCGAGACGGGGCTGCGGGCGATGTCGTGCTCCTCCTTCTTGAGGCGGCCGAACAGCTCGTTGATCACCCAGTTGGCGGCAAGCTTGCCACTCTCCTTTTCGGGGCCCACGGCCGCGACCACGTCCTCGAAAAACTGCGCCGCGTCGAGGTCCGTGGTCAGCACGCTGGCGTCGTAATCGCTGAGCCCGTAGTCGCCCATGAAACGCGCCTTCTTGGCGTCGGGAAGTTCCGGCAGGTTGGCCGCGATATCGTCGACCCATGCCTGTTCGATCTCGAGCGGCAGGAGGTCGGGATCGGGGAAATAGCGGTAATCATGCGCCTCTTCCTTGGAGCGCATGGACCGTGTTTCGCCCTTGTCGGGATCGTAGAGGCGGGTTTCCTGCACCACGGTGCCGCCGCCCTCGACGATGGCGATCTGGCGGCGCGCCTCGTATTCGATGGCCTGTTGAATGAACCGCAGCGAGTTCATGTTCTTGATCTCGCAGCGCGTGCCGAGGTGGGAGAAATCGCCCGTCTCGCGGTATTTCTCCCAGGCGCCGGGCTGGCAGATCGACACGTTCACGTCAGCGCGCAGGTTGCCGTTCTGCATGTTGCCATCGCAGGTGCCGAGATAGAGCATGATCAGCCGCAGCTTCGCGACATAGGCCGCCGCCTCCTCCGGTCCGCGGATATCGGGGCGCGAGACGATCTCCATCAGCGCGACGCCGGTGCGGTTGAGATCGACGAAGGACATGGCGGGGTCCATGTCGTGGATCGATTTGCCCGCGTCCTGTTCGATGTGGATGCGTTCGATCCGCACGGTCCGCGCGGTGGGGTTTCCGGAAGAATCGGGGCCCATTTCGACCAGCACTTCGCCCTCACCCACGATGGGGTGGTAAAGCTGGCTGATCTGGTAGCCCTGCGGCAGATCGGGATAGAAGTAGTTCTTGCGGTCGAAGGCGCTGCGCAGGTGGATCTCGGCCTTCAGTCCCAGCCCTGTGCGCACGGCCTGCGCCACGCAGAATTCGTTGATGACGGGCAGCATGCCGGGCATGCCCGCGTCCACGAAGGCCACGTTGGAATTGGGCTCGGAGCCGAATTGCGTCGAGGCGCCAGAGAACAGCTTGGACTTCGAGGACACCTGGGCATGGACCTCCATGCCAATCACCAGCTCCCAGTCCTGCCGGGCGCCGGAAATGATCTTGGGGCTAGGGGTCTCGTAAGTCAGGTCGAGCATGTCGGGGCCTCCATCGCGTTGCCCCTGCGTTTAGGGCAGGTGCGGGGGGCGGGCAAGAGGCGGGCGCGGGGCTGGCCCATGCGCGGGAGCCCGCCCGTTTGCCGATCCGGTTAACAAATGCTTGCCATTGCGGCGCCGGGGGCGCTAGGCGCGGGAAACCGCACGCACCTGGGGGTAAGTGCATGACGCAAACAAAACGCGCAGCGCGGCTGGCGCCGGCGGCCGTGCTCTGGCTCATGTCATCGGTGGCGGCGGGCGGGCAGGAAGCCGCGCTCGACGTCACGGCAAGCGGAATGGCCCAGCCGGTCGCCGAGCGCATGGCCCCCGAGGCCATGTCCGCCGCCTATCCGGCGCCGCGTCCCGGGACGCGGCGCACCGCCACCGCCGCGCCGGCCCTCAGCCTGCGCCCCGTGCCCCGCGACGCGTGGGCCGCGCCTGCGCTGCGCTGGGACGGGCATGCGCGCGACATGGACTGGACGCTTGCCGCCATGGCCGCGTTGCGCGGGCCGGGCGCTTCGCTCGTCGACACCGTTCCGCGCGACATCGCCGACTGGTGCCCGGGCTACGAGACGGCCGGCGCGGGTCAGCGGCGCGCCTTCTGGGCCGGGCTCGTCTCGGCGCTGGCATGGCATGAAAGCACCCATCGCGAAGAGGCCGTGGGTGGCGGCGGGCGGTGGTTCGGGCTCGTGCAGATCTCGCCTGCGACGGCCCGCTACAGAGGCTGTGCGGCGACGACGGGCGAGGCGCTTCTGGACGGCGAGGCCAACCTGCGGTGCGGCCTGAGGATCATGGGAGAGACCGTGCCCCGCGACCGCGTGGTGTCGGACGGCATGGGCGGCGTGGCGGCGGACTGGGGCCCGTTCCATTCGTCGCGCAAACGCGAGGACATGCGGCAATGGCTGCTGTCGCAGGACTATTGCCGGCCTGCGCCCGAGGCGCTGCGCCGTCCGGTCATGCGGCCCGTGTCGGGATAGACGCGCTCAGGCGTGACGCACCGGAATGCCGCGGCTGGTGACTTCGCGGATCAGCGTGAGCGGGTCGGGCATGGCGACCTGCGGCATCTCGATCTCCGAGCCATCGGACAGAACCACCACTGTACGCGGTGTGCCACGGTCCTGAACCCGCACGAATGCGATCCTGCTGATGGGAAACGCCTGGGCCTTGCGGCCCGCTTCGATCCGCCACTCGGTATCGCTCATCGAAACCCCGTAGATCGGCGTCAGGATCAGTTCGGCGATACTGACCAGAAGGGCGGGGATGAAGATCAGCAGGACGAAGCCCGGGATCACCTCCCAGAGGTGTATGGCCAGAAAGATCAGTCCAGCCAGAGCCATCAGGCTCAGGGGCAGGCTGCCGGGGCGGGTGTGGTATGTGAAGTCGTTGTCCATGGGCACGAGATGGCGCCCGGATTCGGGCCAGACTTTGACCCGGCAGGGGCGCTGCCCGGGCCGTACGGTGCTGCTTTTCAGGTTTGGCTCGGCGTTCGAAACAATGCACCCGCCACGCCGCCGGACTGTGCCAGAAGCGGCTGTCCCGGCGGCTCGGCCGTCTCGCCCAGTCCCAGCGTCGCCTCCCTGAGCATGGCGGTCGCCTCGCCCGGGTCGCAGGGCAGGTCACGCGGCATGAGCGGCGCACCGATGGTCACCGCGAAGGGCTGCGTGGCCTTGTTGAAGGTCTCGTGGAACAGCGTGATGTCGCGCAAGGACGGGTGGATCGCGTCGAACAGGTAGAACAGCGCGGAATTCCGCGCGCCGATATGCACCGGCACCACCGGAAGGTCATATTTCCGCGCCAGCGCGGCGGCGGAAGTCATCCATGGCCGTTCATGCAGCCTCAGGCCGCGGCGTTTGGCCAGCCGGCCCGAGGGGAAGATGACGCCGAGCCGCCCCTCATGGGCCAGCGCGCGGCGGGCGTAGCTCATCGTCTCCCGCGCGCGGGCGAGGCTCTTGCGCTCCTCGCGCCATTCCACGGGGGCGATCACCGTCTCGAGTTGCGGCATCACCCTGAGCACATCCGCATTTGCGAAGAAGAACGCATCTGGCCTGCGCCGCATCAGCAGCCGCCAGAGTACCAGGCCGTCGGCGATGCCGGTGGGATGGTTGGCCACGATCAGCGCGCCGCCGGTGGCGGGAATATGCGACAGGCCCTGCACGCTGACCCGACGCGCGATCAGGCGGGCGGTCGCTTCCATCACCGCATGCGCGGGGCGCGGTGCCAGCGTCTCGGCCAGCGCGACGGTGCGCCCGTGGCCGAGCAGGCGGTCCAGAACCGGGCGGGCGAGCGTGCGCGCCCATGGGGTCCGCGCCAGCCAGGGCGCGCGTTCGGCGATGAGCGGGTCGATGCGGGTGGCCATATCCATGGGGCGGAGCAATCACGACAAGGTAACGTTCAAATGACGACAGCCACGGCCATGGGAAAACCGTACACCGCCTGCTAGGAAACGCTCATGACCGCGACCCGGTTCCATGCGAAACACGAAAAACCTGGCCCGCAGGGCGACCTTTTCGGCGCGGCGGGCCGTGTTCTGGCGGTGGACCTCGCGCGCTCGGCGGCACTGCTGGCGATGGCGGTGTTTCATTTCGTCTACGACCTTGAGCTTTTCGGCTGGCTGGCGCCGGGCACCTCGACCAGCGGCGGCTGGCGGTTATTGGCGCTGGGAACGGCGGGGTCGTTCCTGTTTCTCGCGGGGCTGAGCCTGTGGCTGGGCCATGGCGCCGGGATCAGATGGCGAAGCTTCGGGGGCCGCCTCATCCGGGTTGCGGGCGCCGCGGCGCTGATCACCGCCGTCACGTGGGCCGCGATGAGTGATGCCTTCATCTTCTTCGGCATCCTGCATGCGATCGCGGCGGCGAGCCTTCTGGGGCTCGCGTTCCTGCGGCTGCCTGTCACCGGGCTTCTGGCGCTGGCGGTGCTGGCCTTCGCGGCGCCGTCCTTCGCGCGGGCCGAGATGTTCGACGCGTGGTGGCTCTGGTGGACAGGGCTGCAGACCGTGCCGGTCCGCTCGGTCGATTACGTGCCTCTGGCGCCATGGTTCGGGCCGTTCCTGCTGGGCCTCGCGCTGGGCCGGCTGGGCAGTCGCGCAGGGCTCTGGGCGCGGCTCGCGACCTGGCGGGGCGGACGGATCGCGCAGCGGCTCGCCTGGCCGGGGCGCTATTCTCTCTGGGTCTATCTCGCGCACCAGCCGGTGCTGATCGCGCTGGTCTGGGCTGCAACGCAGGTGCTGCGTTGAGGGACCGGGCGCGTCGGGGACAGTGAGACGCTGCCATGCCTTCGGCGGCCCGCGATCTTCGACCCGCCCGCCGGCTCACGAATGGCTCAGGCGCGCATGCGCCCGATCATCTCGGTGACGTCCCGGCTGAGGCCCTCGGTGGCCGCGATCCGGGCAAGCTCCGCGTCCATCAGTGCCACGCGGTCGGCGTCGTAGCGTTTGCGCGTCTCGAAGGCCGTGGACATGCGCGCGGCGGTCTGCGGGTTCTTGGTGTCGAGCCTGATGATCCAGTCCGCGAGAAAACGGTAACCCGCCCCGGACGGATCGTGGAACCCCGCCGGGTTGGCCACCGTGAGCCCGCCCACGACCGAGCGGAAGCGGTTGGGGTTCTTCCAGTCGAAAAGCGAATGCTCCGTCAGCCGCGCGGCCACGGCCACGGCCACGTCCGGGTCGGCATGAGCGACCTGCGCCATGAACCACTTGTCCAGGACGAGGCGGTCGTCTTTCCACTGCTCGAAGAACCGCTCCGCGATCTCCTCGTCTCCCTGTTCGAGCAGCGTGATGAAGGCGGCAAGCTGGTCGGTCATGTTCGTGGCCGCGTCGTACTGGTCGCGCGCGCGGTCCGGCCCCTCGATCCGGGACAGAAGCGCAAGACAGGTGTTGCGCAAGGCGCGCGCGGCGGCCTGTTCAGCGTCGGGGCTGTAGCCGGGCCCGGGGTCGAGCCTGTCATGGAGATCCTCGAGGGTCGGGCGCAGCGCCTCGGCCATCGCGGCCTGAAACCGCCGCCGGGCCCGGAAGATCGCGGTGGGGTCGGGCACGAACCCGGCCTCGGCCATCGCCTGGGCAAGATCGTCCTCCGAGGGCAGCGCGAGCGCCAGCGCACGGAATGCGGGGTCGACGCTGTCGTCGCGGGCCACGCGGTCGAGCGCCTCGAACAGCGCGGGATCGGGCGGCGTGCCGTCAGTAAGCCCGGCGACCAGCGTCTCGCGCATCAGGCGGCGCCCGGCTTCCCATCGGTTGAACGGATCGCTGTCATGGGCCAGCAGCACCAGCCGATCCGCGTCAGACAGCGGCGCGTCCAGAATGACCGGGGCAGAGAAGCCGCGCAGGAGCGAGGGGATCACATGGGTCGGTGTCTGCGTGCCGGCTTTTGCGGCAAGATCGGCGAGGTTCCAGTGCAGCGTGTCCTCGGGGCCGTCGAGCACATGGAGAAACTCTTCGCAAAGCTGCGTGCCATCGGGGGCATAGAGCGCCATCAGGACGGGCAGGACGACAGGTTCCTTGAGCGGCTGGCCCGGGGTTTCCGAGACCTCCTGCGACAGGGTCAGCACGAGGTCGGAGCCAACGGTCTCCCAGCGGGCGGTGAGTTTCGGTGTGCCGGCCTGGGTGTACCAGCGCTTGAACTGACTGAGATCGCTGTTGGTGACGTCCTGGAACACCTGCAGCCAATCCTCGATCGTGCAGGCCTGCCCGTCATGGCGGTCGAAATAGAGCGCGAGCGCCGCGTCATAGGCGTCCCGCCCCACGAGCAGGCGGAGCATCCGGATCACCTCGGCGCCCTTTTCGTAGACGGTCGACGTGTAGAAGTTGTTGATCTCGATATAGGTGTCGGGCCGCACGTTATGCGCCAGCGGCCCCGCATCCTCGCGGAACTGGCGCGCGCGCAGCGTCAGCACGTCGTCGATGCGCTTGACCGGGGCCGACCGCATGGAGGCCGAGAACTGCTGATCACGAAAGACCGTCAGCCCCTCCTTCAGACACAGCTGGAACCAGTCGCGGCAGGTGATGCGGTTGCCTGTCCAGTTGTGGAAATACTCGTGCGCCACGATACCTTCGATGAAATCGTAGTCGCGGTCGGTGGCGGTTTCGGGCGAGGCGAGGACATACTTGGAGTTGAAGATGTTCAGCCCCTTGTTCTCCATCGCGCCCATGTTGAAATCGTCCACGGCCACGATGTTGAACACGTCGAGATCGTATTCGCGGCCATAAACCTCCTCGTCCCAGCGCATCGAACGTTTCAGCGCGTCCATGGCATAGGCGCATTTGTCCTCGTCACCGGGGCGTACCCAGATGTTGAGATCGACGGCGCGGCCCGAGGCGGTGGTGAAGCGGTCCGCGTGCGCCACAAGATCGCCGGCCACCAGCGCGAAGAGATAGGCGGGCTTGGGCCACGGGTCGTCCCATTCGGCCCAGCCGGGGCCGCTACCGCTGGGGTTGCCGTTGGACAGCAGTACCGGCAGCTTCGATTCGACGCGCACCTTGAAGGGCGCCATCACGTCGGGGCGGTCGGGATAGAAGGTGATCTTGCGGAACCCCTCGGCCTCGCACTGGGTGCAGAACATCCCGCCCGACGTATAAAGCCCCTCGAGCGCGGTGTTCGCCTGCGGGTCGATCTCGACCTCCGCCTCCCAGGTGAACGGGCGATCGGGCAGTCGGATGGCGGGCACGGTCAGCCCCTCGGCGGTCAGCAGGTAGTCGAGCGCGGAAAGCGGCCGGCCATTGATGGAACACCGGATCAGGCGGAGCCCTTCGCCGTCGAGATGCAGATCGCCGCCCTCGAGCCCTGCCGGGTTGGGGCGGAATTCGATACGCGACACCACGCGGGTGGCCTTGGGCGACAGCCTGAAGGTCAGCCGGACGGCGTCGATCAGGTGATTGGGCGGGCGGTAGTCGGACAGCCGGATCGGCTGTGGCGCGGCGTCTTTCATTGCGGCTCCTGCGGGGGATGGGCTGAGCAAGAAGCTAGGACGGCGCGTGCCGGGCCGCAAGGCGCGGTCGCCGCGGCCGATACGCCTTTGACCTCGGGACGGCGGCGGTTATCTCTCCGGCATGGGCGACGGTGTTCTCCTTTGGTTCAAGCGCGACCTCAGGGTCCGGGACAATCCCGCGCTGCATCTGGCGGCGGCGCGGGGCGGCCCGGTCCTGCCGCTCTTTGTCGTGGAGCCGGAGGCATGGGCGCAGCCGGACGCTTCGGCGCGGCAATACCGTTTCGTGGCCGAGAGCCTCGGCGCCTTACGCGCCGAGCTTGCGGTCATGGGCGCGCCGCTGGTGGTGCGGGTGGGCGCGGCCACGGAAATACTGGAGGCGCTCTGCACGCGGTTCGGCATCCGCGAGATCGTGAGTGCCGAGGAAACCGGCAACGCCTGGAGTTACGCCCGCGACCGGGCGGTCGCCGCCGGGGCGCGCGCCCGGGGGCTCACCTGGACGGAGGTGCCGCAGCTTGGCGTCGTGCGGCGGCTTGCGGGCCGCGACGGCTGGGCCGCGCGGCGGGAGCGTGCGATGCGGCAGCCACGACTGGACGCGCCGGGCGCGCTCGAGGGTTTCGGCCTCGACCCGGGCGCGATCCCCGAGGCGCGGGATCTGCGCCTGGCCTTCGATCCCTGTCCCGGACGCCAGCGCGGCGGGCGGTCCGAGGCCGAGGCTTTGCTTGCCTCTTTCCTCGAGATCCGTGGCCGGAGCTATCGCCGCGCCATGTCCTCGCCGCTGGAGGGCGAGGCCGCCTGTTCCCGGCTCTCGCCGCACCTGGCCTGGGGCACGCTAAGCCCGCGCGAGGCGGCACAGGCGGCCGCCGCGCGAAAGGCCGAAGCGAAAGGCACGCGGGAGGGCTGGGGCGGCGCGATGCGGAGTTTTGAGGCGCGGCTCGCCTGGCGGGACCACTTCATGCAGAAGCTGGAGGATGAAACCGCGATCGAGACGCGTTGCCTGCACCCGGCTTACGAGCACCTGCGCCCGCGCGGCAGCGACGCGGCGCGGCTGGCGGCGTGGGAGAAGGGCGAGACCGGCATCCCCTTCGTCGATGCCTGCATGCGGTATCTCGACCATGGCGGTTGGCTGAACTTCCGCATGCGCGCGATGCTGGTGGCGGTGGCCTCCTACCACCTGTGGCTCGACTGGCGCGACACCGGCCCGTATCTGGCGCGGATGTTCACGGATTACGAGCCGGGCATTCACTGGCCGCAGATGCAGATGCAGTCGGGCACCACGGGGATGAACACGGTGCGCATCTACAACCCCGTGAAGCAGGGCACCGATCAGGACCCGGGCGGCGTGTTCACGCGCCGATGGGTGCCTGAACTGGCCGAGGTGCCCGATGCGTTCCTGCAGGCGCCATGGGGCTGGGAGGGCGCTGGGCGGCTTTTGGGCAAGCGCTACCCCGAGCCGATCGTGGACGTGGCCGAGGCGGCGCGCGCGGCGCGCGACAGGGTCTGGGCCGTGCGGCGCGGGGCTGCGTTCCGGGGCGAGGCCGCGCGGATCGTGGAAAAGCACGCGAGCCGCAAGGACGGGGGCGCGGGGCGGCATTTCGTGAATGACCGCGTGCCGCGTGGACGGCGAAGCGATGCGCGGCAGTTGAAGCTGGATCTCTGAATCCGGCGTTCTGCCCGTGGATATTTGCAACCAGCGGAAGGGATGGAAGGGGGCGCGCATGCGTCTATCTTGCGTCGCATGGGAAAGATGCGACGCAAATCAGATCTGCCCCAGAAGACCTGCGCCACCTGCGGCCGGCCCTTCGTTTGGCGGCGCAAATGGGCGAAGGTCTGGGACGAGGTACGGTATTGCTCGGACCGCTGTCGTGCGGCGCGCCGCGCCGGCGTGGGAATTGGTCAAAAAGACTGACCGGCCGCTTGCGATGTAGCGGCTTTTTGCCTATCCCGCCTACGGAATACTGTTGCATGCACAGATATCGAGGGAGAGCGCCATGGCGGAGCGGCCAGAGAGAGTCGAGCGCGCCGGCCTGAAGGTCGCGGTGGAACTGGCTGATTTCATAGAAAAACGGGCTCTGCCGGGAACGGATGTCGAAACCGGCGCCTTCTGGGAGGGTTTCTCGCGCCTCCTGCACGATTTCGCGCCCAGGAACCGTGCGCTGCTGGACCGCCGCGCGGCGCTGCAGGCGCAGATCGACGACTGGCACAAGGCGCGCCGGGGGCAGGCTTTCGACATTGACAGCTACAAGGCGTTCCTGGAGGAAATCGGTTATCTCGTGCCCGAGGGCGATGATTTCACAATCGAGACCACGAAGATCGACCCGGAGATCGCCACCGTCGCGGGCGCGCAGCTGGTGGTCCCGATCACCAACGCCCGCTTCGCGCTGAACGCGGCCAATGCCCGCTGGGGCAGCCTCTACGACGCGCTTTACGGCACCGACGCGATGGGCTCGCTGCCGCCGCCGGGGGGCTATGACCGGGGGCGCGGCGCGCGGGTGGTGGCGCGCGCGCGCGTCTTCCTGGACGACGCCTTCCCGATCGCAGGCGCGAGCCATGCCGACATCCGCCGCTATCATGTCGACAAGGGCCAGCTGCTGGCCGACGACAAGCCGCTGATGAGCCCGGAGAAATTCGTGGGCTATACCGGACATTCCCGGGCGCCCGACACGATCCTGCTGCGCAACAACGGGTTGCATGTGGAACTGGTGTTCGACCGCGCCCATCCCATCGGCGCGCGGGACCAGGCGCTTCTGGCGGATGTGCGCATGGAGGCCGCGGTCTCGGCGATCATGGATTGCGAGGATTCGGTCGCCTGCGTCGATGCCGAGGACAAGGTGCTGGCCTATGGCAACTGGCTGGGGCTGATGCAAGGCGACCTCGCCGAAAGCTTCGAGAAGGAGGGCCGCACGGTCACGCGCATCCTGAAGGGGGACCGGACCTACACCGCGCCGGACGGTTCTGAGGTCACCGTGAAGGGCCGGGCGCTGATGCTGGTCAGGAACGTGGGCCACCTGATGACGAACCCCGCGATCCTGCTGAAGGACGGCTCGGAGGCTTATGAGGGTCTCATGGACGCGATGATCACCACGCTCATCGCAAAGCACGACCTGCGCAAGGCGCATGGCGCGCGGAACTCCGTCGCGGGCTCGGTCTATGTCGTGAAGCCCAAGATGCACGGGCCCGACGAGGTGGCCTTCGCCGACGAGAGCTTCGGTTTTGTCGAGGAGGTGCTGGGGCTGGAACGCCATACCGTCAAGCTCGGGATCATGGACGAGGAGCGGCGCACCTCGGTCAACCTCAAGGAATGCATCCGCGCAGCGAAACACCGGGTGGCCTTCATCAACACGGGATTCCTCGACCGGACGGGCGACGAGATCCACACATCGATGGAGGCGGGTCCGTTTTCCCGCAAGGATTTCATCAAGCGCAAGAGCTGGATCACTGCCTACGAGAACCAGAATGTCGATATCGGTCTGGAATGCGGGCTGAGGGGCCGCGCGCAGATCGGCAAGGGCATGTGGGCCGCGCCCGATGCCATGGCCGCCATGCTGGAGGCCAAGATCGAGCATCCGCGCGCGGGCGCCAATTGCGCCTGGGTGCCGTCGCCCACCGCCGCGGTGCTGCATGCGCTGCATTATCACCGGGTTGACGTAGCCGCGGTGCAGGCGGCGCTGGAAAAGGGCGGTCGGCGCGCCTATGTCACCGCGCTTCTGGATATTCCGCTGGCCAGTTACCGGCGCTGGACGAAGGCGCAGATCCTGCGCGAGGTGGAGAACAACGCGCAAGGCATCCTGGGCTACGTGGTGCGCTGGATCGATCAGGGCGTGGGATGTTCCAAGGTGCCCGACATCAATGACGTGGCGCTGATGGAGGACCGGGCGACCTGCCGGATCAGCGCGCAGCATATCGCCAACTGGCTGCACCATGGCGTCGTCAGCGAAGACGAGGTCAGGGCCACCTTCCGCCGCATGGCCGAGGTGGTCGACCGGCAGAACGCGGGCGATCCGGCCTACACGCCCATGGCGCCGGGTTTCAACGGCATCGCCTTCGCAGCGGCCATGGACCTCGTGCTGAAAGGACGGGAGCAGCCGAGCGGCTATACGGAGCCGGTGCTTCATGCGAGGCGGCTGGAGTGGAAGGCGGCGTGAGGATTTCGGTGCTGGCGCTGGGGGCTCTGCCCCCAGACCCCCGGCGTATTTCTGGAAAGATGAAGGGGATGCGGGAGCGCATCAGGGAGGATTTGAGATGATTTCACTGGATCAGGCGCGGGAGATGATCGCGGTGGCGCGCGCGAAGGGCCGGGAGATGGGGCTGAAGCCGCTTTCGGTCGTGGTTCTGGATGCGGGCGGCCATGTGCTGGCCTTCGAGCGGGAGGACGGGGCGAGCCCGGGCCGGTTCGAGATCGCGCGCGGCAAGGCCTATGGCGCGGTGATGCTGGGCATGCCCGGTTCGGCACAGATGGCGCGCGCCGAGGCGCAGGCCTATTTCATGGCCGCCGTGAACGGTGCCTATGGCGGCAAGGTCGTGCCGGTGCCGGGCGGCGTTCTGGTGAAGGATGCGGCGGGCGCGGTGATCGGTGCCGTGGGCGTCACCGGCGACACCTCGGACAATGATGCCGTGGCCGCCGTGGCCGGCATCGAGGCGGCGGGGTTCGAGGCGGTGGCGTGAACCGCAGACGGATTTCCTCGGGCTCGCCCTTCGAAACGGAGATCGGATATTCCCGCGCGGTGGTCTGCGATGGCTGGGTCTTCGTGGCCGGGACGACCGGCTTCGACTATGCCACGATGGAGATCTCGCCCGACGTGGCCGAGCAGGCCGCGCAGACCTTCCGCAACATCGACGCGGCGCTGCGCGAGGCCGGGGCTGCAATGGCCGACGTGGTGCGGGTGCGGTATATCCTGCCCGATGGGGCGGACTGGCCGGCCTGCTGGCCTGTGACGCGGGCCTGGTTGGGCGATGCGGCGCCGGCCGCGACGATGCTGGTGGCGGGGCTTCAGGACCCGCGCATGAAGATCGAGATCGAGGTGACGGCGCGGCTGCCCGAGAGCTGAGCCGGGTGGTCGGCGGCCTTCGTCGCAATGCCAGCCGATTCGGCGGTCTGGTGAATTTGCCGTCAGCGCGGGGCGATCTGCCCAAGGGACAGGCATGTGCGCGAATGCAGGGCGTGTCTGCCTATTCCGGGCCTTTTACAAAACCCGCTCAGGCGCTATCTCTTCGGGAATGCATTGGGGAAAAGGTATGGCGCGGCCCGTTATCGGCATCATCGGCAATCACCATCTGATCAACGATCAGTACTCGACCCATGCCGGCGGGACGATGAATTCCGAAGCCGTGGCCGAGGTGTCGGACTGCATGCCGCTTCTGATCCCCTCCGATCCGCGTTTCGTCAGCACCGCCGAACTGCTCGAGACATTCGACGGGTTTCTGTTCACCGGCGGGCGTCCAAACGTGCATCCGGAGGAATACGGCGAGGACCCGACGCTGGCCCATGGCGCCTTCGACCGGGCACGCGACGCGGTGGCCTTGCCGCTGATCCGGGCCTGCGTGGAACGGGGGCAACCCTTCCTCGGCGTGTGCCGCGGGTTCCAGGAGGTGAATGTGGCGCTTGGCGGGTCGCTTCACCCCGAGATCCGCGACCTGCCGGGGCGGATGAACCACCGCATGCCCCCCGACGGCACGATCGAGGAGAAATTCGCCCTGCGCCACGCGGTCACCTTCGGCGAGGGCGGGCCATTCCACCGGCTTTTCGGTGCGACCGAGGTGATGACCAACACGCTGCACGGGCAGGGGATCAAGCGCCCCGGCGCGCGGATCGTCATCGACGGACATGCGCCCGATGGCACGCCCGAGGCGCTCTACGTGGAGGGCGCGCCGGGTTTCACGCTGTCGGTGCAGTGGCATCCCGAATACTGCGCGGCGCAGGACCCGGTGAGCCGGCCGCTTTTTGCCGCCTTCGGCGATGCGGCGCGGGCCTGGGCCGCCGGGCGCCGGCCGGTTTCCGTTGCGGACGTCGCCTGAGCCCGGTCGTCCCTTTGTGCTCGGATCCGCCGCGCTTCGCGTGCCGCGCGGGTAAGGAACGTGGGGTAAGCTGAAGGCGATCGGGGCCGAGCGCACTGGGCCGGAAGAGCGCCGGCCCGGCCTTGGCTCAGGTCGCGCGAGGGCCGCGCAACTCCTTGATCTTGAGGCGTATCCTGCGCCAGCTTTCGGCCTCGGACGGGTCGCTTGCGCGTTGCGCTTTCTGCGCGGCCTCCACCTCTGCGCGGTCGCCATGGGCACGGTAGAGCGCATGGGCATGCTGAATGATGTCCTGTGTGTTCATCATCGGTCCTCCTCCTTTTTGCCGGGGGTCAGTGTATCACGAAACGTGGCGTTCAAGAACCGCCCGAGCGCGCCGGGCAGAAGCGTCTCCACCTTCGACGGGCTCAGCGGCGTGCCATCGGGCGCGGTCATCAGGACGCCGCCCGGACCCTGCAGCAGGATCGCGACGGGGTGCTTGGAGCCACCGCCGCCGATCGCATCTTCACCCCTGCACCAGGCCGAGACGGTCCATTCCTCGACCGCGGCCACCCGCCAGTCGCCGGAGGTTATGATCGGCGAGAGGCGGCGGCGCGGGGTCATGGCGTCCCCCGGTTGGCCCATGCGAAGGCAAGGCCCGCGCGCAGAAGCCGGAGGGGACGGATCACGATGTCCCCCGATCCGGTGAGGTCGAGGCACGCGCCCGAGAATTCCGGCGCGATGTCGATGCGCCGTTCCGGGCCGTGCAGCCCGTAGATCGCGGGCGTCAGGCAGCCCCAGAGCGTGCCGGTGTCAGCCGGGTCGGGCAGGCCGATGCGGCCTGTCAGGCGGAGGCGTTTCACGCGAAGGGCCGACAGCACGCCGAAGATCAAAGCGCGCAGGCCGTTGGGCATGGCGCGTTTGCGGGGTCGCTTCTGGCGGTCCTTGCGCGTCTTGCGCGCGCCCTCTCGATCCGTCGCCCGCGACAGCGGGATCGGTATGCCGGGCGCGTGGCCGCCCAGAAGGCGCAGGTGCAGGCGGAGCGCAAGCGGCGCGGTGGTGCCGCGAAACCGCAGATGCCAGGGCGCCAGCAGCGCCAGGACGACGACGGCCGCCGCGATCCAGATGAGCGCGGCCATCGGGTGCTCAGCCGTCCCTGGACGTTTCGCCCTCGGCCGCGGCCTTGGCGCCCATGACACGTCCCGCGGCGTCGGCCACGGCCTGCGCGACCGAGGTCATGGCGCCCTTCACGGCCTCGACCCGCGCGCCGTTCGCGTCGATGATGATCGCGCCCAGCGGCTTGATGCCGCCGCCCGCACCCGCGCCGCCGCCGGTGCCGGCCTTCGTGCCCTCGCCCCCTTCACCGCCGCCCGCGCCAAAGCCGAAGCCGTAGCTGACGATGGGGATCACGGTCGCGCCATCGCGTTCGATCGGGTCGCCCAGCACGTTTTTGGGGTTCAGAAGCTTGTCGAGTTCCTCGACGGTTGCCTTCAGTAGCTTGTCCACGTCGGTCATCGCACACCCTCTCATGGTAAAACGGCACAGGCCGATCGTTTCACATGATATGATGTCGCCCGCATTGACGCAGATCATCGAAAGCGGTGGCCTCAGCCGTATTGGTCCAGCATCGCCTTGAGATCGTCGAGCGTGTTGGCCTCCGCCAACGGCTTGTCGCGGCGCCAGCGGGCCATGCGCGGAAAGCGCAGGGCCACCCCGGACTTGTGCCGCGTGGATTTCTGGATGCCCTCGAAGGCGATCTCGAAGACATGTTCGGGTCGGACCGCGCGCACGGGTCCGAAGCGGTCGGTGGTGTTCTTGCGCACCCAGCGGGTGATTTCGTTGAACTCGGCGTCGGTCAGGCCGGAATAGGCCTTGGTGAAGGGGACCAGCTGGTTGCCATCCCACACGGCGAAGGTGAAATCGGTATACAGCGTCGCGCGTCGACCCGAGCCCGCCTGCGCGTAGATCATCACCGCGTCAATGGTAAGGGGGTCGACTTTCCATTTCCACCAGTCGCCCTTCTTGCGGCCCGCGAGGTAGGGGGCGGCGAGGCGCTTGAGCATCAGTCCCTCGGCGCCAAGATCGCGGCTTTGGGCGCGGGCCTCGGCGAGGCCGGCCCAGTCCTGCGCCTCGACACGGGGCGAGAGGCGGAGGGGCAGGTCGTCCGGCAGGCCCGCAATGGCGGCCTCCAGCTGTGCGCGCCGCTCCGAAAGGGGCCGCGCGCGCCAGTCCTCGCCACCCCATTCCAGCAGGTCATAGGCCATCAGGATCACCGGCGCCTCGGCCAGGAGCTTTTTCGGCACCGTCTTGCGGCCGATGCGCGGCTGAAGCTGCGCGAAGGAGAGCGGGGTTTCGCCCGCGCGGTCCCAGGCCAGCACCTCGCCGTCTATCACCGTGCCCGGGGGCAGGAAATCGCGCAGTTGGGCAAGCTCGGGGAACCTGTCGGTGATCAGCTCCTCCCCCCGGGACCACAGCGATGGCTCGCCGCCGCGCAGGATCAGCTGGCCCCGGATGCCGTCCCATGTGCGTTCGGCGAGCCAGTCGGCGACGGGGCCCAGCGTCTCGGGCTCCGCGTCGATCTGGGAGGCGAGGTAGAACGGGTAGGGGCGCGAAAGGTCCGCGGTGGGGTCGGGCGCCTCGATCAGGCTGGCCCAGGTGACGCTGTCGGGTGTCCAGTCGCCCATCAGGCGGTGGGTGAGTT
>Ga0102934_1000391_pt1 | contig 28904 bp, 17 predicted proteins | sample SalPonR2_A_D1_MG_FD_78175 | JGI IMG/M metagenome (GOLD analysis project Ga0102934, IMG submission 78175) | Salt pond soil microbial communities from South San Francisco under conditions of wetland restoration - Salt Pond MetaG R2_A_D1_MG | ecosystem: Environmental > Aquatic > Marine > Intertidal... | reverse complement strand
GCACCACCCTACCTCGCGCTCCACCTTCCGCGTCACCTTGTCCAGTCGTTGTGCCCCATTCCCCCCTTTCTACGTGCATCCCTGCGCCTCTCTCCTTCTTCACTTTTTCCCGTCCTGCACGCCGTTTATCTCCACGACCCAAACGACTCTGCTCGGCAGTCACGCTTGCGTGGCACAGCACACAAAGGGCGCGACCATTGGTGGTATCACAGAGACCCCCCCCCTCTGCCACCATGTGGATGTGGTCTGCCTGCCACACATGTCCCTCTTTGGGTTCGCGGACCAGCCTGGCCAACAGCTTCGGGCGCTCTTTGAATTTTGGCACTTCCTCGACCACCAACATTTCCCGGGACTTCAGGCATGACGAGTGTTTGACCCGTTCAAGCAAGCCCAACGTGTCCAGCCCACACATTTCACAGATTCCTCGGTCCCGTCGTCCAACTTCACGCCGCAAGCCCCCCCGTGACAGACACGCGAAATAGGCGAGACAAGCGGCTGAACACAACAAATCCTGCAATGTGCGTGTCCCACCGGGCAGGGAAAAAGCCGTGCCACAACAGAAACACAGGGGGTCATGGGTTTGAGGATCGAGTGGCTGTCGGAAGCTACGCCGGAAGAGCCGTCCAGATGTCACGAGAACATGCCGTGTCACGTTGCTATGCCGGGAGGGATCAAAGAGTTCCTCGTAGGTCAAGTGTCGTCTGTACCCAAAATCCGGGTCCCAGGAAGAAAGGACTCGAGGAGGCAGAGATGCTTTCTGCCGACCTGCCCTTTGCCTGTTGGTTCGGTGCTTTCGAATCCATCCTTGAAGTCCACCTTCCATAGGTTGTAACACATAGCCGTACAATTGGTTGCGAATTCGCGCACATTCCTTTTGGAACTGGGTCATGAATTTGAGCAATTGCCATTTTTCCCCTGGAGCGACCTGGATAAATGGAGGAAGATCCTCAAGAATAATCTCATCTGCGGCACGCGCGCGGATCTCCTCGAGCAAAGGAAGGGAGGAAAGAGCATTCTGAGCCAAGCCGGTCAAGTGGTAGTAGTCAAGGGGGTCCACGTGCACACCGAGGGGCTTACTCCCGTCCTCGTGCTCGTGTAAATGCACCCATCCAGTATGCTTGCTGACTTCGAACCACAGGTTGTAGAGGAGCTTGACAGCGGGCTTCTGACCACATCCCACATTGCCCTTGAGAGCGCACGTTGCTCTAGTGATGTCCTTGTCTGTGCGGGTATTCTTGTCTGGTGAGGGATGGCACCACTGCGAAGATGGGCTCAAATGGACTGGAGAATCTGCACACTCATAGCTGCATCGCACTGTATCCTCGGCTACATTCCCCGTGTGATTTCCCTCCGTAGTCGTTCCAGTTTTTGCGCTACACCTTTCGTAACTACTGAAATCAGCATTTACTTTAATGTCATTGGGAAGCCCGTCGCTTCTCTGCTGCAAGACCTGTCCCTCTCCATCCGCTGCCTGCACCGTCTGCTCCTCGTCCGCGTCCTCTTGCGTCAAACCAGCCAGAGCCTCGAGCTCCCACTCGTAGTCCTCGCCACCAAAGCGTCCATGGAGAAAGTGGTTGATGACGGGCACACCCGAAGCAAGGACAGCTGGCGGGGACATTTCCTGTGTGCGATTGACCCCGTTGGTTTGGGCAGCATCCTCCACAGCATTGCATGCTTTCCTCACCGATGCTACAGCTGGTTTTGACGAGGGACTGGAAATGTTCGCACTATGTGCGTTTGTCTCGGACAGGAGACAAGTGTCCGGAAATGAAGGATCATGCACGCGGTCCGCTTGACGTTCAGATTCCCCCCTCAGGTGTTCTTTTCCACCTTCTGGCTCCGATGCTTCCCTTACAAACTCTGGAGGCGACTCAGAGAGACCATTTCCAGGCCAAAAATTCTCCCTCTCCTCCCCTTTACTCAGCAATGGGAATAAGCCGCCCTCCAAGAGTTCAGCCGCCTGGCTCGGTGCGTCCTGTGGAAGCGATGCTTGTGCCCTGAACTCCTCGACGCGGTTGACGTCCAGCTCCTCCGCCTCCTCCCGGGAATTGATCACGGCCGTATTCTCGCGTAAGAGTCGTCGCATGCATTGCCAGACCTTATCTTCTGCGCTCCCGGGAGGCAAGACCAAATAGTAAATCTGCACTCTACGCCGTTGCCCGCGACGGTGCAAGCGGTCCTCTGCCTGTCTGAGCCAGTGGGGAGAATTGGGCAGTTCGACAAAGACGGCCGTAGACGCCGCAGCCAGGTCGAGCCCACTTCCCCCGGCGGTGATACCAATCAAGGCCATCCGACAATACCTGTCGTTTTTGAATCGTTTTACCAGGTCCTGCCGAGTCTCGGGAGGCGTCGACCCCTGGATTTGTACTTGCGACCAATGAAAAGCAAGACGCCGGCATGCACGATGCCTCACAAAGATGTTGTGAAGAAAGCCATGCAGGACGGCGAGCACGTCCAAGTGGTGGGCGAAAATCACGAATTTGGGGGCGTCTGCCTCCACAATGGCGTCTTCCTCGTACCCTACCACCCCCGCATCTAGCCACCCTCCCAAAAGACGATCAGCGAGCCATTCTTTTACCCCTCCCAACTTGAGGTGTCCGAGCTGATGGTACTCACTTTGGCCCACAAATCTTTTCCTCTCGTCCCGATGCTCTGAATCCCCCCAAGTTATCTGCAGCTCAGTCTGCTCGTCTTCCATTCTTTCCATGAGACATGTTTCCGCTGCGCAATTTTGATCGTATGCAGCTCTAATTTTCTTTAAAGACGCCCCCCCCTCAAATGAACACTCTATCCTGCCTTCTGTTTCCGTGCTATCGACCTGTTGAGACCAAATAGATGCCCCATCTTTCCCTTCCTCCACCCTTACAACGGTCCGGACCAAGGACGGAAGCTCGGCCATGACATCTTTCTTGAGCCGGCGAATCAGCACTGCATTTCGAAGGAGCCAGTACAGCTCTTCATCACACCTGGTGCCGTCGTACTTGGCGGCTGCCAGCGGAGGGCGCTGAGAACGGGTCTGCCAATATACTCCCGTGCAATAATTTCGACCAAATTCCCACTTGCTCGCACCATCATGCGACCCTTGGGGCGTGCTCAGAAGGTCCGCCTGAAGAAGACGTACCTGGTCGTAGATTTCGAAAGGCCGGGCCATGGTAGGGGTGCCTGAGAGGAGGAGGACGCGGATGGCCGACGAGGCGACCCGGAGGGCGGCGGAAGTCACCCGGTTCAAGGCACTGTGCGCACGGGTGGTGGCCATCTTTTGGGATTCGTCGAAAATGACGCAATGGAAAGCCACGGCGGTCATGGATGCTTCCAGGTTCCGAAGCATTTCGTAGGAGGTGATCACGACCGGCGGGCATTCGCTCCTGCTCGACACCCTGTCGGCCTCCCTAAAAATGACGTGGATGTCTGCAGGCCGCAGGAAGGGCACCCATTTCTCCACCACCTCCGCCCACAGCAACCGGAGCGAGGCTGGCACAACAATGAGGAGGGGCCATTCCGTCTGGTAGCAAACCATGACCGCCAACGCCTGCAGGGTCTTGCCCGTGCCCATTTCATCCCCTATAAAACACCGGCCCTGGCGTCGCAGCGCAAAGCGCACACCTTCCTTCTGGAAATCAAAGAGGGCCTTCATGACCCGTCGCGGAAGAAGCGCGAAGCGACGTTCCACTTCCCCGGGCGTGGCAAAAAACCCCGAGCCCCCCTCCTCGCGCGCGGCTTCACCATCCAGGAGGCGGCTTACAAAACGCAAAGTCGGCAAGGGTACCTCGCGCACCAAGTCCAAAGTCGGATGCTCCCGCAGGAGTCGGGTCACGTTTTCGCACTCTCTCACATCCAGAACTACCTCCCACGCGCCACCTCCGCCCCTCTGCCCGGGGGGTACGGGACGGATCCCACGGGCTTTATCGAGCACGGCATCTTTGAGGCCACACAACTTCAAGCGAGCGGATAACCAATTCGCGCCAAAAGCTACAGCAGTTGCTGGCATATCGGGATAGGAAAGGCAAAGGTCTTTCAGGCTCGGGCCGCGGAGTTGCAGGAAAACAGCTTCTTGGGGACGGTCCGTCCCGCACCGGCCTGGGCACCGAGGGAAAAACTGGCAGCGGTAGCGTGGGATGGAGCAGACCCCTCGATCCTCCATGGTGTGTTTGCAGTGCCAACATAATGGCGGGCTAGATTTGACAGAGGTTGTGATGCAGTTTGGTATGTTTCTTCGGCTGCCCGAGGGCACATGTTGAACGGATGACTTGGAGGCAGTAGTGTCCGTCCGCAAACTGTCTTTTCGCAAGGGATCTGAAACAGCGGATTCTCGACGGAAAGCTCCCTCTTCATGTATGTCTCCACAATCCTTTGGCTTGAGTGATTCTTGTGGCTCGGAACACTTGGTGACTTGAATAGTGTCACCTCGCGAACTGCTTGTTACAGGCATTTGCAAGAGTCGCGTATGGGTCTTAGATGCGACCGCAACACCGTTTACCTCAAACGGGCGACAGAAGGCAGCCCAGACGTCCGAGCGCAGGTTTTGGATTGAAGAATCGTGCAGTCGAATCGAGTTAGTCCGTGTTTCCTGCAGTGGAAGGCGACGGTGAACTCCAACGCGGTCAGGCGGAGAATGAGCGCCTTGAGTGACAACCGCATCATTTACGGGGCCTGGAGCGACCACCAGAAGCTGTGGATTACGCTCTCCATTCTTGGATCCCACGAATTGAGATCTACTTACATCTATTACTTCTTCATCCGACGATCTTCTTGACATGCGGCAACCCTGTTTGGAGCCTGGGTTGACGGTAGAGTGCATGTCCAAGTGAAAACAGAGCCATTTGGTGTTGTTAGAGCGCGCCGCAATTCGTTGCTATCCTTTTTGAATGCTCTGAAACTGTGCATCACGTCCAATGCCATGCGCGACGGTGATACCCTTTCTCGTTGCCTGGTCGTCCCTCCCTTTAACCCCCTGGTCAAGCTGAACGTGACCTGCAGGTTTTGGCGAGCTTCCTCCGGGTCGCTTTTCCGATGGCGTCGTTGGATGGTCGTATCGGATCCACGTTAATCTTGTACGAGGACCCTCTGTCACAGCAGGAACTGCACTACATGCGAAGAAAGTTAAGCAAATAAAAGTCTCCTGACATCTCGGAGAGCAATTGTCAAATTTATGGCGTCGTGCGAAGATCCCTGTCAGATGCGCATAAAAACTACGCCAATTCACACTCCACATTCCAAAAGGGGTTGACTGTTAATATCTCCATATAGTCTTCTCAGAAGATATATTCGAGCATATCATAAATTTTTTGATGTTAGGTACCAGAATATGAAAGTGGACCTATCCTTCCGAGATGGTCACGCATTGCTGCTCTTTTGCCGTTTTGACTTAAAATGCAGATAAGCTACATAGCAGTCGAATGATAATCAATAACGCCACACAAGGAGCTATTTTTTGGCTGTGCGGTGTACTGTGTAAATCCGATTTGTTGTCTTGCAACTTCTCAGAGACTTGTGGACACGTTTAGCACCATAACATCACAGATACGCATCTATCCTACATACCCCACGAGATTTGTACGACGCTCATTTGCCTCACTGTAGTCTGGTGTATGATTGGTGCGAGCAATACCGCATAATCACCTTCATTTTATATAAAAGATCACTATAAAATGAAAGATCACTACGTGGCAATGTTTCGCTTTCCGACTGCGCTAGGTCTATTCCACGTAGCGGACACATATGCGGCAGCAATGACTCAACTTTGTGAAATGAGATATACGGTCGAGTTCATGCACTTAGTGCTCGACTACACCAAGACTTCCGGCATGCTTTACACCAACGAAGTACTCGGGCCGTCCTGGTGCATTTCCCATGAGGGAGGGCAATCCATCGAGAGGAGGACTATCGGTCCCGGAATGTTCGAGCATGAAAAACATTCAACACCACGTACTGAAGGGCATCCAGTCTCGCATTCTCGTGTCGTGTAGAGTCGTGTGCGAGCTGAATCGTCCCGTTCTATTTCTTCCATGATCGTCACTTACGACCCGGTGGGCAAGCTGTTTGGTCTTGTCCTCTATTTTGTATCGTTGCACTCGTTCGCAACTGGGAGCGGGATTTAGTGCAACAGACCTCAACAATCCTGCAAGCGACTCATGCGTTGTTGAGGAGCATGACAGGCGACGAGCGAAGGTTTACATTAAGGCAAGCAGTTCAGGAGAGCATTGAGACTGGGTGATGGGTACGACAATGTCAGGATATTACCAGTTAGGACCGTGTCGATGCTTTTGGTTGCATCTACCATGGAGCGTCATACTTGGTGGATGACAACAGCATTCGGAGGATCACTCGACGGCCGGACGACGTACGCCTGGTCAAGTGCTCGTATATCACAAAGCCTTCCTAATAAGACCGATCTCCCTATAAATTCACGGCATACCATATCCTGCACTCAATGTCATATCACTTCAGTACAGACATTCGCCCTTGGAGGCCAGGGCTCTTGCGGGCGGACGGACGGCTATCTCGTCGCTCAAGTGGACTTGCTACCGAGTACCCTGCTTGCAGACGTTGCCCGGTGCGGTAGCTCGTGCGTAGCCTAGCCTTTGATCAGAGTGCCTGACGTCCTGGACACTCTTCAATATTTAGATCCATGGAAGCTCGATCAAGAAAGCTCGCCCGCAAAAATGCGGCCTTTGAAGTCAAAGCGGAAGGAAACGAACGCTTTCGTAATGGCCGCCTGCGATCAGCGTTGGAATGTTATGAAGAGGCCGGTAAGTGATGCCCGAAATTTCGCATGGCACACGTTAAGACACGTATGGACAGCACTGTGCTTACCCTTACTACCTGTCGACGTTTGTGGGGCGCACGCTCTCTTCAACCAATCAGCAACTAGGTCGTGCACCTCTTTGTGCTGTCACTAAGATGTCGACGCTCACGGCTATACTACGCCATGCCCTCTATTTTCCTGTCCTATCTATCAGTGCGCATGGATCCTTCCGAGCCCGTGTACTATGCCCACAGGTCCACCTGCCTCTTTGAGCTGGGGAAGTATGCGGCCTCCTGCGAAGACTCCAAGCAAGCCTCCCTCCTGTACCGGGACAAGCAACAGATCGGCATGATATCCCGCACGGAGGCCAACGCTGCCATCGCCCGCTTGCTTCGCCAGTCAGCCCGCGCTTTCCTCTGCGTTAACACCCCACACAGCCTTGAAGCTGCCAAGGCCCTCTTGGCCCGAACCATCGAACTTCACCCCGACCCCGACGCGGAGCTTCTCTCCATGCAGGCAGGCGCCTGTCAAGCCGTGGCAGAAGCGGACTCGGCCATGGCAGGAGAAGGTTCAGGGCCTGGATACATGGTGCAATCCTCCTCGAAACACGGTAGGGGATGTCACATGGGGATCGGCGGTGGCTCCTGCGATTACTTGCCGCGGTACCGATCTCCCGTTGTGAACGGTCCCACGCCCTATTCCTGCATTGGATGGGAGTTGGGCTTGTCGGGATTGGCCGGTCGTGTCCCCTCGCCCGCGGATACAGAGTCGCCCTTCTCGGCCCACGGAGGGACGTTCGGGGAGGACGAGGACGACGGAGGCATCGACTTGTTGGCTCGGCCGGAGGGTGAGAGGGACCTGGCGCTCCTCTTCGGGGGTTTGGGGGACGCGCGCCAGCCGCTGGCGACGTTTCGGGACATTTATCAGCAAGTGAAGGGGAGCAAGGGCCAGTTGACTTACAAAACGATGAGTCTGTCGATGATCTTGAACGACGTGAAGGCGGAGTGCCTGACCCGGGCCGTGATAATGTTCAAGGCGCTGGCAGAGCTCGGAATCATCCTGCAGGAGGCGGCAAGGGAGCAAGGGATGGAGGGGGGGATGGAGGGAGTGGACGAGGGGGTGGCGGGGACGGGAAGCTTAGATCCACTGGCATTGCTCGAGAGCTCAGACGCAGTAGCAGAGGCTGTGTATCGCTGCTACCACCTCTACTTGGGCGCCTTCCTGATGCCCAACGAAGCCGATTGGCTGCAACGGACACTAAACGACATGAGTAAGAGCAACTCGCTCACCCAGGTCTCCAGTCTTCCCGGCAGCGACCACGATGCCCGCGTCGGCAGCAGTCCACCCCTCGCGTCCACGCCGTCCGCGGGACCGAGCCTCCTGGATGCATCCCAATCCTCCACGCCCTTCCAATTCTCCTCCAACCTCGGGTTCTCCTGGTTGAAAATCAAGGCCAAGAAAGATAGGGAGGCGGTCAAGAACGTGGTGGACCATTGGCGCGTCCTGTGCAAGACCATGGGAGCGGACGTGATGGCGCGCATCTACCAATCCTCCATGCAGAGGCCGACCGAGGAGGATGAGGGGGGGTTGCAGACGGCTTCGCACGACCGAGGGGGAGGGACTGGGGGGGGCGCCAGGGCGGATGCCATGGAGGAGTCAAATTTGAGTTTGGAGCAACAGTGGAGGGCACAGGTGAGGGAGGCGATGTTGGAACAAATCGAGGCGATGGACGACGAGGAGATCAATCAGATGCGGGAAGCGGAAGGGGCGACGCCGGAAGAGAAGCGGGCCTTTTTGCGCGACCACTGGGCGGAAGACGTGGATCCCCGCACCTTGGACCTCATGCGGCACCTGCCCGCGGCGCACCGTGAAATCGACTTTTTCCACACCACCATGCTCTTACCGGTGCCCACCCCGGAGGCCGCACGGGGCATGGGCTTGATGGACAAGAGCCAAGGCCGTAATTTGCACAACGCCTGGCGGCCCAATGTGACCTTGGTCTCGGCAGACATTCCCATGGAGGCCATGTTGCCGGGCAAGCTGGACAAAGCGGCCGTTGCCTCCTCCTCCTTGACAGAGCTCCATTTCTGCCCATTCAAAGCCTTGAAATTGTTGTTGATTCAGCCCGGGGACGAGAACCACTTGGCCCGTCAAGAAGCCTTCCGATCAGCCGCGCTCTTCTTCTCAGAAGTAGCACTGGGACTGGCCGGGTTCTTAGAAGCAGGGACCCTGAAAATGCAAATGTTCCTTGGCGACGTGCACGATCTGGGCAGCACGCGCGCTCCCAATAGCTTGGACCGTGTTCTCATCAGCAACGTCCCCGACTACACCACGCTTCTTCCCTCCATGATCAAACTCATCCCCCTCCTCAAAACGAGTCCTGGATCCGCCTTGAAGCACAGTGTGCTGAAATTCAATGCCAATTTTCAAGACTTGCCCGAATACGCACACTCCATGGGGTTGTATGTGCCCGACATGGCCTGCCTCCCGACCTATCTGGGCGTGAACCACGAATACGGAGGCATATGGGCCCACTTGATCGAGTGGAGTCGCGCGCCGCCCTTTGTCCTGGAAGGCCCCGGAGAGGAGAGTCTTCACCTCGACATGGAGAAGGACGAGAGCACGCCCCACCGGACATCCTCCCCAGCCCCTTTTACCACCCCGCTCCCGCCCACACAGCACCTCCCCTCCGGGCGCGATGTGCAAGCCTGGCTCTCCACGGTGTTTCTCAGTATCGCCATGCCCTTGTGTCGGGATTGCGTGCTCACACACACCGAGATCCGCCCGCTCACCCTTCAGGCCTTTTTCGAGCTCTGTCACTACCTGGTCGCACACATGGACTTCCCACCCCATAATTTGGCTTGGGTCATCGAGCACGCCATGATCGGAGAGCTTACCACTGCTGCGGTACCCCCTGACAAGACACCCTGGCTGCCCCAGTACACATGGCGCCAGCAGCAGCTTTCGCGCGCAGTGCCCACGGGGGCTTTCTCCCTGGAAACGCGAACGCTCGCCGGGCTATGGCAGCCGAAACTTGGTTTCCGCCTGTGTGCGCCAGTCGGACATCGCTTGCCACGGCCAGAGGACGTCACGCAGCTGCGCTTGACGGTACCGTGGCGCCAGCAGCTTCCCTGTGAAGGGAGAGAAAGTGCGGAAGCGGTGGCTGTTCAAGCCGAATCCTGTCTGAAAGCGACGGGCGTACCGCTGGCAAAGGTCGTGGGCGCCGTCTTAGTCTCCCCTGCTTTTCTAGCGACGCATGCCGAAGCCTTCGATCCCTCCAAACATTACGTGCAAATGCCTCCTCACGGTTGCTCTCACACCGCCTGCACTTTCTCTTCCTCGCCCAGCAAGACTGGCCACGAACCCCATCCAACTCCCGAAAACCAAGGGCTGCGGCCCCTCCTCCTGGCTCCTGCAGCGCAAAAAAGTGGTGACGTACACCTCTTCTCTTGTGTCCGTTGGGACTCACGGACCTCGCTGGTCACCCTTCTCATGCCCAAGGACGACTTGCGGCAGCTCGTTGCCAGGAGTTTCCATCTCTGTTTACTGCGAACGGACAGTTGGCAACCCCTCACCAAGCCTTTCCCCCTCTCGGACGACCCGGCCTTGCTCCGGCCGCACATCCATGCGCACATGCAGGAGATGCAGGAATTGCGGGAAAGTGAACTCGGGGAGGCCGTGGGAGAGACGACTGAATCCGCCATGGACGTGGAGATCGCGGAAGGGGGCCACATAGGGGCCTACGGGAATCCAGCAGAGACCGGCAGAGGGATGGTATCGGGGAATGCCTCGCTTGTGGCAACTGCTGAGGAGCGTTTACTGCACAAATACCGCACATATTGAGGTTAAATCGATTTTGCCAGTTGAATCGGCCACATGGAAGACAAAATGGGTGTTTCCTACAGCACGTGCGGTTTCGTTCTGCCTATTGCCACGTGCTGCGGAGTCGCAATGTTGCATTTTTACCACCATTGCCACGAGTCTCCATGGCGTACGCAAAGATCTGATGTGTAATGGCGTCTTGACGTAATAGCTATACAGATAAGCGAGCTTGCGACGACTTGCGCTTGTTGTGGCGTGCGCCCGTAGTACATACAACCGGAGCATGTATTGACTGGGTCAGAGTGAGGAGAGCGGCTTACTTTTTTGCCGACTGAATTTTCCCTTGATGCTTAATCGTGCTTTGAATGTAATGGAAGTCACCGATAGACATAAGGCTAGATTCCTGGAGCCAAAAATGGCTTGCAAGTGTAACATGTAAAGTGCCCTGAATATCAGGGATTAAGTAAGGTAATTTATAATATTACATGCCGAAACTCCTCATGAAAAAGTCCGACCCATCACTGAGACGTAGCTCACGTATTGTGCTTTGAGCGGCCTCTTCGCGTGGTGTTTGAGTCGTCGCACCCAAGTTGTTGCGCGGCCTTCACGCACGACTGGCCTTTAAGGTTGTTCTCCTATTTTCCACCCCCCACCCTACCGATGCAGTCAACCCCACTCCACACGATTCTGTATCCTACAAACGTTTCATCATACACTTGAAAAAGAAATTGAGCCCTCATTCCTCACTTGCGGCGCTCACTCCGCTATTCGAGGGCGACTCCGGCCGATCATCTGCCGTTCCCAGTTCTATCTCCGACTGAGGAACAGGCGTGTACCGCCCCCTCACCACCGCCCCTCCCGCATGATGGGGTATGGGCCGAGGCCCAACCCCGCTCCCTCCTGCACTGTTCCCCCCTAAATTGCCGGTTCCTAAACCGCCACCAATACCTGCACTCCCAGAGTGAGAAGGGGGTCTCAAGAGTTTACTCAGAAGCGGTTCGTATGCTTCCTCCCACGTAATCACCAGGCTAGACCGCGCCAACAATCGCCCCACAATAGACGCCCCGAAGTAGCTGTCCATAGTGAAAAGCATCACGAGAAGGACCGCCAAGATGATTGCTCCGTGCGTAGGCGACGACATGGACCCATCGACCTCCTTGGACTTGAGGCTCTGCGGAGAAATCGACGGACTGGCGCCTCCTATCCCGACGCCCGACGCCAAAGTCCTGTTCACGGCGATACCGTCTTGGAGCCGGCGCGCCCACTGGATACTGTGCAGGCCTTCGTGCCCTCCATGTGGTTCTGAGATCCAGGGTTCCCAATCCGCTATGTCCTCTGATGGCCTGGCGTCCACTTCAAACAAAAATCGCTGTCTCCATGCACGTCTCGCTCGTCCCGCCCCTTCAATCGCCACCTCTTTACTCTTGTCTTTCATTTCGTCCCCCCCCCCACTCTTCTCCCATAAGACCAAGGCATTTGTGCCCATCTGCATGAGAGCGTCATACACTGGATCATCGTAATGGACTCCATCCAAGCTCCTCTCCTCCTGCCCTCTACTTACAATTCGGCCGTCCAATACAGCTTGCACCCCACCACCTTGCACAAGGCTTTCGTAGGTCCGCCTCCGCACCGTCGCTACCCGAGCCTCTGTCATCCGTTCCTGCTTATCCGCCGTCAACAATTTGCTGTCCACAATCGTGGTCGGCATCATCCAAAGCCTGAGGATCCCGGGCGTTGATTTCGATGAGGCTCCCACTGCGACTTTGCCGTCGCCGCCTGCGTCCTCGTCCATGGTTTTCAAGACTTGATTGAGGGTTTCCAGCGTCGCTTCAAAGTCTGCTGCCGGTGTGTTGTGCAACGTGTCCCACAATCCAAAGCTCAGGACCACCAGGTCAGGTTTTCTGCCTGCCTCTTCCCAGAGCTGGATCTCCTCCACCACATCCTTCGCGTAGGGCCGCCACAGGAAGGAAACATCCATTTTTTCCTCCTTCGCCCCTTCCCACCCCAGATCTTGATGTACCTTTGCTTCCGTATTGTTGGCCTCTGGGGCCGGGGACCCGAGGCCCGCCAAGAGTGAAAAGTAATACTTGCGGCCCAGCGAGTCTCCCATGATGACCGTCTCCCTCTCCGAATACAAGGCCCGAAGCGCGCCTTGATCAAATCCGCGGAAGCCACATTTCATCTCTCCCTCCCGGTTCCACATCCATTCATTTCCTCCCTTGCTCCATGCCCCCATCTCATTCAGCAACGCCAAACACGGCGTGGTGGCCATCGCGGCATGCGAGGAGGGTTGGCCAGTGACAGCAAGCTTCTGCGCTTTTCCACCTGCCTCTGCCGGTGTCATCACGAGCCCGCTGCCTCCACTGTTCTGACCACTCTGTGCCCCGCTGGATAAATGCCGCAACGGGAGGGAAAGGAGGCAGGTTGTCAAGGCGAGGGTGCAGAGGACGCGCCCAAGAGAGATCACAGACTCGGGGGAAGAGGGAGCCCGCAGGCCGGTCAACCCCCCGCTGCCCGAGGGGCCATGACGGGCCTGCCCCCACAGGTTCAGGTTAAGGTGCCGGTGGATAAGAGCAAGGAGGACCATGGCAGCGACCGCGGAGACGAAAACTGCGGCGGGAAACCCCGCTCCCACCTCCGTGAAAACCCACCCAAGGCCCAGGAGAGCGCCAAGGAGGATAAGTGTGGCTACAGCTCCGGTCACGCACCGGCGACGGTCATCCGGCAGGACCATGCCCCGCAGCGACATGGTGATGTAGAAGGTTTGCCTGGTGAGGGAGGGCGGGAGGAAGAAACGAGGGGGAAGGGGGGGAAGACGGACGGGTTACGTGTCTCGGAAATCTTTGTCGAGACGGTTGTGTCACCCATCGAATTGCAGAGCAACAACGTACCTGCTCAGAAAGACAAATATAACAGAGACCACCACCAAATTGCACTTGGGGAAGCCCGGAACGAGGACCAGCAACGTCTTGGCGTTGCTTGTCAACCACACGTGGTGCTGCATTAGGTAGGTCTCCAAGGTTACTTTCCCGATGTCGTGGAGCAAGGCCGAGTGCCACGCCCGCAGGCCCGGGGTCAAGTTCCGGAAGAAGATGTAGGCCAACAGGGGAATGAAGCCAAAGTAGGCGTTGGTCAGGTTGTACTCGAGCTTGGGGCGGGGAAAGATTTCCCACACCCACCACAAGAAAGGCGCGGCCACACAGAGCCCGGTCAGACCTTTCACTCGCACCTGCTCGCCCAACGATTGCTCTTCCAGCTTTGTCAGCCAGCGCGTAGCCATGGGGAAATTGAGCGCGAAAATCATGCCCAGAAGCGTCGACCAGTGATCCAGCGAGGTGCGGAAATACCATTCCCATAGAGTGCCTGCTTTGGCGCCGATGACGGGAGCTGTGCTCAGGAAGGGGCTGAAGAGGACCTTAAAGACCTCGCCCTCAAACAGGTCCCAGACCGCGTAGATGAGGAGGCCCACGCCCAAAAGCTTGAAGCGGACATCCCATTTTCCGTGGTTGTGCTTGGGCAAGACGCGCATGGTCGCGTAGACGAGGAGGAAGTAGAAGGTGTGCAGAGGACAGATGTAATACAGAATGTACGTGTTCCCTTGGCTCAGGCAAAGGAGAATGACAAGAAAATTGAGCCGCCAAAGCATTTGGAGGAAGCGCACCACGCCGAAGTCCTGCTTGATGTAAAAGAAACTGAAATTTCCGAAACCGGTCATCCACACGTAGCAGGTTATCATAATCCGTATGGCATTGTACACCTCTTCCGCTTTGTAGTAGTGGTACAGGAGGAACATAAACTGCATCCACCCCTTCCACTCTTCGGTCTGGTCTCGGTTGAGGATGTCGGTGCACTTCCCCTTCCGCATGGTCATCACGGAGGCAACAAGGAGGAGAAGACACAGGAACCAATACATGTCGCCATCCCAGGATTTTTCTCCGCGGGGGAAAAGTGGATATTTCTCGCACATGAATGCCACCAGCAAGACCAAGCCTAAGGCAGCAACGTCCCGAAAAAAGGCGTAGAGCGACGGAAACGTCCATGCCAGGGGCTCGGAGTGCTTGCTTGCGACATGCCGGGAGGCAGGGTCCACGCCGTCCTGAATTGATAGGCGTCAGATGTTCGGGTTAAAGTCAGATGTCAATTCCTCAGGGCGGCGATAAAGGATGTTTCGAGCTCCGATAGAGGGCAGTGTGACGGAAATGATAGGACTGGAGCGGCGGCAACAGGGCGGGCTTGGGGGGAAGGGAAGGCATTCGTAAACTTGACTTACCCGCATAAGTACACGTAAGCGGGAAATTTCCAGTCCCAAGTATGTTATTATGGCTGTTCCAAATAGCATTGAACAAGCCATTTGACCCCCAGAGAGAGCAGCATTCTCCATGAGAATGATCCTGCTCGGGCTCTACGCCGCGCTGGGGAACCGAGTCCGAGGAAGCTCCCTTAGCTGCGTGGCCAAGGTCGGCAATGTGAATGCGCAAGACTCAAAAAATGTCGGGCGAAAAGCCTTTGCATGCGTGTATGGAAGTGTGGGAAATGGGTATAAGTCCCCAAAATTGCTGCACAATTTCATCCTCACTACCTCTGCATCATGGAGACGACAAACTACAGCATAAATCGTGTGTCTTTGAACAGCGAAAAGCATGTAACCGTCTTCAAATGTGCTGCACGCGTCAAAAATGCATGCTTGTCCTATCATTACGTGCAGGAAGTGCGACTCTTGAGACGACTGACGCCGTCGGGCCCAGCAAAAGCCTTTTCCTAGTTCAAAAAGCTCCGTGCTGCGGTTTGCCGTTTCCGGCGAGGCCCCGGTCGCCCGGCGCATAAAATGTTTGACTTATCAGGGTTCAAGGACGCGTCGGTAGATATAGTGTGCCGACACGGCATGAAAAGCTCGTCGATGAAAAAGAGACGACGTTAGCCTTTAAGGACGCATAGCCAGACGTGCTTTTAGCCATAGCCGGCGGTGCTGGGAATCGAAGCAATCAAGATCTTTTCCTCATCCGCTCGGTCACGCAGCAAAGCAATTGTCTTTTATTTCTTATCTTGCAGGCATTTTGTCCTATCAATTTCAATTTATCTCGTAGACACTTAAGATGCAGAAAGGTCTTGCGGATCCTTCGACCATTTTATTCGTTAAAAAGTACATTACCGAGCTCCACCGGCATCTCGCCATCCCCCCCCCGTCGCCCCCTCCCCAACCAGTTTGCCATCTTGAGCTTAGGTCAGGAAAATTGGCTTCACATCATTCTCTGAAAAATGTTTCCCACAGGCTGGACATTTTCGACTACGCACTTTCAGGTTGCTCTGAATGCAAGGCTGGCAGAAAAGATGGTAGCACTTGGTAATAACACAATCCTTCCAGCGGACGTTGCAGACAGAGCAATTCAACAACTTCAGAAGTGTCTCGTTTTGCGCTGCCTCCCGGCCACCACCTGTGGCAGAATTTAATCCCATGCCTCCGGCACCCGCTCCTTGTGTAGGCTCAATTTTGACTTGCACCTTCTGTAATTTTCGAGTCAGGGAGCCCACCTCTTCCCGCAGCAAGAACCTTTCCCTCTCCACTTTGTCCAGCTCGCGGCTCAAGTCCTCCGCTCTGCTCGTCATCGCCAGCAGCTTGTTTTGGAACTCCCGCAGGCTTTGCGCGGCCTCGTCTGCCTCCCGCTGGGCCTGATGCAGCTTCTCCGCGTCCGCCTGCGCCCCTTCCTCGGTCTCTCTCCTCGTCTGCGCCAGCCCCGCACATTGGGTCCGCAACAGCTCTACCAGCTCCTGTAACTCCTTCACTGTCGCTGCTTGTTCAAGCCGCAGCCTCTCGAAGTCCTGCTGTCGTCTTTCCAGCGCCGATGCCCGCTCTACTTGCATCTGTTCGGTAGCCTTGGACTTCAACAGCTCATCCTGCAGGCGATTGTTCCGCTTCTCCTTCTCCTCCACCTGCTGCTTGAGTCGCTGGGTGCTATCGGAAAGCTTTTCGTAGGCCGCCGTGAGTGACTCTGTCTCCTGAAAGAGAGAGGTTTGGAAGGCGCCCAGGCCCTCTTTCTCTCCCTGAGCTTCCTCCAGTTGCCGGGTCAGCTCGGCCAGGCGCCCTTCCCGGGCTTCGTCCGCCCCCAAGGGGGACAAAACCTGCTCCGAGAGCCGCTTCGCCTCGTCCTCCCGTGCTTTCAATTGTTCTTGGAGCTGAGACCATTGCGCCCGAGCTTCCTTGAGCTCGGCGGCTTGATGGGTGGTGATAGCTCGGAGCCCACTGGCCTCGGCCCGCTCCTCCGCCAAGGCCACCTTCAGCTCATCCGCCTGCCGGACCAAGACGCGCTTCGCCTCCATTTCCAACGCGTGTTCGTCCACGAAGCGTCTCAAGCTTTGATTCTCCCGCGTGAGCTCCTCTGTGCGGCTGATGAAGTGCCCGCGCTCCGCCTCCACAGCCGCCTGACGGCTCCGGCCGAGCAACCGGACCTTGCCCTCCAAATCCCCCACATTTTGGCGGAGACTGAGCACTTGCCGTTCCTTCATCTGGCTTTCACGGCGCAAATTGTCTCTCTCCGACAGCAGGCTCTGGTAGGGGGGCTGGCGGACGAGCTGCTCCTCCGAAAGTCGCCCTGGGAACCCGATCCCCCCCCCCTCTTGCTTCTCGGGCGCGGACTTCCCGGCGCCCCCATCCACCAGGCCCTGTCCTGCCAGGCTTGTTATCCGTCGGTTCAGCTCCATCTTCTCCTCCCTCATTTGCGTCAGCTCCTCTCCCCGGCTTGCGACCAGTTGCTTGAGCTCTTGCAGCGTGTCCAAGGCGGCCGTCAGCTGCGCCTCGCGCGTCGTCTCGCCCTCTTCCCCCTTCCCGTTTCCGTCTGCCCCTGCCTCGGCACCAATGAGGGACCGCTTCCGTTTGTGCCCGCCCATCTTATGCTCGTCGTGGCAACACCCCGCACTCTCCATGTGCCCGTTGCTCCCCCCGTCCTCCCCCCCTTCCTGCCTTAGCCCTTTCTGCCCCAGGTCCTGGGCGCCCCGTCGGGAAACAAGGCCCCAATCCTCCGCCTTCCTATACCGATGTCGATCTTTCAAGGCTCGGACGAGGCCCCGATAAAGCTTCTGTTGGCAACTTCGGGCTACTGTCAGTCGATCTTGCAAGAACCCCACCCGGGCCTGTAACATCTCCGCGCGGTCCGACCCGCCCTCCGATGCAACGGTAAAAGAACTGCCGACCCCGTGCGCTGGTGGGGCTGGCCCGTCCATGCTGGTACTCGGGCCGTGACCGTCCTCTTCCGTCCCGCGGACCCCCCTTCCACCCGGTCTCTTTCCTTCATCTTCCAACCGCTGCACCAGCTTTTGCAGGACCTGACGCGTCAGCAAGCAGCGCTCTTGGATGGACTTGTCTACTTTGGCCACGACAATCTCATCCACGCCTTGATCAGTGCCTCTTTTCCCTCCCGGAGGGTTGGCTCCGGCTGTGTCCATGGCGTCTGCCCCCGACGCCCCTTCGCCGCCTGCCTCGTCATCGAACCTGAGAATGTCGTCCAAGGGATCCACTGCCGCCGCTTCCGCAACCTTCGTCACGTCCGCAAGCAAAAAGCGGTCGGCGTCACGCAACACTATTTTCTCCAGGATACTGCTCGCACATCCGGTTGCTTCGTCGTTCTTGTCCCCCGACAAGGCCCCCGCACCATTATCACCCAGCAACTCCAAAAGCCTTCGAGCGTCCCCCTCAACCTGACGCCAATGCCGTTCCACGCACGAAACAAGGGCAGTGTCGGTCTCCTGCGCGCGCTGCTGCTCTCGTATCGCGACAGCTAGCTCTCTGATCTGACGCTCCTTTTGCTTGACCGCCGCGCTTAGTGCCCGGTTTTGTTGCTTCACAACGTAAAAATTGAACGGTTCCCGCTCTTCAGTGTTCAGCTTCTCGAAGCCAGACATAACTTCTATGTGCTAGATATGTGGGTGTCAGGCTGAGGCACCCAATACTGAGTCCCACGAGCGCAGAAGGAGACGGTGATACCGTCACCCTGTCCGATGTGCGATTGCCCCTTTTCACCCCAATTGGACGCAAAGGCGAAGAGACCTTGCCCGCCCAACGGGAAGAGGTGTTCCCGGACCACTTGTTATGACAAATATGACAAAAATGGAATGAGTGTCGTTAGAGTGTTTGACTCGGAAGGTGTGCGCTGTAGTGGATCTGAGGCGCATGTTTTCCGCTCGACCTCATAGCCATCACAAACCCCGTGTGCGTCTAACATTGTCATCCAAACCCCCCAAACCCCTCCAATCCCGGATGTTTGTAACATACGCAAGGTACTGGATAGGCAGCAGGTGCCTCAGTTCTACGGAAATGGCACGGTGCGTGGGGGGCAGGAAGCAAAGGAGCGAGTGGATGGCCCGCTTTCGCGCCACAACCCGCGCTTGTGGTCGAAGGGCAAGAAAGTCACGAAACCCTGACCAAGCGTGCTACCAGTAGGGCATGGATTATTTTATCGTTGCTTTAATGACCTTGGAGCCTTGTACCCACGCACAGGGGTGGAGAATCTCATCATGGACGGCGGGCCTGGCGGTAAGGCCGGTCGGGCTGAGGCACCAGCATCAGAGCCGATGCCTCCCGTGTGGGCCTCCACGGACCATGCCCCGCACGTGTTGGAGGAAATTCCAATGCTGCATACACGGGCGGGTCCCCGCGATGGCAACCAGTGGATTTCGAGGGTGAAGGAGGAGATGCAGGCGGTGATTGCCTTGGTCCGCATAAACAAAGAGAAGGACAACGACTGGTTCCAAATCAACCCCGTGAACAAGCTTTGTACACGGTGGGAGGGGAAATGCTGGACGTACCATCAAGGTGTGCGCTTTGAGTTTACCATCCATTTTGACGTGCCAGCTTCTTATCCAGCAACTTGTCCAGACTTGATCATTCCGCATCTCGACGGCAAGACAGCTAAAATTTACCGCGGAGGCCGCATATGCTTAGACCTCCACTTTCAGCCGCTGTGGGCCCGGAACGTGCCTAAATTTGGCATTGCCCACGCTCTTGCACTAGGCTTAGGCCCTTGGCTATCGTTGGAAATTCCCTCATTGGTGAGCGCCGGACTCTTGCCGGTGACGGGGACTACTGCGAGATAAATCGAGGGGGCCCCGTCCCTGCGAAGCAATGTAATTAGTGTTCTGTAACGAAAGCAAGCAAAAAGTACCCAATACACAATTTTTCCGGTGTTCTATGTGCATTCTATCTCACAATCCATCCGAGGCCTCACAAGCCTCGCTTCCGTTTTCCGCAAGGGGGACCAAACGTCCGTGTGCGAGCCCCGGGAGGCGTCCCATTCCAAGCCCTTCTCGAAACACAGGATCCGCCCATCTCGCCTGACCAAAACCACAATGCTCGCGGTAGTTCCAAACCGGGGAGAAGCCGAGGCTCCCACAGCGAAGTCACTTCCTCCCTCCTCCGTCCCTTCCGTCTCATGTCGCAACAAGACTCCGGGTATGCAAATCCGCGCAAGCTTCAATTCAAACTCAGTGGAATACCCTGTGTCCGTAGCAGGGCCGCAGGCCTGCGAGTCCTGGAGCAAACGATCCATCAGCGCAAAGGCGAGTCGGTCGTCGTCCTCTTCGATCCCTCCCTTTCCCCCCGCCATCTTCCCGCCCTCGGTCACCTCCTCAAGACAGTCGACGAAGAGCTGCTTCCCTCGCGTCAGTTTCTCCCACGGCACATCCAAGGCGCTGTTGCTCAGTGCATACAATCGGTCAGTTGCCAGTATCTGCACCTTGTTCTGAACGCTCTCCTTGTTCGTCACATAGGCCATCTCTACCCCTCCCCCGGAAGCACCTCCTACGTCTCCGACCAGCAGATTAAAGCCGGCATAATTCCGCAACAAGGATGTCTCTCCCCGCTCCGGTCCCTTCCTCTCCGTGCCCGCAACGCTTGCGGCGTAGGCGAAGGGCGACAAAGCCCCGTCCGGGTGCGTCAAGTAGTCCATAACCAGATGCCCTCGGCTCCTGCTGGGCATGCCTTTCTGCCCGTCTCGGTTCTCCACAGGCGTCAAAGTCCCTGACGTCCTCGATTCGGGTGGCAAGACCGCATTCACAGCCCGAGTCCGGATCTCTGCCGCTACCGAGTCCTCCTTCGGGGTGCGCACATTGGTCAAAACGCCGAAGCGGCCTGTCCGAGTCAGGCCCATCCAAGTGCCCCCCGCCGTCAGATCCTTCCCTGCCCAAACGTCTGCGAGCACGGACGACGATGGTCTGGTCCTACGCGCGCGCTTGACGGCCGGTCCCGAGCCGGGCAGTCGCTCCTTCCCCAATCCTTTCCCCATCGGACTCGTATTCCAACCTTCCTCTTTCGTCTCGTCCCCGGCATCCCAGAAGCAGGGCCGCCGGGTAGGCCGCGCCAGGTACTCGTCTCGGTTGGATGCAAGGATCAAAGCGTATTGTCGCGCCAGGGTCGCATGAACAGCGGGGGAGATTCCGATGCCTTCATCCGTCATCGCCGACTCTGACGCGGAAGCTGGTGTGTGCCTATCTCCTGTTTCTGTCCGAGGCTGATCGATACCACCGACATCCGCCCCTACAGAGTCACTGGGCCCTGAGTGGCTGCCGTCGGCGTTTGGCGACGAGAAGGCTTGGAAAAAAACAATGCACATAGGCAGCGACTGTGAGGGTGTGGACGGGGCAGATAATTTGTTACAAAATAAGCGGGGACAAGCTACAGGAGTCCAAAGAGGAGCACGCCTGCTTGCGTGCGGCTCCGTGTTTGCCCTCCTTGCTGTCAAAATGATCATCAACGCTTGATACTTTGTGTATATGCAATGTTCGGGTTCGAACCCTCTTCCCTCAGTCTTTCGTTCGGCCGCTATGGGCACACATGCAGTCGTGATCTCCTCCAAACTCAGCAACCACTTTTTACTGGCTTTCGTATTCTTTCAAGCCCCTCTCAAATGCAAAAGGGAACAACGCGTTCACCATAGCCCTCAGTCAAAGCTGAAGATTTTCTAAATCGAAAATTCTGGCCCTCAATCAAACCCGAAGATATTCTCCATCACGTACACCAGGACCAGAGAGACGGGGTACAGGAAGAGGATGAAGAGGGCGTGCCACAGGCTTTGGCTTTTGGACAACGCCAGCAACCCCACGACTATTTGCACGAAGAGAATGGCCACCGTCTCGGCACTGAACGTCCAGGCCAGGCGTTTCACGTAGATCAAGAGGAGGAAGATGAAGAGGACAAAGGTGGCATTCATGACCGCCGCCCCCATGAGGGTGGCTAGGGAGATAGAGATGGTCTTGCTACTCTTCTTCTGTGCATAGGAATATGCGGCCAGCACCTCAGCGCCGTTCGAGACGAGGGGGGAGAGCACAAAGGAGACGTAGAAGGCCGGGATCCCAGTCCGAGCCCCCACCTCCGACAGGACCCCGATAAGCGGGTCAGCGAACACCAAAATGAGCAAGGTCCCTTCAGCCATCATGTAGAACGCCCGCCGCATCAGTCGCGACTGCTGCGTTTCCCAGGGCAGATCTTTCAAGTCCTCTGGGATCTCTTCTTCCTCCTCCTCCTCCTCCGCCTCCGCCTCCGCCTCGACCTTATGCACCGGCCCCGCTTGCTTTCTCCCCACCCCTTCTTCTCCTCGCCACGACGATCGCCGCTCATGATGGTGACCCTCGTGCAGCACGCTCATGGCGTGGTCGATCACCAGGTCCAAAAATTCCTGGAAGTTCAGCTGTCCATCTCCGTCCCTGTCGTACTCCTCCCACAATTCCCTGAATTCCTCTGGTCCGGGCGCCTCCCCAAGATCCGCAAAAAGCTGCCAGATCTCTCCCCTGTCCAACGTTCCCGTCATGTCCCAGTCGTACCGATGGAAAAATGGTCGACAGATGAAGACGAGCCGTTCCATGACCGACGCTTTCAGGGGCCGGAGGTCTCTCGAGTCGTCCGCTAGAGAGCCGTACTCACTGGCCAAAGGCAGAGCCGCCGAGGCGCCGGTCTCCATGCCCTCACTGCTCTCCCGCCTGCCCCTCCAGGAACAACGCCGCAAGGCGTGGTGCTCGCGAATGGCCTCTTCGAATTCCGGGCCCAAGGCGCCCAGCAAGGACAGCTTCCCGCGGCTAATATTCTTCAGTGTGATCTCCGCTATCTTGTCGTTCTTCAATTCGTCGCTGTTCGAGGTACGCCACTGATAAAGGAGGTAGAGGACGAAAGAGAGCGCGGTGGTTGCCAGCCCCAGTCCGGCCCAGGGACGTTCGTCTTCAGCCAATGCGGCCGTGCTGACGTCTGCCGCGTAGACGAAGGCGGGGATCTGAATGATCAGGAAGTTGGCGGCACTCCACAGCATGATAAGCGCCGCCATTCGGACAGGTGGCAGAATTCCGATCCCGTTGTACTTCATGTGCCATTTGGTGGATACTTTGCTCCAATATTTGGATGCTCCCGAAGGGCGTTTGTAGAGGGCCTCCCCCGAGACAGGATCGAGGTTGACACGGCCACCAATGATGGACAAACACCACGGAATGGTCAAAAGCATAATGGTGGACCCCGCTAGCGCCCCGACCCCGACCGTCAATTCCTCCTGCGCGTTATCCCCCATCCCACTGAAGAGGACAATTGCCCCGTCTGGCACGGCGCCGAGAACAGGAAGGACTACTGATCCCACCACGCCCGCCAATGAGGGAACTAAAAGCAAGAGCTCCGACCCCTCACTTATCATGCTGCTCGAGTCCATCAGGATTTTCCCGTACACGAGCAACAGGAACAGAAGTTGTACGGCCCCCCCTGCATCACTGGGCAGCGTCGTGGGATCGATGAATAGCCCACTGGTCATTCTGGAGTGAAGACAAAAGTATGAAACCACGTCAAGGGAGGTGGGTGGGCCAACCGTTTCCCCTAACGCGCCTTCTGAGTTCGTGAGTGCCCAGTGCCCGTTGCGACATAGTTTTCCATCTTTTTTGGGACGTGGTTTTGCGTGTTCGAGCTTTCGTCGGCGAGTCCTCTCACTTATAGCGACGCCTCCGAAAAGCGCCGGCAAACCTCTCTGTCTTGCTCTTTTAGGAGAGGCTCGCACCCGACAATCTTTCCCAACACAAGTAAATCGGTGCATGAGGCGCGGAACAAGGTCAAATCTTTGGGCCGTGCTGCTGTTGCTTGTACTTTCGGGTGGATCTGCTTTTGTAAAGTTGTTCAAGGCGTCCGTCGCGAGGTACGTCCGATGTTCATGAAGACGTACACGATAACTCCTTAATACTGCAAGAAACCATTCATCATCTCGAATGTGAATGATTACGAGGGTGTCTGTCGACCGCTGAAGCCGCTTTCAAGGGCAAGGGACGAGTGGGATAGTTTTCGGATCAGGCAATTAGGTCAGGATGGTTTAACCGATTATCGATCCTTTTGATCTACCAACCCTCCTCTAGGCGCCCTTGTCATTTTCGGCGTACAAACCATCGACTAGTCATGGGCAATTTGCTTTCTTTTTCATCCGGTCCGTCCATCGACAATTTCTTGGATGGAAAAGTCGTATGGATTACTGGTGCGAGCTCAGGATTAGGGAAGGCAATGGCTATTGAAGCAGCTCGACGCGGGGCTCGTGTTATCTTAAGTGCCCGAAGCATTGATAAGTTGAAAAATGTCGAGCAGGAATGCCTGGCGGTTTCGCCATTGAAGACATCGAACGCGTCAAGATCAGCGCGTTCGCGTTGCTCTTCCTCCGATGCTCCCTCCGCCACAGTGCTTGTCCACCCTTTGGACATGCTCAGGTACGACGACGGTAGTTTTGACGCCGCCATTGCCCTTGTGCTTGGCACAATGGGTGGCTTGGACATCCTCGTGAACAACGCGGGGGTCTCCACGCGCAGCTCCGCCGAAGAGACCTCGCTCTCTGTAGACCAGTCCGTGATGGCAACCAATTTCTTTGGGCCCGTGGCACTGACCAAGGCGGCATTGCGCTTGCTTCGCCAAAGTCCCTCACGCTCGCCGCACATAGTGGTAGTGAACAGTGCGCAGGGAAAGCTGGGCTTGGGTATGCGCACGTCCTATGCGGCCTCCAAGCACGCCCTCACCGGCTACTTCGATTCCTTGAGGGCCGAGCTGAGTCTGGAATCCATTCCTGTCACTACGGTCTTCCCTGGCTATATCAGAACAGATTTATCGTTGAACGCCTTGACGGGTCGAGGGGAGAAATACGCACAGATGGATGAGACGACGGCCAAGGGCCTCGACCCCACCCGTCTGGCCGTGAAGATCTTTCAAGCCGCGGCTGCTGGGAAGCAAGAGGTAATCTTCGCTCCTATTGATGCGAGGGCAGCGATATACTTGCGGAATATCATTCCACATGTGGTGTTCAGAATTTTGGCCCGCAAGGCCCAGAAGGCATTAAGAGACAGGATACCGAATGAACGCAGGCGCGAGGAGACCAAGAAAAAGAAATAAGAGATGAGGAAGCACTCGCGCGCTCCCCAAAGAATTTCATACGGCTCGCGAATTACAAGAGATAGGAACTGTGGTTTGCGAAATCCCAACATTTTTCTTTAAAAAACTTATCTGATGCTCGGTAATGAACGTGACGGATTCGAACTATGTGTGTCTGTCGGTTTTAAGGAGACCTTCTTTCCCAAACTCTCTGTTACTCTAGGTGATTGAATGAGCAGATTGTATGTAAGACCTCCAATTGATTATGTGATGATTGGATTCCCGAAAAAGGTGCTGGAAAACGCCCTTGCCTCCGTGAATTCAGGCGCAAACCGTATATAAGTGCTTCAGCGTAAAATCTGTCAGAAGTGATTAGCACGGCCACATCTATCCGACATTCCTGGCAAGAAAAATGACGTCTTGGCGACACAATAGGGGGAGGGGTTTTCTCGACGTCGTCTGCCCCGCGTTCTCTCCACTACGGCTGCCTGCCTTGGTCGGTTTTAAAAAGGTGTTCACAGACATAAACCGGTAACAGCCGAAATCACGAGAGACAAATCTCACCAAAGTCCGTGGCGTGCACGAAGGTTTCCATGCTTTTGTGGGGGGGCTTCTGTGGGTAATGGAATCGCAGGTGTCACCGCGGGGAGCGAGGGGGGGAGGGTAGGAGGCGTGACCAGACCCGGCGACGGAAAATCGGGCTCGGGCGCCTCTGTAGAGGTGGAGATTGGGACAGACGCATTCGCACTCGGAATAGGGACAATGTCTGCCGCGCCGATGGGCGGCGCGTTGGTGTGTTCGTCCTCGTCCAGGGGGGCGTCCTCGTCCAAAGGCGAAGTGATGGGCACCGTGGACGTGGGGGAGAGGGTCGGCGAGCGTGTCTCAACATCCTTTGGCCCTTCCGAGGGTTGACCAGGAGAGTTTGTGACCGCACCAGCCGCAGGCTGCGTCGGAGGCTGGATGGGTAGAGAGGGGGCTGTCGCTGGGGCAAGAGTGGTGTTGATTGCAGTGGCGGGGGCCGTGGCGGGCGTGCCCATCGAGGTCGGCAACGTGGCAGCAGCAGGGACACCTGTGCTGGTGACGCTTGGAGCGGCAGGAGGTAGAGTCGGGGCGGTTGTGCCAAGGGGGGCCGCAGGAGGCAACGTCGCAGCAGGCACAGGTGGCGCGTCAGTGGACAAAGTGCCTGTGCTGGTGACGCTTGGAGCGGCAGGAGGTAGAGTCGGGGCGGTTGTACCAAGGGGGGCCGCAGGAGGCAACGTCACAGCAGGCACAGGTGGCGCGTCAGTGGACAAAGTGCCTGTGCTGGTGACGCTGGGAGCGGCAGGAGGTAGAGTCGGGGCGGCCGTGCCAAGCGGGGCCGCTGGAGGCAACGTCGCAGCAGGCACAGTTGGCGCGTCAGTGGACAAAGTGCCTGTGCTGGTGACGCTGGGAGCGGCAGGAGGTAGAGTCGGGGCGGCCGTGCCAAGGGGGGCCGCTGGAGGCAACGTTGCAGCCGGCACAGTTGGCATGTCAGTGGGCGAGGCGACAGACTCTGCGGCTGAGACATCCACTGGAGCAAGGGTGGGCGCTACGGTGCCCACAGGCGAGGCCGGGGAGAGGGTCGCCGCCGGCATGGAGACCGGAGCTGGTGGTAGCGTGGGTGGAAGAGACGTGGGGACGGCTGGAACGCCTGTGACAGGGGCGGTGGGGGGAACTGTCAAAGGCGCGGCTGTGTCCGTCGCGGCAGCCGGCTGGGTAGATGTCGCAGAAGGGGGAAGGGTGGCGGAAAGAGCGGGGGGTGGGGTCGCGACGACGGCGGGCACTGCCGTAGGGAGCGGGGCAGCCGGGGAGAGGGTTGGAAGAGAAGCATCCAGGGGGGCAGGCGTAGGAATCACGGGAGACCCGTCCGCCACAGGAGGTGAAGCAATCGCATCGCCGGCGCTGGGAGCCTCCGGATTTGTCAGGGTAGCCGGTACGGTGGGCGGAAACGTCGCGTTGGCAGCGGCAGGCGGGGGCAGTCCAGTGGCATTCGTCGTGCCAGGAGGTGCGCTGGTTATGGCAGGCGGGGCAGGTGGCATGTTTGTCGGCGTGGCGCTAGGCAAGGCCTGGCCCGAGGCACCCGCGCCGATCTCGACCACGCCCTCGGCGCCGGTGGCCATCGGGGCCCCTTCCGAAACCTCGGTCAAGGTGGGAGCCGGGGTAGAGAGGATCGTTGGGCCCGTCTCAATGGAGCTTTGGGGTGTGGCTACTGCAGGAATGGTCTCGTTGGTTGCAAGCGCAGCGCTTGTGTCTTCGTTCTGGCCCGACTCCCCATCTTTGCCCACGTCAGCTGCGTCCTCCTCCGCCGCTTCAGGGTCCCTCTCAGCCACCTCTCCGCCCTCTGATACGCCTTGTGAGGATGGGGCGAGGGCCGAAACGCCTGACGTATCGTTTGTACTTGCCATGGGGAGTGTGCCATTGAGTGACGGGGCGAGAGGGGGTACCTCTGGGGCTCCCGCCGGTCCACCGGGCAGCGTCGCGTTAATACCGACAGCGCCTGTTGCATTGAGCGGGACGGAAGACGATGTCCCGTTGGCAATGCCTGTGGCGTTTAGATTCGCATGGCCGCTGGCAAGGCTTCCATTCACGGACACTGCCCCGTCCAACCCGCTCCCGTGGACGGAGACCTCGCCGGACGTGGCATTCCCCGAGGGCATGTGCGCCGCTGATCCGTTCACAGCCCCTGTCCCGTTCAGGCTCAGGGGGTGCGTTTCTGAGTCCGTAGAAGACTGAGCTTGGGAATTAATAGAGTGGTGAGAAGCTGTTTCGTTGAGGGCATGAGCAAGTGTCTCGTTCAGGCCTTGCGACCCGCCGACCACAGCGTGGGAGCCATTTGACGCTGCGTCGACTGTCGATGGGGCAGCAGATGCATTCCCAGAAGGTGCAACTCCAAGCTGGAGCGGAAAAGTTCCTCGGGAGGAAAGTCCGGTCGTGTGTGACTCGCTTGTCCCCTTTCCGCCGTCTAGAGGGCCGGACTCAGAGCTCAGAGGATGAGGCAAGCTCGAGTTCACAGAGGGCGCCGGTGTGGATTCCACGGTGGCCGGCAATGGCACAGACGACGAGTTGTCAGCAGCTTCAGGCTTCAGAGGACTAGGCATCATAGCGGGAGGCTGGCCATTTTCAGCACTCTCGGATGTTTCTTCCTCCGGCAGGGGCAAAATAGATGCCGGAGCAAGGTTCTCAGTCTCGGATGGTTTGACAGCCGGGGTAGGCACCACGGGAGCAACCTCGTTATCGGTAAGGACAGCAGGCTCCTCGGTGGCGGCAGTGCCCGGCACGTCGGTGGCCATTACCAAAGTCGCGTCGGTTGTGGGTTTTTGTGTAGGCATGGGGGGCTTTTCAACGATTTGAAACCTTGGAGATGAAGAAGAAAAGCCATTGACATATCGATGCCCAGAGCTATAGAATACAACAATGCTTAATAGAAAGGCGTTTGCCAATGGTTGCCGGAAAATGTGCATGGTTGCCTATTGAAAATTGGGATGTAAATGTGTCAAGAATGTTGCATACGCATGGGCCAGAAGATGTGTAAATATTAACGGCTTCAGGTCCGACAGCCTGCCACATCAAAGCGATGTACTCAACTATGTGACAGGCAAATGGCATAAAAATGGAACAGTAGGCCTTGGCATATTTATGGTCCATCGCGAAAAGGCAACGTCGGAACGATCACACTGCACGCCGGGCCAAATTTGGGAAAAATATGGGCGGCAGGGGGGCGGGACGTCAATTTTGGGTTTGTGTGACTGTGGACCACGAGCGTCGAGAAGACCCCCGGCTTGCCACCCGTTCGTGGACCGGGAGGGTCCTTTCACCCGCCTCGTTCGTGTGGACCGGGAGGGTCCTTTGACCCGCCTCGTCCGTGTGGACCGGGAGGGTCCTTTCGCCCGCCTCATTCGTGTGGACCGGGAGGGTCCTTTCGCCCGCCTCATTCGTGTGGACCGGGAGGGTCCTTTCGCCCGCCTC
>Ga0102934_1000389_pt1 | contig 28913 bp, 42 predicted proteins | sample SalPonR2_A_D1_MG_FD_78175 | JGI IMG/M metagenome (GOLD analysis project Ga0102934, IMG submission 78175) | Salt pond soil microbial communities from South San Francisco under conditions of wetland restoration - Salt Pond MetaG R2_A_D1_MG | ecosystem: Environmental > Aquatic > Marine > Intertidal... | reverse complement strand
TCATCTTCTGTTAAAAACATACAATCTCCTTTATTGAACCCACCAGGATTTGAACCTGGGACCTAATGGTTAAGAGCCATCCGCTCTATCCAGACTGAGCTATGGGTCCATAGAGAGCAAGAATAACTAGAAGTGTATAATTAGAGAGACCGGAGTGCTACCATTACACTACTTAGATAGGAGTCGAACCTATACTTCCGGTTTGGATTAAACGATAAACCTCTAATTGCAGCTCTTTATTGGAAGCGATGGGAATCGAACCCATAACAGTCTCCTTGCAAGGGAGACTCGCTAAGCCTTAGTACATGCGCCCCCATAATTTGCGACCCCCGGGGATTGAACCCGGAATCACGGATTTTCAGTCCGCTCTGATACCAATTTCAGCAAGGCCGCTTAAATAAAATCATTAAAGTCACTATTTTCTACATTAACCTCCATTAAATTCTTTTTCTAGTTTCTGAAAATAACCAGGCTCATTTTTATATCTCTCTACAACAAATGCCTCATCAGAAAAAGCACTCTTAAGTTTATTTAGGTTTTCTCTATCTGCTTTTTCCATTGCATCAAACAAAGCTGTAAAAAAAGAACCCTCAAGACCATTTTTATAAAACATGAATTTTTGCTCTGCTCTAGTCATATTAACTCCTTAGATTTATTTTAAGTTCTATTTTATTAAGAGTTTCTATTAACTCTTCGTCTTCTAAGAACTCACAATTTCTAAATAATTTATAATAAGACAAATCATCTTGAGTAAAGTATTTGTCTTTTATTTTGCTTGGATCAAATTTATTTTTGCCAACAGTAAAATTATGATTTACTTTTAAGACTCTTACGTTACTTTCAGTAGAACGGGAAAATCCAGTTAATTTAACATAATCAGAAGTCTTTCTGTTATTAGGAGTTAATTTTAACCATCTATCCTTAAATACCTCAAAAAATGCTTCCCAAGTAGTCATGTAATATCCTTTATGGACTATAAGAGATTCGAACTCTTATCTACAGGCGGCGATATACGCTTTAACCTGTTGTACTTCCATTATACCAATAGCCCGAAAGTTATATAGTCCCTAGCGGAATCGAACCGCTGTCTTCTGATAGAAAGTCAGATGTGCTGACCGCTGCACCAAGGGACCAATAATAGCAAGGACAATATTGCTCTTTCGGAAGATAGTGGCCAACTGTCGGCTTTAGCCATGGGCCGGAATTTCACCGACCGTATGCTCTACTCCATCGCAGGTTGTTCCGGTCCTTGCTTTATAAATTATTTTTTATTACTAAAGAAAACAATGTTACAAACGTTTGGTAACTTAAAGCAGTTATTATTACTCTATCGGCTCTTTGTTCGTCTAAGCTCAATACAAAGGTAGTCTTTACTCCTATGAACAAGGCGAGAGTTCCAATAGCTAATAAAGTAGAATCTTTCTGGTTTATATCAAACCATCCATCCAGAGTATAAGCTGGAAGAGGAATTAGAGTGATAATTAAAAGTAATATAAATATCTTTTTCATTATATTGGGCCCACCAGGACTTGAACCTGGGACGCCCTGATTATGAGTCAGGTGCTCTAACCAACTGAGCTATAGGCCCTTAGAATACGGAAGACCCGGGAGTCGAACCCGGTCACCCCGAAGGATGTACAGATTAGCAGTCTGCTGCATTACCGTCCTGCCCGCCTTCCAAGTAAAAATGAATGAAGGTTTTACCCTCGACTTTGTCACTTAATGTTGTAGGGCCCTACAGAGCATCAGAGGTATCTACTCGGTCTCACGGTGTCGACGTAAGTTGTGAGTCATGGAGTAGCCAACAGAGCATAAAGCTCCCATTCATTTAATAACAAAATAAAAACAAACAAGTAATTCAAAAGGATGTTTTCCCGCCTCTGCCAATTGGGCCACCTCCCTTCGAATCGGGAGAGCTGGACTCGAACCAGCAACTAGGGGTTTCTAAATACCGATAACCTCTTTGATTCAGTTTGTTTATTAGTCCCAGGGGGAGTTGAACCCGCCATTTCCAGATTGAAAGTCTAGCGAACTAATCCATTGTTCGATGGGACCATAATTACTAGTTTATTAAGAAAGTAAAACTAGTAAAACCAATTATTAGACATCTAATATTTTTACAGGGTAACCACCCTGGAGTGTGCCGGGAACGGGAATCATGGCATTCTTGTTAAGAATTATTTCATAACCAGTTTCTTTCTGCAGATCAATATGACCATTCTTTCCCAGCTTTACATTGTTTCGCTTCATGTACTCTAAAGCAAATCTTTCGTTAGCCTTAGCAATTGTTTCATTGAAATTATATTCAATTGTTTCTTTTTTAAGAAGTATGTGATATCCACCTTTTGTGTCTATAACAAATACTTCCACTTTTTCTTTTCTAAGATCTTCTATAAAAGGCTTTACTACATCTTCAAAATAGTCTTTAGGAACATCAAAATCAACATCTATATAATGCTTTGTTCCTGTATTCTTCTGAAAACATGTCGTAAGTAAATCATCCATTTTTCTTATACGTTTCATTATGTTTTCAGTATCACGTTTTTCAGATGCACAATGTGCTAGTTCAAACATATACTCGTTCATAGTATGATTATGCTCTTTGTATGCTTTTAGCACATCAGATGGATTAATATTAAAATATACTATAATACTTTTGTTTGGAATATTACTACCATTCTTTGTAAGGTAGGATCCTTCATTTGTTTCAAATTTTCTAAGTGTACGAAGAAATCTTTCAAAGCTATCATTGCGAATAACTCTCTTTTCAAACATCTCAGTTCTACCAAGATTCAGCTCTTCTCTTTCTTCTGCTGTTAGATATTTATTTCTAGCAGATAAGCTGACAAAGTATACCTCGTTATTTTTTAATGGTGGTACTACTTTATCAAAGAATTTTTTTACTTCTTCTTCGTCGTTTATTAGGTTGTACATAGTATATCCTTTATTTAGTGAACCAGGGAGGGATCGAACCTCCGACAAGCAGATTAAAGGTCTGCTGCTCTGCCAATTGAGCTACTGGTCCTTTATATTATAGTATCATATATTTCTATATTAGAAATTCTCTTGTTTTCGCCTCTTTTCCACATATTACTTTTATTGGGAAAGTAATTTTTTATTTTCTTTATAGCTTCGGCTTCGTCATTTGCTTTAACTAATCTTATTATGGTACTTTCAGAAAAATCTAATGGTTCATAGTCATTGTCATAAAATAAAGTAATTTCTGTTAAAAAGTACATATTTAATTCCTTGTATATTTAGATATTGAACCCGGAGGGATTTGAACCCCCAACCAATTGGTTAAAAGCCAATTGCGCTTCCAGATTGCGCCACGGGTCCGAATTGTTTATCGCCAGATCCGTCTTTTTCTTTAGTGTTTTGATCATTCATGACCCGTCCTCCTTAAAAAATAAATTCGCCGGCCCCGTGATTTAGGGCCGGCCAGGCGATTTTAATCAACCTAACTAATATAAAATAATAAATATATAAGTAAATATATTAGCCGGGCGGACTATCCATATAATGGCCTCCTATTGATTTTATAATGCCTCTTTTCCCATTTGCTAGTTGATGGATCAACATCTTTATTATAAAAGACTATCGAAATTTATTACCCGGTGCAGGACTCGAACCTGATAATTAATATTTCCCCTGGAGGAATCGAACCTCATGCCTTCCACCCAACTCTTAGGAGCGGTTTAGAAGACCGCTGTCGGGAACAGGGGAATAGTTTTTTATTTCATCTTCTGTGTATAAAAATATAATATTATCATAAGTTTTTAATAAAACCTCTATTTTTTTACTTTGTATTTTTACTGCTTGTGGATTTTTGGGATCTAGATATAGATCGTATTCTGGTAAATAAAAATCCGGAAAATAATTATGCATAACCCTGTTGTCATCTTCCCACTCAATAGGATTTGGTCTAACCCATTTTATATTTAGCTCATCTAGTCTTATAGCTAATAACTCTTCCCAAGAAGAATCTAATTTAATTGTTGTGCCATCTTTTCTAAGATAGTTCTTTGTTGATTTAACTAACCGTCTATGTTTGGACTTTAGAGCAGATAATCTCATTTTGTTTTTTGTTTCATCTGTATGTTTTTTCCCTAACCAATACGGATGCTCTTTATTTTGACTAATAGCTAAATCGTAAACCCCTTCTTTGTGTAATTTTTTTATTTTTTTAGAAATATTTTTATAATCTATAGATCCACTTTTTATTAGCTTTTTTAAGTTTTCTCTTGCTTTTTCCGAATATTGTTCTCTTTTAGGGTTTTTATAGCACCATCTTATATGATTTGCTTTTTCTGAATTTGTAAAAGAAAATAGTGATATGCCACAGAATTTACAATGATTTATTTTCTTTTTGTTTTTAATAGTACCATTACAAGATTGTTTGTGTTTTTTTATATTGGATTTACTATATAATCCACACATACTTCGCATTTTACTTTATTTTGTTTTTTCATTACATTATTATCGTGTTTAAGTTATACGAAATCTGATGCTCTATCCAGATGAGCTAACCGGGCATATAGAGTTTTTAGCTACTATATCATCGCTTTACTAAGAACCACCAAAGCCAGTTTGAATCAATTTCACCATGGTAACTTCTAGATTCGGTTGGTTAGACTTCCTCTATACAAACCATTGAGTGCTCCAGGCTGGATTTGAACCAACGACCACGACTTTATAAGAATCGCACTCTTACCGCTGAGTTACTGGAGCATATACAAGACCGAAGAGTCTTGGCCAACGACATCTAAAATTTATTTATTCTAGAGAAGTACCCCAAGAGGGATTCGAACCCTCACTGAATAGATTCTAAGTCTACCGCCTCTGCCAATTGGGCTACCGGGGCATAAAGAGCAAGAAATTTAATAAGGGTATAAAAGTATTTTTGTAGATACGGTAACCTTATTAATTCAGCCCTTCTTTTTCAATTTGTTTTTCTATTTCATTTTGAATCAACTTTATTAGTTTATCAATACTATCATCTAGTGTGTAATCTTCTCTTAATAGCTTCTTGGCGAAATTAGGTTGATTACGTGTTGCTATTAAAGAGTCCAATAATTTTCGATAACTTTGAATTCTAGTTTCTGGATTTTCTACTGTTATATATCCATTAACATTGAGGCCTAAATTAGCCGGATTGATATTACTATCAAGATTAATTGATCCATTAAAATCATTTCCTAGTTGGACCCTTATACCATTTACTAGAGTGTTTTCAATTGTGTTTATTAGATTATCCAATTGTGTTTGTTCCATGATAATCTAAAGTATGCTATTAGCCGAGGAGGGAATTGAACCCTCACGGAGAATAATCTCCAACAGATTTTCTTACCACTCTAGCTTTCGCTATTAAATGTGGTCTGGACTTTCTCTTCATCTTGTTATTTTAAAATGATTTAGATGGTTGCCGTTAAGTCTCTACACCTTCTCATAATGAGCTTGGCTCGGGATTGCCTTAGGTTTCCCCGTAGGTTTCCCCGAATTTGACAACATTCACATAAGTGGTTTCCCTACTTAGTGCTCAAATTGTTTAAGTCTGTTATGTCTACCTATTCCATCACTCGGCCAATTATTGAATATTGCGCCCTGGTGGAGTCGAACCACCCGAGTCCGAAGACAACAGATTTACAGTCTGCCCCGCTGCCACTTACGGTATAAAGACGCATATGAAATTGAGAGGCTTTGTCCTATTCACAACCAAGCTAATAGGAAATATGGATGCTTGGCTTTATCTCCATTCACAACCTCTCTAATGGAGCTATGATTACCGAGCCTGGGACTCGAACCCAGACTGGATAGAGTTTGAATCTATCGCCTCTGCCAATTGGGCTAGCTCGGCATAGAAGGGAAATAAGCAGACCTGGGTATGAAACCAGTATTTCCATAGTTATTTACTTTGTGAACTATGCTCACATCTACTAAATTTCCCTGTGAGAGTGTTTTTCCCTATAAGCGGCCACGGAGAATTGAACTCCGATCTGAACGTTGGCAACGTCCCGTAATAGCCATTATACGACGGCCGCAAAATAGGCAGAGGAGGCCAGAGGTAAATAGACCTATAGAAATCCAGAGTCTTAAGCTTTACAGCCTCGTCTGGATTTCGTGTCTAATACCTCCCAAATCCATTTCAAGATTTGCCGGTTGCCTTTGTTTCCTCCACCGTTGGGTAATTTATTCTATCAGGTATAAACCTGAAAACTTCAATAATTGTTTATTCCTTCCCTGATACTTACTAAGACCTAAGCAACTTTAGCTGTCCAGCCTTTTCAGTTTTCTTTTTCAAAGATCCATATTAACTATGTGTTAATTATAGATCCTCTTCGAAGCATTTCTTTAGTGTAAATCTTTTTTGTTTCTTTTAAAAGATTATATAGCTTCTGATCTATATCAACTTTGTATTCTCTTGTTAACCAGCCTTTAATATGACCAGTCATAAATCTATCTATGTCTTCAAGTGTAATTATTTCATCATAAGAATAATGATCATTATCGATGACCTCTATTCTTATAAGCATTTCATTTGTATATAAAGATCTCTCTATTAGAGAAACTTTAACCTTCTTTATCATATGATTATGTATGCAAGATTATAATAGTTAATCGATTATTCACTTGGATATCCATTAGCGTCCAACCAGATATCGGCATCCTCTATTGTGTTAAATCTAGCAATTTTTTCACGGCTATTAACATCTTCTGTTACTGCTGGTGGTACTGGTTCTATTCCGTATTTCTGTTGAGTGACCATCCATAAAATCTCATTTAATATATGTGTTTGAGGCCCAGCGTTCATCTCGTAAAGTCTTACTCCAATATCAGCCATTCTTTTAGTGAACAAACCACCTTTTACTCTTGGATCGTATAATCTTAAATCTAACACTAAATTAAACCTCTCTGGCATTTCATATATATGTGCCAAAGTGTTATTAATTAAATTAATATCTGTTTCTTTATCGGTGTAAGATTCTTTTATCACTAAATAAGCTCTATTCTTATCTTCGTCTTTAGCTATAGTATAGAAATCATTATCTACTAAAGTTTCTTTCACTGTTTAATCCCTCCATGCAACAAAAAAGCTCTCTGTTGGGTGGGGTCTCCAACAGAGAGCTTGGAAAGCAATTTTCGCTCTGTTGGTCTACCCGCTTCTTTCTTCTCCTAAAATACCACTAAAGGCATAATATAATGAGGATGATATAGATTTCAGTTTCCAACAGTTTACGTTAATTTTCATAATTGTATTTTTTATCTTTAGTAAATTTCATAAAACTTTAGATCTTTAATTAGTTTCTTAATGAAATTTTATTATATTCCTTTGGATCATCCAAGAGTGTAATTATTTTTTTATCTAAAAGCTTCCTAAGATCTATCAAGTTTATTTTCAATTCTTCACTGTCTCTGTAAGTATTGTCCAAGAAAACTTTTAGCGAAACGATTTTAGTTGTATTTTCCTCATAATAAGAATCATCTGATTTATACTCAAATATTTTATCTATCTTTATTACATCGTGATATTTCTTTAATCTATTTGGATGATCAGACAATTGACTCTGATCAATAAGGGAGTCACTCTCGGTATTCCAGTTCTTTTTATATAGCCTATTTTTATTAACTCTATACAAATTGCCAGATTTAAATGTTTCATCCTCATAAAGCAATACTGTTATTTCTGGTGCTCTATCATATAACATATTAAGATAACCTTATTTGCAATATTCTTGATTCGTTAAATTGTATATATCAAAATACAATAATTTATATTTACCATTTTCAAATTCTTCGTCGTCATGAAAGTGTCCAAAGAACCATTGCTTAAACTCAACTCTTTCTTTTATAGCCTCTAGATATTTAGGTAAAGAGTATTCTTTATATTTGTCCAACATTTTGCTATCATCCATCTGATATACTATAGAAGTTGGAGCAGTATGAGTAATAATGTAATCTACTTTGTTATCGTGTTTAGATAGGTTTTCTAAACCTAACATAAATTCTGCTGTTGTAGGTTCTTCTTGAGGCCACCAGCTTATACCTTCTACTCTGGCATGTTTATCTATACTTCTTGCCCCACCAAAGGTAAAATACTTATCATTGTCTATGGTGTATATTCTTCCTCTTTTTAAATGATAAACGCTATCATTTATTTTGCCAACAACATCACCAAACATTTCTACCTCAGGATAAGAGTATAACCTTTCAAAATTTTCATGGTTTCCATCGATAAATAAAGTAGTCCATGGCGATTTATCTAACCAGTTTAGCCAATATTTTTCTTCCTTTGTCTCACTCGCATTAAAAATAAATCCAAAGTCACCAACTATTATTACATAGTCATTTTTAGTTAAATTAACACCTTCTTTAAATTTTTTAGCCTTTAATTTATCTGTCATATCTCTATGACTACCATACCCTTGATTACCATGAGTATCTCCTGTTATATATAACACTATTTACTCCTTATTTACAAGTTAATAACATGAACAAAAATATTGTTGTATTAGCAGAAGATGATGCAATAGCCAGAATGTTTCTAGAAAAATCTATTGAAATTGCTGACTCAAAAATCAAAGTTATATCTAAAAATGATGGCAAACAAGCACTAGATTATTTAGTTAGTAACAAAGCAGACCTCTTGATAACCGATATGAAAATGCCTAATTTAGATGGTGCCGAATTAATTAATAAAGTAAGAAAATTTAATAAAGATATTCCAATAGTTGTTTCTTCTGCAAACCAAGAAGACGATCTTCCTGAATATAAAAATTTAAAGATACAAGATTGGTATAGGAAGCCTATATCATTAGAAGACATACAAAAAATATTATATAAGTATATATTTTAATTTTCTTTGGGTTCCTTAGATTCCTCTAATTCATAAATGACATTATTGATACTACTCAATAACAAATCCGAGGCATCCTTTTGTGACCAATTGAAAACTTTCTCTCTTATATTACCTTTTATCATTTGATAAGAGTCGAAAATTTCTCCGCCCTTTTCATCAGTAATAACAACCTTTACACCTTCTTCTATTTGTATAGCTCCAATATTTTCGTTTGTTATATCAATTACTTCTATATTATAATTTGGGAACTTCTCTTCAATTAAAGACTGATAATATTGCGAATTTGTCATTGTATCTCCTTTGGCTTCTTTCTTTAATTTAGAAGTATATATGCTATATTGTATTAGTTATTTCTGGGATAGCAGGATTTGAATCTGCGATCATGGGACCAAAACCCACCGCCTTGCCGCTTGGCTATACTCCAATAAAGATGCATAAAGTATCTTTTATAAATTTTTTTGCCATTGTTTTTTACATTTAGTTTGATGTTTCCAACTTCTATCATGGGTTCTTTGACTTAGATCATCGTTCCAACTTTTTGTAAACCAAATCAACTCTCTCATCCTACTATCGCTTGGAAATAAATTAGTATAAGATAAAAGCTTAGAAGTATAGGATTTATTTCTTTTAACGTTTTGTCTATAGTACTGTCTTATTTTAATACATCTTCCAGTTCTGGGAACTGGCTCTCTGCGAAACTCAGCGTATACAGTTCTTCTTCTTTTATAGCGATTTTTCCTATAAGAGATATATTTTTTAAGACCCTCTTCAATTGCTCTTTTGTCAACCACTCTCCAAAGGCAATCATATACTACATAATTTACATAATACAATTGGGGAATTATTATAAAATCTCCATTGACATAGTGTGGTAAGTCTATACACCACGTGTCATTTAGATCATGACCTATACTTTTTATAGGCTTTCTTTTTCTTTCATCATAACCACCAATTTCATAATTTAGCCAAGTAATCATGTTTTTCCAGGAGTTAAACTCATAATATTGATTGTGTTGGTCAAGTAAATAATATTTTTCTTTCATTGTAAACCACCTCTAAAGTAATTTACATGAAGAAATCTCTCCAATCTTTCATATGCCCTCCTTTAATTAATATTAAATCATTTTCGATATTTTATACAAAAAACCCCCGGCCGTCGCCGAGGGGTGCACTTGGACGAAACCAAGAGTGCTGCAAGCATCCAATAATATGGAGCTCCTATTGACAAAATCAATAGGGTGGTAAATATAAGCAAGTTGTGATTAAGAGAATAAAATCTCTAATTTTTAATTAGAGCTACGTCAATTAGTCTTGACGGATTGGACTCGAACCAACAAATAACCGATAACTCTTAATCTTCAGCTTTTAATAAACCTGCCATGAATTATTAAGCCTCGGGTCAGGGGATTAGGCTCCGTTAAGGCCGGATACTCCATAGGGGCAGGTAAGGAGTCGAACCTTACTCCAGCCACGTACCCATCTTTCGAGTTGTCACGGTATTAGTAGCGGGATCCCTTAACCAATCTTTATACCGTCTAGTACTGCCGTAGTTCCCTCCGGTCCACCCAAGTTTAATACATCGGGTAGGCAGGATTCGAACCTGCGATCCCCTGGTCCCAAACCAGGTGCCTTAGCCACTAGGCCACTACCCGTCAATTATCATAAATAGTTTTTATGCTTTGCCTTATTTCTCCAGTAACAGGATCTATAAGATTTATCTTATCATCGTAAATCTCTATTATTATTACCATTACATCTTTTTTAGCCGTGGGCTTATGTGCCTCAAAAAGTGTATATGGAGCATAACCAATATATTCTTCTTTATTTCTTTTACTTTTCCAAAATAAATTTATTTTATTTACTTTTCTTTTATCAAATATTCCGGCAAAGACTTTTTTAGTATAGCCTAATATTTTTTCGGTTTCTGAAGGATTGACAGGCTCTAGTTCATAGTGCTCTTGAATCCACTCATAACCTTCCACAAAATATTCTCCTCGACTTTCTCCTAATAATACTCCTTTAAAAACGTCTTTATTAGTAATCTTTGCCAAAATAAACCTCTAAATATATTTGATATATTTAGCTTGCGTCTCCATCGCCTTCTCGTCCATATCTTGGACCCATTCCTCTGCCTTTGCCGCGTCCCCGGCCATCTTTTGGCCTTTTACTCTTTGAATCATCTGCGCAATCGCCGCGTTTACCACCAGTCATTGGCCCTTTGCCTTCTGGTCCTGTTCTATCTCCTCTTGGCATTCTATACCCTCCTTTATTAAAAATAAAAAGCAAGTAGTGAAAAACGAATTTTTAGCGCTCTAGCCAACTGAGCTAACTCCTCCATATTTAAACACGAAGAAGGAAGGGATTCGAACCCTCGACCTCTCGATTACAATTCGATAATCGTTTTTCTTCAGCTTTTATTAAAATATGCTTAGTATCTATATGGACGATGTTGGGTTCGAACCAACGAAACCTTCTGGGTGTAAACCAGATGCTCTCCCAACTGAGCTAATCGTCCGTATAAAGAACAAGAAAAGAAAGAGGTAATAATCAATCACCGATAAACCTCTCTCTGCAGTTCTTTAGAGCCGGAGGTCGGGATCGAACCGACGACAAGTAGTTTACAGGACTACTGCTCTACCACTGAGCTACTCCGGCTTATTTAGCGGTGGGCAGGAGTCGAACCTGCTATTTCCGGCTTATGAGACCGACGTGGTTTATATATCCGTTCCACTTCCCCGCTTTGTAATATATGTTATTATAACTATGCGTCGAAAATTATTTTAATAATCTTTCTCTTGCCTCGTCTATAAATATAGACTTAAAAACTGCTAGTTTACATGCTCTATCTTTTTTTTCTGTTGTGTTTATATATGTTTTATCTTGTACAATAAATTCAAGTGTGTTAGAATCTAATGCTTGGAAATCAAAAACTAATGAATCATCTTTATCATCTTTTTTCTTTTCTGAAAAATTATTAAAGTACGTATATATAAATTTTGTTGCAAATTTATTCTTAGATGTTTTCACTGTTTCGGTTACACCAACTTTTAATAAATTGTTGCTTTTATTATATATTACTTTTACTTTATATTGATTATCCATTGTTTTATTTGCTCCACTTAAAGTAGGTTTAATTCTCCAGTAATTTCATTTACAACTTCAGAGCTTTCTGGTCCAACCGCAACTGCAGTATAAGTTTTAACGCCGTGAAACTCTGTATATCCATTATCTTGTACCAAAGAACAAGGAATTTCTTTTTCTTTTGCTCGTCTATAAATATCTAGTAATTCTCCCTCGGACCCACATGATACTACTACTTTAGTAAAAGTACCATTTAGCCAATCTACCATGCTTCTAGGAATATTTTGCAATTCATAACAATTATAGTCGGCCCAATCTCCGAAATTAAGAATAGCTTCCATAGATGCGTGTGCTACTTGTGCGGCTATCTTTCCTTTTCTCATTCCTAGATCTTTTCTTATCACTATTACTTGTTTTGGCTCCATATTAGCTCCTAAAGGGTATCTGAGGGGAATTGGACCCCCATTTCAGGTTCCACAGACCCGCGTAATAACCATTATACCACAGACACCATGTGTTTATTTCATTCTAAATTTTACTTCTTTATCAATACTATCGATTTTAAGTATATCTATTTTATCCACGAACTCTTTAGTATAATCTATATCAAATTGTATTATAGTTCCTTGTCCACATATTTCTCTAACAGCAAATAATATATGTTTATATTCAACTAGCCATACTTGCTCAGTAAAGCCATCGTTTCGATAGAAGCTCTCATATCCTTTATGAATGGCTAATTGATTAATGTAATTATATACTTCTAATAACTCTGTTGGTGTTATTAGATACTCTTCTACATGATAACCAATATCTTCGCTGTCTAACTCTTTATGCTTAATTAGTTCACTTATTACCTTATCAAATGTTTTTTTATCTAGGGATCTCTCTTTGCCAAATATATCGTCATCACTTAAATCTTTCATTTTTTCATAAATTTTGTCTAGTGTCTCATCCCTTAACATATTATCTCCTTTCGGATGTCCAGGACTCGAACCTGGGACTTCCTGGTCCCGAACCAGGCGGGCTACCACTTCCCTAACATCCGTATGTTCTCTGGGATAAGAGGATTCGAACCTCTACTTAACGCCTTCAGAGAGCGGTGTTTTGCCAATTAAACTATATCCCAATCTATTGATAATTTTCTGTGAATATTAATTTAGTTAATTTTCTAAAATTATTATTGCCGGCTAGTACTGTGTCTTCTAACATAACTTCTAGCCTAACTTCATCAAAAGATCTATTAGTAATCATAAGAACGTCATGGCCTTTTATAAAATCTATTACTTCTGTTTTGTTTTTACCTGTTTCTATTATGTGGATCCAAGACTCAAGTGATGTATCGGTTTCTTTTGAGTAATACCACTTATTATTATTTATGCTTACCATCTGCCTTTCCAACTATCTTTAAAAAGCCTTTCAAATATTAATTTTTCATTAAATCAGTTTTCAATAATTCTTCAAATAATTCTGGGATCTTTTCTTTGTCTAATTTCTTGTATGATTTTATTATTTCGGTTTCTTTAAATCTTCCAGAAATACGCCATGTAGTTTCTCTTGGTGGGTACTTAGATCTTTTCTGGATTCTATGTAAATCAAACTGAATAAATGGAAAATTATTGTGAGCTACAAATTTAAAATCATCCCTCATTTTATGTATCGTCCATTTGTCAGATTCAAATCCAGTCATTATTAATATTCCCTTTCATCTTGAATTTCTGTTCTGAATAATTCTCTAAGCAGTAATCTCTTTTCTCCACCTTCAGCTATTCTTGCATGCACATAATACTCGTTGTTTATGCTAACACTTTTAAGTTTAAAATCATTAATAGCTCTTAATATAGGAGGTCTTTCATCAGTGTCCTTTATAAACATTATAGAATAAAAAGAGTCCTTAGTAATTTTTGTTATATATTCCCAAGACTCTAAAAAATTTTCGCTAATAGGTGTATATAACCATTGGTTTTCCTTTATTTTGTCTACTCTCATTTATTTTTATATCTCCTCATAAGTGTTGTCATTAAAGGAGCTATATCAAAATATTTATCAATCCAATTCCAATCTATTTTTAAGGCATCCTCATAATAAGTTTCTTCTTTTACATCAGTACCCCATAGTTGCCCAAATTCAGCCACAAATTTATTTTTCTCTTTGTTTGCTAATCCAAATAATAAATATTCGGGCTGTTTATTGCATATCTTTTTTGCAACGTCTTCATGTAATATTGTGACCGGAAATACAAAAACCTCTTTTTCATTAGGATCGGCTATGAACCTTACTGAATCAACATCTTCAGTTTCTTTAATTATTTCATTTACTTCTTTATTGGTTGGATTCTTATGAACAGGATACTCTTTTAAATTAGTATAAGATGGAGCTTTATAATAGTTGTAAAATGCTTCAAGTATTTGCTCTAATTTCATAATAATTTATTACCGAGGGGCGGGATTGAACCGCCGGCGAACCGGATATGAGCCGGTCATTCTACCACTGAATTACCTCGGTATTAACTCCTATTTTTTCTTTGGCCTGTTTTTTTGTTTAGCTTCTTTAGTTTTTCTTTCTTTTAATGCAGCCTGTTTTTCTTTCTCTTTCTTTCGCTTTTCTTCTTTAGTCTCAGGATCTCCTTTTTGTTTTTTTATCAAGAAGTTAGGCTCTCCAACTCCCCTAATTAATAATTTGTAATTATTGTCGAATTCTAAAACTAAAAGTTTTTCATCCTCATTATTATTATAAATGTCTTTTAATTTATGTCCAGTAAAATCTCCAAGATGTGGTTCTTCCATAAACTCCCTTATTATAATTCTTCCATTTCTTTAACATCTTTAATGGTTTGTATTAATTCTTTTTCTGTTTCTACTTTTCCTTCTCCTGCAGCAAAAATTATATAAAACATTTTATTTTCGCTACGACAGCCATGTTGTTCTAAATATTGCTTAACTTTCTCTAAGTCTTTTTGTATTTCCTTGATACCACCATGTTCTTTTATGCCGTTAGTCTCCCAGCCTCCAAATTCACCATCTTCATCAAACATTGCAATATCGAAAAGCACATTTATTGTATTAACTATATCTTCATTATTATTTTCATTTAGTCTTTTTAAAAAATTACTTAAATTTATAGACATAAGACCTCTCCTTTTAAAGCCGAATACCAGACTCGAACTGGTCACTTCTGTTTACGAGACAGATGCTTTGCCAGATAAGCTAATTCGGCGATTTATATTATCTTGAGGAAAACTACCACAAGTTTAATTCAGGTTTTGCTTCCACGGTTTCTTCAATATCATTTTCTAGCTTATAGAAAAAATCAATTTTAGTAATTGCTTCTATAAAATTAACGCTAACAATAAAATCATTAATAGGCTTTTCTAATTTTTTATTGGGCATTAAAAATCCTATTGCTTTATATGAATCCTTATAACTCCTTAATACTACTTTATAGTAATACTTTGGGACTGCAACTTTATTTTCTCCAATAGTTAGATATGGAGGGTCTTGTAGGACAGGCCCAGTAACTATATATATTTTTTTATATTTAATTGCCCATTCTCTAACTTTCCCCTCTAATATTCTCCAAGCTATCCTATTAAAGTATGGTTTTTGTGGGCTCATGTTACTCATATAAAATGAATCTTCCATAGCTTTTTTAGACCAAGACATATCACCAGCCGGTGCTAAATGCCCTCTATCATATCCAGAATATTTATAATCATCTAGGATTGCCGTGCCAGATTTTATTTGAGTGTCCTCTCTAAAGTTGTCTGTCCTGTTTATATCCCCTTTACATTCTTCAAAAGTTAATTCATAAGCGACCCATCTTGCTTGTTCAAATTCTTCGTCATATTGTAAAGTAAAACCTTTATAATAATAAACGTCGTTACCAGAGTTTAGTGGGATTGAATAATCTTGTGAGTATATATCTATGGTTACTAGAATTAAAATAACAATAAATATTTTTTTCATTTTTTACCTCTACAGAGACAACGGGATTTGAATCCATACACTTAATAGCAACTATTTTTGAGACAGGCATGCCTACCGATTCTATCACTTGGCCTCTTAATAATATTTAGTTCCAAAACATGCTTTTTACTAACTTCTTTTTTTGTAACCATTTATATTATCTTTACAAAAATATAAGATTTATTAATTTGTAGTAACATTTTGAAACCACAAATCGGCGATAGATTTGGTAATTTTTACTGACCTAAGAGGATTTAAATCTCTACTAAAACATTCAGAGTGTCTTGTACTACTGTTACACTATAGGCTAATAAAAAAGCAGTGGAAAAAGGATTTTTAGTGGAGGCTTGATTTGAACCAGTGACTTTAAGACTGACAATCTTACGCACTAACCAATTACGCCACGCATCTATTTATAAAAGGGACAAAGGAAGGATTTGCTACTGGTTAACGGCCAGTTGCTCTACCACTGAGCTACTCTGTCTTTTATAGTGTTTTAAGACATAAATCGATTTTGTGTATTGCCATTTCTGGACTCATATCATTTTCCTTTTACAAAATCTCTCTTCTTTAGTTTTGTAACTATTCTTTCTCCTTTTCTATTAAAAAGTTGAATTTCTGGGAGTAGAACTAATCCTTCTGCTTCTAAATTTCCAAGAGTCGATTGAAACCCATTTTTAACAAATTCTATAGCGTCATAGAGATCGCCGTAAAACATCTCTGTTACAACTTGGATTCCAAGTTTACCAGCAACTTCTTCAACGTCTTTTCTTTTTAGCCACCAATCACCAATTTTTACATCAAACAGAATAAAATCTACTCCATCTGATTTATATAGTTTCCCTACTTTTTGGATTCTATTACCATATCCTTCGCCAAATAGAGTTATATCATTTGAATTTTCAAAAACCTCATCCCATTTGAATGCTTCAACCATGTCTTGTAGTCTATTTACTAGAAAAGCTGGAATCTGTGTGTTTTCCGTTCTTCCACCTAATTCTACTTTCTCTCCATCCCAATGTATTCGAATATTGGTGCCATCAATTTTTTCAGTGCCAATCCACTTATTATGAGATAGATATTCAAATTCCGGAGTTGAGTATTCGTTGAATTTAAATTTGCCATTATCATCTCTTTTGAAAAGAGAATTAATTTTAGGATATTTTATCATATTGATCTCCTATAAATATATCAGGTGGCTAACGGGATTTGAACCCGTGTAAACTGATTCACAGTCAGTCCTCTGAAGCCAACTCGAGTATAGCCACAGAGCCGATTCTGGGAATTGAACCCAGGACTTCAACTATACCACAGTTGCGCTCTACCTCTGAGCCAAATCGGCTTATTAAAATCTTAGCTCCCTGGGTTGGACTCGAACCAACGACAAATAGATTAACAGTCTACCGCTCTGCCAACTGAGCTACCAGGGAAAGTAATTATTCTGGAAACAAATCTGGAAATCCTAACAAGTCTTTCCATCCCCAATTTAAATCCACCCCATGTGCCCAATCTTGTTTATAATCACATTCTTTGCAAATCCAACCTTCTGTAGTTGGAATTAAGTCGTGACCATTATCACAAGTATATGGATGAAGTGAATTAGCCTTTTGTCTTTCTGTTAAAGACTTTACTTGATCTTCTGTAAAAATCATGTTGCCTCCGTACTGGCCTAAGAGGATTTGAACCTCTACCTACAGATTCAAAGTCTGCCATGCTACCATTACACTATAGGCCAATGTTTGGCTTATTAGGAAACTCATCAGTATAGGGTATCCAATGAGTTACCTCACCATTTCCTAAAAATCCATGCTCACCATAAAAAACCTCTTCCCAGGAGCCTAACTCCTCGTGATAATATTCTTCATAGTAACCTTCATAGATTCTATCAAATACATCGAAATAATAATATACATGTTGTTTATTTTTAGGCTTTTGCTCTTTAAATAAAATCCAATCCATTATTACTCCTTTATATCGGGTAGGCAGGATTCGAACCTGCGATCCCCTGGTCCCAAACCAGGTGCCCTAGCCACTAGGCCACTACCCGTATTTATAATAAATATGCTTGTTGAAACTAAGACTGCTTACTGGGTGTAGCTAGAATTCCTATAGTTTCCTACAGCTTTTTGTCACTAGCGTTTTCTCATGCTGTCATCGGTTTCAGCTTGTGCACTACAGCTGATATACACCACCTAATCACCTATACACCCAATAAACAGTCTATGTACGGTCCTACGGGGAATTGAACCCCGATCTCCGGCCTGACAAACCGGCGTAATAGCCATTATACCATAGAACCTTATTTCCCTTCCCTAATGCCTAATTTCTTCTAAGCTACAATAGCTGTCCAAAGATTTCAGCGTTCTTTGTTAAAGAACTAAGTAAATTATAAGTTACCGTCGAAACAATAAAAAAGCCTCCCATCAGGGAGGCTTATAAATTTCTTAGGCTAAGCTTCCCTAGTACACATTTACTCCTTGATCATTATTATCATGAGGCATTGGTTGTTGTGTATTCGGGACTATTATTATATACATTGTTTTTCCTTTGTTAATTATCTTTGTTAATTATGCGTTTATCTTTCGTAATTTAGCTTATTTTCAAAAACATCTGTAAGTATACCATGATAAGTTTTTCTGGTTATTTTTTTGACAACTGTGGCATGGTTAATATCCCAATCACTTATATAACTAACCTTTTCTGGAAAGAAAATACGATAACCAGGTTCTGCCCATCCTTCTGGTGTAAATAAAATCGAAGTATGTACATAAACTTTGAAATGAGGGGCAATAATAGTTTTTTTTGACGTATATTCTTCTCTTTCTTCGTCACTAAGTTTGATAACATTTGATATTACTTTATATGCTCTAGAATAAAATGGATCATCTGGAGGAATTACTCTTATCCATGTTTTTTGTTGTATTTTTTCAAAGTCTTCAAATTTCATTATTATATCCTTCTTATTCTTTTATCAAACATAGAGCTTATCATTTTTTTCTTCATAGTAGAAGTAATAGTAAAACTTTCTCCTTCATCTAAAAATTCTTGACCAAGAGCGTCTTTGGTCCACAACTCGTCAAAAACATCATATACATATACAGAAAATCCATAAGCATTATCTAAGCCCATTATTATAGTTATATATTTTTCTCTGTTATCAAAATTTTGTGTCACAAAATATTCTTTCATTATAAATTACCTTTTGAATATAGTAAGTAGCCCTTTTTACTTCATTAGCCGTTTTTATAGCTTTTTCAGGGTCTTTTATTATAACATACTCCACCTAAATTAGATATGCTTTGAAAATAAAAACTTAAAGGCTTCTCTTTCACTATCTATTGTCACATCAACCTCATCTAACTCAAAATCCATTAGCCAATTTGCTAATTTAAATTCATTTACTGAATAAACAATAGTATAATCATCAGAACTTATATAGTCATCTTCTACCTCATATGAATGCAGAATTGCGATATGCTCAATTTTATTTGTATTGTCTTCACTTAAGCCAAAATATATCAATATAATTATTCCTCAAATTCATATTCTTTTATAAGCCTTTTCTAGCACCATAATTGCTAGCATTTCTTTAAAATTATTATTTACTTCTAGTGTTTCATTTAAGTTCATTTGCTTCTAACCTCGAATTCTTTTATCAAGAGTTCATTACCTCTTAATACTCTCTTTAACATATCTATTATATAACTTTTTCATGTCATGTCCAAAATACGTTCAAAATTATTGTTTGCACAATATAGGTGCAATTAATATTAATTGAATTGTATTATTGCAATTTATTTCCTATACGCAGCTTCAGCCAACTCTCTGTAAGTATTAAATGGTTTTTTATTTGAGACGGAAACTTCTTTAGCAATTGACTCAATTTTTTTATAAGTAGTTGCATTTATCAATGCTTGTGCTGAAGCGGGGGATGGCTCAGTGGCAAAATTAGTTGTTTTACCTAACCACCTATCCGTTGCGTCTTCTAGCGTTTTAAAGAAAACTATTTCTTCTTCCTCCCATATAACCCATGGGCCTTTACCTTTAACTACTAATTCTTTTACTATTTGGCCATACTCTTCTATTAGTTCATCTAATGTAATATCATCATTGATAAAAGTAAATAAATAGGCTAGACTTGCGATAGCAAAACCCTTTTCAAACGAGTCTAAGTACATCATGGTAAAAACTTCGTCATATTGGATAAAGGCTCTAGTATAAACATAATCTGTTAAAGCATCTCCCAGATCTCTCCATGCTATATCTCCATCTCTTTCTCCGAATACCAGTTTAATGAAATATTCTTTTTCTAAACTAAGCTTGTCAAATATACCTGATGCATTGTCAAGTGCTTCATAAAAATCCATTTCTTCCTCACAAAATTGGCCGGATTAACCCCGGCCAATATTTTAATCTTTTATTTCTACTGTCCAGTATGCCTCTGAAATAAAGTTTTTCCAAGATGCATATTTAGGGCTTCCTATATGAACTCTTAATGTTGGATTGTGTTTAGGTACCCTAGGTCTCTTGATCAATTTCATTCCGGCTTCTTTCGGAGTCCTATCTCTTTTCTTAGAATTACAATCTATACAAGAACATACTATATTTTCCCAGGTGTTAGTCCCACCTTGTGCTTTTGGAACAACATGGTCTAAATTCAAATCTTCTGTTTTGAATTTATCTCCACAGTACTGGCAAGTATTATTGTCTCTTGCGTATACATTCCTTCTGGTTAATCTAATTCTACGAGGTGGTACCTTGTCATAAGTTAATATTCTTATTACTCTAGGTACAACCAATGTAATTGAAGGAGAGTTGGCAAATTCATCATACTTATCTCTTAGCTCCTCAAACTCTGCTTTCATCTCTGATAACTCGGACCAAGAAGAAAGATCATGAGAAGAATAAGAGCCATCTTCTACTGTGACAACCTCTGCTATATCATTAAATAACTTAGTAAAAGCATCCATAGCAGTAGTTATAGCAATTGGACTATAGTTTTTGTTTAACACCAATACCCTTGAGGTAAGTATGTTTGTCATGTTCCTCTCCTTTTATATAGTATAATAATGCATATTCGATTCTTTATAATTAGCTTTGTGAAGTATAGTTATAAATTAACGTTTATAATTTATCTCTTATGAAATCTTCCAAGAACTCTAATATGTATCTATAACTCATTTGGCTATTTGAAATTTTCTTTGCAAAACTTGCTAGCTCATCCATTTTGCCGCTATCTTCTATTTTTTCTACTGTGTTTTTTAAAGTATTAGAGTGACTTGCATCTGACTGATTGTTTATTGCATGTGACAATATTTTATCTATATCTTCTGCAAACACAATGTCAATTTGGCCATCAATAAATACAGTAAAATACCAATTACCATTACCATCAATAAATAAATGATATCCTTTTTGTAAATAATCTTCTAAAGTAACTATAGTTACCTCTTTCTGTAATAGGGCAATTGCACTTTTGGCCGCCGACCTCATTTCTTCCCAGTTATTGTCATAACCAATAATTTGTGTGCTTGATTCTATAAAGCCACTTTCTTTCATAAAATTATCATATATATGATTTGCCAAGTCTGTTGGGTCAAGTCTTTGACTATCATCATAGATTAATTTTATAAAATCCTTTTTCTCTATATCTGGCAAGCTTGATGATATAATTTCTATTGTTTTTTCATATTCTTTTTTCATATCTAAATTATCTTGCAGATGGAGCTGCTCTTATGAGCATTTACTCCATCCACAGTTAGGGCAACTTAAACAACCATCTCTATAAATTAGATCTCCATCACATTCTGGACATTTTTGGTTGGACATAACTTTCTCGCCTTCTTTAATGTACTTTTTAAGTACCCTGCTGACGGCTTTTTCAAAAGAAACAAAGTTTGTGTCTTTAGAAAGTTGTTCTACAATAAATTGCAGTGGCACTCCATGTCTTAATGACATGGAAATAAATCTCGATAACGATGCGTATATATTATCAAAACTTTTACCAATATTATCTATTACACATTTTTCTTCGCCATTTTTTACAATTAATGTGTAGCGACCTTTTTTCTCTTTCCTAATAAGCCCAGTTGTATGTGAATTTATATCAATTTTCCCCTCTGGGTTATTAGTAACGAATACCTCATAAAGACTACCATTTAATTTACCAACTAGAACAACATGTTTTTCTTTATTGACAGAGATCTGATGTATATCGCATTCAAGATCTTTTGGCCTTTTTGGAGAATGTATTCTTTCTACATATTCAGGTCGAAGAGCCTTTTTAATACTCTCTCTTTGTTTATTCTTATCTTCTTTTTCATCTTTAGAGTAAGATAAAATTCCAGCAAGCGAATTATGTGACATAATGCCATTTTTCAAAAGATAACTATGTGTATTTGGAACTTCAAAGTCCAATGCGATTGCCCCTATATTTTTTTCAATTTTTGTTATTTTCATAAAAATTTTTAACCTCTGCTATAATTTTTTCTCTATTATTTAGATAGTCACTTTCATTTATTCTTAAAATTTTAAATCCTCTGTTTTTTAAAATTCTATCTCTTTCTATGTCTAGATTTTTTTGTTCTTCTCTAGAATGCCAATAATTTCCATCATATTCTATATTGATATTATTTCTTCTATCAAAAAAATCCAAGCTAAAGAGATTTCTTTTTTCAAAAATGTTTTTTTCTTCTTTATTCAAAAAGACCAACCATTCATCTTCTCCATAATACAAGCTCTCTTCTTCTAGTTCTAAACTATGAATAATATCTTCTATAAATTTTTGTGAAGTTTTAGAATATTTTTTCTCATTATTACTAAGTTTTTTGGCATTCCAATCTAAATATCTTTCTTTTCCAATTTCATCTCCATATTTCTCAATAAAATAATTCAAGTCTTTTCTTTGAAAATCAGACAGACTATCAATAGCTTCTTGCATATTCCCATTTTTCTTTATTAGCCAATATTCTATACAATATGGATTTTTTGACCTCCTTTCAATCTTGTATAATCTTTCTCCTTCTTCTTTCCCATATTTTTTAATATAAGCATTTAAAGAGTAATTCTCATAATTGTATTTTTTGATCCATTCTCTCCATTCTTTAGTACTCGTAGTTTCTTTAACTGAAAAGCTAATTCTATTTTTTGTTTCCTCAGAGTGTTTCATTCCAGTGTGGGTTTTACTAGCCTTTAATTTACTTTCTTCTTTCCACTCATATCCCTTATGAGATTCGCTCTTATTTCTTAATGCTTCTGCTGTATTATTTCCACACTCCCAACAATAATCTTTACCATTTTTACGATATCTTAAAACATCTCTATAGGGTCTAATTTTTTTACTTCCACATTCATCACATACTCTTGTAACATCTACTTTTGATCCATTACTCAAATATTCTATTGGTACCACGTAATATCCCTTTTCTTCATTAAATTTATTATTATAATATTTAAAGTTCTTAGGATGTTTTCTAATCCTAATTTCTTTCTCCAATATGGACATCTAAGTTGTCTCCTTCCTGTAAATCTTCAGCTTTTACCCATTTTCCATTTATTCTAAACTTGTGTTCTGGACTAACACAAAGGGTTTCACCACCTTCAAGTGTAATATTTAACATATTACTTGTTAATCCTTTAATAAAGGCTTTATTTATCTTACGAGGATCTCCATTTTCATCATAAAATTCTAAATTATTTCTTAAATAATGCCAACCTTTGTTGTTTTCATCATAAATATCAATATTCTCTTTCTCAAAAATCTCCTCAAATTCTTTAATTCCATCAGTTGTCAAAACTTTTGTCTCTGGAGAAGCACAGCCTTCTGGATTAAACGAGGTAAAACCTTTAAGACCGTTTTTATATGCATAAGAAAACAAGTCTTTATACTGATCGAAGGTATAGCCTGGTGGTAAATTGGCAGTTTTAGAAATAGAAGCGTCTGTATAAATCTGAAATATTGCTTGGATATCTATAGCGTCATATGGATCTACATCCATAGTTGTAACAAAGTATTCATTTGGCTCTTTCTCACCTGTTTCTTCTTGGTATTTTAGCCAAGCATAATCATAAACTGTTTCAGTAGTTGTCTCGTCTTCTTTCCCTGTTCTTATTTTTCTGTCATATTGAAGCGAGAATATTGGCTCGATACCAGAACTGCAATTTTGACCAATAGAGAATGATGTTGTACCCGTTGGAGCAACAGTATTTAAACTAACATTTCTAATACCATATTTTTCTATTTCCTTTATAGTATCGCTATTAAGTTTTTTAACAAATTTACTTTCTAAGTATTTCTTATCATAATTCGGAAATGGGCCCTTCTCTATTGCTAGCGCTACAGATGCTTTATATGAATAATCTCTTAAGCTCTTTGCTATTTTTTCACTAAGAGATTTGCTTTCTTTACTGCCATATTTAACGCTTAACATCGCGAATGTATCGGCTAATCCAGTAAACCCTAATCCAATTCTCCTATTAGATTGTGCTTGCTCCCTAATTCGCTCTAGGGGATAATCTGTTGCATCTAAAACGTTATCTAGAAATCTAACCGCTCTGAATATAGTCTCAGAAAATTTTTCATAATTAAATTTAGCATCCACACTAAACGCTCTTTCTACAAATTTAGTTAAATTTATTGCACCCAAATCGCAGACGTTGTATGGGGGTATGGGTTGCTCGCCACATTGCAAACTATTGCATGATAATAATTTTGTTCTTCCACTTTTTGTTTTAGTCTCATTAAATATTGTATCGAAATTGTGAACATCATCTACGGTACCATTATAAACTGTGTCTTTGCCAATATACTCCACTGAAACAACTTTATGATTGTAGACTAAACCGTGATCAATGAGTTCTTGTGCTTTACTGTATTGACAATCTTTAATGTTATAAGTTAAAAATCTTGAGGAAATAGGGTTTACGTTATAATTATATAATATTTTATTTATAAAATTAGAATATGAATTCTTGAAGCCTCCGGTACGTAAATCATTTATATCATTTTCTTTGAGTAAATTAAAAAACTCATTTTTGTTAGGAATTTTAGTATTTTTATTTACATATTCTGAAAATAAATCGATAATTTTTTCTTGTATTTTTCGTTTTCTTTTTATTGCATGATCATGGTTTTTTAATTTCATTTTTTTCATATGATCTGAATTATTTAAATAACACGAATGATTACAATATGCTATTTCCCGCCTGTTAAAAGGTACAGTAAATTTTTTTCCACATCCTTCACAATTCTTTTCGACAACTATAACTCCATTATTATCTCTAAAACATTTTAAATCTGTTTGATTTTGTCTTTCTGAAAGATTTTTATCTTTTATTTTTTCTATAGCATTAATATAATTAACATTATTTTTCATTGATTCTTTTACAGAATTAGAATGTCTTTGTTTAAATTCTAAATTATTAAATCTTTCTAAGGTTTTTTCACCTATTTTTCTTTTAGTTTCTTCACTTCTTTTAGCGCCTATATGTTTTCTTTCTCTCATCTTTTGTTGCTTATCGGGATCATTCATCCAATTTTTCTCGGGAAATCTATTCATTGGATTATTTTTTCCTCTAATTCTTTCACCATGAAATATATCATGTTCTCTCTTAGACATTAATTCTAAATTATTAACGGAATTGTTAACACCATTAAAATCTTTATGATGTATTACATGATTTTTCGGTATTTTAGTATTATTTAGTTGTTCAAATATAAACCGATGCTCAAAAATATTTTTTTTGCCATTATTGATCATCCAATATTCAGAACTTTTAGAGTTTGATTCTTTAAAAACTTCTTCTATAGTGGTTTTATATTTAACAGATACATTTAAACTATCATTATTTAAAAGTTCATCAGCTCTTTTATAATTACCGTCTTTCATTAAAAATTTATGATTACCCGTGCATTTTATTTCACTTCCATCATCTAAGGTTATCTTATAAATATCTTTATTATAACCTGTAACCCTCGGATTTCTCATTGTTTTAATTACTGTTTCTTTTCCATTTTTAGCATATACCGGTACATCTTTCCCTTCTTCAGCTAATTGTTTAATTGACACTCCATTTCTTCCATCTGCAGTTGCGACTATAGTATCTCCAGTAAAACATGGGTTTACCTCTTGGATATAATACATGTACCAACCATTATTATATTTATTTACGATATCTAAATTAAATATTCCGGGCTCGTTATGCTCATACGCATTATAAGCTATCTTATCATATAGATCTCTTGCTTTTAATGTTTTATAAACTTTGTCGTCAAATTTAAGCTCCCAATCTTCATTGCTCTCAACTGCTTTCATAAAATCATCCGTCAAACCAACAGAGATATTAAATTGTGTTAATTCTTTATTTTTATCTCCTTGTTTGACAGTGATGAATTTTTCAATGTCAGGATGGTCTACATTCATAACTGCTATATGAGCAGATCTTCTTTGACCACCTGTCATTATGATCTTTGCACTTTCATTAAATACTCTTAGAAAAGATAGAGGACCTGACGCCTCTCCTCCTCTCGATAGTCGATCACCTTCGGGCCTTAATTTAGAAATATTAAAGCCAACTCCTCCGCCCATTTTGCTAATCTGAGCATCCTCGGCTAGAGCTTTATATATTTCTTGCATATCATCGTTTACTTCTATAGTAAAACAATTATTATAATTTTTTAATTTTGAAAAGGTTCTGGCATTTGCTAATATTCTACCAGCTGGTATGAACCTTGTAGAGGATAGCTCTTCAAAGAAATTATCCTTCCATTTCTTTCTTAATAATTTATCCTTCTCTACTGATGATACTTCTTCGGCTATGCTTTCGAAGAACTCTTTCTCTGTCTGATTGTAAAGATTATACTTCTTATTGAAAATTTCCTTGCTTATAGGTTGTTTCCAAAAATTTTCAAAGTTCTCGCTCATATATTATTCCCCTTAGTTTTTGATTTTTAAACACAATTAAAAGACGTCTATAATTTTGTAATTCCTTATTTAGCTTTCTGGCTTATAAGAGCATATAGACGTCAATTACCGAAGATTATTTTTTATCTTTTATGAATAACAATTATCAGTTTTTTAGTTTAATTACATATTTTGTTTTAGCAGATCTAATAGAGGCATAAAATGGATATACTTCTTTATATTGTATGACTTTAACTGGCTCTTCAAATATAAATGTATCATATCCAGATATTTCTAGCATATCTGTCGTAAAGATAATCTTTTCAGTTTCTGGCTTAGCGCTAGCATCAATTGTAATCATTATTATCGACAATATCATTATTAAGATTGCTACCACAAAAATTTTAATTTTTGCTTCTTTAGTTTCTTGTGCGGCGCCATGTGCGAACGCCGTCAGGCCACCAACAATCATTATCAAAATTCCGAAAATCCCCATGTAAATCTCCTTTTTGGAGCCGTCGGGAATTGAACCCGAGTCTCTATGAATAATTATACTATTGCATCTAATTTTTACTGAATTAGAAAAACAGGTTCTTTTAGTCTTCTTCCTTATTTTAATGTGTTTTAAGAAGTGTTCTGTAGACGTGCACATCTTATTTTTAATTCTCTTAAACTGGAAAAACAAGAAAACCTATTTAAGAGTCCTCGCTAAGCTACTAGAGCTAAGTTTTCATCAATTGTTTTTAAAGAGACTTCAAAGTATAATTAGTATCATAGATCGAAACCGTTTCGACCCCTTTATATTGCATAATCAAGTGTTTCTCGATCATTTATTTCCATTATATAATCAAATATTTCGCCCCAGTTGTTTGAGCGAAAATCCACCGCATTAACATGTCTATTATAATTATAATCAAATGCTATAGTTATATCACAATTATTATTTTCTAAATAAGATGGCTTATCGTCTATAATTATATCTCCATGTAGTAAATGTTTATCTTTAATATAAATTAGTTTACTCATATCAAATGATGGAATATATCTCTTAACCCAATAATATTTTTCTAGAAAACAAGTGGCAGATGTTGGCCATGGAAAAGTTACTATATATACATTAGCTACTTTAGATAACTCTTCTATAGCCCCAGGAGCTAACTTCTTAGGTTTCATATCTAACCAAAAGCCAGGGTGATTAAATATAGCTTCCGTTATCATATCTTTTTCTGGATGGTCGCCAAATAATACATCTTGTAAGCTCCAAGCTTTTCCTATGTTTTTGGCTTTATTACTGAGATCTTCACCCAAGATTTCCTCTGCAACATTTACAAAATTTGTAGTAAAATCATTGAGGGTTTGATCCATATCAACAAAAATATCCATATTATTCCTTATTATTAATAAACGATGTTCTGTACTTACCTGGCGCCCAAACATTTAATGTCTTTCCAATACTATTAAGTATAGTTTCATTTATTGAATCGTTTATCTCTTCTATTTCTGAATCAGAGATTACTGACTCCATATATTCAGGTTCTATTTCTAATTTTTCGTAGAGAAACTCTTCTATATCAAAATACGGTGTTTCTAATGGCTTAGCAATTATTAATTTAAGATCTGCTACTTCAGTATCTACCTCATAAGCATAATCGACAACCTCTTCTTCAGAGAAGAAATATATATCAGTATCATATAACCACAATGGAGTTTCCCCATCCCATTCTCTATATTCTAACTGGAAGTATTTTTCAGCAGATTTTTTATTACGGCAAGCCTTACATAGTAAATAATACTTATTGCCAGTTGGATTTCCACAATCTTTACATTTTATATCCTGAGCTAATTCTACAACTGCACTATCAAAATCTCTAAAATAGTGGTGCTTTCCTTTCCATAAAGATAAAGTCTCTTTTATCGGTATTTCACCTTCTGGTAAAATATAATTATTAATATCCATATTATATCCTAAAAAATTAAACTAGCAGTATCCTTCCAATCACTATATATTTTACAATTTCTTCTTAGAATTGCATATTTAAGTACTTCTATATTGTTCTCCGCCATACAGTCATCGTCAATAACTGTAGATAAACCAAAGATCGAATATTT
>Ga0102934_1000388_pt1 | contig 28959 bp, 21 predicted proteins | sample SalPonR2_A_D1_MG_FD_78175 | JGI IMG/M metagenome (GOLD analysis project Ga0102934, IMG submission 78175) | Salt pond soil microbial communities from South San Francisco under conditions of wetland restoration - Salt Pond MetaG R2_A_D1_MG | ecosystem: Environmental > Aquatic > Marine > Intertidal... | reverse complement strand
CCTCGCCAGGAAAAAATTGGCCGGGAAAACGAATGAGACCTTTGCTGCCTTTGAGGCCCGAGGGCTGCTCGCGCGGCGGTACATTCAACTCATCAAAGTATTGAAGCGGAAGTTTGTCAGTGGTGCCCTCCGGACCCGCGTTGCTGAGCCCTGGCAGATTTTCTGCATAGTAATTGTACTGTGTGTGGAACGGCTCGGTGCTCAAAATATCAAAAACGTCTTCAAGCTGTGACAAGTATTCGTCGTTGGTAACTTCGCGCTTTTCACGACCAGCAAAAGGCTTAACCAAAGTCTCTCCGGATGTGCGCAGTGCTTCGCGAGTCTTGTCAACTTTTTTCTTGGCAGCGCTGGCCATTTTCTGACCGACCTGCTGAAAAACTTCGCTCGGGCTCTTCCTTTTTTTGCGTCGCTTTTTCACCTTGCGCTTCTCTCGCTTTTTTTTGGCGTCCAGCACTTTTTTGTTCGTTGCCATCGACTGCAACAATTGAACCTCTCGTGCCAAGCCGCCTGACAATGACTTTACTTCGTCAAATCCGATCGGTGGGGTAAGCATGTTGGACGTCATCCTGCTTATGCTTTACTCAATTTGTCACAAAATGTTGCGTGACGAATAAAAAAATACTGTTTTGATCAGACAGTGGAGGCCACAATCTACCCTGTCGGGGAAAGATCGTTTCCGTGCTGTTTCACACCTCATTGGTCTAGTGCTCTCCTTTTCTCTGCTGGTTTCATAAGGCTTTCTACGCGTTATGTTTTTTTTGCAAAAGCGCTCACACTGCGACTATGATGGGCTCTGCAAGCCAAAGTGAAACAATTTACTATCAGCAAAAAAGACCACACTATAGCTTAAGGTCAAACGATTCAGTTCGCAACAGATTGTCGACTTTTATACTCAGCCAAAGGTCACTCCGGACGTACGACGATGCAATTCAATAAAAAATGTTTATTTCTGCTTCATGGTCTGTGTGTACAATGTATCTACAATTTTGCCTTGCGACGTATCCATTTTCTTTGTTTTCGCCTCTAGCTTGACAACTTTAACATAGAGCATTCCAAGCAACAAAAACGAAATTGCGAGCGCCACAGCTATTACGGCGTCAATCCAATTAAAAGTCATATTCACTCAACCTTTTTTGTTAATTGAATGATGGCACAAAAACAGAGTTTTGTCATTAGTCAAAGCATCTTTGCTAAGCAAGAAAGCAACTTGCCACACTCCACAATGGGTTGTGTTCTATCTCTGCAAAAGCATCAACAGATTTATTCTATTATCGACAAAAGCGGTCTGCGCAGTCCGTCTCGAGTCTTGTCCACTTTTTTCTTAGCGGCGCTGGCCATTTTCTGACCGGCTGCCGATGCTCGTTTCTCCATGCGCTTGGCGCTGTCTTCATCACTTTTTGCCAAGCGAAAATAAACTGCCATACAGTGCAGAAACGCAGCATGCTCCATGTCGTATTTCTCGATTTCTTCCGCAGTCAAATGGGGTTCTTCACGTGTATACCATTCGTACAACTGCATAGGTTGCGTCAATTCAAACAAATCGTCGAGAAGGTCAAACGATTCGGTTTGCAACAGCTTGTCGACTTTTTCACTGAGCAAATAAAGTCGCGCGTACTCTGAGCCTGCCAGCGAGGCACGCGCCGACACCTGATAGCACAGCAAAGACTGTGCAAGCAGTGCTTCAGCACATTCAGCCACAGCAAACTCTTCACAAACTTGTCCGAGAACAAAGTAGCCGTAAGTGACTGTCGAAACAGTCAAGCTTCTACTCTGCAACAATTCGACAAAGCGCGGCAAACGTCGCAACACTTTGGCCTTGTGCTGGTTGTTGTCGATTAGGAGCATAACCAAGTCGGCTGTAATTTGTGTTTCTAAATCCTTGTTGCGTTCTAGCGAAGCAAAAACAATCGCTTTTCGATACAAAGAGATCGCTTTGCCGATGTCTGTTTCTATGATACCAGCTAATTCTCCGGAAGCATAGTAACCAGCGACCAGCCGTGCACAATCTGCGTCCTGCAGGGCTGCTTTGGCTAAGTCTTCTGAGAAGTCTGTTAGTGTGTCAAGGTGAGCCGACACTTGACGCTCTAAGCGTAAACACTTTTCAGACTTGAGTATCTCGCGGCTGTCTTCTCGACGATTGTTGGTATTGTTGACAAGTCTTTCAAACCAGTAGGTACGATCGACAGATGTTTTCAGCCACGACGGCAGGAAAAATTCGGCCTTTTTGTTCAGTCGCGACTTTTTGCGCTCACTTGCAGCAACAAGAAGAACGCCACCGGTGTCATTGGTTGTCTGTTCCAATTTGCGTTTTTTGGTTGTGCCAGACCGGAACATTTTTTCATGCCGCTCCTCGCAAAACTGCGCATTGCCGACGGCAAGCAAGGCAAGCAACTTTTTGCGAGGCGTAATTTTGGACTTGCGGTACAGATGCGTTGCGTATGGCGATACGGTGCCAGCTTGTGTGGCTCTGTCGGTTTGCGACGAATCTGATGCCATCAAACTTTGCACAGAAGTCATTGTTGGTGAAAAAAAAATTGTATAAATTTTTCAGATCCCTTTTTGATGCACCCTGCGACCCGATATCAACAGTTTATGTGCTTCGATCTCAGTCAGCCATTCCAAATAATGCCAATGCACGTTGACGATCCACTTGCCGTTGAATTTTTTGTGTTGATATCTCAAGACCGACCGTTGAGCCTCGTGAGTTTCTTGCCGGCGTCAAAACGTTCCTCTGGTTGGAACGCGCTTTTCACATCCACGATTTAAAAAGTATATTTATTTTGCACAGTTTTGAGCGTCAAATCAAATCGCCACCTGTACTGCCACCACGCAAGCGCAAAACTAAATGCAAGGTGCTTTCTTTTTGAACGTTGTAGTCTGCTAACGATCTGCCGTCTTCCAATTGTTTCCCGGCAAAAATCAATCTTTGCTGATCTGCACGCAAATTAAAATCGGGTAAGCAAAAAACCAGAACAATGCACTAAGGAAACCAACCTGGAGGAATGCCTTCTTTGTCCTGAATTTTCTGTTTCACCTGTTCGATCGTGTCGCCGCTTTCAACGTCCAGTGTGACCGTTTTGCCGGTCAGTGTTTTAATGAAAATCTGCATAGTACGCACGATTTGTTTCAGTTTTCAATCACCTTTTTTTAGGGTTTTGCTCACTCTGTTTCTTTTTATTAGTTTCAGTTTATTTTATTTTTTGGCCAAACTCTGCATCAATACAGAGCCGTTCGACAGCCGCTGCTGTCACACAAACGTGGTGCCATTACTGCCGACACGGCTCGCGGCGCGATATTTGCCGGAACATACCCGCCGCGAACTGGTGTATAGCGTCTACGATAATCGGGTAAATAATGACAAGGCCCATGACCGCGAAAAACTGACTGACCGTAAATGCCATGCACTCGGTCCGCTTCGGTGCGAGCGAGCGGCTTGTATTGCCAATATTTTGTGCCCGTGGCACCGATGCGCACTAGTGAATCACGATACAAATCCGTATCAACTGTTCGGTCAGACAGTCCGCAGCAAGTCGCGCACGATTTCCATTGAGCCGAGCCACTGAATTTGCTTGTGTGACATCTACACTCGGCACAGCGATGATTGAGAACGTCGGCCAAAACATGACTTTGCTCAATTTGCAATGGTAGCAGGTGTTTGCTGCTATCAAATGCATCAACCGAAATAAACGGATCTACAGCGAACCACATCGATTTGTCGGCACACTGTACAGCTTCGTTGGTGCAACATGTAGACAGTCGCACTTCTGTAGAGCGTTCAGGCTGTGTCTGAAACACAAGATAGTATTGTGTGCAACAATTTGGCGAAGCAATACACCGACTGTGATTTTCTTTTCTTGGCGAAAAAGTCGGGCACTGCTGGCACTTATAGAGATGATTTTGTTGATTGGGGTAATTTTGAGTAGACAAATTGGTCGGCACTAACTGACCGCGGCATTTCAAACCAAACAATTGTTCGATGTGAACTGCGAGGTCCGAGTCGTCAATATAACGTTGCCCCTGTGCAAGTTTGACGCGGCTTGGTGCATAATCAGAGTATAAAACGACTGACATCAATACAAACCTGTACTAGCTTCGGACGCTTTGCTGTCAGTATAGCAGCAAACAAAAAAAACAGTCATCTGTGCAACGATGAATTTTTTTTCTGATGCACCTAGTTTGCCAAATTGAACTGTTTTGAGTAGTTTTATTGCGCGCAGGATGTCCAGAAAACGTCTGACGCATACGCAGCGACATCAAATAATCAGTTACGGGCAACAAGATCAAGAATTGTTTCGGACATATGCAAATTCCGGTGTCGATACTGTCTCTGCATCTGTTCGCAAGTCCTTGCAGAACAATCGGTTGTCCAGAAAAGATTTGCTTTGCGGTTACTTTTTAGTTTTGGTCTCAGGGATTTTTGTAACTTGGCAGATCGTTGATTGTCTCAGACCGCTGCACAATTAAAAACTACGCCAAAGTTCACATTTAGCGTCAATTATGAGAGTGCAGCATTGACCTTTGCGCAGAAAAAAGACATTTTTTTTTAGAGAACAGTCTGTTGGCGCCTGACAACTTCATTTTGTCAAACGACTCAAGTAAACAATTCGACTGAGCATATCCGAGCGTTATAAGTGGCTTTTTTTTTTGATGTTTGTACAAATTGTGCAAACCGATTCAGAAGAAAACAAAAAACCAACATGTCAGCCAGAAAACTAACTGCCAGAAAAGCACCTGCGTCAGCCCTTCAGGAGCAAATTGCCGCACGAAAAACAGCCCGAAAAACACCATCAGCAAAGGCACCACGAAGTAACGTCGGAAAGACGACAATGGGCGCCGCTGGGAAAAGTATGAAAAAGCCACGTCGCTTCCGCCCTGGCACAGTCGCTCTGAAAGAAATTCGTCGCTACCAAAAGTCGACTGAGTTGCTGATTCGCAAACTACCATTTCAACGGCTGGTGCGCGAAATTTCGCAAGACTACAAAACAGATCTTCGTTTTCAGGCCTCCGCTATCATGGCGTTGCAGGAAGCCGCCGAAGCGTACCTTGTCGGTCTTTTCGAGGACTCCAACTTGGCCGCAATTCACGCCAAGCGCGTAACAGTTATGCCAAGAGACATTCAACTGGCTCGTAGAGTGCGTGGTGAGAAACAATAAATCGCACCTTGGTCATTCTAGATAATAGTTGAAAAATCCCATCGCCTTGGTTTGTAAGTAGAATATTTCATTGAGTAGAAAAAATGTCATTTGAGTCTATTGCGAAATCGATCGAAAGCGTGCTTGCTCGTCATTCTTTGAGTGATTGGCACTTCGAATTGAAGTTGCGCTACAAAGACAAGCGCAACAGAGAGGGCAATTTCAATGCCATTTTGTACGATGCGAAAACTGGTGACAAAACACTGAAGTTGCGTGTTCGCGACGACGAGATCGATCGTATCATTTATTACGGTGCAGACGATTTGGAACGAACAGACGATTTCGATGATGGCCTGCTGGACGAACTTGAACAACGAAAAGACAAAGATCGCGTCGGTTCGCGTTTGCGCAAACGTCGCGATCGATATCAACACCGTCACGCAGACTCGAAAGACGGCTGGAATGATATTGACAGTGACGCCCTGCTGAGCGATCAGATTGATCTGCTCATAGGTCCGGCTGTCGGTCAGCAAAGTCAGGAGGTTCAGTTCATTATGGATTTGGTTGTCAGTGACGCGATGGAAAGTCTGATTGGTCGTCGTCTGAATGTCGAACGCGACAACAAAATCACTACTCTTTTTGCACGCAAATCGAGCAAGCATACTTTTGATCGTGCTGCATTGACCGACCAAGCAGTGGGAAACGAGTAAATGAATAAAATAAGTGCATTATTTTCAGAGTATGTTCATTGCAACAGTCAAGCGCTCATCGGTGTCACTGTCGCTTCGTCCGTTTCTGTTGAACTTTTTTCCACACTGCAGCTTTCTTCGCTGTCTGAAAACAAGTCGCTGCAACAAGAAATGTCCAATTGGCTGTCTTCATCGCTGCTTGCGTCAATGTCTGCAATAAACGCGCTGTCTTCTTCATCTTCGCTGCACCACTGATCATCACCATACTCGCCCGCAAAACGACATTTGCGCAAGTGTTTCTGCGCACTGCCTTGCACCGACACAGACCTGGCGAATTGTTCAGACAGATCTGGAATTGATTCTTCGCAGCTAAAGGCAATGGACTCCTCATCATCCACGCAAAAGCCATCATTGAGATCGTAGCTGTCATCTTGCACAAACATTTCATCATCTTGCTGCCACCTTTGTAATAAATCGCCGTCAATATCGTCTTCCATGCTCGTCAAACATCGTTCTTGTGTCTCTTTCACAATATTGTCCGCTGGTGTTGTCCAAAACATTTTCGGCTATATGTTCGATTGGCCTTTCTTCACAAAATCAGAGTTCGTTTTTTCATCTGAGAAGTACATACCAAAAAAAATTCGGCCCAGACTCCATGGGCTTTGTCTTTGATTGTGTGAAGAAATTTTCGCGACAAACACAAAACTTCGCAGATCGATCGACAATATCTTTCGACAGCCATTTCTGACAACATCTGTTCACAATTTAAAAGGTCGTTGTGATATATACATTTTGGCATTTGACGTACTTTTTTGCACCTTCACAAAATCAGTGGCAAAATGTTACTGGCGCCTGCGCATCTACGCTTGGGTCAAGCGCAACTTTTTCACGTTGTTTTGATCTTTTGGGCGTCAAGAGTGCCATTTTTACTCTTTACGGCACAGTTTGACAGGACAATGCGGACGCGGATCTAACAAAAAAAATTCCGCCCCGCAACTGTGGCTTCTATACGCGTCGTTACCCGCAGGCTGAATGAAATCTATGAACGCACAAAACACTGCCAGATCAACCGTTTGTGGTAAAAGAAAGCCAATTGGGCTCGCCAATGAGAATCCACAAAAAAAAAAGAAATCGTCGCTTCCTGAAGGCAGACTGCTGGCAAGAGAGGACATCAGCTACGCCGTCCAGCAGCGTCTTTTGATGTGCAGCTTTGCCAGTCGTCTGTCAAAACATCGCAACATCAAAAAAAACGAAAAGGGCATTGTCACAGTGGTGCCGAATTTTGTCGCGTCTTTGTCAGAGACGGACGAGCCTGTGATGGAAAAACCCAAATTGCTAGGCTATAAAATTGTCAGTCAGTTGGCATCGCACTGTGAGGCGTGCAGCCGTGGCGACAATGGCTATGGCAACAAAAGACCGGGCAAAGTGACGAAAACATTTGTAATACAATTGCAACAGCTGCAAAAAGCGACAGACACTTTGGCACAAATCGTACAGCTAATGGCGCGCAACGTTGGCAACCATGCCGATTTTGTTGCGTTGCTACGTCATCGATGCGTCAAATTGCCGTTCGCAGCAGTTGCGTCCGCTTTAGCCGCAAATACGACGTTATTTGTCAAAGTTTTGCGCAAATATCTGTGCGGCTATGGCAGTACAGAATTTTGCCGCACACCTAAGGAGCAGAAAAAGTCGGCTCTGTTTGTACAACAAATGCTGTCGACACCTCTTTTGAGCGACACATTCGACGATAGCGACGGCGATTTGTTATTCGACGCGGCGATGAGCCCCTACGGCCAGGCGTCAATTTTGGTAATTGACGATCGACGCACAGTCTGGAGCAAATATTCTGCGCACAACGTACTCCAGCTTATCAAAGACAACGCAGTGGTGCCCGAGGTCAAAAATCATTTGTTATGCAAGACTGAAATAAGGCAAATGCTGGACGATTGCAGTTTGCAGTTCTATGCGGGCGAACAGTCATACTGGAGACAGACAGAGGAATGAAAAACAAAAGCACGCTCTAAAATAGATGGCCACACTTTGCTTCATTGAAAGACGTTCCCGTTCACAGTAGTGTCGGTAGCCTCGTCGCAAAAGTTTGTTTGCTTGTTGGACAAAACCATGTTGTTGCAGAAAAGCGTTCGCAAGGCGCCGATCATAATATGCACGCCAACTTTGTTTTCAAAACTTTGATTTGCACTGATGAGTGTTTTTTGACACGTCGAGCCGAGCAATATACCATCCGTGCCGCTCATCGATACATTGTTAGACGAAAGTGTATTGTTTTTGCCACCAACGAAAATACCATTGACACCGTTGTTGCGCACCAAATTGTTGTTAATGACCAGATTATCGCCATTGCAGTGAATTCCGCACTTCCCATTGTCTTCAATTGTGTTGTCGCTAAACAAACTGTGGCCATTTTGTGCAGTGCATTCAATCCCGTTGCCCAAGTTGGCTGTAATTTTGTTGCTACTGATCAGGCATCGTTTTCCGGCGACCAGACCGTCGCCGTCATTGTCGCGCACAATGTTGTTGCAAATCGCGCTCTCTTCGCCGTTGAATTGGATGCCTGTTTTTTGATTGTCGATCACCGAGCAGCTGTTGATAAGTACGTTGGTCGACCCGGCAGCCGTAAACAAACCCAAGCCATTATTATGACGCATGACACCGTCTGTTATATGCAATCCGTATACAGATCCCGACACACAAATTCCATTGCCGTTGTTGTTACTTGACGAGCAGGCGTCAAATACATTTGTATAGCTGTTGCTGCGCAGTTCAATGCCGTGAGAGGTTGAATTGTATACATCCAGTGTATCAGAAATAATAGAAACGGCGTTGTCAAGTATGACGCCAACGCCTCTGGAAAAGCCACAAATGATTTCTCCCAGCGATACATCTGCGGCATCTTGCACATGTAAGTTGGGAGTGCAGTAGAGCAACGCCATGCCTTTCATACAACAGTGGCGGATAGCGCGCAGATACAGTCCTGTTCCTGCTGAGTTTGCTATTATAACGTTGCTGATTTTGACGCCGGTATACATAGACTGAGCAATGTAAGGCCTGCTTCTGAGAGTCTTCCCTTCGTATGGCACTTGCAAAAAAAGGCGACTATCGCTCTGCACTGCAGCAATTTCGTAATAATTCGTTCCCAACAGCACAAAGTGGCCCGCTTTTAACCTTGAAAACTGAGTGTTGTGGCCTATGACAACTTGGCTTTTGTTTTCGATGGACAGTGTTCCGATGGTTTCCTTTTTGCCCTTTGAGCCATCGATTTGCACGCTGTTGCCAGTCATCAGCACCAATTTGACATTACCTTGTGACTCGCCTACCAATTGGCCGCCGTCAGGCAAATCAATCGTTTCTGTTTCCAGATAGGTGCCGTCGCGCACATACACAGAAGTGGCGCCGTCTTGGAACGCTTTGGCAACGGAAATATGCGTGCCGCGGCCCGCCATGTCGACAACTGCATCAAAGTAATCTGGATGGTCGTCCGGTCTGTGCAATTGCACAAGCAGATCGAGTCGATGCCTTTCGGCAGAATCGAGCGGCTCGTCAAAGACAATTTCTACATGGTCGTTTACAGAGTCGTCAAATACGCGCACCAACGTGTTGTTTATCAAATCGTCGTCGTTAATTTCTGTGTGCAATTGACCGGCCAAAACACTTCTGCCATTGGAAAAATAAATGCTTTTTGGATAGTAGTAGTGTTGCGACATATTCTTGGGAGGCAAAACGACAACAAAGTTTGCGTGTCGAATAATTTATACAATGTTGATCGGCATTGAAAAATTCTTTATTGAGCAGACGCTCTCAGTTTATAGTCTGTAGCAAGATACGACAGCCGCCCCCCTGAGTCATAAGATCACCTCCGCCCGAATTTCGAGACACCTCTATCCAAAGTTTGCTGTTTGCTTTCAAATTCACAATCCTGGATATGCTAGCTGTGTTGATACCCTGGTTGTGATTGCGATTATACATGTAGGCTTTGGTTCCAGGAACTTCTCTGCCGCCCGACCCTTCGTCCATCATAAGACGTGCGACAGAATCGGTACGACTGTTGTTGCGAAAATGACGAACCGTGACATCGGCCCGCACAAGGACTTTCGTGCTGTAGGCGACAGTTACTTGTGCTGCATTGTGTTCGTGTAGAAAAACTGAGTCTTTATGTACCTCTGTGTCCCATGTGATTGGCACATAGCCTTTGCTGCAGTAAATGTTGCCGCCAGCATCGTAAGCGTTGAACCAATGCGTTGTTACGCATTTCCACATTGCTTTTTCCGGCGTCGCATCCAAACAAACGTAGGCTTTCTTGTGCGATGTATCAATCCACATTTGGCCTACTGAATTGGCGTTGGTTTCGTCATCGTTCTCTGTCGGCGCGGCCGTTGCAGCAGAGTTGATATTTTCTTCCAGCACCGAAACAAGTCGCTGTTCGGCTTCATGCTCCGCCACCACTTTGTCCAGCGCAAATCGCTCCTCTTTGTCCAATTCTTTCGCGAAAATCAACTGTAATTTATCACAATCGCGCAATTCGCGTACCTGGACACACTTTGTTTGGATGACACGATTGTTGGAAATTTCGCGCAGCAATTTCGATGCAACCACACCCAGCGGAAAATCCTTTGGCCTGTTGTATTCCACTTTCTGCCTCGTCATTTCTTTGCCACAATCTTCTGCTTTTTTGTCTTTATTGAAAAGCTGATGCAATTAATTTTATTGCTTATGCGCGCAGCTTATAGTAATATACTGACTGAAAATGACTTGTGCTTGACGAACCACTTTTGTTGCGGCAACTTAAAATGCCGGCTTCGAAGTCTGCGTTGACGTTATCGTCGAACGCGACTCTGGACCATTTGGAATACAGTTCTGCAATCGGTTCGCCATTGATACAAACTTGCATCGTGTGTTTCGTGATGTTTGACGTGCTATAGCCCATGCGAACAATTGTGCCCTTGGCAACGTGCGGCCCAAGAAAATCGTCCATAATCATTCCATTCCACCGTCTATAGTATTGACCACCGCCGGTGGTGCCGTTGCGACCACCTCCGTCCATCATGACGGCAACAGACAGCCATTTCTTGCGTTTCGCATCGTAGCACATCTCGTGATTGATTGCAGTGTTGTAGTATCGATCGCCAGCCTGTGGGACAATGCCTGTCGGATCTTTTTCTCGTGGACCGTAGTCGCGTCTGCCGCAACTCTTTAAAACTTTGCCACTGGTGCCACTGAATACGGCAATTTCACTGTCTTGCACAGAAGACGGCCCAGTGACGTCACCTCCACCACCAGACAGCAATGTGCCAATTCTCACCTTTTTTAGAACCATGCTGTATGCATTTTGTGTCATTACATAGTCCGATTCGGGGTCGATATCATCGTTTACAGACAAATTAACAATTGATACTTCCAGTGACCGAGAAGTTATAATCGAACCGCCTCCGCGCAGGCCGTCGCCAGCTTTGATTTGCACCGCCGAGTGATCAATGTGCCGATTGGAACTGTAGTTCTGCAGCGAATTGTGGTCGATTGCAGATTCGTGTTGCGTGACATTGCTTGCGGAGATCCGGGCATTGTCGAAAGTGCCGCTGACAATATCTGACGCCGTATGATTGTGCAGAGCGCTTATCCAGGCTAACTTTTCGTCGGCGTTGTTGTTTACCGCCAGCACATCGCCGTGATTACCTCGCGAAAGCGGTGTGTATGTCGATCCAGTAAACACCAACAAATCGCCAATCTCCGTGCCAACGTATGGGTTCAGATTTTTGACCAGCACTTTGCGCTGTGCACCAGAAGTGACGTCGTAAATCGGCAGAAAGTTTGCTTCACGATTGACACTGGCAGTTGTTGACAAATTGTTTAGGTCCAGGGCCACTGTACGCGACACAGTCAGCGCACCACCGCCGCTCAGTCCTTGTCCAGCATTAATAGACAAGTCGGCATGATCGACATGCTCGCTACTCTTGTAGCCCAGCAGACCGTCGTGACTTATCGCGGCCTGGTGTTGTGTAACGTTACTCTGTGCCACCCGACCGTTGGCGAAAGTTCCGCTGACAATATCGCTGGCCGAATGAGTGTGATTCAACGTTGATTTGCCGTCTAGTTCCGACGCTATCTTCGACGAAGACCACATTTTGCTCTCAGATGCGCTGTCGTCGTCGATTGTAGGATGTAAACTGGTGTCAGCAATATGTGCGTCAATCTGTGCGTGACTAAAATCGCCCGCACCATCGATCTCTTGATGTAATAAGGCGCCCTGGTGCTGCAACACACTGCTTTGCGATATGCGCGCATCGGCAAAAGTGCCGCTATCAATTGCACTGGCATGATGTGTGTGTTGGGCAGCTGCTTTCGTTTCCAATTTGTTTTGTATGTTCGACGACGACCACAGTTTGACCGCACTGGTTGCGTTGTCATCAATCACGCGGTGCTTAGCGCCGTTGGCAATGTGAGCGTCAATATCCGCGTGACTGTTTTCTCCAGCTTCGCTCAAATCGTTGTGACTCTCGATGCCAAGCTGGCGCCAAATTGCAGCATTGTTGTCGGCACTGACACACTGGAAAACTGTTTTGGCAGATGTGTCCACCCATACAGAACCGACACTGTAGCCGCTTGAAGCGTCGTCTGTCGACGTCGGCGCGGACGTCGCGTTCAGCTTTGCTTTCAGGTTGGGCACATTGCCGAGACCAACCTGGCCTTTGCTGACGGCGTGCGGATTGTTGGTGGCCGAGCGATGTGACGTGTTCGTTTCGACACTGGCATGACCAGCCACCGCGCTGTCAAAGTCGGTCAAGTCGGCGGCCACCAGCGTCACGGCACCTTGTTTGTTGGCGACCGACGTCACAGCGTCGCTGTTGTCAGACTTTTGCCACTGCTGGCCGTTGAAGATGATCCAGTCGCCCACCTGCCAGTCGCTCTCGCCGTCGATCGACGTCGTGCCGGCAACGCTGACCACATAGTAATGGCCTGCGGTGCCGCTGCCACTGCTCAGCGACGGCACATTGGTGTCTGCGCGCCACGTGCCCTGATAGACTACGCTCGACACGCTCAGCTGTGACGCTGGCACTTTGCCAGTGCTGTCCAGCGTCGCCAGACCGTTCTCGACACCTTTCTGTGCCGCGATGCGTGCATCTGCAGCACTGTTGAAATCGCTGACATCGGCTGCACTGTGCAAATGTTCAGCAGCTGCTCTGGTCGATAGTTCGGACGCGATTTTTGACGCCGACCAGAGATCGTGTGCACCTTCGGCCGAGTCGTCAATTTGGCGATGTGCAGCGCCATCGCTGATATGTGCGTCGATTTCAGCGTGACTGTTGGTGCCCGTGTCCTGCAGATCGTCATGCTTGACAATGCTTATTTTTTTCCACTGTGCCGCGGCACCTGGCTCTGCACCTACGCAGACAAAGGCAGAGTCTTTTTTCGTGTCTATCCAGAGTGATCCGACAGAATAGCCCAGAGAAGAGCCATCGACATCTGTGGGTGGCGCAGTGCCGTTCAGATTGACTTTCAAATTCGGCACGTTGCCAAGGCCAATTTGCGATTTCGTCACGTTGTGCGGATTGGCCACGCTTTGTAGATGTTTGTCCAGTGCAATGCCGTCCGACGCCACGTCACGACCGTCAACTTTTCCTGCGACGTCGACATTGCCTTGAACAGTGAGCGGTCCACCGAAGCTATGCAATCCGCCGGATGTGTACACTGTGTAGTTGTGCTGGCCTTCTGTGGGCTTCTCAATAAACAGACCGTAGTGATTGGTCGCTTTGAGCCCCTTGTCGGCGTTGAGTAGTCGCACGGCGTAAGCGTCTTTTACAGTCATGGTGCCGTCTGGGCCCACAAGATTGCGACCGACAAAAAATTCGCCGCCAACAGCCTCTGCTGCCGAGAGCGCTGTGCCGTGTAGTTTGTATATGCCTCCGGCGACAGCGCGCAGCGTCAATGTCGACAAATTTCCTGCTACATCTCCGCGACCATAAACGCCACCATTGAAACCGTCTACACGGCTGCCCGACGAAAAGCCACTGTTCTGGACAATTGCGGCACCGGCCGCGCCGCTGACGGCATACTGACCTGTGCTTTCTGCGTCAGCTATCATAGAAAAATGCAGCGCTTGCAGCTGCGTTGTTGGCGACTGGACACTTTCGGCCAAAGATAGTACCGAGTCCTCACGAATCTGCGCGTCGGCACCAATAGCAGCGTGTGCTGTCAGCAGCTTTTCGCCAGTGATTGTTTCATCGGCGGCCAGTGTAGATTTGAGAGCGAGTTCTTCGCTTATTTTGCCAGAAGACCACGCTTTGTTGGAAGCGGTGGCATTGTCTGCGATCGTAAAGTGAATTGATTCGTCGTCCAAGTGTGCGTCGATCTCTGAGTGCGAGTGGCTTCCGGTGTTGGCCAGCATGGAGTGGTCAATTGCTTCTTGGTGCACTGAAAGGCTGATTTGGTCGCCGCTGAACAGATGCACGTCAGAACCTGCACCATTATTGTACACAGAAGCAATTTCTCCTGGTGACAGCGCTTTGTCCCAGAAGCATACTTGGTCTACGGTGCCGTGAAAGGCTCTGTCGCCACCAGCGTCATCTGGTTGATTGCCAATACATGTGTTCGAGGTGGGGTCGAGCGGGACCAGACCACTCTTGGCATCTTGTGCGTCTTCGACACCGTTCAGGTAAATTTTGTAGCGCGTTCCGTCGTACCAGGCAATCGTGTGGTACCAGGTATCGATTTCGAGGAGAGTGCTGCCGTGAATTTCGGTGCCGCTGCCGATCCCGTCTGTTGACAATCGGAAGCCGACTCTGCGTGTCTCTCGACACATGAGCGCAAATATGTGCTCGTATGTCGAAGTTCCATACGCTTTCGCCACTAGACGAGCATCGCTGAACAAGTCGACTTTAAACCACAGAGACACACTGAATTCGGTTTGATTCGGCACTTCCATTGCGCCAAGGTTCACTTTGGTACCGCTAACGCCATCAAAGTGAGCGGCTTTGGTGCCAATTTTGCCATCGACATAACTAACGCCGCCGACGACACTGCCGTTTGTGTTCCCCTGAGAATCTTCGGCGCTATTTTCAAAATTGTAACAGTGAACAGCGTTGGTAGATGCGACAAGCAGATTTTCAGCGCCGCGAATGCGCTTAAAGTGCAATGTTTGGCCATTTTTTCCAGCATAAATACCTACGCCCGTGCCCACATTGTCTGCCGAACAAATTTTGTCGTCGAGCAGGCCAGAAATCTTTGCGGCCGACCAAAGTGAAGTCGTCTGTGTGCTTTCATCATCAATGACGCGGTGCAGACTCTCGTCCTCCAAGTGCGCATCGATTTCGGCATGACTGTAGTTGCCTGCGCCGGCCAATTCAGAATGATCTACAATGTCTATGCGGTGCCACTTCGCAGCTGCAGTGCTCGCGTCGACACAGACGTACGAACGGTTGTTACTGACGTCGAACCAACGCGAGCCAACGCTGTAGCCTTTGGTGGCGTCTTCCGTAAAATCGGGTGCATCGTCGGCTGCGTATTTGCACTTGACATTGGCAACATTCGCCAAGCCCAGTTGTGCTTTGGTCACTTGGTGCGGGTTGTCTGTCGACAGTCTATGTGCAGTGTTGTCAACCACGCTGCCGGCCTGACCGACGTGCTCGTCAAAATCGACGATTTCTGTGTGCTCATGGGTGTGCTGCAGATCACTCTTGCTGTTGAGTTCGGTGTAAATTTTGGACGCTGACCACAAATCGTCAGAGCCGGCGGCCGCATCGTTGATGACACGGTGTTTCGACGCATCGTTGACGTGTGCAACGCTGGCCTGCACCGCTGTATTGGCACTGATCTGGCTTTGAAGGCCGTCAATGCTTGTTGCGGAGTGTGTGTGTCCAATACTACTCTTTTCGGCCAGTTCGTTGCTTATTTTCGACGCGGACCACAAATTGGCTGCCCCGACAGCCGCATCGTCAATCTTTCGATGTTTGGACGAGTCTGCAGCGTGAGTGACGATGTTGACAACGTCCTCGTTGGCGCTCACAGTCGATTGAAAATCGATCACATCAGCTGCCACTAGCGTGACTGCACCCTGCTTGCCAGCAACGGATGAAACCTGCTGACTATGATCTGCTTTTTCCCATTTGACACCGTTGAAAATGATCCAATCGCTCACTTGCCAATCGTCGATACCGTCTATTTCTGTGCTACCCGACACGTGCACGACGTAATAGTGTCCTTTGACACCGCTCCCGGAAGTTAAAGTCGGCGAATTGTTCGAGGCGTTCCACGTTCCCTGATAATCTACGCCGTCCAAATTCAACTGGCTTGCTGGCACTTTTCCGGACTCGTCCAAAGACGCCACACCGTTGCTGCTGCCTTTTTGCAACGCGATGCGAGCGTCCGCCGCGTTGTCGAAATTTGTAATATCTTGCGCGGTGTGGCTATGATGTAGCGCTGCGCGGTTCTGCAATTGAGTCTGAATGTTGCTGGTTGCTCCACTGAGCATTTCGTACGCGCTATTGCTGACAGAGCCGTTGGCAATTTTGGTCGCATCGATAGCTGCGTCGCTTCCGATCTCGACATTGCCCACGTTGCGAACAACATTTTGTTGGCAGTTGATTGTTTTTGCCGTCAGAGTGTCTTCTGTGTTGCGGCCCACGATCGTATCGTTGGCATCAGGCAAAAATAGGATTCTGTCTTCAGTTTGTTTGGCCATCAACAAAATGTTACTATTGTCAGCACCGTGACTGACCATGTCAATCATTGCCGATTCAGCATTTCCATCGTGCGCAGGAATGACGCTTTGGTCAAGCGCATTTTTTTCGGCATCTGTCAAAGCTGCATTGAAAACAATGCTCACTACATTTCTGTCGACTGTGACCCATTTCAGTTTGTCGGAATCGATTGCAACTGCCGCCGAGATTTCTTCTTCCAATCTACTCGGTCGCACTGCGCCGCCAAAATGTTGTGCTAAATCGTATGTGTAAATCGAACTCATAATGGCCGCGACTCAAATGATTTATTAAACAGTCTGTTTGCCATCGAAAAAACCTGATTGGTACTTGTAACTGAATGTTTTTGTTTTGTTTGCTCCGCGGCAGTATTCTATACATTCCCCGTCACTTGCACAACCGTATAGCATTTTGCGACCGCCATCGATTGAAAACAGGTCATATCAGTGCATTTGAGTAGAAAAAAGACAGCACAACTTTGTAGACCTGGTCGAAAGCGTTGCATTTCTGGCGGCTGTCCAGACACAACACCCCGCAGCAGTGAACTTGAGGGTGAAAATTGAAAAAAAGAAACACCAAAAATTTTCAACTTTGACTGAAAATGAATACGATACGATTGTTTTTGCTGGATTACAGGAAAACCTTTTGTCGGAACAAAAAGAAAGGCAGGCAATGCAATGTAAATTCGCATCTCCAGCTGGAAGGCGACACGAGTCAACGCAGCGGCGTCACTTTGCGCCGGAGAATGTCTCCAGAGTTTTTTGAACGATTGACAAAAGCGCGCGGAGAGATGTCGGCCCACAAAAGATCCTCATCGAAAGCAGATCGCAATGCCAAACAGAAAAAGTCCAGAAAAAGAAAACGCGTCTCCGGAAAAATACCTTCGTTGGATGATGCGACTTTTTTAGAGAATGCCTATCGACGTGGACTCAAAAAATTGCGACGTGGCGATTACCAGAAACTGGAAGCAGCAAATAGCTTGTCCGATCTTTATATCAGTCTGTCGTGTCACAATACGCCACAAGCGAGTCCGGAGCCGTCTCCACAAAAGAAAGCATGTCGAATCGACGCCAAAAATGTTGCAGTCGAGGGCCAGTGTGCCACGAGAATATCTAAAACGCCCGCAAAACGTGCACGTGGCTCGTTGGGTAGAAAACTTTTTTCACGTCGCCGAAAAGGTGTGCGCAGACAACGGAAGCAAAAAAAAGGTGAAAATTCATTGCCTCAAGCGGGGTGCCACCGAGCGCCGAAAAAGCACTTTTTGCGCCGAGCGACAGATGGCCCGCATGAATAAATCATTTTGAAGAGACGGCAGAAGCACTCAGCGCGTCCAGATAGTCCGAAGTCGCGTTTCGCGCTCGCTCTATCATGGCTTTTTTTTCGGATTCCGGCAGCTGAAAGTCCAGCGTATCGTTGGCACCGACGTCGATAATTACGCTGCGCTTCCAGTCTATTTCGTGCACGTGCAATCGCCGACTCATCTGAAAAACCATTGTCGCGACGCTTTTCAGCGCATCGTAAACATTGTTGATTTCTGTTGAAGTCTGGTGATGCGGGCGTTTGGCATGCGCTGCTGCAACACAGTCGCCGTCGCAGCAATTTTCTCGGGTCGACACCAGTTTGAAACCGATTGTGGCTGGATTGGGCGTGCGACTTTTGCAATGCTTTGGCGCTAGGATGTCACTCTGATCGCTCGTCTTACCTGCACTTTGCGATAAGATTTGATTATCGAACACGTGCATTGGGTAGTTGTCGGCAAGACCCCCGTCCCACCAGTTGAAATCGTCGTGCACGATCATCGGATAGACGGCAGGAAAGCCAGAAGAGATACGAACTGCACGCACCAAACTCATATCCGGGTGGCTTTTGTGCCAAAAATACTCTGCATCATGCAGTTGTAGACACGTGCCAGTAATCACGATCACAGTTCCAAACTTTTCGTAAACTTGTTGCAACGTGATGTCACGTTGGCCGTCGCACAGATTGGCAATTAAATTGCCGTACCATTCTTCCAAGCGATTGCCTTTCGCCCAGCCTCCCTTGTACCAGAGTCGATATGCGTTAGAAGGCGGAAAGTACGACGTGTCGAGCATCTCGGAAAGGTCCAACGAGTTGAGTGCGGCCTCAACTTGTTTTGATGTGGCGCGACAGGCCATCAGTCCGGCAGCCATTGCGCCAGCTGAAGAGCCTGCAAAACGTTTGGCCACGATCCCGCGCTCCTCCAGAGCCTGTGCCACGCCTATGTACGCATGACCAAGCACACCGCCACCTTCGAAAACCAAATTTTCAACATTTTCCATTTGCTCGACAATGACAGTGTCTGGTTGTGTCTAAATACAACTGACAGCAGAAAAAGTGGAACGAAGACCCAGCACAATAGCAACGCATTGTGGAATTTTGCGGTGCAAATTAAATCTAAAACTTGTACAACGTTTTGCAACGACTCTGTCTCCGTTTGTTGCAAAGTTGTGCAGTGCTGATTTGCATTCTGGAAAAATGTGAACCCCCCCTTTTTTTGCGACGATAAAATTATTTAAGAATGACAAACGTAGTCTCTGTCGCCGAAGTTGCCCGACTGACCTCTTCTGGCAGCATAGCAAAAGGTTCTTACGGCATTGTCTATCGTCAGGACGATAGAAAAGCCTTGAAGGCATCATTTCCGTTGGTCGTAAATTCAGACGAGTCTGAAGAAGACAGTGCAGATCGCGCAGTTTTGAAGACGCAAGCGTGTCCTCTAGTGCGCGCCGAGTTGATTGAGTCTATGATTCTGAAAAAAGCAGCAGAGCAAAACCGAGGCAATACAATTGTTCGACTGAGAAAAGTTTTTTTGGACTCTTTTATAGACTCCACTCAGCATCCGGTGATTTTGCAGCTTGACTTGGCACGTTGCACTTTGCAAGATTTTATAACAAAACAGAAAGACAAAGTGGTAGTGGCGGACAATCGCAGACGCATTGTAAAAAACATTGTGGATGCATTGGTTTTTCTGCACACAGAATTGGGCATGCAACACGGCGATTTGAAAACATCAAATGTTCTGGTTGTTTTCGATGGCTCTGCTTGGTCCTGCCAATTGGCCGACTTTGGATTGGCCACTTCGCCTCAGTTCGCTGCTCACGGCACTGCATCAACTACCTACAGTTTTGCGCGCAGAGCGCCCGAACTTTTTGATGATTTGTGCCAAAAGCCGGTATTGATCCGTGAAGGACCTGTGGCACATGCTGCATTGGCAAATATGTCCTGTTTTGACGAACCAGCCGAAATCAATGAGATGCTGTTGAGCGCACGTGTGGAAGAGTTTTCGAAAAGACAATGCGAATTTCAGACTCCACCTTCGAACAAGTATACATCAGTCAACTCGACGCCTGAAACGGTCTCCCTTCATTGCAACGAAACTCTCGATTCAGAATCGCCGCCTGTTGTCACCAAACAACCAATAGTACAAAATGACTTTGTCGCGCCGCTTGCGCAAGCGACCGAGCGTCGTCACCACAATGTGACTCGCGCAATGCTGGAAAGCGATATTTGGGGACTCGGCAGCCTAATCCTGAACGTCTGGTCATTGGGCAAACATCCGATACAAGAATGTGCTGTTTTTTGGACTGAATATACTTTCAGTAAGGATTTGCAAAGTGATCGCAGAGCACAGTTGTACTATTGGTATCGTTTTTTGGTGTCAGAACAGTTCTCCAACGAAACTTGGCCTCTGCTGTTTGATTTCCGGGCCATCGTCACACACTTCGAACTTTTTTTCAAATCTCAAATTGACAATGATCTGCATCCGACGTTGCGCACTCTGAACGACATCGCTCAGTCTATCGGCGCCTCCGCTGACGAAATTGATTTTCTTATTGGCTGCCTGCAGTTTGTGCCCTCCGATCGGCCGAATGTGCACCAGTTGACTTCGCACAATTTTCTGGCCAAAAACTGTGATACAGAAAAGCTTGCGTCAAAAACTGATGGCAATGGCGACAGCAGAAAGCGGAAGTTGGCAAATAGCATCGATTATACCCCAAAACTGGCATTTGTACCCGGCGAAAAGCGATTCAGGTTCGTACAGATGGAATCTCTGCTGCGCTGCGTTATAACAGAAGCATCCGGTGACCTGGAGCGCTACAATTTGATTTTGGAGACAGTGCTTTCGTGGAGTTACAATTACTTTTTCAGTTACAAAACAGTTTTTTTGGCAATGGCTTACTGTATGCGTACGTTTGAGAAGGTAGTGCCGTGGCAAAACCGCCTCAAACCAGCTTGGTGCAAAGCACACGCGATTGCGTGTTTGCTGTTGGCCGTTTCGATCTATGAGAATCGGCACGAAGCACATATCGACAATATCTCTCAACGCGAACTCGACAACGGCGATTTGCCGTTCGTGGCAGATGATTTGACACGCATGCAACGATTGATAATCAAAGCGCTGGACTTCAACTTTAATATCTGCACTGCTGCTGTGTTGATCGACGCATCTTTGCTTCAAGCGTCGCAAAGCTGCGATGAAACAGTATTTATTGAACCGCTGACAAAGGCCGAAATGATGCTCAGTGCTCGCAAAATGCTGTCACATCGACAGTTCGCGTGTCCTACCAATGCAGTCTCCTCGGCTTTGGCGTTGCTGAAATATCACAATTTGACGGAGGCGCATGATATTTTGCTGGCAGCAAGTGGACGCAATAGCTTGTCCAGTGAGTACGCCGTGCGCGATTTGCGAAAAATGCTGTCAAGCAAACAATAAAAGAGCCGGTCTCAATCTGCAAATCTTCTACATGAGTTATAGACCTTATGTATCAAGTTGATCTTTGACGTGTGAGTCCAATGTAAAGCATCCGGCACAGCATGCTCTATAACTGCCAAACAGACATACGGCGAAAGTTGTTGCCAAAATACGATACATATGTCCAAGATTTTGCTGTGAATATATCGACACAATTGACGCCAATCTGATAGTTTTTGTACTTCCAAATGCGCAAAGTGCACATCCTCGTTGTCTTGCAAAAGAAGTGTCTGCAGATTGCAAAGACACTCCAGACCGGCTAAACTTGTCAACCTATTACTACTGACGTTCAGCTTTCGCAAAGCAGTGGCGTGTTTCAATCCTTGCAGTGACGTCAAACGATTAATTGACACATCCAAGCTTTCGAGAGCGGTGCAGTTGCGGAGATCGATCGAGACCAACTTATTGTCTCGGATATACAACGACCGCAATGCACCATTTTGCAATCCGCACAGCGAAAGCAATTGGTTCTGACTGACACTCAAATGCCACAAACCAGTTATTTTTTCAAGACCTCGAAGCGAAGTCAATCTGTTGTTTGCCAGAGTTAATCTTTCCAAGAGGGTACAAGTTTGCAGGCCTTGCAGAGAGGTCAATCGGTTATGATAAACTACCAGACTTCGTAACGCCGTCATGTTGCGTAATTCGCACAGCGAGCACAAATAATTGTAGTTCAAACATAATGATTGCAACGACGTTGCGTTGCACAAACCTCGCAATGTAGTCAATTTGTTTGAATCGGCATTGACATATGTCAAAGCGGTGCAGTTTTCCACACCTTGCATACTGACCAAGCTATTGCAGGGAACGGACAAACACAGCAAGTCCGTCGCATGTTCCAACCCGTGCAGCGACAGAAGAGTGTTGTAAGGAGCGCCCAGCTGCTGGAGTGACTCTGTTATACCTTTGACGCCGACAAGATCTGACAATTCCTCCCGTACGCTAAGGGTGAGTTTATTGATTGGTTTGCAACTCATGTGCTGATTGCGATGTCTATGTCTTTGACAGCACAGAACAAACTTTGAGTTACTTTGCACCGACCCTGCGTTTTTTTTTCCGGATGGCCTCAGTTCATTTTTCGTTTTTTAAAGTTGTTTGCTTTTGAGATAGAGATCGCCGACCGCAAAGTGTCCATCTGTTGAATGCTCAATTTTTGGGTTTGGCGCTTTCTCTTCCCAGCCACAGTCGACACGGCAGAACTTTGCTTATCTTCGCTTCTGGCTGTGGCCGCAACTTGCGACCGCCGGTCGCCGACGCGCTTCAGCGTGTTGAGCCACGGAACGAGCAGTTTCGCTTTCTCCAAATTGTTTTGAGCGTAACGCTCGTCAACTGTTTTGCCGTTTTCTAGCTGTTTAAACAACTGTGCCAATTCGGCAACAATATCAAACTGTCCTCTGGCCGGCAGAGTGTATGTCGCCTCAAAATACTGCTCCAAGTCGGCGCGCTGCTTTTCCATTGCAGATACGCTGGGGAAGACACTGTGGTATTTGATAAAAGTAACATTTTGTGCGCGTGTGGGCAATTTGCTGTGCGAACCGAAGCGGGCGACTCGGCTCATCGTCTGATTTTCCCCATGCAAATTTTGTGCGGATTCCAAAATGTGCATTGTGCCAGTGCCATGCAGGTCTACGCCTTCTTTGGCTGCATCTGTAATCGACAAGATTTGCAACTTGCCGTTATTGTAACTTTGCACAATATTGTCGCGCTCGCGTCCCTCGGTACTACCGCTGATGATGCTTTTTTTCAAGCTTTTTCCACGCTTACGTGCTTCAGCATCGAGCAACTGATCAACAGCATGCACACCGCGATCGCGGTAGTGTGAAAAAATCACGTGCGGCTCTGGCCATTTGCCGCTCAGCACATTGCGTACCACTTGGCAAAGTTTGGGCGACTTGCGCGGTTCGGCAGGGTCGATGACATTCGAAACGGCTCTGGTCAGCGAATCGTAGGAGTTGCAACGTGCAGTCTGAATGGTGTAGGGGCCAATTTTTGTTTTGGCTCGCAGACTCATAATGTATTCGAGCGCTTGCGGTGCCGACATAGCTACGCGTTCGACACGCTCACGAGTGGCCGGATAGTTTTGCGCATAGCGTGCCGCGTCATACACCGCAGGGTCGTAATAGAAAACGCTCTTCTGCTGCAGTAGTTTTTTCTCAATGGCAGAGCGTTTCTTGCCGAGCATGGCCGCATTGCAATCGATGATGTCGTTGTCGTCGTCGGCTTGTTCGCAGCATTTTTTCAGCGCCAACAGCGGACAAATTTCGTCCGGCTCGTTTTGCAACGGCGTACCTGTCAGCAACATCAGAAACATGGCCCTGCGCAACAATTTGACATCTTCAACCATCATTGGCGTCAGGTTGCGATAGTAGTGCGCCTCGTCGACAATTACTATGTACTGAGAAATGTCTGGCTGCTCGTACAATTCGGCATCGCGAAACGAATTGCGAAATTCGTTGTAGCCAAGAATCAAAAATTTGGTGTAACCGGTTTGCTGCGGCGACTCTTTGATTGTTTTCACCCAGCTGCCAATGAGTGTGTTGCTGCAAATAATTAACACTTGCGACCATCGCTTGTCTCGCGAGTTGTGTTGCGCAGCTGTCAGCGCAGCCAATGAACCGCGCGTTTTTCCACTGCCCATTGTCCAATAGAGGAGATAAGACTTGCGTCTTTGCTGCGAGCGCCAGTCAAAATTGCAAAATTCGTCGCGAAGTACGGCCTGCTGGGGCAGCAGTGAGACTGTTTTCTGGGTCAATTTGTCGTAGAGGCGTTTTCTGGCTTGGTCAGGCCTGATTTTGTTGTCAAAAAAAACGACTGTCTCCCACCGGCCTGCACAGCGGCACAATACGTTGAGACCAGTTTTGAGGGACCTTGTTCCGACGTCACCGGGCCAACTTATAGAGGACCAGCGCAGTTGACTGCTGGCTTTCGACTTTGTACTTTTGTCGAAAAAAAAGGCATGCACTGCACTGAGAGTCTCTTGAGGAAAAGTGGGCGCGAATTCAATCTTGATGTCGGGTGCGGCAACTCTAATCAACTCGGCACGATTGGATGTTTTTTTGTGCACGCATGTGAACTGACTGTACTTTTTAGGCGGCATGAAAACGGTGCAGGCTGTCCAATATGTCCCTGCCAGCTTTTGCATTCAAATACAAAAGCAGCAGATATTTCAAGTCGGTCAGTCGCTCTCAATTCGAATCACTTTTCATTCGGGTGCTACCTTTTGCGCCAGATTTTTGCGCAGACTTTGCGCTCTACGCTTCAAAATAGCCCTTTTTCTGTAGCCGAAATAGGCTAGTGCGACAACCAGCGCCAGCACGAAAATAGCAATAGCTATGCCAATTTGCCAAGCAAAAGATTTCTGTTCCGCGAAACGCTCATCAGCTGGCTGGTAGCCTACCTGTGCGCGGGGATCGGCAAAAACCGGCACTTCGGACTCGCTTCGCTCGTAGTTGCCAACATTTTGCCCAACGGTATTGCCGCTACCTGTTGGTTGTTGATAGCCAATTACGCTTCGAATAGGTCTTTCTAGTCGCTTTCCGGAAGACGTGGTAAAGACGATGACAGATTGTGGTCTTGCCGTTTCTAGCTGCCGTCTCTGTTCTGCAGTCAAGCTTTCAATTCGACGCTGCTCTGCTGTAAATTGGTCCGGGTCTGCGCCCACCCGAAACAAATTGCCTCGTGACGTTGTGCTTGGATTTAAACTGGTTCGCAACGTATCTTGTTCCTTCTCTATTTCAACATATTCTTGAATAGGCTGTTCGTCGACCTCTGTTGCAGTCAATATCTCACCTGAGCAGGCTCGATTAGCTGCGCCAAGTGCACAATTTTGCTCTTTCATCATCCGACGGCCGCGATAGTTACCAGGTGGTGCGTAACGGCAAATCAGAATTTCCGAATTCAAAAAGCCCGGCGCTGATTGCACTGATGGGCACGTCTGTTTGCCACAACCGACGCGCGCCGTATCGTGCCAAACCACCTGTGTCCAATGACCGCATGGCTGTTTACGACATTTGGCATTGACGCAGTCGTAAAAAGCCTCTTCGTCGAGCCATCCTTGTACATTGACTGGACGGCCCATCGCTAGCGACATATTTTCACCTTGTCCGGGCACACCTTTGCCGATGGCTGAAGCGTGCTCCCAAATACACCGATCAGCGTGTTGCTGTGCGTCCGCAGCGAGTTGCCAATCCCATTTCAACGGATTGAGTCCATGCCGCCGGCGAGCGCAGTTGTGCTGATCGAGTATTTTCTGCGCCTCTGTTTCGTCAATGGCGCTGCTCACTTTGGACATGTTTGCGCTGCTTTGTTCGTCTATTCTTTAGACACTGAACGATAAATATCAAAAAATATAACTGTTTCGCAGTGCACACGAAAACAGACATCGTGCGAACACTTGCAGGTTCGCAGTTTTTCCTGCAAATTGTCGCTGTTCATTTCTCTCAATGATCATCGACAGTACGACCGATGCTGTGCTTCAGGCCGTATGCATCAGCCATCTTTATCGCATAAGTGACCAATTCTGAACCGTCTTTGCCCAGAGGTGGCGAGGTGTTGCCGAAAGGTGCATTGCTGGCGACTTTTTTTACCCAAAATGGCCGATGCCACAACGCTGAGGGCAATCTGCGCTACATTGTTACCCATTCAATTGTGATCGTTGCCATTTTTTTTGTGGATTCGTTCAAAGTGGCATAGTTTTTTTGCGGGTGTGAGGGAAGTGAAAAAAATTCAGACTTGTGGCCTGCGACCTAGAGTATCATTTGAGACACCACAAACTGAGGCAACTTTATTCAATGCGATCGCAGTGTTTTACAGGTGTCATTTTTGTTCTCTGATCGAACGACAGCGGCTTGAGCAACGTTGACAATCGCCTGAATGCGGGCCACACGTTGACGTCTAGTGAACGTGTCGCTGCAGTCCGCAAAGCCTGGCAGACATTCGACAATGTGCAACAAAACGTAGATGGGCAAGCGCATCGGTGACAATGCCATGGTCACCTATGGTAATCGATCGTGAGAGAAACAGAAACGACCGTCAAATACCTCTGTCAGTCGCACGGCACAAACGATCGGATTGAGCATCTGGCAGGTGTGCGGCTCGATCGACCAAGGATACGAGTCGACGAACCACACTGTCGCTTCTCGGTCAAACGACCGATCGTCGTCAATTATGTTGGGCGTGTAATGCTTTATGTGGCTGACAATGCACTCTGGTGGATTGTAGGCGTTCATCATGTTGATCCAGTGGCGAGGCTGCAAACGAGCATATACGATCGGTGCCAAAACTGTAGTATATCTTGCCAGAATGAACATCATGTCGTTGACGAGGCGGGGGAACTGCAGCAGTCGATCGGACTCGATCACACGACAGAATACGTCGTAGTGAAACTGAAAAGATTCTTGCAGCCATCGATCATCTTGCTTTGATAATCGAGACGCACGACCTTTTTTGCACGTCTCGCACTCGTCGGACCACTTGCCAGTAACGTTGACGCAACTGCGTGAGACATCAGTAGTGGCATAATACCACTCAAACTCGGCACAGTCGAGCAGAAATTGAAACGATTGTATGTCGTGTTTGCCCAGAACCAATTGTGCCAGACAGCCGTCATTCCAATTGACAGAATGCGGATCAGCTGCATACGCTCTTTGAATGTCGTCGTAGGTGTGGCCATCGTCAAAATCATAATCTGTCATTGTATAGGAAAGTTGAGGGGCATCTGTGGGGTAGTTTTTTTTTTTCGCCACCCCACAACGTGTGGCCCCCACAAAATTGTGGGGCCTCACAAAAAGCCAAACTACCCTCTCTGGCGAGTGAACCCTACAAAATCCTTTATTTTGTATCACAAACTGAACAGTGTCTGCAATTGCGCGTAGACTGGTTCGAGATTTTCTTCTTCAGCCCATGCGACCAGCTGGTCCCATTCGGTGTAATTTGCCAAATCTATTTCTCGCGGCAGTTTGACCTGCAGACGCAGAAACTGATTTGCGGGCAGCAAATTGCGGCAATTGATTTCAGTCGCGTCCAACGACCCGGCATTGAACACCGACATCAAGTTTGGTATCCATTGTGCCAGTCCCAAGTTGGCATTTTTGCCATATGCGTTCATGTTCAGCGAGTGTGTTCCGGTGCCAATCGATAATAGTACAATGTCCTCTAGCGCAATTGGTTGGTCCTGTTTTTCTGCTTTTCCGTACTTCAAAGCGTGTGAAATGGCCAACACAGACGGATTCTGTGCAACGATACCACCGTCAATGCAGCCATTGTGCGCCGGAAAGTAAGTTGGCGCCGCTGTAGTGCGCAAGAGAACGTCAACAAAGCGTTTTTGGCCACTCTCGTTGAAGGTGCTGTATATTTCAGCATGCCACGGTTTACCTTCGCACTTGTGTTCTGTTTTTTCGTGCTGCCTTTTCTCCTGACATGCGCCTTCAATTATTGCTTGCCGAGACGGTGGAAGTGAGACAGGGTTTGCCGCTCTCTTTTCAACGCTCTCACTTGACATTTCAGGCTGTTGAAGCAGTTCCGACTCGCTGTCGGGCAAAGTCGCAGATCGCCAAGACCATTTCCTGACAGAAAAACTGGCTACATATCCGCTCAGCATCATAAATGTCGATTCCAGTCGACCCGGCGCAGCAACAGGCGATGCGTCAATTTGTGGATCACAAGTAGAAGAATCTCTGTCCAATACAGATTTCGATGTGCTGGACAGAGAACTTGCCGACATATCTTGCATTTCGATACACTGGACAGAGTTGGATTGAAGACCACGTGTTTCTCGCTCTGAATTTGTGGCATTGACTTTTGCTACGGACTGCGCTGTCTGTTCAGAAGGCTCCGTGGTATCAATGCAAAACGACGTGATGAGCAAGTGGGGCATGTTGTCGCGCGAATGGAAATGATTTAGCGGTGTTTCTGGTCCAAAAACGGTACAAAGAAGCGCACGCAAATCTTTGTTTGTGTAGCTGGCTCGATAGAGACCCCTCATGGAGCGCATCTCGTGTCGCCACGATTCGCTGAATATTTTTTTTGCAAACTGCTCTGACAACATGTGTTCGGCCATTTTTTTACATCCTACAGCGCCAAGAGCCGCGCCTACCAAAGCGCCTGCGCTCGTGCCAGCTACAAGACGCACGTAGCGCTCCAACTGCGGAAAGCGGTTGAAAATCCTCTTTAGCAAAACAATTTGCAGAGCGCATCTGACACCGCCGCCGTCCAACGCAATAATAAAGTATTTATTCGATGTTTGTGACATCGATAAGTTTGCAAACAGGCCAATCCGAAACTTTGATACCATCTGTGTGAAGACACAAAAAAGAGCAAAATGGGCCAAAGTTTTGTCGATCAGTATTCTTTGTTGCATTTTGCGGTTGGCGTTGTGAGTTATTTCTGGAACTTGTCGTTGGCGCTTGCGATCGGCTTGCACAGTTTGTTCGAATGGACAGAAAATACTCAGCAAGGTATGTCGTTGATCAATCAGCTGCCATACTGGCCGGGCGGAAAAACACGGGCAGACTCATTGACCAACATCGCTGGCGATACTGTCGCGTTCGGCGTCGGGTGGCTAGCTGCCAGCATACTGGACCAAATAGGAACAAACAGAGGATGGTACCCGTCGCATTTGGCGCAAAAATAATGATCCACGGTGCGCTTCGCCGCTTTTTTTT
>Ga0102934_1000386_pt1 | contig 29010 bp, 14 predicted proteins | sample SalPonR2_A_D1_MG_FD_78175 | JGI IMG/M metagenome (GOLD analysis project Ga0102934, IMG submission 78175) | Salt pond soil microbial communities from South San Francisco under conditions of wetland restoration - Salt Pond MetaG R2_A_D1_MG | ecosystem: Environmental > Aquatic > Marine > Intertidal... | reverse complement strand
TCGATTGTAGCATTTAAACCTGATGGCCCTCCACCAATTACCAGAACATCACAGGAAAATTCTTTTTTCTCAGAAAAATCAAGACGGTGATCATCAGGAGGCAGCTCGGGTAGATGCTTCAGAGTTTGAACGTGCATACCTTTTTCCAGGGGAGTAATACAGGATTTTTTAGGGATTCCATCAATGATTACAGTACAGTTTGAACACTGTCCATTTGCGCAAAAAATTCCCTTTGGTGAATCTGCCTTTCTATGAATTGAAAAAATTTCTATATCATTTGCGATTAAAGCCGTAGAAACCGGCTCACCTTCAATGCCATAATATTCCTGGTCATCAAAGAAAAATTTGACCTTTTTACCCGTTTTCTCCTCGAGAATTGGGTGGTTGTGTATTCTTTCCATTGGCGTTTCCCAGATTAAATGTTAAAAATCTCTTCAAAAATTATGCAAAATCCGAGCCACTGGCCCGGATGGCGATATTGATAAAATATTAAGATAGTAAACTAAAATTTCAAAGAGAAAGAGTGCTGAACTGGATTAATAGATACCAGTCCGCATTCTACCGCCTTTTTCTTCATATTTGAGGTCTTTTAGAGCAGAAGATTTGATATTAATGAGCAGATGATACTGTTGACCATAACCGCTTGGAGTCCAGTTAAAGCTCATTTGCCAGCAATGGAGATCACGTTTTATATTGAAACTGTGATTCTCAAGCTTTTTCTCCAGCAAGTCAAAACTGGCTCGATAACCAACTGACCAATTTTCGGAGATACTTAGATCAACGTTCATCGATGTAAAAAATTTCTCATTAAAACTGTCATCATACCGAGTCTTGCTATAACGAAGACTGAAATTGGCACTCCATAACTGCTGTCCCTGCTGATCCTGCGATACGCTCGATTGATTGTCAAGACTGGTCTCAGTGGTATCTGTTGAACTAGCCTGACGAACTTCTTGCTTACTAAATCGGTGCCCCTTAAGGGAAAAACTTGTGCGAGCGCTCACTGACCGTAATTCTGGAATTGGGATTCCATATATTTGATCATTCCAATCATTGATCCGGCGATTATTTTGATGAGCGTAAAAATCATGATTTAGACTAATATTTACGTTGAGCTGGCGTCCAAGACTGGTTCGTATTGAACTTCGCACTGGAGCCAGCTTAAGGCTGTCGGCGACAAAATTGTAACCGGATGACATGTCCAAATTTAAAAGGTCAACTTTTTTATCTTTTTCCTCGCCTTTGATCTTAGCTTGAAAAACGTTTGAAAGACCAAAATTTAGAGAGCGGGATTCATAGGAGGGAGTAGAACCGACCATGGTTGAGGAAAAGGGATCATAACTGTGTGGATTTCCAGCAGAATCCTGACCGGTCATTATATAACCGGGATCCCAGCCATAAATTTTTTTGGTAAAATCAGGACTGTAACTCAATCCTGCTCTTGGAGTCGCAATATGGCGAAGGGAACTAAGACCACCAAGATTAACAGGGAAGAGTCCGTAGAGTTTAGTTTGGAGATTTAAAGAAGCACTTCCAGTATGACGCGGTAAAAATCCCTGAACTTGCTCAGTTACTGGCCGACCATCTTCAATTATCCAGTTACCTTGTTCATCGGTAATCGGTTTCTCGTATTCAAAAATCCAATCTTCATTTAGTGAAACACTTTGATTAACTGAAAAATAGGAAAATATTTTCTGGGATGAGTTGAGAGAAATATTATGAGTTAGAGCGTAATTTCTTTCATCAAATTTTTTCCAGATCAGGGAATCGGATTCCGGACTTAAATACTGACTTTTATAATAAATATCCTGTTTGTTGCGAAAGCGGCTATTGTAACTGAAATAAATTTTATTGAACCATTTCATTTGATCGGCATTTTCTTCAGCAGGGAAAAGGGGCTTTGAGCTATGGTTGAATGAAATATTGGGAAGTTGCCGGGAAATATAATTCGTGTGTTGTCCTTCAGAAGTAGGATCGACGGCCGTTGTATTTTTAGCCTGAAGATTGATTGTCTGGCGGGCATTCATTGAGAAAGAATAGGGCTTGTCCCGCCAATTTTTGCTAAACGAGGCATTACTGATCATTTGCTGATTTAACCGATCCTCGAGTTCAATTGCATTTTTTTGGTAATAATCATCCTGACTAACATAACTACCGTTAATATTGAGTCGCATAGTTGGTGAGAATTGCTGGCTATGATTGATGCTGATTTTCCAGATTCTTTGTCTGGCCTCCGGATCTAGAAAACTATTTTCGAAAAAGCCACTGATATTACCATTTAGAACATAGCGCAATTTATATCGTGTTTGATAATTTAAGCGAATACCTCGATTGGTGAAAAAATCGGTAGTGACCCGGAAATCGGTGTAATCATTTATTGCCCAGAAATAACCTAAACCACGTATATGAGGACCCCGGGTTTTATTATCTCCATAAGAGGGCATAATCCAGCCACTGTGACGACGACCACCTTTTTTGGGAACAACGGCAAAAGGGATCCCAATTATAGGAATATCATGAATATGCAAAATTAATGGGCGAGCTACAATTTTATCTTTATCAATTAATTTCATTTTTTGGCTGCGAAAGGAGTAATGCGGTGTATCCAATTCGCAGGTAGTGTATTTTCCATCAGCAATATAAAAGGTTTCTTTATCAGTTTTCATAATATTTTTGCCATGGTAATAGGCATCATCAGAATGGGAACGACCGCGTAGAATACGTCCTTTGCGGGTCTTTAAATTGTAAGCCATCTTTCTTCCAGTAAAGGGCTCCTGACCTTTTTGTTTAAATGTGGGCATATTCCGGTCAGTAGAATCTACCTGTGTGGTATCATTTTGGGGAAGCGGGGTTGCATAGAGCATGTTTTTATTCCACAAAACATCAATTTTACCGGCGGATAATTCCATATCTTTAAATTTTGTATCGGCATTCTCTATAAGCCAGGTTTCCCTTTCCTGTATGAAGTATAAGATTTTACCGGCAGAGTAGACAACTGAAGTATCCATTTCAGTATTACTTTCATGAGGCGTAAAATTACCTTCAGTTCCTCCTGACACTGTAATTTTATGCAGCCGGGATTGTTTTTTTTCCAGAGAATCAAAATGCATAATAATAGTATCGCCGCTGGCCTGATTGACACCTTTTATAATGCTGTCTTGAGCCACATTGTAATAGCTGGTTGCCATTCCTGAAACACGAATAGAGTCTGTATTACCATTACGAAAGTGAATATCCATCATATTCCCGGTCATTTCATCCCGAGTCTTGATAGAATCACCTTTTGCAACTTGTCCCGAGTCAGTTTGGGCGGCCACACTATCGCTAGCCGGTAAATAATACCAGTTAATAGAAGAAGCGATTGCATTTCCTGAAATGTTGACGTGTTTGATCTGGCCATTTTTTAATTGAGCGGTGATCCTGTCGCCGTAAATATCACGTCCTTCATTGATGACATGAGGATTTCCGGTTAATGTTATCACATCAGTGCTGTCACTATATTCAGCATGATCAGCATAGGCCTCCATCTCATCGCGGACTATCCTGACATTTTTGAGAACTGTGAAGCGGCCTTTTTTTTCGCCACCATTGATTTGTGCACCAAAAATTTTGGTTTCATTATCTGATGCAGTATCTTCTTTAGTGAGAACAGGATCCAGGTAGGCTCTGATCCTTTTTTCGTCATTAAAATAGATAATACTGTCAGAAGCGAGGGTTGTAAAATTTTCTTTATTTTCCATAATGGCTTGATGAGTAGCAACGGTTTTTTTCTGCTCTGCATAATAGGTTAAATGTCGAGCACTTAAATTTCTGTTTTTTTGTTTTAAGTGTACATTGCCATGGCAGAAAAAGAGGTCGTCGTCAACATAATAGATCATCGTATCAGCACTAATCTGGCCACTGCTATCTTCCATAACTGGATTTCCATAGGCCCGTATAATATTTTTATCAGTAAAATAAACCAGGGAATCAGAGGTGAGAGTTATAGAATCTTTGGTTACTTTGACGTTTTCTATAAAATTGGCTTGATTGCGATTTTCATACCAGTAGGCGATTTGACAATAGAGGTTAACTTTGCCTTTGCGAAAGTGAATATCATCATTTAAACGCTTAACTATTTCGCCATTTTCGACAAATTGTTCCAGCTTTCCGGCCTGTATTAGACGGAGTTTATCAGCTTGTTGCGCTAAAATTAGGACAACAGCTGCCAGAATTATTACAATGATGGGTGTTTTCTTTCTCAAACTTTAAAATAATCCTCAAACTGCTTAATTCGTCGTCCATAATATATTAAAGATTCTACCTTTTTGACAGATTATTTTTAATCAGAATCCAAACCACCCATCCATTCATCCAGCAATCCATCCAATCCTCCTATCATCCCATTCATCCACCGATCCCATCTAATCACCTCTCAATATCATATTTTTTTATTTTATAACGGATGACTCGCTCTGAGATCTTTAATTTCCGGGCCGCTTTTGTTTTCACATTATTGCAGTCGTGGAGCGCCTTCTTTATCATTCTTTTTTCCAGACTGGCAACCTGTTCTTCAAGTCCGCCGTTAATATTTTCGCACAGCTCTTGAGTATTTTTCAGAGCAATATCTTCACAGGTGATATGAGAATTTCGTGAGAGGATTACAGCTCGCTCAATAATATTTTCCAGTTCGCGAACATTGCCGGGAAAACTGTAACGCATGAGACTGTCCATAGCCTCTTGAGTAATTTTATCAACATCAATTCCATTTTGCCGGGAATATTTATCAATAAAATGATCAACGAGTAAAGGAATATCATCTTTGCGTTCCCGCAATGGTGGAATCGTGATAGGAATTACATTGAGGCGGAAAAATAGGTCGGAGCGGAAATCATCATTTTTTACTTTTTGTTTTATATTTTGATTTGTGGCAGAAATTATTCTGACATCGGTTTTAATGATTTGAGAAGAGCCCAGACGCTGAAACTCTTTCTCCTGCAAGGCTCGCAATAATTTAACCTGAAAATTAAGAGGAATGTCAGCCACTTCATCGAGAAATAGTGTTCCACCGTCACTGATTTCGAAATGGCCTTTGTGTTTTTTATGAGATCCGGTAAAAGCGCCTTTTTCATGACCGAAAAATTCGCTTTCAAATAATGTTTCTGGTATAGCAGCACAATTAACTGGAACAAAAGGATTTTCAGAACGAGGGGATGATACATGAATTGCTCGAGCAACCATTTCCTTTCCAGTTCCACTTTCACCCATAATGAGAACGGAAGCATTGCTCTGACTGACACGAGCGATCATATTGAGGACTTCTTCCATTTCGGAACTTTGATAAACGATATTAGATTCTATGGAACCATCGGAAAGGCGGGATCGCAGGTTTTCATTCTCCCTGAGCAGATTTTTGTATTGCTTCAATTTTTCCAGTTTGAATTTGAGTTCATCCAGATCAATGGGTTTGGAGAGGTAATCCCAGGCACCTTTTTTCATGGCATGGACAGAATCTTTTATTGTACCAAAGGCAGTGATGATCATAACGGCAATCTCAGGATTGATCTGTTTTACTTTTTCAAGAACCTCCAATCCATCAATGCCCGGCATTTTGAAATCAGTGATGACAAGGTCAACGTAGTTTTTCTTGACAGCTTCAAGTCCTTTTTCACCACTGGAATAGCTGCTAACTTTGTAATCGTTTTTTTTCATAAAGCCGGAAAGAACTTCCCGCTGAGAATCATCATCGTCGATTAATAAAATTGATAAAGATGGCATAATTTATTTTTCCCCTAATGGTAGATAAATTCTGAAGATTGCTCCTTTTCCTGGTGGACTATCAGCTTCGATGCGACCATCATGTTCAGCAATAATTCTATAAACCTGGGCCAGGCCTATTCCAGTTCCTTCTGGCTTTGTTGTAAAATATAAATTGAATATTTTTGATAAATTTTTGTCATTTATTCCAGGCCCTGTATCTTCTACTATAAGAACTGCTTCCTTTTCCTTTTTCTTCAAATCAATATTAATGGTACCGGAACCTTCCATAGCATCCATAGCATTCTCAATCAGATTTATCAAGCATTGTTTTATCTTGTCAGCATCTAAATGGGCGATTGCTTTGCCATTTGCACTGAAATTCAATTCGATGCTCTGTTTTTCTGCTTTAACGGAATACAGTTCTACAAAATTTTCAATTAACTCATTCATATTTATCCGGGAACGGGAGATGGCAGTAGGGCGTGAAAATTGTAAAAATTGTGTGATTATTTCGCCAATATTATTTATCTCTTTATTTAGAATTTTTAGCAGTGAGTTGTATTCCGATTGGTCGTTTTTAACTTTGAATTCTGATCCTAGACGCTGAATTGTCATTGAAATTGCATTGAGAGGATTGCGAATCTTATGGGCAACTCCAGCAGCCAATTCTCCAATCACACTAAGTTTCTCCTTCTGACGCAAATCCGCCTGCAAGGAATAGACCTCTTTGGTGATTTTATCTTTTTCTTTCTGTAATAGTCGTACATTTTGAGTAGAAATGGAGTAGGCTATCATCATAAAACCAATGATAATCAATATAAACAATCTTAATGAGGCCTGCTTCAAAGCATTTTTCTGTATTTTTTGAATTGGCGAATAGTTCAAACCAATTCGAATCACATATTTTGTGGACTCAAAAATTTTTAGGTAATTAAGCACTTCTAGAATTTTATGACCATCATATTGACTAATTCTATAATTTATGGATTTAGTGCGAAAAGTTTTCTGAATTAGAGGGTCTTCGTAATAATTAGCCAAAGCAATATCAGTAGTTTTGTGGAGAGTTTTGTGAGAATCTTGCAGAGCAATGTATTCGATTGAAGGGTCATTAGCAATTGAGTCAAGTAGTGAGTTAATATAAATAATGTTTTTAACGTTAAGGACACGAATGGCCGGGATATTTCCAATAATAGTGCCGCCTTTTGTACGGTGAACACCAACTGTGAATCTTTTCTCTCTCTGATTTTGAGTAGGTAGGACATCGAAAGTCCTTTTCTTAAATTTGCCTTCATTTAAATCAGTGTATTCATCAGCAGGCAAATCGGGCATTTTTTCATCAGTATTAGTCAGTACAAGGTTTCCATCTTTATCAAGTACGTAAATTCCGTTAAAATTCTCCTGGTGAGCATATTCAGTTAATTTTTTTTGGGTAAGCTCGTTATTGATATCAAGATAATCTAGATAGCGAAGGTCAGCTATTAGCTGCTCATTATAATGGTGAAGGAACAATCTATAACCAATAATAGTATTGCGAGATGCTTTGCGAATTGTGCTGGAAAGTTGATGAGAGGAGTGGGTCATCATTTCAATTGTTGCATTTTTTTGAGAAATATAATTGGAATATAGTGACAGCCCCAGGATAATTACAAAAATGATGAAAAGAAAAAGGAGCATGTAAGGACTAATATTTATTTTTTTTAACTTCATCTTCCCCATCAAAGCCCTTATAATTTGAAAAACCAATCCCAGAGCAATTTAAGAAAATTGACAGTCTATAACAAAGTAAACGCACTTAAATAATAAAAAAAATGGACTAATTGTTGCCCCACAACAATTAATCCATTATATACCCCGCGATGTAAATTTTTCTGGAGGAGTGGGGGCGAATATATCTACTCGCCCCTGAATGATGAAAAAATTGGTAAAATTAATCCCATATATCCGGTTTAATAAAAATCACTCCCAAAAGTCCATAAATACCTGTAGCTAGAATTAAGACAAAATCAAACCAATTTTCCTTAATATTTTCGTCACGTTTTATCTTAACAAAAATACCAATAATAAGTGAAATAAGTATTCCAACCAAACTCAACCAGGATTGAAACCTGAGGTCAAAATGGAGTAAACTGGAAAAACTTTTCATAGTTTTGATTTCAAACGGGAAAATAGCCTGTTTTACTTTTGTAGATGTTTTTTCCTGCTCAGGTGTCAGTGATATTTTCATAGAATCGATAAAAGTATAGTTGGAATCAAAAACTGCTGCATAGTAATTGTAATTGTTGTCATATTTAAAAGTTCTGTAAACAGGATCAGCATAGAATGAAAAATCCATTTTGTCAGGATTATAATTTTTAAGAGGAAGTCTGATAAGTTTATAATTATCATAGCTGATCAGGTAAACTTCATCACTTTCAGTGATTATATATCCATATATTTCACGTCGAACAGATTCACTGATCACAATTTTACGAATGTTGAGATTATTATCAATTGGTGTCTTCACGCATTGAGGAGAATCCTGAACCTTTTTGAGGTGAAAAACATTGCCTTCATTATCGACAATGAAATAGCCTTCATCAAAAGGTTTGCGAGTAGTTGGATTTCCAGCAATTAATTGAGCAGGAAACTTGAATCCTTTTTCTTTGAGGTCTTTGGTGAATTGGCGGGACATTTTTTCGTTGATTTTATTGGTGCGGGCAGTAACAAATTCTATGCGTTCATTTATGCGAAATAATTCCGGTGGATAGCTCAGATTGGTATAATCGGACTGGCTTTCAAAGAGGGGATATAGATCGATAGTAGGCTGATCCATATTGTAAGCTCTGAGTCTTATCCGCTGACTATTGTGGCGAATGGAAGTAATATCAGTCGGGACTCCCTGAATAGTGTCGGGCAGTACACCCCATTTGTCCAGATCGCGATAATACAAGAAGGGTAGTAATTTTTCATAGCCTTTTCGACTATAAGTGTTACCCTCTCCATCTTTGAATGCCATATGACCGCCAGTATGTTGAAAGAAAGCAAAATCTTCAATAACTGGACTATAATAAATGATTGGCGAACGTGTGCTTTTATCCACGATTTTATGATAGAATCGGGGTAAAAAGACTGAAGCTGAAATAATTAAGACTAATATGATTGCATATCTTGATAATTTCTTTAAATTCATTTGGCACCCTTTCTTAATCGATGACCGGGAAAAATTATTGTGATTGTTAATAACAGAATTGGAATGGCGTAAGTTGCCAGAATATGATTATATTGCATGTAGATTGTACCCTGAGTATAGAGTGAAGCAGTAAAATAGGTTATCAATCCGAGAACAATTCTCAAGTACCAATTGGGCTCAACTACAGCTGTGGCAATTCCAAGATAAGTTACCAGACCAGCCATAAACCAGGGCAACATTGTTTGATAAGAAGCCGACACAATCTCAGCAGGAAAAAAACTAGAACTCACAGCAATAAAACCACCAATAGTTATCAAATCAGCAATAATTATTGCTCCTAGACCCAAAATAACCATGTAAAGTAGCAGTTTAATTTCATTAATTGGAAGGTGGAATGACAGACGAAACCGGTTGTCAAAGCTTTCAGGTACAAATTGAAAAATTGCTAGAGCAAATCCTCCTAACATGGGTAAATACCTGAGACTGCTAAAATACATTTCATGATGGATTGTAATTGCCAGCCAATTTTTTATAGCGCCTTTCATCTCGAAACTATGGCGCAGGTCTGAGGCAATATAGACCAGCACACTTACACTAAGTATAATATAGGCCAAAAAGACCCAGCGAACTTTTAACCATTCTTTGTCAAATAATGAACGATACATAACTCTCCTTATTAATATTTACCTGTCAGTCCGATAAAAGCATCTTCCAGGGTCATGGACACTTCTGAGATATCTTCTTTGACTATATCAACACCTTTTTGGTTGATATAGTTGACAATCTCACCTTCATCTTTAAATGAATAGAGGCGATATTCATCATCAAGAGTTTCATAATTGGCAATATGATCATCTTTTTGTAATTCAAGAGTGGGCCCGGTTAAATTAAACCGATATTGATGAAAAGATTTGATGAATTTCTGAATATTCATTTGCAGAAGAATTTCTTGATATCCCATAATAATGGCATCATCAATCAACTTTTCCAGATCCTGAATAATGTGCGATGTGATCAGCACGGTCGTATTACGCTGGTGCACAAAGTGTTTTAAATAATCAATAAACAATCTTCTATAACCAGCATCAAGCCCCATGGAATAATCGTCCAGGATCATCAACTCCGGATCCTGAGCCATTATCAAGCCCAAAACAACTTGCGATCTCTGACCACAAGACATATTGGATATCTTATGATCATAGTTCATGCCCATTTTATCCATTAGGTCATAATAGAACTTCTTCTCCCATTTTGGATAAAAACGGGAAAAAAACTTTTCTGCTTCTTCCACAGTCATGAAATCATAGGTGAGATGACCCTCATGCAGGAGTCCAATGCGAGTGCGTGTTTTGGGTGATAAATTGTGTGACTCTTCTCCAAAAATGTTGATGCTTCCAGAAGTTGGTCTCAAGAAGCCCATCATTATATTAATAGTAGTGGTCTTTCCCATTCCATTCTTTCCAAGCAATCCGAAGATGCGTCCTCTTTCTACTGTGAAATTTAAATTCTCATAAACCAGGTAATCACCATACTTATGAGTAAGGTCTTTACATTCAATGATTTTTTCACTCATATTCTTTTTCCTTAGATAAATTTTGATCTAACACCTATTTTCAATCCTCAACTATTATGCCAAGGTTGGTTTTAGAACAGAGGGGATATCTTAAGCAGGTTTAATAGTAACAAAATTGTCGAAAAATCGACTATATTGTCGATATATTGTTAATAATTATTTAGTACTGGAGGGAGAAATGGATGGCATCTATTTTGTAACAATAAAATACATGATTGAATTTTGGGGTAAATATCAACAGCGGGGAAATTCAAATTGGCAACATTTAAATACAGAATTGTTATTTTATTTTTAAAAGGATAAAAACAGATATCCTTTTGTTGTTGAAAACAGAAGTTTAATAGTAAACTAATTCAGGAGGAAAAATGAACCAACGTTTTAATCGTGTATTATTTGCAATAGTTCTGCTAGGTTTTATGCTGGCACCATTGCATGCTCTGGATGAATCCAAAGTCCAGGAATTTGAGCTTGACAATGGTCTAAAAGTAATAACCTATGAAATGCATACTGCTCCCATGATCTACTCAAAATTAACTTATAATGTTGGAGCAAAATACGAACCCTATGGTCAAACAGGAATTTCCCATATTGTCGAACACATGATGTTTAAAGGCACAGAAAGATTTAGCAAAGGAAAAATATCCAAATTGATCTCTGATAATGGTGGTATTTTTAACGCCTATACATCTAATGATGTTACTGTTTACTATGAACTATTACCAAAAGATAAGATTGACCTGGCCTTTGATATTGAATCATCTCGAATGCACAAATGTAAATTTGATCCGGAAGAATTCAAATCTGAGATTGGCGTTATTCAGGAAGAACGCAAACAAAGAACTGAAAATAGTCATCAGGGGCAAAGGCGTGAAGAAGTTAACTCTATAATTTATAAAAGTCATCCCTATCGTGATCCTGTAATTGGATGGATGCATGATATTTCTTCTATAACAAGAGATCAAGCTTATTCCTACTATAAAAAATATTATACACCTAATAATGCGACCCTGGTGCTGAGTGGTGATTTTGAAACAGAAGAAATTCTCAAGAAGGTAAAAAAATATTATGGTGATATCCCAGCTGGTCCCGAATTACCGGATGTGGAATTTCGCCGGGTAAATTCAAAAGGCAAGAAAACTCTGGAATATAAACATCCTGACATTACCAGCGAATCCATTAAGATGTATTTCAATGCTCCAACTCGCAATCATGAAGATGGACCTGCTCTGTATATTGCTGGTAAGATTCTAGGTGGTCGCTCGGCTACATCTAGATTATACAAAAGGTTGGTTCGAGAAGAAGAACTTTGTACAATGGTTGGCGGCGGACTTTCATTTAGTAAGGATCCCCGCTCAATTGGTTTTACTGCCAAACTACTTAAATCAGCATCTATAGAAGAAGTGGAAAAGGCAATCTGGGAAGAGATCGATAGTCTTAAAAATTATTCTGTTGAGGATTATGATCTGCAGAAAATTAAAAATAAGATTGAATTTAATGAGATCACTGGCGATCAATATATAAGTCAAATTGGTGGTCAGATTGGTACTTATGAGAATTATTTTGGTGACTGGGGGTTCATTAATGAATGGACTGAAAAAATTCAGGCGGTTAGTAAGCAGGACATTATGGATGTAACCCAAAAATATTTTATACCGGAAAATCTATTTGTTTGTTACTCCTATCCCGACACAACAGAAGGGTCTGCCGAAGAGATCAATTTGAATGTAGAAAAAGAGCAAAAAGAAGGAAAGAAAACCAGTATAGCTAAAAGTAAGGAGAAAGAAAAAGGTGGACTTTTCTCAGGAATTGCTAATATTTTTGATAAAGAAGGTAAACCAGTAGAAGTATTATATAAACCAAAGCTGGAAGACGCTTCAGCTCCTAGAGATATTGAGCCATTGATTGATTCTACTAAACTGGATAATGGTATTCCTCTTTATGTTATTGAGAATCATGATTTCCCAACCACTATGATAATAGGTTTTGTTGAAACTGGGCGAGTAAAGGAAAATAAGGAATATCCAGGTATTCGGTCTTTTGTAGAAAAAATGCTCAAACGAGGAACTGACGAACGCACTTATAATGAAATGCTAGAAGAGCGTTCTTTTACTCCTTATCAATTGCAAAATGGACAAAGCTGGAGTACAATTACTTTTTCCGGATATTCTCTAAAAAAAGATACTGATAAAATGCTGAAAGGCATGTATGATATTATGGTCAATCCAGTCTTTCCAAAAGAACAGATGGAAAAGATTCGGCCTCGCTTAATTTCTTCTGCAGAGGATTTTAAGAAAACCGACCGGATGAAAGCCTTCTATAAGCTCTTTGAAACTGTTTTTGAAGGCCATCAATATTCAATTGACCATGCTGGTGATCCCGAAGCTTTCAAAGAATTAACCCGGAAAGACCTGGTTGAATTTTATAACAAATATTACAGTCCTGAAAAAATGAAAATGATCGCTGTTGGTGATTTTGATAAAGATTGGATTGCCAATAAACTCAATCAGCATATTGGACAGTGGGAAAAAGAATCTCATGATCCGGGTCTGGAGTTTGGCGAAATAGATCCGATTGAGGACAAAAAGGTTTTTGTCTATCACAATCCGGAATATAAACAGTGCCGTGTTGATATTGCTTTTCAGCCTGTAGAAGGTGGAATCAAGAAAGGTAATCCTGATGTTCCTGCTATTAAAATCCTGGAACGAGTGCTGTGTGGCTCCAGTTTGACCTCTAGAATGGGAGTTGAATTACGTGATAATCGTGGCCTGTGTTACAACATTAAAAGTAATTTGTGGATTAGAAAGAATGGTGGCTACTGGAATATTCGAACCAAGACTGACAAGGACAATGCCAAAGAAATGATAAATGGTATTTTTGAACAGATTGAAAAAGTCCAGGAAGAAGGTATTACCAAAGACGAACTGCAAAAAGCAAAGTTCAGAGGCATTTCTCTCTTAAGTTATAGAGTACGGGCCAAAGATGATCTAGGAAGCCTAGTTTACAATATGCTTCGCTACGGACAGCCGCTTGATTATTTTGACAATTCTAGAGAAAGAATCATGTCTGTAACTCTGGAAGATGTCAAAAGAGTAGCCAATAAATATCTGGACACTGAAAACTATATTATATCAGTTTCCGGTGATCTGGAAGAGGATGCTTTGGATAGCTTCAAATAAAAGTTAAAGAACAGAATCGGGCTGGCTATGGTGGTCAGTCCGATCACTGTTGCTTTATTAATACTTTTTTGTAAATCTTTTGCTGATAAGTTTTTTAATCTTTAACTTATATTTGGGGTATTTTGAAAATACAGCTCTAGAAAAATATTAAGGTGGTTGTAGTTATGCGTAAATTTATAATTTTTAGTATGTTTCTTTTTCCTGTAATAATGGCAGCATCAAATATTACAGGTACTATTAAACGCAGGCTAGATGGTCAAAAATTGGATTACGCTATAGTAAAATTGATTAACACGCCTGAAAATGAAGTAGTTAAGTCTGTGGTAACTGATGGAGATGGTAACTACTACATTGGTAATGTGCCACCTGGTATTTACAAAATTGAAGCTTCAAAACCAGACTATTACAAAAACATTTTATTTGATCTAGAAGTCGAATCCAGTCGTACTTACACATGTAATATTGACCTTTTACTGAAAGCCCAGTGCCGTGAAAAATATGGACTGGGCAAAGGCAAAAAACGGCACGGGAAGGATAAATCCGATTACTGCTTTATGATCGGAGGAATTGAAGTTCAGTCTCACGGTGAAGAAATTATTCCGGAAGAAGCTGTCACAACCAGAAAAATCAGTTCGGGTGAAATTGAACATCTTCAGGCCACGAGTTTGGGTGACGTTCTTAATCTTGTTCCTGGCATTGAAAAATCTCAGAATCCGGGTCTTTCAAAACAAAGTCTGGTTGGTATTCGGTCAGTTACAGTTTCTGGTACTCAGGGACTTCTAGAATCTTTTGGCAGTACAGTTATTGTTGATGGTAATGAAATTTCCAGTGGTGCTAATGCCATGGGTAGTGGACGAAGCGGTGTTGATCTGCGAACTATTCCGGCTGATAATATTGAGTCGGTTGAAGTGATCAGTGGAATTCCTTCAGCTGAATATGGAAATTTTAGTAATGGTGTGATTAAAGTTAAAACCAAAAGCGGTTATGTCCAGCCCAAACTGAAAGCAAAGTTAAATCCGGATACAAAAACAGCCAGTTTCAGCGATGGTTTCAAACTAAAGCAAGGTCTTATTGATTACCACCTTAACTATGGTTATAGTGAAAGAGATCTGCGGGAAGAAGGTGATGAATATCATCGTATTTATGGAAAAGTGAATTATTCCCGGCCCTTTTTAGATAATAAACTTGATACCCGTTTATATGCAACCTATACTCGCACAATTGACAGCGATAAACCAACGGGTATTTATAAATTAAAAGATTATGACAAAGGCTACCGGGCTTCAACTTCTTTCTCCTTTGATTATGAACCATTAGAAGATAGACAATATAATGGTTTATTGACTATGAATTTGAATAGGCGCAAAGATTTTTATGAGCGGCTGGTAACTGATCAGGTAATTATACCCGAAGATACAACTATAGATTATTATGGTGAAGAATTATCCGATACTATGATTTCCCAATACATTGGTAAAAGACAGACAATTGGATATGAGTGGCGTTTGAACGGAAGAATAAAACGGCAGCAGGAGTTCAACATTTGGGGACAAACCCATGATATTAGTACAGGATTGGAATTTAAATATGAAGAAAACACAGGTGATGGGCTAAATCTACATCCATATTGGAATTATTATGGATTTTATTCTTCTCGTCATTCCTATAGTTTTAATGATTATTCCAATTTGCAAGAATATAATTTATTTTTGCAGGATAATATAACAGGCCAATTTCTGGGGAAAAAATATAATTTACAACTTGGTTTAAGGTATAGTGCTTTCAATCCAACCGGTCTTGATCTGGAAAATAGCTTCCTGGAAACCCGGCATGGAGAATATTTATGTCCACGTATCAATTTACAATATTTTATCAATGATGATCTTAGGTTTAGAATAGGCGCTGGTAAAAGTTCCAAATCGATTTCCCTGGCCTATATCTATCAGGCTCCGGAATATTATGAGTATTTAAATGAAGATTCAGTCAAGGTTGAAGAATCGCATACTCAACAAAATCCTGATCTGAGAGCCTATACAACTAATAAATATGAAGCCTCCCTTGATTGGAAACCTAGTGATGCCATCGGTTTCTCTTTAACAGGATATTATTCCACTAATGATAATCGGCCATTAAGTGTCACTTATCCCTTTGGTTATGAAACTAAACCTGATACAATTACTGCTGCAGATTATACTATCTATGAGAATAGAGGCTGGAAAGATTCCTATGGTACAGAATTGACTGTCAGGACGAAGAGAATTTACAATTTGCAGCTAAAAATGAATTTTACTTATCGCTATTCTGAAGTGGGGCGAAGTGGTACAATCTATGATAACAGGGCTGATACTTCGGCTGGTGAAAGTTTTTGGTATAATCCAGCCAAAACCTGGCGTGAAAAATTTATTATTGATTATCAATTAAATTATGTCAGCCAGAGACTGGGGGTATGGGTTACACTCGATGCTCAGCAAATTCCCATGGATAATAAAAAAGAAGTCTACAACTCTGCTGAAGTCATCAAAGAAGTGGACGATGTAGAGCATACTTTTCACCAGGGCATGACCTACTGGTGGGATGATGAACTTTTTGAATATGGAGGTCGCTGGCTCTTTAATTTGAGAATAACAAAATCACTTTCCCAGAATATGGAACTTTCCCTGTATATTAATAATATTTTTGATGACCGGGCCCTGTGGGTAAATCCCTTTAGGGATATAAATCGGGAACAAAATCCCGAAATATATTATGGACTGGAGGTAAGTACACAATGGTAAAAAAACTTATTTATCTAGGCTTTATTGCTATATTTTTAACCGGATGTTTTAAAGACCAGCCTTCCTTGCATGATCGGGAATTATCGATTCAACTATTTGTCAAATATGAAGAACAGGCTTTAAAAAATATGCCGGTCACTTTACGAACAAATGACTATAATTTATCAGCTTACAAAGATACAACTGATTCTACTGGAATGGTCAGGTTTGATGATCTGCCCTTTGCTGAATATTCTGTCGATATTCAGGGAGAAGCAACAATTCAGTCCTATCTTGACTCCACTGCTCTTGACACTGTCATGGTGACTGCGAGTAAAATTCTTACACCAGGCAATAATGAATTATATCAGGATACTGTTCATGCCATAGTTTCAGGTACTTCTCCGGGAATAAAGATCAATGAACTCTATACCTGCGGTCCGCCTAATAAATTTTTCTATTTTTATGACCAATTTTTCGAATTATATAATTCCTCGGAGGATACTATATATCTGGATGGGATGGTTTTTTGTAGAATGGGAACCTGGCTGGAAAATGTGACCTATATCTTTCAGTTTCCTGGTGAACCAATGGGCGGAACACAAGATTATCCAGTACCACCCGATTCTTTTGTAGTTGTTGCCCAGGATGCCTTTAATCACAGAGAAGAAATTTTTAATGGTGAAAAGAGCGTAGATCTTTCTAATGCTGATTTTGAATTTCGAAATAGCCTTGATTATGGTGATTATGACAATCCCGATGTTCCTAATCTAGAAAATCTTGAAGAAGGCCACACTTTAGATTTTATGGTGGGTGTGACAGGAGATATTATTTTAATTGCTGATGGTAGTGATGTTAACTATGTAGATGGAATTGATCCAGAATCGGTTTTGGACTGTGTAGAATATTCATCTTCATCGACACATGAAAAGGATATTGAAGATATTGTTGACCGAGGTTTTGCCGGAGTTGGACTGATCAAATATAGCGGGCAATCTCTTGAAAGAATTACCCCAGGATTTGATACTAACAACTCTACTGTGGATTTTGAAATAATAGAATCACCAACACCAGGATATCAACATGAATAGGAACAACACTCAGGTAAAAAGAAGAAGGAAAAATTCTATGAAATTATCAGCAAAAATTGTCTGGATATTTCTGGTTATTTCAATTCTTATAAGTTCCTCACTGGCTTATGAAAATGAACTTTTCTCTGCTGTAAATTTCTTTGAGGACCAATATATAAAAGGTTATAAAAAAAGCAATTTATATGATGTAAGTTTGAATCCTGCATTTTTTAAAACTGCCTATACTGAGAATTTAACGGTCTATCAGATTTCCGCCCAAAGGCAATTGAATTTGTATTCTCGTTATTTTGACCCCCAGAGTGAAGATGATATCGTTCTGGATCTAGATTGGATTAAGCAATTATCAAAAAATTCCACTCTGGTTGCGGGTGTAAAATATAATAGAAGCTTTCATAATGAAGTTAATCGCTCCCTGGAAAAGAATTACTATGAACATTATTTTGCTCTGACCGATACCACAACAGGAGATATAGAATACCAGGGACCCCAGCTTTCTATTTTGTATAATCATGAACTAGCTGATCAATTTTTGTTGGGACTTGAAATTGATTATGGTGTTGAACGGGGGCTAAAAGATATTTATACGGAGTGTGAAACCATTCTGAGAAATATTGATATGAGAGCAGGATTGGGGTATCAATCCACTGATGGACACACTTATGCTGGAATCTCAGCCCGCTATTTCAATCGACAGGGAAAATATGAAGCAGTTAAAGAATATGAAGACGCTTTTGTTAAAACCTGGTTTGGATATCATCTCTATTTTCCTGAAAATCCACGTTCTACAAATAGAAAAGACGATGACCGTGAAGGCTTTCAACTAGGTGTTCAATTTGAAAGGAAGAATATTCTGAATTCTGGCTTTGGATTTCGTTTCAGTGGAGATCTTGGAGCCCAAAAAAACACCACTAAAGTTGGACGACCTACCTTTACTCAACCGCGGGGGTATTGGGAAAGAGAAGGCTATGATCTGACTGGAAATATTTATTATCACAAAAATGGTATCTATGGACAGTTGTTTTTTACTCAGTGCGACTATTACGATTGGGCTTCGCCAAAAACCTATGACGTCCTCGTTCTAGAAAATGACCAACAAATTAGCCGGTTTGGAAGCTTGGTTAGTATCGATCTCTTTCAGCCTTTGGAATTAGATGCCGGTTTTGAAATTCGTTCAATCAATACAGATTACACCGAACATGTTGCTGATTTTCAATATAATGCTACCAGAAATGAGAATTTCTTATTGCTAGGTGCTGCCTATAATCTTAACCCTGTCAGTTCTGTGAATCTAAAGGGAACTTACTCAACTCTTCAACCTGATTTTCACTGGGAGGGAATGGATAAAATTAATGTTATGGGATTACAGGCGGGCTATGGACGGCAGTTTGTTTTTGGGAAACTGGATGTAAATTTTACTTATCAGCTTAGTGATCTTGATAATGCCGATGATAATATAGAACAATTTGGAGTTTCGATAATGTATCGAAAATAAGAGGGGATTTGTTCACCAAAAGAGGTGACGAGTCAATTGTTAATTTAATTTATGGAGGATGTGATGAAGAAGATGTTATTGTTCGCCATAGTAGTGCTTCTGGCTACGACTATGGTTTTTTCACAATCCTGGGAAGTCGTTAAAAAGGGTGAAGTACCATCAGTTAATACTTCTACTTTTCTTGACGCAAACACAGGGTGGCTTGTAGGAGACGAAGGTCTTGTACATAAAACAACTGACGGTGGCAACACCTGGACCGTTGTTCGGGAAGCAGTTCCCGAGAGTGATGACTGGGTCTCAGTTGATTTTGCTAATGCCGATGTAGGCTATGCTTGTGCTGATGCAGGAATGATCTTCAAAACTGAAGATGGTGGTGACACCTGGACAATGGTTGGTGATACATCTAATTATCAAGCCGATCTGGAATTTGTTGAAGCTATTGATGCAAATTTAGTTTACATTTCTGGTGAGGATTCAACAATGCTGAAAACTGAAGATGGTGGTGATACTTATACTCTTAGTGACTGTACTTTTAATGGAGAAGATCTGGATGGTGGATTAGCTTTCACCGATGCTAACTGTGGTGTTGTAATAAGTGATGGTAATGGTGGAAATACCTGGTACACTCATGACGGTGGTGACACCTGGAATTTCGTACCCGTTGGCAGTAATTGGCCTCCTGGCACAATTTCTTCTAGGATTTATGATATCGCTGCAGCAGGAGATTCCACATTCTTAATTTCAGGTTATCATTATGTCACTGTTATTTCCCATGATGGTGGAAAGACATATGAAAGAATAGGAAATGTCAGCTATGATTACGTTCGTAATGAATTGGTAGAAATGATTACTCCTGATGAGTTTTATCTGGCTGGTGAATATGTAGCCAAAACTACAGATGGTGGCTCAACCTGGGACACCCTCACTGTTGGTTCTGCTCAAAGCATGATTGATCTGGTAATGACAGACGCTGATAATGGTTATTTATTCATGAACTATGGTCATTGGATGAAAACTACTGATGGTGGTAGCTCCTGGTCACCACTTCTGGATTGGCCTGCTATCAGTTTCTGGGGACTTTCCACACCTACTGATAATAAAATAGTTCTGTCAGCCTGGGGTGGCGGAGAAATCAGTATTAGTGAAGATGGCGGAAACACTTTCTCCTACCCATCAAATGCTGCTACTGGTGCTATGAGTCATCTTTACGAATGTGAATTCATTGACGCTGATAATGGTATTGTAGCAGGTGAAGATGGTTTCATTGGCGTAACAGAAGATGGTGGCGCCACCTGGACATCAGTTACTAATCCAATGCAAGAAGTTCGTTTTGGAACGTATAACGCTCTCAAATATGCCTCACCTGATACTATTTATGGTAGTGGTGATGATGGTCTGATTTTCCGCAGTCCTGATGGCGGCTACACCTGGAATCCTGTTAGCAGTGAAGGTGAAGAAGATATTCTTGATTTCTGGACTTTCGGACCTGAAGATGTAGTCACAGCAGGTGATGATGGGTTGATCTGCGCTATAAAACCTGGTGTTGACAGTTTTGCTGTTGTCGATACTCTTTATCATGAAAAAGATATTAGAGCAGTTGAATATAAAAATGATGTTGGACTTTTTGTAACTTCTGGTGCTTATAATGCTGGCGGTGGTACAGTAAATAGGATAACCACTGGTGACGATACTGCTGCTGTTGTCTTTACTGAACCTGATGGTGATGATATCTATGATGTTGAATTTGTCAATGATACCTTAGCATTTATAGTTGGTGAAAATGGCAAAATCTACAGATCTGGTGATGCAGGTGTAACCTGGACTGCTGAAGACAGCCTTACAGATGTAACTCTTCAAAAAACAAGCTACAAAAATGGTAAACTCTGGGTTGTTGGTCAGGGTGGAGTTGTATTAAAGAAAATGATTGAAGAAGTTAACGTTGATAATGGTAATAAAACATTACCTACTGAATTCAGCCTGGAACAGAATTATCCGAATCCATTCAACCCGACTACCATAATTTCTTTTGCTTTACCAAAAGCCACAGATGTTAAACTTATTGTTTATAATCTGGTTGGTCAGGAAGTTGCTACTATAAAAGATGGCCATATGAAAGCAGGACAGTATGAGATGAGTTTTGATGCTGAAAATCTGGCTAGTGGTATTTATTTCTACAGACTTAAAGCAGGAAGTTACACCCAGTTGAGAAAAATGACCTTACTGAAATAGACCAGTCAATACCTTACAATAGATTGGGGGCTGTCATTAGTGACAGCCCCTGATTTACCCGGTTTTTCTATCGGAAATTATTAATTAAAAAATTGATAAAATGTTTAAATTTATAAGATATAATAAATTTTATCAGATACTTATTATTAGCATTATTTTTATGTCAGTTGCTATTGCTAGAGAACCGGCTGTTTTTAAAGGCCGTGTTCTTGGTCAAAACGATCAACCAATAGCTGGAGTTAATGTACTCATAAATGAAAATAAAGCGGGCTGTGCTACCGATGATCAGGGAAGGTTCTATATTGAATTGCAACCTGGAAGTTACCATGTTCAAATCTCTCATATCGGATATAAAAAAGTAGCTGATAAAATTGAACTTAACGCCGGTCAGAGCCTGGAAAAAAATTACCAATTACAAATAGATTATTTTACTATTGGTGGAATCAAAGTATTTGCTGATAGGGAATTATTACCTTCTGAGGCGGAAACCAAAACCACAGTTTCTTCCGGTGAAATTGAACATATGCAGGCATCAAGTTTAAGCGATATTATGAAATTGGTTCCAGGACAACGTTTTGAAAATCCTGGTTTACAGGAAAAAAAGCAATTAAGTCTCAGACAAAGTTCTACTGACACCCAGGCCGACCAAAATGCATCGCTAGGAACTCAAATAATTATTGACGATATTCCAATTTCCAATAATGCTAATATGCAGATCGATACCAAAGTCAATACTGGAACCATTGACCGGACAACAACAAATGAAGGCATTGACCTTCGCCAAATTCCGGCCGATAATATCGAAAAACTGGAGGTCATAAGAGGAATTCCTTCAGCAAAATATGGTGATCTTACTTCCGGTATTGTAAAAGTTGAAACAAAAGCTGAAAATCTTGATCAGCGTTTCAAATATAAATATAATTTGAGAAACAAAGAATTTAATCTGAACGGTGGGTTTAAAGTTTTTGATCAGTATCTGAATTATAATTTTAACTATGCTAATAGTATTCGTGATATTAGAATAGAGGATTATGATTATTCCCGTCTTGCTGCTCAATTATCCCATACTGCTCATTTGTTTGATAATCTCTATACATTAAAAAATAAAGTCTACTATACGAGAACTTTTGATGAACAGGGATTGAGGGAGGGAGACCTTCTTTTAACTGAGCGCTATAACCGTAATTATATTGTCCGATATAATCATAATAGTAAATACTTACTTTCACCTAAGCAGAAGTTGGAAATGTCTTATTCAATTAATTTTAATCGGCAGAATTCATATACAAAAAAACTGGTTACAGCCGATAATACATACATCAGTGATCGCATGACTGAAGGAGTTCAGGAAGGTTACTTCTTTCAATCTGATACCTCAAAATTATGGGTGAAAGGCCGGGCTATAAACCAGTTTTTAAGTATGGAGTATTGCAATTCTACAATATTTCTGTCAAATCAGCATAATTTCCGAACTGGTTTAACTTTTCGACATGAATCTAATAATGGGCAGGGGCGAATTTTTGATCCCTTATCTCCTCCAACCATAAACACTGCATTTCGAGATCGTCCCCGTAGCTATGATGATATTCCTGCTTTGTTAATTTCAAGTTTATACATGGAAGATAAAATTAAGGGCAAACTCTGGAAAAAGTTTCAGTTAAATTTAGGTTTCCGGCTTGAAAATTATGGTAAGGGAACCACCTTCTTTTCCAGTGATCACGGATCTTTTTTCAATCCTCGTTTCAATATGGTAATCTATCCCTTTGAAAATACCCAAGTCAGAATGGGGTATGGTACAACTTCAAAAGCTCCACCTTTAAGCATGCTCTATCCAAACCCACTCTATTATGATGTGGCTGATATAAATCGCTATTCTGAAGTGGATTCAATGCGGTTGGCAGTTGTCTCTACTCATATTTATAGCCGGCAGAATCCCTCGCTAGAGGGATCCAGACAAATCAAAAGAGAAATTAGCATTGATCAAAAAATCGGGAAATTAGGTCTAACTTTAACCGGCTATATCAATGACACAGAAAATGGATTTTCACGCTCTTTGGTTGAGCCAATTTTTCTGTACAAATATGATTACCCAAACTGGAAGCCTGACCAGCGCGATACAACAGAAAAATATATACGGGATTCAGTATCTACCAGTTACAGTAAATTTGAAAACTCCCGTGAAACCAAAACCCGGGGCATAGAATTTTCTCTGCGAACCAGACCTATAACTCCATTATCCATGCGTTTTCGTCTTGAGGCTGCTTATAATCAAACAAAATCTACTGATAATTCCTTTGATTATAGCTCAACCTATCTCATGGATAATGATATTAATAAAGAAGTTATGCCTTTCTGGAATCCGGTTAATGTAGAATCAGAGAACTTATTGATTAATTATAGAATGGAATTCCAGATCAGGAAATTGGGAGCCTGGGTTACTCTGGAAGCACAACAGGTTGTTTTTGACAAGGATCGTTACGAAGGCCTCGAAGACTCTCTGGCAGTTGGATATATCAGTGATCAGGGTGAGACTGTTACTTTCGATGAGCAGCAACGCAATCCTGATATGAATTCCACCTATAAAAGAATTTATCCTGACTACTGGACAAAAGAAGAAAACAAGACAAATATCTGGTTATTCAATTTGCGGGTGAGTAAATCTCTATCCAAAGGTGCCGAAGTTTCTTTCTTTGTTAATAATTTTTTCAATTCCCATCCACTTTATCAGCGTAGGCGGACCTCAGAAGGGACTGTTTCCTACACGCGTCTTAACCCGGACCTGTTTTTTGGAGTAGAATTCAGCGGGGTGATCAATGATCTTTTCTAATTATAAATATAGATGGAAGGAAATTTCTGGTCTTATCGTTATACTTGCTTCCTTTCTCTGGATTATAGGGTGTAGCGAAAGTGTGGCACCTCCTAAATCTATGCGCAGTAATTATTATGTCTCGGTTCTGGATACTTCTGGATTTACTGAACAATTGACAGGAGATATTCGAGTAGAAGGCGCTCAGGTTTTTGCCAATTCCATATCTTACCAAAATGTATATCAGGGATTGACCGATTCTAGTGGGCAAGCGCAATTAACCGATATTTTGCCGGATCAATATAATTTTTCCATAACCAAGCGATTGACACCCGAGGAAGTGTTTCAAATAACAGGTCAATCAATTGAACGCATCTTAAATGGTCAGGTTCAGAATGTAGAAATTCAGGAACCCGATACTCTGCAGGTTTATATACATCCTGCTACACTGGGTAGATTAGTACTCAGCGAGATCTATTATAATGGATCTCCTGCTGATCCTATACCCTATTACTTTCATGATCAGTTCACCGAATTATACAATAATTCTGACGATACTCTTTATCTGGATAGTTTAATTGTTGCCGATGCGGATGGCGGTTATATTGATGATGAATATATTCATTCTGTGCACGCCTATATGATTCCGGGCAGTGGCCGTGATCATCCTCTTGCTCCTGGTGAGATGATAATTATCGCTCAGGATGCTACTGATCATAGCTCGGTTAACAAAAGCAGTATTGATCTGAGCCATGCTGATTTTGAATATTTTGCTCCCGATCAAGGTGATGTGAATTACGATGCGCCCAATATGAAACAACTTCATCATAAATATGGTATCGATTTCCTATATTCTGTTATGAGTGATGCTCTAACAATTTTAAAAGTCGATGATCCTTATGCCTATGGCTATGATGACCATGATTGTATATTATTTCCCAAGTCTGCAATCCTGGATGCTGTTGAATACAGGGACAATCTATCGGAAACAAAATACAAACGACTGGATCCTTCTCTTGATGCTGGAATGACAGGAGGGATAGAAAACTACCAGGGGCTCTCAGTTCAGAGAAAGATCAGCAGATATGAAGGCGAACGTATTATTTTAATGGATAATAATAACAGTAGTATTGACTTTGAAATTCTGGAAGAACCAACTCCGGGTTATATTGTTGAAGAGGAAGAGGAGTAAAGAGGCTAATAATGCAGAATGAAGTTCACATAAAATTTGGTATAGGTTTTATTTGTGTTGCAGTAGTCTTCACAATGCAAGTCTTTGCTCAAAGTATTCTTCGGGATAATTTTTCTCTAACCGAGACTTATCTTGCAATTGATCGTCCACAGATTACCTGGAATCAGTCCGAAAACCCGGCCTGGCAGATTCGAGATTTTAAAGTGAATAATATGAGTTATGGCGTAAGCTTTGATTTTAATAATGGTGATTTTGCATTGCCCTATCAACCCGGTATTAATAGAAATATAAATTATATAGCAGCCGGTCAGAAAAAATTATTTGAAAATGGTTTATTCACAGGCTATGTGGGCTACCATCAGCAAAATATGGATGAAAAAAAGTGGGTGCACAATAGAATGCCCTATCGCGGAATTCCTTTTCTTCTAGCTGATAGTTCTACAGGGGGAATGGAGTTGAATGGAATTCATTGGCAATTGGGTTATAGTCACAAACTGAGAGGGGATAAATTATATCTTGGCAGTTCACTTTTCTATAATGTTGATGAAGAGCATAAGACCGTTTTCCCCAAGCCGATCAACAAACATCGGGATATTGCATTCACAACCGGAGTAGGATCCAGAATAAATTCTAATATCAATTTAGGATTGAGTGCGACCTATTTTGATTTTCAGGAAATTATGGAAACCTCAAAATATAGCCTGGAACAGGATAAAACACCTATATTTTTCAATATCCGCGGTCTTGATAATCCAATTATTTCCAGAGGGCAAACTTCAGAAGAACGCCAAATTGATCTTACTGGTTATCGGCTAACCTTTGATAGTGAGGTTTATGATCTACTCTCTGAACAAATCACATTGTTGGCTGGTGTTGAACAGGCTAAGGCTGAGGCAGTTGACGGCGGCGCTTATCCTGTCCCTCAGGGAAGCTGGTCATCAAATCGTTATTTTTATTCAGTACGAATGGCCTTTTCAGTTTTTAGAACGACAAGTCTGGAATTATTTAGCAAAGGACAGATTAATGATCAAACCGCCGATCATCCTGATATTGATGTAGAAATTTATGAATATCATCGCGAACAAATTTTAGCAGGTCTAGCCTGGCAAATACCTGTAGGTAGCCTGTTTGCGATTAAACCTTCAGTTTATGGGAGTTCCCAATATTTGAAAAGAGCGGACAAGTTTAATGGTATTCTAGATTATTATCCTGCCACAATATATGGCGGGTCGCTTGAATTGCGTTTTTTTCAGTACAAAGGAGTTTCTACTAATCTGGAAATGGGATCCAGCTTTCTGGAAATTGGTGATACTGAAATGTTCGCAGATAGAATAGGCTGGTATTATAACCAGATTACAGCCAAAGAATCTGAATACTATCAATCCAATAAATTAAAACCCTGGGTTTCTGCAAAAATTAAATGGAAACACAGCCCAAAAGTAGATTTTGTTCTTAATATCCAATATGAACAAATTATTCCAGATAGTCATTATTTTGAAAATAGCAGGCGATCTCGCCTGAAAGTAGATTTTAGTGTAGAATATTAATCAAGGAAATGAGATTAAAAAAAAGGTAAAAGGAATGCAAAAAAGATTCACAACTTTCCTGGTAGTATTAGCAATATTTTTGACCAGCCTGACCGGACAGATTACAATCATTGAACCCAATCAGGATCAACACAATAGTTTTGCTATTGTTGTTGACAATTTGACCTATTCTGAGATCCCAACAGCTGTAAACAATTATAAAAAAGCAGTAGAAGATGATGGTCTGGCCTGCTATACTCTGGTTGTTCAATCTGCTAAGCCATCAGAAATTAGAGAGAAAATCAAATCCCTTTATGAAAAAGAAAGAGCTTTTGAGGGAATTGTGCTGGTTGGTAATATTCCCGTCCCCATGCTACGAGATGCTCAGCATCTGAGTTCGGCTTTCAAAATGGACCAGGAACGATTTTCTATTAAGCGCTCCTCTGTTGCTTCAGACAGATATTATGATGATTTTGATCTGAAATTTGAATTCCTCCAGCAAGACACTTCAAATAGTTCATTATTTTATTATAGCTTATTACCTGAATCGCCGCAATATATAGAAAAAGAAATTTATAGTGCGCGAATTAAGGTCCCTTTAAAAGGAGAAGAGCGACTGAAGGCTCTTGAAAAATATCTAAACCGGGTCGCAAAACAAAAACAGGAAGTCCAAACAATCAATGAAATGTTGACTTATACTGGCCATGGCTATTACTCAGAATCTTTGACAGCCTGGGAATGGGAACTGTTGAGTTTGCGGGAACAATTTCCTCAGCTCTACCAGCCCGAGAATATGATTAAAAATCTGAATCATGTTTCCAGTTCTCATATGAAAAAGATCATTTTAACAGAAATTCAGAGACCAGAACTGGATATTGTGCTTTTTCATGCTCATGGAGCTGATGATGCCCAATATTTAAACGGCTACCCTCCTGCTGAAAACATTAATCAGAATATCAGCAGTATCAAGCGATATTTAAGAAGCCGATTGAGACGAGCCAAACGCTGGGGTCATGATCCAAAGGAAGCCAAAGAATACTTTATGAATAAATATAATTTACCGGAAAAATGGTTTGAAGGTGCCTTTGTAGATTCCATGGTTCAAGCCGATTCACTATACAGCGCTTCTCTGGATATTTATCCTGCTGATCTGAAGAATGTTGAACCTGAGGCTGAATTTATTATGTTTGATGAATGCTATAATGGGCAATTTACAAAAATTCCTTACATTGCTGGTGAGTATGTATTTAGTGAAGGTAATACGATTGTCGCTGCTGGTAATACTGTTAATGTCAAGCAGGATATCTGGGCTAATGAATTACTTGGTATGCTCAATCTTGGTTTAAGAGCCGGGGAGTGGCATAAAACCAGAAATTATCTTGAATCCCATCTGATTGGTGATCCGACTTTTCATTTTAAAGATCGAGTGCCTGCTGATCTAGTAAAAGATCTATATGCCAATAAGGGCTGGTGGAGCAGTAAAAATTGGAATGACTTATTGGATAATCAGGATCCTGCTTTGCGTTCTTTAGCAGTTTATCAATTGTACAAGCAGAAGAAAAGCAGATTTGTGCCTGAATTGGTCAAAATATATTATTCTGATAATTCCTTCAATGTTCGGATGGAAGCTTTGAAATGTCTGGCAGCGTCACGGTCCAGTCAATTTGAAGAGATTCTAAAAGATGCCTCTCGCGATCCTTCTGAAATGATTCGTAGAAAAACTATGGTTTGGATGGGAAAAGTTGGTCGCCAGGAATATCTACCCTATCTTGCGAATCGAGTTTTTATGGATCATTCTGATCGTGTATCACGGCATGCAAAAGAATCTATGGGCTTCATCGATATTGAAAAAGCTAGTCTGGTGACTACTCGGGTTCTAGATAATATGCCATCAACAGCTGATAAGGAAGGTCTTGGAGACAGAATATTAAGAAGTTTTAAAAATACTGAAGAATGGCTTTATGATGAACTTCTACCGACTATGAAAAGTGATACTATGGAAGTCAAAGAAAAAATCGGTGCTGCGCGAACATTTCGTAATTACACTTTTCATGACGCAGTTGATGATCTAGCTGGTTTAATGCTGGACTCATCTCAGGATTTAAAATTTAGGATAAAAATCGCTGAGGCTCTGGGTTGGTTTACTTATTCTATCAATAGAGAACAGATATTTGCAGCCTGTGATAAAATTCTCCAGGGAAAAGATTCGCCAGAATCTTTGCGAGCAGAAGCCCTGAAAACAAAAAATAGAATTCAACAGGGAC
>Ga0102934_1000385_pt1 | contig 29030 bp, 9 predicted proteins | sample SalPonR2_A_D1_MG_FD_78175 | JGI IMG/M metagenome (GOLD analysis project Ga0102934, IMG submission 78175) | Salt pond soil microbial communities from South San Francisco under conditions of wetland restoration - Salt Pond MetaG R2_A_D1_MG | ecosystem: Environmental > Aquatic > Marine > Intertidal... | reverse complement strand
TTCTCTCTCTCTCTTCCTCTTCCTCCCCCTCCCCCCCCCCCTCCCTTCCTCCCTCTCTCTCTCTCTCCCTCCCTCCCTCCCAGCCCTCCTTCCTGTCACGCACCCAGGAGGATGCCCCCCACCACCTCCATGATGACGCGCGGCTGCTTCAGGCATTTGGTGCCCAAAGAGAGCAAGCGTGTCACTGTGATGATGATGACCGCCTGGGAAGCCCCACCGAATCCGAGAGGAGGGTCAATAGGATCGTAACAGAGAAGCCCCCTCCCTCCCCTTCCTTTCCCCGCCTCACCTGCACCATGAACAACGACAGAGTATCCTCGAGCACGCCATGCCCCGACATAATCCCTCCCTCCGGTTGGAAGTATATGGAGCTGCTGCGTGGCCTGGGCTCGTCCAATCCCGCCTCTTCCCCTTGGAGCCAACGGTGCAAGGCCATCGCCGCCTCAATTGGTGGTCCTCCTATCCCAAGCGCCCCAAACACATCCGCTGGCGTTGTCGCACCTGCGGACGCTGCTACGACCCCCGCAGTGGGCCCCATGCCTCCCTGCTTGTCCGTACTTGTAGCCGAGCGGAACGGGCGCGAAGGGAGGGAGGTCGCTGTAGGGTAGGGTCTATTGAGGGTGTAGGGCACGAAATGAATGTTGTGCGGGGTCCTGAAGCGGACAATGTCGTGACTGATTCACCTCATCGCATGTCGGTCTTTTTGCTGGGCCGAAACAGGGACAAGTGACAGGTTGAATGAGGGCAGGTCTAAAAGGGAAATCTCCAACTGAAATGTCACGAGCAAAATCGCTTGTGACCATGGGCGAGATGCGAAAACGTATCGGACACGTGGAGGGGGACTAATAATGCCCTGAGCCACCGACACTGCGACCACCGCGCGACTCAAACAAGGCAAATTTCAAAACATGGCTGTATATGGCTTCAATTGGCCAGCAAAGGACTTCAGGGGAACCTGATGCTCGCGCGAGAAAGCCCTGTCTCATCATGGCACCCCTTTCTAGTGGAAATGAGGAGGTCATGCAAAATTACAATAATGGTCTTTTGTCCTTGACCTGCAGATTTCGCCGCTGTCTATGGAGATCAATGCTGTGAATGGACGCTGTTACTCGCTTACTCGCCCCCTATGTCCTGCACTAAGTTCTTTTTAAAAAATGTTTTAGAGGGGCAACACGACCTCCTCTCCTCGCTGAACCGAGCCGAGCCATAAAAACGAGTTGTTCCCTCCCTCCCCTATGAAATTCTTTCTTTCCGGTCAAGACCACGTATTCGAAACGTTCGGAAAATCTCGCATTCGACATCAAGTACCCACTGTGACTCGCATAACTTTGCTTTCGGGCGATATTGGTCAGGAGTAACCTTTTGTTCCGAGGAGGTTCAGACCTCCCCGTTTAGTGCCCCAGACGAGCAAGCATGACATACAGCTCCGAGCTTTGCACTTCATGTGCCTTTGTGAAGCATCTCTCTCCATTGCGTCGTTCCCTTTCACCATTCATTCCACATTCGTCCGGCTAATTTATGTGTTGGGGGGCCACAGCGGCAAAGCCCTTTTTGGCCTCGGGAGAGATAGGTTTCTCTCCAAGGTAGAGGTTGAAGATACCTCGAGCAAGCTCCAGGCTTGGAAATGTTTTGACAGGTTTATCTCGTACAAAGAGAGACAATCGATCGTCCGGCTGGAATGTGAGAGGAGAATTCCAAGAGAAAGGATGAAAAAACAGAGAAGGGGGCAGCTCAAAAAGAATTCATCAATCAAGATTCTACGTGCGAGCCCTTCCCGGCTTTCTCGACACGTCTTCCTTACCGTCCATGCCAGTGTCAACGTCTCTTTCTCCTTGAGTGAAGAGCCTATGGCTGCAAGCAGCGATTTCTTGAAATCAGCCATCACCTCCTTCTTGACGCCGTCCACCGCCGCAAGCGCCTCCACGATTTTCCCTGCCGGGACGGTCCTCGCGAAAATCAGGTAGAGGGCGCGGTTCAAGCCGGACCCTTCTTTCATCAAGGTGGCGTAGTATTTCACCTCCTTGGCCAAGGCCTCCGAGCTCTTGCCTCGAAAGGCTTTGAGCCGGCCCAGCAGGGAAGTTTCCAAGTACAGCCCCACAGCATACACATTGACCTCTACAACGAAGAGATTCTTCCGCCTAGGACCCACCCCCAGGAGAGTGAGCTCGCGGCCTCTGCCCCCGTGAGGAAGAATACGGTGCATGGGGAAGACTAGCCCGGTGACCTTGTCGACTACCTCCTTCCCTTTCACCTCGCATGTGTCGTTTGAAGTTTTTCCATATCCTGAAGAAAGAAGATAAGTTAAAATATGTGAAGCTTGATATTTTGTCTAAATCGCAAACATGGTGCGGACCGATCGGGTGCGAAGCCGAGTTTTCTGGGGATAGCAGTACATATATTTGGGCATCAAGAAAATCACAAATTACCAGCATTTATACGGTCCATCTACACGTTTTTCAAAATTGACAGTTATCTATCACACTTGGGTACATGATGGCCCACAGAGAAAACAAAAAATTCAGGCCCGGGCACCTAGCAGTCTCTAGGACGTACCATCTGAGAGGCAAAGGAGGATGGCACAAAACAGTGCCAGACGAAAAATGCAAGACCGGGCCATGATGTTTCGCTTGCCAATGGTAATGTATACTTGCTGTACATGTGAGAAAATTTTGAAGGAGTATGGATAAGGGAGGAATACAGGGAAGTGACAAGCTGGTGGAATCTATGATCTTGTCGCTCGCACCTCAGGCTTGCTTCCTGGAGTCCTCACAACTTGTGTGTCTTTTCCCCTGCGATGCGTTCGACACCACCATATCTCCCCTTTTAATGATTACATACCCTCGGAATGGATCGGCACTTGGAGAGTGCTGCAACACAGGCGTGCACAAAAAGCGTGGGCTCGCTTGGACATCAAGTAACCTCCTGGCTCGAGGCAACACGAAGATGTGAGATGCACTGGAACAGGTTACTTTGTTTATCAGCTCCGGTAGCCGTCCCTTCCATTTCTTCAGGTACACTCCACACAAAAGGAACAATTCGAGGCAGGTGTCAGCTTCGTGCGTCCGTAACAAATTTTCTTCAAAATCGTATTCTGCTAAGTTTTCTGTTTTAAACAGGGTCTTCTCGCATTTAACTTCATATCATGCCGGGCAATCGTCGTTGGTCAACCGATATTACATTTCTCTATTCACATAGATTTCATTTCGTCCGTAATACTGATGCGGGTGCTGCTCGGTCTGACTCGGGTCGCCGGCGACCCCAACGCTCCCCGGTAGCGGATAATACACTTGCTGCCCATCATGCGGTGCTTGTGAGGACGGGGGGACTAGGCTCCCCCCCGTGTGTTCTGACCCGCTGTTGCTTCCTCCTGTAACCCCCGCGGGAGGTGCTCTCCCTCGTCCTCGATGGCTGTGAGGAGGCTCTAATGACTGTTGTGGCTGCACCGGTCCATGGTCCTGTACCTGCTGCACCTGATGCGAGTGATCTGAGGATGACAGACACTCCATAGCGCAAGCTCCTCCCGCCTGCATCGGTAATAAGTGTTCAGTTTGCTGCTGTTGCGAAAAGTTAGTAGATGGAGTCGCGAGCAAGTGCGCTCTTTCATATAGGGGCTGCTGCTGTTGTTGCTGTAACTGTTGGCTTGCCATTTGTGGCTGCCGCTGGTCACTATGTTGCTGCTGTTGCTGCGCCGCGTACAGAGAGGCCGCCGAGGGGGCCCATCGAAATGTCAGTCCGTAGCTCTCCGGGTATCCTGGGTCAAGCCAAAAATAAAAGAGAGCATGTGGGGAGAGGGAAAGAACCTGAGCAAGAGAAATTTGACAGGCCACCGTTGTAATGAACGGAAGATGAAGGGAGAGGAGGAGGTGATGAAGGAACGAGAGGGGTGGCATCGACACAGGTCAGGGCCAGGGGGGGGCCTCAAGCGCGGGGCCCATAAATTCGGACATCGGAGCCGCGAGCCGATCATTCCCTCCCGCTTTGTCTCCATCTTCGACCGACTCATGCATTAAGAAAATGTCTGTGCCCGTTCGTCCCCCTTCCAGCCCTTGTCTCACCTTGAAGCTTGGTATCCAGGCGCCGGAGCACCATCTCCGCGTCCCTCTCTGCCTGAATCTCCACCTCCGTAGTCTCGACGACTGGCGAGAGAGGGGGACGACAAGACGCAGGTTGGGAAAGGATGGAGAAAAACTATCAAGGGACAACTCGAAGCAGCACAAAATAAACGCCTTCAAGCCTCGCCTCTCTCCCTCCCTCCCTCCCTCCCTCACTCCCTCCCTTCCTTCCTCCCCCTCTACGCACATGCCGCCCGCAGCCGAGGCTTGTTCGTGCAAACGTGTCCCTTCTTGGGTTGCCCACAGCGACCGCATTTATAGCCACCTCGCCGGTCGCCGCTTTTGCCTGGGGGGAAGCGAGGGAGGGAGGGCGGGGTGACGGAAACGAAAGGGGCTTTGTCCTCGCGAGACACCTTTTGCAGGAGAAGCCACGAAAATGAAAGGAGAAGATGACCGACAAGATCTTGACCCGGCAAAAATACACCCAGGCCCGCCGCAACAGCGCCCTCATCTCCACACCTGCCCTCGCATTGGACCCTACCTTTGCTCGTACCAGCCGCTGGCCGGTCCTCTTCGTTGTCGCTGTCGTTCTCCGGCTTCGCCTCCCCAGGCTGCCAAGCGCGAGGAATGCGGATGCGCTCTTGGAAAGGTACCGGCGCCCCGGGCGCTGAGGGGCCAGGAAGAGGAAGGGAGGGATGAGAGAGGAAGAGGGACGAAGGGTGTTGAGCACGGTGGACCTATGGCGCCAGGACGACTTGCAGGCTGTTTCGAGCCCAGAAACGCTCTAAAATGATCTGCCAGCGTAGAAAGGGCTCCATATCTACTCGGTCGGGCATCGACTAGGACCCTTTACCCCCTCCCATATTCGCTAGGCGCTTGTTGAGGAGTCAGCCCCCGAGGCAAAGCGGCCACGAGTTCCCGTACCGTCAAGCAATCACGCTAATTTCACTCCCGGAGCCAATTCCTGACCCAACCATCTCCTGACTCTGTCGGCAATTGCCTAGCAGTACCCTCACTTCCTTACCCCAGTCTGGGCTTGCATCGGAATGACCTCGGAGGCCGCCGCCACTCCCACTCCGTGTCCAGACCTCAGGATTGGCCATTTTAAATGCCGCTTAAGCAATCGCAAGAAGTAGGAGCATGAGTTAGTAAGCATTTGATAATATTTTTTACCCCACGAGCATAGAGTGAGTGAGCATAGAGTGAGTGATCGCATCAGCATCATGATGATCATCATCGATAACAAAGGGTAGAAGAACAAGTCAGTCCCCCCTCTTGCCGATCCCATGTGCGCGCAATACCAATAATAAGCATACGTTCGCATTACAAAAGGTGACAAGTATGTAAGCATGATATATGATGTCCGGTAGGACTGTGACTGTTCTCAGTCCTGGCTGGCTTTGTCCGAGGCCGGGGGGATACAATATTTGGCAAGCCCCCACCCGAGGCAAAGCCGCGGCCCTCAAGCAAGGAAAGGGAAACGGCGCTTGCTATGAACGACGGAAAGAATTCGCGAAATGAACGCACTTACCAATGACACACCCCATCAAAGGTGCATCTTGTCATACTCGGACCGGGCTCTTTTTTGGGGACTAAACAGCGCCTAGGAGGGGAGGAACAAAGTGCCCCCCTCCTCCGACGTCCGGGATGGCGCGATCGAGTTTGTCACGAATCTCAAGGCAGGAATAGAAAGGTCAAATCCAACCCCTCCTTCCGCTTCCTGATGGATTTCGAACGGAAAACAGATTCAAGCATAAGCTCCCCTTTGCAAAAAAAATATTGGATGACTGGACACTACTATCCTACTTTTTTTACAGGAAACTTGAAGGGATATGAAGACCTGGACCTGTCCTCTCTCCCCTACAAGACGTTCAAATACCATTCCAAGGCCGTGCGGGCGGTGGCCTTCCACCGCCCAGCTTGAATGCGCTTCTAAAATTATCAAGACACGAACGAAGGAGTACTTCGCATGTACCCCGTGGTTCGTTGGTTCGAGTCTTGATTATCTTGGAATCGCATTCAAGCTGGGTGGGCAGAGGTTCATACCCCTTCAAGTTCCCTGTAAAAAAAGTAGGATAGTATTGTCCGCTCTTCATTTTTTTTTAAGCGAAGGGATCCTTATATACTTGAATCTGTTTTCCGTTTGAAATTCATCCGGAAGCGGAAGGAGGGGTTGGATTTGACCTTATCTGTCCCTGCCTTGAGATTCTCGACGAACTCGATGATCGCGTCATCCCGGACGTCGGAACGGGACTTGAAACACCCAGGGACGCTCTCTCACGACAGGGAATGTCCCATTGGCCACGTGCGATCGGAGTTCCCTGGTGGTCTTCACCTTCCCAAGATACGTCACCGCGTTAGTCCTGCGCAGACGAACACCCTCATTATATGTCCATCTGTACACCCCACAACATCTGGATAATGTGATTTGTTGGGTGGTGTCGAGCTCAAGCTTCATTTGTCTCGTCACCGTATCCTTCTTTGTGCACATCCCGTAGTTGTCGTTTTTCCGGTTTCCTGCTGATCGCCTGTCGTTGTTGCGGGAACGAAGAAGTTGACGACCGATAAAAGATCCTCGGCAAGCTCGTTCTCGGTTCCACACTCTTTTTCTCCGCCATGAACCACGAGTCCCACTCCATGGCTGTGGAAGATGGACTCGAGTCACTTAAACACGAAGCGACAGAGCCTGTCACGGAAGGCAATTACAACTTCTTCGACAGCTCGTTTTAAGACGAGGTCCAAGAGAGTTTGCAGTCCCCGGCGCTAGACGATGAGGCCTGATCCAATTTCGCTGACGGAGCGATGAGAAGGGTAGCTATAGCGGAGGTCTTGGATTTGCCTTTCAATGTCTTCTTTCTGATGCGAAGAGCTGACTCGGGCTTAGGTGACCTCTTCCTTTTGGTCTGGTTGTTTGTCATTGTCACCAAATTTAAGGAAACGTTTGTCCATAGAAATCTGTGTTGAAAAGGGCAGTATTAGAAGTCGTCGAAGAAGGTGAACGATACCGTTGCTACAGGGAGTCATAGCAATACTAAAAATAGAAAAGCGCAACAATACTAGGTACTGAGTGGTAGCTACAGGGAATAGTGGGTAGAAAGGAGGTTCGGGACGACTGGAAAAGCGCACTTAATAGTAGGTACCGAGTGGTAGCGCCGCTGGTACTACATTTAGTAGCAAGAGAAGACGGAAAGGGGTTTCAGGACGACTAAAACAGCCTACTACTTCAAGCTACTGAGTGCTGCTTTTCATTGCTTGTAGCTACCGCTACTTGTGGGTACGCGTAACCAAAAGCTAGCAAGGAGGCTCGGGACGGAGGTCGAGCAACCGTTCCTATTTCGAACGAGAAGCCCGCTCCGGGTAGCCAAAGGAAGGCAACGGCACTTCATGTACGGGGCTCGGGGTCATGTAGATATTGATTTCTCGCACTACAAACCTAATGATATACTTTGTCTTGTGCCACAGACTTCTTACACATCCCATACAATGTCACATTTTCGTACGCACCGTCTCAGACCTTCCGAGCACACCCGGCTAAATCCAGCTCCAGATATCAAGGAGAAGAATGCCTGCCGTACATAACGCCAAAGTTCTGTAGAAAAGAGGAGTATTGACTAGGAAGTAAGCGTTTCTGAGCATACTGCATACTGGCGATGTATTACATCAAAAACAATGCACAAATTGTACATCGGCTTCATTTATTCTTAGTCGTTTTGACACCTTCAGTCACTCTTTTTGTGAGAGCTACAAGCTAACTTATTGCCTAAATCCACGACCCAGAACCTGGTCAGGAGGGAAACTCGCAAAATTCGCAGCAACGGCGCGCATGATGCTCACCTTTTCCCACTACTTGTAGCTCTCAAAAAGGTAATTGGCGGTCTTGGCATGGAGGTCAGTAATGCAGCTTTGAGGTTTTATTTTCGCCCCACAAGCCGCACGCTGTCGATTGTACCTCTGCCTATGGTTCTTGGCTTTGGTAATCTTGCTCATAATGCGGTCGACACGGTAACAGATCTTAAACACCGTATCCACGCCTCCCTTGGCGATTTCCAATATGTTCCCCGCGGGGTCGTACCCAGTCAGAAATATGCGCACACCAGGGTCAAACGCAATGCATACTCCTTCATATCCGTATGGAACTGGAATGGGCTCTGTACGAGTGGTGGGGATACATGCGAAGTACTCGTTGGTTCGTGTCTTGACAATCGAAAAACCGCATTCTAGCTGGGCGGGGAGAGGTTCAAATCCCTTCATGTTTTAAAAAAGTAGGAAAGTATTGTCCGTTCTTCCAATGCCTTGTAGGCAAAGGGAAGATCATGCTTGAATTTGTGTTCCGTTTCTCTCAAAAAATTTTCAATTGTCGGTCTCCGTGAAAAGGCGATCGGGACGTTTATGACGCGCGAAATATCCATCTTCGTGGCGTATGTCGAGGCAGACCTGGATGTGATGGAGCATCCAGTGCTGCCTTCGGGGCCTATTTCCCCTACAATCTATTCCTTAGGGGCTTTCCGAGTCTAATTATGGAGTTGTAGGGCAAGACTGTGGCAGACGTGAAAGATAAATACCACATTGCAAAAAGTGTCAATTTGAACACTTGTATTCTAGGCGGTGCGACTAATTCAAATATGGCCCCGTCGAGTACAATGCCGAGCATATCAGTGCCCGTACGACCATCAGTGCAATTTATAAAAATGTAAGAAATGCGACAATATTCGTAAGGATGTGCAGCCCGTTGGCATAGTCAATCCGCTCTGGTGCTGGAGTTGGCAGTCTGGTGTGATGAGGCCATCAGGGACATGTCATGTTTCAGTGCCTTGGGGCGATTTTCATCATTTCATCAAGGCGCCAGTCGTAAAAATAACAATGTGATCTAATCTCGCAAAGTCAGACGTATGGATACGTGCGCTCCCTCTAGTACGCCGTTGCGGCAAAAGAAAGTCTCACCCGTGGCAGTGACTGAGGCGGAGGAGACACGACTTTTGAGGTAAGAGATGATGAAATGGTGAGGGGGGAAAGCCAGAAAGTGACTGAAGGTGTCAAAATGACTAAATAGAAACGAAGCTGATGTACAATTTGTGCATTGTTTTTCACGTAATACATCGCCAGCATGCAGCTTATTCAGAAACGCTTACTTTCTGGTCAATACTCCTCTTTTCTACAGGACTTTGGCGTTATGTACGGCAGGCATCCTTCTCCTTGATATCTGGAGCTGGATTTGGCCGGGTGTGCTCGGAGGGTCTGAGATGGTGCGTACGAAAATGTGACATTGTATGGGATATGTTAGAAGTGAGGTATTACATGAATGACGCCACAGACAAGTAGGCATGCGAGTGAAATGTTCCGTATGCACGAGAAGAACGAGAACGTCCATGCCGTGCTGTCCCTAGGATGTTTGTCGTCTTTCTGCGCACACAGAAATGTAACTCCGCCGTCCATGTCACTTTCATTATTCCTCTTTCCCCCAATGTGTCCCCGTGTGCTTCTCGCAGCACGCAGCCAGCGACTTCGACCCCTCCTCTTTCTTCTACCTGCTCCCAATCACCCTGCACGTCTTGGCCGGACTCTGGTTCTTCACAAGGTAACACCGATGCCTCGGGAGGAGGCTTGGGATTATGAGGACGGCGAGGGATCAGGGAGGGCCCCAGGGCCTGTCCGCCCACGGGCAGGCCTCGGCTGAGGCGCTGACGTAGGTTTGTTCTAGGGCTCGCCCAGACACTGTTAAGGTAGAACTCCGCCCTACAGCACCCTAGACAAGTCTCACCTCCCTCCTCCTTTCCTATCCTTCCATTCAAACTCCCCGTCCCTCCCCTCCCTTCCCCTTAGCAAGCAGCATCCACCCCTCCCTTTCTGGCGCCGCGTGGTGTGCCTTCGCCTCTTTTCCTTCCTTTGTCTGGCCTTGGCGGTACCCGCCCTTATCGCTCGTGTGGTAACGCTGCGAACCTACTGTCTTTTAGAGGGCCGGGTCACGGCCGACACCACGGAGGGGGATGTCTTCAAGGCAAGATGAGGTGGAGGCGAGGAGATATTGGGGTTGAGGGACAAGGTAGCCTGAAATAAGGCATAAAAAGATACATTGTTGTCCTTGTTTCTCAGTAACTTAATCGTGAGTCCCCTCGTTTAACCTGATCGGCCCCTGCCTCGTCATTTTATCATCTAGGCCTGCACTGACGTCCGCATGAACAACACGAGCCTGATCGCTGTGATCTACGCTATTCTAGGCGTCTGTATGGTACAGGTGGGTGCGTAGAGGAGCTAGGGAGAGCGGTGCAGAGAAGGTGTGATGAAGCGAGAGAACGAATGCTCGATCGGCTGCCGTGAAGGTTGTAGGATGAATGCATGGCACCGCCTGAAGATGCCAAGGGGCTTCAGTGGCATGCAAGACACGCCGCGCACTGGTCCGCGGGCGCATAGCTCCGGTCGTGCCTATCCAAATCCCCCTTTACGCGCGCGTTCGGTCACTCTCTCGCTACTTTTCCTTATATGAATCGAACTTTCCTTCCACAGGCCTTAAACGAGCTGGAGAGTCTATGCACATGGCGGCATCAGCAACAATGCAGCACTGCGCCCTACCCACGTTCCCATTACTTTTCCCGCCCTTCATGCTGGGCCACGGGTGCCGGGTCGATATGCGCTTCCACGCAGCAGGCAAGTGATGACGGAGATGGCCATGATGGTGCAGAAGCTCTTTTATATCACACCCTTTCTGCCTCTGACGATAACCGGTGCCTGTTCGGAGACGCCTCCATGTACGGTGAGCGCACTACCCCTCTGCTGCCGGCCCCTGTTCCATCCTCTCTCACTCCGCCCCCATCCACGGGACGTGTGATGGGAAGCAGTGAACGTAGCGCCTTTTCTTCGTACGTTGTAGGAAGCTGTGTATAGATGCCCTGTGCGCGAAATTACAGTACATTTGGAACATAATTCATTTGAATATCGAATTTAATTATCCAGTAAGTGGACATTCTGGCCGCCCGTCAATGTCTTTGCTTTTGTTTCCAGCATCAAGAAAGAAAGGAGAGACGAAAAATCATGGACTTGCAGCTCAGTTTGAGGTGTAAGGTATAATAAGCCTGATGTACTCGCCGTGCGCTGTTTTCGTTTCTCCAAGTCGTTTTTGTTTTTGTTTTTAATTTTGTGTTATTATTGACCAAACCAATTTCCGAACAAAGATTTAGGGATTTGAAGGCTGATCAAAGATTGGAAGGCATGTATCCTAGAATTTTGTTCAGCTGATGCCATATTGTATACGCATAAGTGCACTTTGTAGAGGCGGCGAACATGGGTGAGGGTTTTACCTCGATATCTCTGGAATTCTCCACGGTCATTTAGCAGGCCACACGAAGCCTGATCCCGTCATCAGCCACATTGATTGATAAAATAGCATTTCAAAAAACACACATGAGGCGTACGCTTTGATGATTGGATACTAGTAGCCACCAGAAACCTACCAATTTTCGCCGACAGAACCTTCGGGCCGTCTGAAAATTTGAAAATTTTGAAATCTCATGGGAAAAAATGAAGCGGCCGACTTTTGCATGACCGTGTAAACATCGTCTCTCTATCATCTATGTCCCGAATGCTGCGATGTAGTGAATATTATGCTGCAAATGGGCTTTCGGGAAGGGTTTCATGTCAATGTAGTGAATACCCACGTCCCTATTCGATGTTCCTTGGGCCCAGCGGGACATTTCTGGGAAGTTTCTTTCAATTCACGACATGGCGTGCTCACTTATCGCCCCAGACGCTTTGCACTCACTCACACCGGGCATTCCCCCTTCTGTGGTATTTGCGCCTTCTAATGATCTATACGCTTTGAAACACGCACGCAGGATGATTCCGGAAAGTAATCATCGACAGGATGGTTGCACTGGCCGGAAAGAGCGCTCTGCTCTACGCCACGTCTTTCACGATCTGCAACAAGCACCTGCTGACGGCTTAGCATGCACTTACTGCAAAAAAATAAGTCCGACCCTGGCAGCATGCTCCTGGTGCTTGTCAACGCTTTATTGTGGTACGTAAATACTCGATATCTTAGTGGCGTCGTTCCTTGTCGCGGCATTCTTTCTTGTAGTCTCTTTTGCAAACTTTAGGTCCGGTTTCTGACAGCCCTGAAGAGCAATGTCTCATCCTTCTTCCGTTTGTTGGATACATGGTTTTTATAATTCACAGGAAAAGACTGTCAGAAAAAGGATTGGATAGCTAAGCATCAACAAGAGTGCTCCTCTTTGGCCTTTTTAGGCTTGCAAAATTTTGTCCAGGCGATTGAAGAGCAACAACGTCTCAGGGCGTCCGACATGCAAGATGGTCGCAATCACAAATGCGATTCCTACCCATGCCACTCATCTGAACAATTTTCTGGTAGCGAAATGTGTGGCCTAGGACTCACAACTCAGGCCGTAGACGCTTGGTTGCTGGAGATGGGCCGCGCGGCCTTTGCTGCTTCCTCTGCCCCCGCCGCTTTCCGTTTTCTTGAACCTCGAACGACGGTGCGCACTCTGGACGAAATCCATCTACCAGACCCCGCGTTGGACGGTCTTAAGACGCTTAGCATTCTAGCAAAGGGCAGCATTGAACATCTTCGGCGAAAACAGAAACAATGTAGGCCTGGGTGCTCGTCTCCTTCTTCCTCGCCCTCCACAAATTCGGTTGCCGCCCGCATGTACTTGAAAGCCCTGGCAGTTCATGCGCAGCTGTGCTCTGGTCATGAAGAGAGCCGCGTCAAGCAGAAAGTAGTCGCCAAATCCATTCTGGAAGCCTTGACTTCGTATCAGGAGGCTGCACTCCATGTTCCCACTTGGACTGTCCGCCTGCTTGTCATTGCTGGGCGCCTGCTCACGTCCCTAAAACAGCGGCCCCAGGCCATAGCGTTGCTTGAGACCTACTTACCCCTTCTTGACGCGTCTCCCATGGCGGCACCTTTGATCAAGGCCTACTTGTGGCTCTACTACACCCAGCTGAAGTACTACGACCTGGGCGCCTGCTGGGACCGGGCTTTCAGGGACCAGGGCGAGGCCGCAGCCCACGTTGCGGTCGTCTTCCGCCAAGCCCTGTTGCTACTCAACGATGCCCGGGAAATTAATCGAAAACCAAGGCCCTCCTCTGTTTCCACCTCCTCCACTTCCTTCAATTCTTCGCCCTCAACCTCTCCTCCATGCTCCCCCATGCCCTCTCCCCCTCCCTCTCCCTCCTCATCCCCCTCCTCTCCTGTGGTCTTCTTCGAGGCGTCATGGCAGATGGAAGCTCTCGTAGCCACAGCGAGTTTCCGGCTGGCGGACTTGCTTCTCTCCCCGCTGAGTGGCTCGAGTGGGAGGATCGAACCAGCAGCAGCTCGAGAGGCCCTGGCGCTCTGTCGCACGTGTCTTCAGAATGCGGCCCCTCTGCATTTTCGCAGCCTGCGTGTTTACCTAGCAACCGCCTTGCGCGCGGCGGGTGAAGGTGGGGTGGAAGAGGCTGCGGCCGAAGTAGAGGCAGAAAGGGCCCGGCGGGCAGGGAGGGAAGGGGGGAAAGAGCGCTCCTCTTCGTCCCCGTCCTTGCCCCGCTCCGCCTCTCTTTTGAACATGCGAGGTCTCGAGAACGTCTGGCTGTTGCCGGAGGAGTCTTGGTGGGCCATGTGTGGTCGCTTTTACCACAAATACAAGGAGCCCGATCCTGCGCTCCCAGCCCCTTGCACCTCTCCCCAGCAAGCTTCGCTCCCGGTGCTTCGTTCTCCACAAGCGCTCGAGCAGGCGCCGAGCCATCACTCGATTTCACCCCCAAGGTCTCCAGAGTCCTGTCGAGACTTGGATATTCCCAGGTCGGAGGGCGAGGGCAGGGTTGAGGTGCGGAGAGACACGGTGGTGTTGCAGGCGCCGACGCCACGCCCTCGCAAAGACCTGACTGTTGCCGCCCTCCTTCGCGCAGCCCGGCCTCGGCCTCTCGCTTCCCCGCCCAAACTGGAAGACAGTGGCTGCGGCATGACGTCCAATATCGACCAAGACATGGAGAGGCTCACGCTCGCGAGGTGTGTGCCCCCTCACAAACGTCACCGCACCCAAGACCAGGCTCTGCGCGCGCCGCTGGGACACTGCGCTGCCGTGTCCTGGGAAGCTGTCTCGGCCAATGGATGATTTTTCCTTAGTCTTTTAGCTGTACGATTGAAATTTAATCCAAAACCAGAAAGGCAGAGTGTAATTGTCCAATGCCCTGCCTGAATGCATGCGCGAAACGTAACAAAAACATGTTTGCGACGCTAAGTTGAAATGAAGTGAAGAAATCACTACTTGTAATTGCACGCGATCCTCACTCAGGAGAGCAGCTTCCTCTGTAAAACACATTCTTTGGCATCTTCATGTCATCGTTCCTATTCACATTCGTCGCTTATAGCCGTCCTTCTAGTTCACCTCGATGCTCTGGGTCTGACTCGTCAATTCAAAGTGCTCGGGCGCCTGCATCGGCAACTGGGAAGGTGCCAAATCCGGGTAGTTTTCCTCGATCGCTGTCAAGACAGCCTCATAGACCAGGACACTACCCTGCGCGGACAGGTGTAAGCCATCGCCAAGGTTTGGGGCGACCGCCTCCGGACTCCTCCCCCCCAGCCTTCTCCACAAGTCGACCACCGGCACTTGCATCTCCCTCGCCACCCCTTTGCTCGCTCTGGCATACAGCCGCGTCACCTCATTCTTCCGATCCAGAGGCCGGCCTCGGCTCTGACAATGCACCTCCCACCGCGCCTCGTCCACGGGCGGGGGCGTGAGAAGGAGGACGCGTGTGGCCGACCCGTCCTCCCGCCGTCGTCCTTGCAGGTGGCTGACAATGCGACGCAGGTGCTGTTCATACTCATGCACGGGCACATGTTGCTCCCGACTAGGTAAGGCAGCGTCGTTGGCACCCAAAAAAACAATGGCCAGCGCCGGCACTTCCCAAGCGGGGTCCCCGGCAGGGAAAAGCCTGGGGGCCATCAAAGCGCACCATTTCGTCGTGTAACCTGAGAACCCCCGGTTCACGATGTCGGCCCGACGGCCGTAGGCGTGGGCAAGGCCGGCAGCCCATCCTTGTCCAGGACCTTCGAAGCCACGCTGCGTCAAGCTGTCACCGAACAGAAGAATCTTGGGCCGTTTTCCTGACACGCCAATGGTGGGGACGGTGGATCTTGTTGACGACGGAAAGGGGAGGGAGAAAAAGGAGCGAATTGCGCGGGGGAGGAATGACGAAGTCAAAGATGACGATGCATGTGGGTCTGGACGCCGGGACTCTGCCGTATGGAGCAGGAAGGCATTGAATATTGTGGCAAGGCCTATGCCTAGGACCAACCCCATAAACAAAGACCACTGCTCCCGCCTATTGCTGACGCCTGCACGAATGTGGCTTGGGCCATAGAGGGAAATAAATGACTTGTAGATGGAAGAAAGAAGCACCTGATGCGGATGGGAGCTTCTTGACATGGGGTTCTGATGGGCCTTTTGGTCTTTAAAAGTGCTCAGAAAGAGCGAGGCCGGCGAGCTCAGCAGGTTTCAAAGAGACTTTTGAGGTTGTTGTGCGCCTTCGGCGAGACTGCGAACACAATAAATCTAAAATGTGAAGACGAAATGGGGGCGACGAGGCTAAGTCAAGGTAGAACGACGACACCGCTCGACGGCGTTGTGTGCAGCCCAGCATTTCACTCCAAAACACGGAGGGCCGCAGGATAGGCGGCAATCGTTGTTCTTGCTCTCGCCAACGGCCTTGAATGCAAGTTGTTTAAGGGGGGGAGGAGGTCGATTGCATTCCCGGGGGCAAAAAATCTATTTCTTGGTTCAAAGACGCCCCAAAACTCGAGTGTACATTGTTAAAAAGGGGACAATATGTCATTTTTGGGGTCAACTGAAACCTTTCATGACGCATTTTTCTGGTCTATACTTCTTTTATCCTGATAGTTACACGACATCCTCAGACAAAAGGCATCCACCCTTCAAAGAGCACGCATAAGCGATCAGGATCGGTGGCCTCCCGTATCCATTTGTCCACTTGCTGCCTAATTTCTAACGCTTTTCGAGGATCATCGGCGTTGTTGCCCACTGAACGCCCCTCTATCTTGGCTTGAACTTTCCTTAAAGCCTCCAGTGCGGCGGGGGATGGATGCTCTCTTTCCGTGTCAGGGACATCGTACATTGGCAAATGTTCGCCTCTCCTCAATTCTTCATTCTTCCTGTCACACCCCATTTTGTCGATTTTCTCCTGACCCTTCCCACCAATCTCCTTGTCCTCCTCCTCTTCTTCAGGCTCCGAGACAGAGTCCTCCGTCTCGGACCCCTCCCCATTTTTTGCCACTGCCACCTTCGCTGCGTCGTTGGCATCCTCTGCCAAGTCTTCCAGTTCTTCCAAGCATGCGCCAAACTTCCCGGCGAGGCCAAGCACATGGTCCTCACCCCCCATGCTCTCAACGCCCTCCAGGAGAGACTCCAACGCCGCCGCCCACGCCTCAGGCCCCGTGAGCTCATCGACGGGCGCTCCCTGCTGATTCGACCTGCCGCCACGTCCGCTCTCGTCTTTCTGGCCGTCTCCAGGCGCGATGCAGGACGATTCCAGCAAGAAAGCCAGTGCTCCGGCCTCGGCCTCTAGAGCCTGCGTGGACCGGAGGAGGAAGAGCGCGTCCTCATGCACGCGCCGAAGCAGGACGGAGGCTTCACGCGACGCTGCGGAGGTCGATGCCTGCGTGGCCCGGACGATGGATTTCAGCATCCCAACGTCCAGGAGGCGGGCGCCCGCCGAACCCGTCGAGGAGGACCAGGTGCGAGACGAGGGCTCCTGTGCGGATGGGAGGGGGGCAGGCTCGGGGTGTGTGGGAGGGGAGCTCAAGCAGGAAGACGGGCAATCGCGGAGCTCCGCCGCCAATCGACGCAGGCTTGTTCTGACGTCTGCCTGGATTACGTGTTCCTCTTCCATCCAAGCACGGCGTCTTTCTCCCATCTCCACCATCCGCCGGTCCACCGCGTTCGCCTCTCTTTCCAAGACCGCCATGTCTGCTTTGGCCCGGCCCATCTCACGCAAACAGCCAGCCTGGGCTTTGCGCTTCTCAATCACGGGCGCCAAGGCGCCTTGGTGTTGGGAAACGAGGGCCCAAAGCGCTGCGTCCTGCGAGTCCGTGCCGGGCTCCACGCCCCGCATATCCACGCGCGATCGCTCAAAATCCAAGACCCCCTCGGCCGCCAAGAGGATGGCCCGGGCCCCCGTACTCGCCGCCTCAACGCAGGAGACGAGGGCCTTGGTCTTCGAGTCCCATTCGACCAGCGCCTCCTCCGAGGACAGGGAGCGGCCCCCGGAATTTGTCGAGCCTTTGTTGCCCCGGGCGAGGCGCATCAGATCCTGCTTCCGCTTCAGCCATGCGTCAAGGTGCCTGGAACTTTCGTCTCGCGACGCAGGACGCGCATTTGACAAAAACGACGAGACAAAGGAAGGGGGAGAAACAGTGTCCGAGCCTTTGGTGGAAGGTGCCAGGAAGCTTGCAGGGGCCTTCTCTTCCCCTCGATCTTCCTCCGCTTGGTCCCACAGATCAGATCGCTCCACGGACAAGACCTGCGCCAGAGTTACCACCGCGCCAGCGAGGCACTGCAACAAGAAGCTCCTACGCTGAGAGGGAGGAGTGTGCGGCACATAGATTGCGGAAGAGGCGAGCAAACCCTCTGCACCCAGAACCGTCACGCCCACACTTTTTGCGGCGGCCAACACCTGGAAGTCGCCGTCCAAGTCCCACTCTAAGCGCGTGAGGGAGCGAGCAAGCGTCGATTCCATCTCTTCGGCTTTCCTCATCGCTTCGGCCGCAGCCAACGATGAGGCTTCCTGCACGGCCAGCGATTGCACCAGTTCAGACACTGTCGCCAATGCCTGGCATGCCGCAGAATAAGGTGCACTGGCGCTATCAACATCGTGTGTGGCGGCTGTAGTGGCTTGCGACGAAGCATAAGCATCAAAGGCGCCGATCCAGCTTTTCCACCGTGCACGGGGACTCGCTTCCACCAAGTGAGGTGCCGCGACCTGTTCCACCTCCCTGGTCGACGCCACGCGTTCCAGCAAGTCTGGCGCGGACACTCCCAGCACTCGCATCACGCGGTCCACAAGGCTGCGGGTCGCCAGGCGCACCGGCACGCCCACAGTTATGCTTAGCAGACGCTGCATGCTGTCGGCCAAAAGCCTGTCCAGGGCTGCCACTCTCCACTCAGTTCGCCCGCCTTGTGTCCTGGCATGGCTCGAGTCTATCTCCCCCCTCTCTCCACTTTCCCCACTGCTTACTTCTTGGTGCATCCACACTGTCATCACCTGTGAAGTCGTTAGAATCCGCTCAAGCTGCAGCATGGTGGCCGTCCCTTCACCCAGCCAGGGCCAGTACTCGGGCACGCCTTGCACGCCCTCGACCACAAAATCCGACCGCGCGGCGGCCGAGAAGGGGGGAGGGCGCAAGGCTTGCGACCAAAAATCCGCCTTCTCCAAACGATCGAAGATCCCTTCCACGAACATCCCCAGACGACGCAGAGGCAAGGTGGAGACACTGGGGGAGGCAAGGAGTGCTTTGCACGCAGCCTCCAGGTCCTCCACCTGCTTTCGCCACGCTGTCCAGGCGTCGCGTGTAGACGCTGGAAGGGAAAGTGTATCGATGAAGGAGAGGGATGAAAAAGAGGCGGCCAGAGAGTCCGCGTCCCCAACCAGCTCACTCTCAACAAGCTGTTGCGCTCGCTTGCCAACCGCGTCGAGCACCATTTCCTTCCCTCTCTGCCACGCCTCGTACAAAAGCTTTGCATCCGCGGTAACTTCCGCGAAAGAGCTCCCGTGCTCATTTTCTTTTTCTATCACTTGTCCTTGGGCGGTGCAATTTTCCCCTCCTCTTTCCTGTCGAGACAAAGCGCCCACTAAGGCTTGAATCTCATTTCTTTCCGCCAGGCTGTACACGCGTCGGAACGTGGCCAAAGTCTCTGTCCGCAAGGCCGTCAGTCGCTCGCCTGTATTCCCTCGTTTGATTTCCTCCTCCACCCGCCCGATCCCAGGAGCAAGAACTTCCTTGATGAGTACCTCAAGATGCGAGAGTCGCCGCTGTATTTCCTTTACGAGCCCGGCGCGTCGATCGACGACACCGTTGGAAGGAGTAGAGGTAACTTCCACTTCGAAATTCTCCAGGCTTCTCATCCATCCCCACGTTGAGTCAAGGGGCGACACAACCCTTTCCAGCAAGAAGCGATGCATGGCACGCTGCTCGTATACTTGATGCAGCCGAGCATGATTGCGCTTGCCCTCCGATATCGGGGCCAAATTGCTCGCCTTACAAAGGGCCCGCACCGCCACTTTGAGCCTGTCTTTAGCTGCCTCCAGATCTTTATCCTGCTCCTCTCGACGTTTCCGTGCATCGAATGAAGTTCCTCGTCCTTCTGATTCTCTATGGCAGCTTTCCTCACTCACTAGGGCCTCACGCCGCTCCACTGCCAAGCGCAGCGCCGCCTGGAGATTGTCAGCCCAAGCTGTATCGGCCTCTGCGCGACGAAGACGTTCCTCGTTCGCCTTCATGCCTGCCCTAGGCCGCTGCCATGCCGGCCAGACCTCCTCCAATGCCTCTTCAGGCCCTGCTTCGACCATCGCCCAACCTGCAATAGACGGACCACAAGGAAGGATGCCCCCGTCCCCGCCTCTGCTATCGGCCGCGGCAGAGAACTCCATCGTAGACGAAAAGGCGTTCAGGAGCCGCATGCGCTCTTGTTGGGCCCCCACCACCCTCAACCATCTTCTAGTAAGGCTCCTCCCAACGTACTCGTCGGGTTCGATACTTAAGGTGTCGCGAACGAGGCTGGAATAAGCGCGCATTGGCTCAAGGACCCGCTCGAGGGCTGTCTCCAAGACACGCAAATACTTGCCCAATCGAGCGTCCTCGGATCGACAGGCCTCGATAAATTGGTCGTGGTAGGCGCACTCTTCTTCACCGACTGGTGGGGGAAGCAGGCTTGAGGCTCCCCTGCTTAAAAGGCAATACTGCGGCTGCAGACCCCGGCCTAGAAGCCCAGGAGCAATGGAGAACGGATCGCCTTCGTCTCTCTCAAGCTCGTAGCCTGCTTCTTTGGCCGATTCATCGGCGGGTAAGAGGATGCGTTGAATGTTGTTCCGCAATGAGCTGCTCACCTTCTCAACCAAGCGTCCGTCCTCACTACGTAGTCTAACCCCGTCAACTTCTCTGCCCAGCCCTTTTCCTTCCTTCCCATCCATCGCCCTATCCTGTCCCTTCCAAAGCACCTGCTGCACCGCCCATACTTGATATTCCCATCTCCGTTTCAGCTGTGCCGCTGCTTTATGGAGTGCTTTATCTAGGTCTCGACGACAGGCATCGAGGACGAGAGCTGATCGGCCCTGGTCTTCCGCCTGGAGCTGCAATGATACGAGCCTCCCCGCTAGGTCAGCACGCTTCTGTCCCAGCATGGTGCCCTCAACGAGCAGTTTGGAGTCTCTCAAAACAGGGCGTGAACGAAAGATCTCATTTTCTTCTGCGACCCACCCTTCCCGGGCGTTTCGAACGCGGTCCAAAAGAGCCTGAAGGGCAGCGAACCCCTTTTTAATTTGCAGGACTCGGTCTCGGAGCAATGTCCGCGTCTCCCCAACTCGCAGAGCGACAAGCTTTAAAGTGACGATGGCGTCTAGGGCGTGCTGATGCAATTGTTTCGGCCCCTGGTGCCCTCTGCCGCCTCCTCCATTACCTCTTACCCCCAAAATGTCCTCCCAGTTCACAAGTGGGTCGTGCGTCAAAGTCTCCAGCACCGACAATAGCAGCTCTTTATGTCCTCGCAAACCTCGCAGCACGGTCTCCATCCCATTTACAAATGCCCCGCTGTCCACACCCAGAGGCCCCAGGGCCGCAACCAAGACAGGCGTCAGACGGAAGGGCACCACCTCGGGAACCCGCAAGCGCAGGCCCCGGTCGAAGCAGACCGTGTAGTCGATGTGCAAAAGCTCAGCTCGCCGTCCGTCCCACAAGAGGTTGTTCAGATGCCGGTCACCCAAGCCAAGCACGGCCCCGAGTACAGACATGACGGCGAGGGAGCGCGCCAAGACTTGCCGTCGCTGCCACAAATCTTCGGCGCCTAGTGAGCCTGCCACCAACTCTACCTCCAACAGATGGCGTGGAGATTGAGCCACCAAACGATCATACACTGTGCGCAGGACTGAGTGCGGCCATTCGCCTCGATGGGAGGCAGCAGTAGATCTCAGATCCAATCCCTGTCTAGCCAGTTCGGGAACCAGCTCTGCGTAGAATAAGGCCGCTGGAGCACTTTCTAGATCGTCTTCCTCATTTTCGTCCTCGTCGTCCCTAGCCTCTTCTTCCTTCTCCTCTACTCTATGCTGCCCCCTATTTCCCCGTGACTCGCTGACATGGAAGCTGCATTCCCTTGAGCTTGTCTTGACATTGTCAGACTTATCTTCAACACTTGGCTCGGGCAACGTCCCAGATCCACCAGAGGTCGATGAATCTTCCTTCGTCTTCACAGCCCTTCCCTTTTGTCGTCGCGCTCCTTTTTCCAGCTCCTCGAAAGTGGCAGGAGGGGCCCAGAGTAATGGCTTCCTGGCCCTCTCGGTACTAATTTCTCTCTCCACTCCCTTTTCACCGAGCCGCCGTCGACGCTCTCGATCCTGCTGCCGCTTGCGGCGTTCGCGACGCTCTGCTGTCGTTTTCTTCCGTTTTCCTCGCTTTTCTATGTCTATGGAGCTGCCCTCCTCTTGTGCCTGTACCACTTGCTGCTGTTGTTGTTTCTCTCGCTGGTGTATCGCCTGTTGAATCTGCTGTTGGGATTCAAGCAGAAGCCTCTCACCCCTCACGGCACGAAGTCTCCAGCTCTTGTACAAGCTAAAGAGGGGCGTGGTGCCCCCCACCCACTGTACCAGCCCGGCCGACGCCGAGAGCGGCAGGACCGCATAGTGTCGAGCACGAAGGCCTCTCAACACAGCGCTCCCGAGCGCACATTTCTCCGTGCGCGGCGTCTGTGCACGGACGTGGAGGACACTATTGACGGTCACCAGCAGCTGCATGAGGCGCTCATCCAATCGCAGATCATCGCGACCCTTCAGCAGATAGGTATACTCCCTTCCATCCGAGCCGAGCAGGCTGAGCTTCTTTGGCCGGGTCTTGGTCTTGAGCACAGTGATAATACCATGCCCCCCAATCCCGACCATTTGCACAGCCACTCCTCTCCCCTGGCTTTCGTCAAAAAAAGTCGGACGTGTGGTGCCAGGCATCTCTACATGCTGCAAGTTCCCTTTCGCAAGAAGGGAGAGCAATTGTGGAGTCACCGCTTCGGCTCTGAGCTGCCGGCCTTGATGCTGTGTGGTAGGTCCCGGTTCAACATCCGTTCCACTTTTCTTTCTACTCCTTCCTTCCTCCCCTGCAACAGCAGTAATTATGTCACGTTTAAACTTCTCCAGGACAGGCCAGACGTGGGACATCGGGTCCATGGCCGCAGCCGTATCTGGAGCGCATTGGAGCAGAGCGAGTACCTCCATCACACGGGGACGCCATTTTTTGGCAAAGGCACAGTTATGAGGTGAAGACGAATGCACCTCGAGGGCACTGGGGTGAGCGGACGACGAGGCATCCGGGGAACCTGAGAAATCCTGGTGTCCGTCTTTGTCATCGACCATACCGCAGCCTGTTTCGCCCGCAAGAGTCTGTGCCTCGACAAAGAGTGGCAACAGCATCGCGGCATACCTCTCGCAGACAATGCGACCTTTCTCCGACTCCGGCAGCGTCGGATTACGCGCCAAACGTTCTCCCTCGCGACTCAAGCTTCGTAAGCGCCCCTGCAGCCCCTTCACGTGCCAACGCTCGCTCACGTATACAAGCCAGCGCTCATCCCACAACTGACCGAGCGAGGTCAGAGCTTCCGTGAAGACCGCAACGTCCTGAATGAGGTCAGGGTGCCTTTCTTGTAAAAAACTTTTCAGAAAGAGCCAACGCGCACGAGCGACACTCACTGCCATATCTTTGGTTTGGTTATGGACAGGGGTACTGACGGAAATTGGTGAAAGAGCAAACGATTGAGATGTCCTCGACCTCTCTAGCTCTGTGCAGCCAACAGTTAGTGTCCACGCAATCTCTTGGGGGGCAGATGCTACCAGACGCTCGAATAGGGGGAGCAGCGACTGGAAGGAGGCTTCTGGTAAGATTGCCAGCCGTATCAGGAGTTGCGGCACCAGAGCTTGCCAAGGATTCAGAGGCATCGCAGTCAGTGAACGGCGGAGGAGAGAGGAACAGCAGGTGCTCGGTTCTAATTGAGTACCCATTAAAGCCGAGGGTTGTAATGCTGCCGAGGGAAGACGAGCGAGCATCTTCAAGATGCGTAGTGCTGAGAGAGCACGAAGCGCTGAGTATCCACTGTCTCCTCGGCCCGTACATGACTTTTCCCCAACCTGCAAGTACCGGCAGTACGCATCCACTGACCCCTCCAGAGCCTGGACACGAGCCTCTCTCCGCTCCCGTCGTAAGCGTTGTATGGCTTCACGCAGGCGCGCTATCAAGGCCGCATTGTTCCCCCCACGTTCACACCCAGCTTTTTTGACCGCTGAGACCGACAAGACTCCCTCCTCGCCCAGCCCGTCTTCCTCCCTCTCCTCAGACAAAATTGTTTCCATCAGCAGCGTCTGCACAGCCTCGCGTCTTGCCCGCGATGGGTTTCCCTCCGGATTTTCATGCTTAATTAATTCCTCCGACAGCTGTACAAGGTCGGGCATTGAGTTCTGATGCGTTTTCCACGCATTCAGCTGAATCTGCTTCTGTCGCTCCAATTGCTGTGGGTTCCTTGCATTATCATGTGTCGTTTGGTTGGTGCTCAGAGCTTTGGCTCGGCGGTACAACCAATCGCCCCACAATCTCCACGCTTTACCCCACTGCCTACTTTTGGGGCTTACTACTTGTGCAGCAAGCTCCAGGCATCGTCCAGCGAGCTCCTCGGCATTGCTATTGGCGTGGGTGAAAAAAAGCGCGTAGAACCAGGGCGGGGAACTATCACATAAAGAATGAGATCGTACTGGTGCCGGCTGCTGCGTTTCGGGAGGATCATAAGCAAAAACGGACTCAGATGGAGTATCGGAAGGCAAAGCGTAAGGAGCGGTGTTCGAGGAACAGGTTGCTTCAAAAGCAGGAGCAGGCCATGGTTTATTGGTCCGCTGCTGCAAAGCTGAAGACGGGCCAGGAAAAGGAAAGCGCGCACTTTGCGAAGCATATCGGTCCTGGTCATGGTACTGCTGTAGCCACTGCGATGCCCGCACTAAACATCTGTAGCCCCAATGTCGCCGCATCTTTTCCGTTTTGCCACGATCACGGGTTTCTTCGCCTGAGCACAGCAACTTTGCCAATCCGCTCAATTCGGAGTCCTTTGCCAGTCTCAGCCAGTCAGTGCTACAGCCACTTTTGCCCATTCGCGTGCCGCTTCCTTCCCAACCCTCCAGCTGGACCAGAGGGCTAGGGGCAAGTGGGTCACGTGTTGACGATACAGACGCTAACCCCGGTTCGGATAATAGCAACGCCGAGGCTATGACCAGCAAAGAGGCAATGCAGGCACCAAGCTGATGAATGCCGTTGGTCTCCAGAAAATTGACTTGCACCTCTTCATAACGCACCCTCAAAAACCAATCAAGAGAAGAGGGAGACAAAGATGAGGACGTTGGGGACTCGAGCTCCTGAATAAGCTCCTTGCAGAGTCCTACGTTGCGTTCTCGACGGGCGGCATGCAACCAGGCTGTTCTGATTCGAGCTAGGTCAAGGCTGAGATCGTAACTTGTATCTTCCACTCTTGTCTGTGACATTGAATGTGCAGATGAACCAGCTGAGAGACCTTGCTCATGAAGGCGCGTGACCGCTTTTAGGACGAGCGCTGTTCGGTGCAGATGCAGCCAGGAATCACCGCTCACATTATCACACCGGCAGTCTTCCGCAACCGTTGAGGATGGGAAGACGAAGGAGTATGAAGGGGAGGAGGAAAGATCAGAGGAGGATGTGACAGCATGAGGTGATGAGAGAAGCCAAGAGAATGCAGTTGGGGGACGACGGCTGCTAATGATTTCCGAGCCATCTTCTCCCTCCCGCCGCAAGACTGAAGAGAATGTCGACAAGCAGGCAATATCAGTCAGTAAGGGCGATGACAGGTGGCCAGAATTCGCGTACAGTGTGTACGAAAGGGAGTTGAAGGCCGAAGGAAGAGCAGAGGGCACGGCGAGAGGGGCAGTGAGCCCTTCTAGGAGGCGAGGCGTCTGCGTGGCGATCGCCCGCAATGCATCTGCATGATTGTGGTGGCTTTCGTCCATAAGCAACTCCAGGGTCTCATCAAGACATGTAGCGAGGGCCATTTCCGACGCAAGATTTGGCGGTGATGGGCAACGAGAAAAGCCAGACGAGCTCTGGCGGTGTTGCTGTAAGAAAGAGAAGACTTCCATCCACCCCTGAGCAGAAAGGTTCGGCCGTCGCGTAGACGTGGGAAGCGAGGGAGTGCCGTCTTTGCATATCGTTGCTTTCCTCGTTGAACTTTCCCCCAAATTGACTGTTTCGTAAGCGCCAAGGCCTTTTTCGCCCCACTGAGCCTGTGCAAATAGGAGTGAACAGCCTTGGCCATCGACACGCATCCATGTCTGAATCCACGCCGATTCCACCCGAGGAACAAGCGCGGAAAGCACCCAAGAAGGTATCTTTCCGGCCTTCTCCACGGCGTCTCTTTCTTCTCGATCATCCTCTAGGAAGGCCTCTTCTCCTTCCTGGAGTCTTCCCCTCTTCTCAATCACACGCTTCCACTTTTTCCCCTCCCTGTCATCGCTTCCCCCTCCCTTCATCCTGTCCGCATTACAACCGCACCCTTGCATGGCCGATAATACCCCCTCTGCCTCAATTTCTTCCCCCATCATCGCCGAGAGGACCACGTGCAGAGCCTGTACTGCTTGCAGGAAAACCCCAAGGCCCCGCCAGTCCCCCAGGCGGCAGTAGCACAAAACGCTCCGGTCCATGATTGTCTGCAAAACCGCCGGGGTCTGTGCCTGCTGCAAAAGAAGCCATGCAGTCAATGACGCCTGCGCTTTTACGGACGCCGTGACAACTATCGAAGGTTTCATGTCCTTTGCCTGCGATACTTGACTCTGGGAGAGAGAGCTGGATGTAAAGGCTGTCAGGAGGGTGTTGAAACCCTCGTGGAAGAAGACACCGCCTATCCACCGACGCAGCGCGTCCTCGTAGCGGCCTTGGGCCATAAGCTGCAGTCCTTGAAGCCAAACAAGAGAAACTGGTAGAGCAAGAGCCGTAGAAGATGCTGATGAGGAAGGACACGAATTAGAGCGTTGGAGGGCGGCCAGCCACCTCTCAAGCCCTTGCAGCATTTCCACACCGCTTTCCTTAAAGTGCTCAGTCACCGCGACCGCCACCTCCACTGCGAGCTCCTCCACGTCCTGGAATGAGACGGGCGAGACCGAGAGAGGTACGGAAGGAGAGGGGACCGTGATAGAAGAAGACTTTGGGCCCCTCTGCTTCGCAACGGATGCAAGATCTACCAGCCGCTTGAAGGCATACTCGACGCCTTGCTCCTGGCAACCCTCCAAAGAGAGAGTCACACGTACGAGCATGGGCCGCACGCGCGCCAGCCAGTCCCAGCACACGCGCTTGTTTGCCAAGAAAAAGGCCTCCGTCTTTTTGGAAGGCGGGGGAAGGGCGATGCGGACAGAGGGGTACTCGCACTGTCCCCCCGGCTGTGTTCGCTCCGCGCCCCCGACGGGCTTCGCTTCCTGGACCTGACATGGGACATCTCGTGCGCAATTTCCGTACCGTTCTGACGCTTGTGAGCTTTCCCCATCTCCTCTGTCTATTTCTATATTCGTGACGTGACCTTGCATTTTCCGGGCCAAATACTGGCTCCCGACATCTCTGCCTTCAGAGCCCTCCACGACATTGGCGATGTGCCGCTCAAAGGCCCCTAAAAATGTCACCAGTAAGTCCGCTCGACGCAATAGCGCTCCATCCTTCTTCTTGTCCTGCATCAATTCTATTTGAATCTTGGCCATTGCTCGTTCCAGAGTCGCAAACGTGGCCCCCGGGCCCCCAACGTGCGTCTTGAGACGCCCCCACACCAGCAGCCGCGCCAGCTCCCATACAGCCCACAGAGCGGGAGAGCGGAGGCTCCGGCCGGCCTCCGCTCGAAGACGGCGGGCAGCCCGAATCATAGGATGCTCTGGTCGTTGCACTTGCTTCGAGAGCGACGACGGACTTGGAAATTTGCCCCAGATGGCGACATTGTCCCCCCTCCAGGAGCTTTTCAGCACTCCGTCATCCGCTTGTCCCAGGCAGGTCTCAAGCAAGCTCACAGCTAAAGAGTGCGAGGCCTCCCCAGCTGCGGTGTCAGCAAACGAGGGGATTCGAAGAACACCGGTCATGGCATCCAGGCAGAGTGAACGCAGCCACTGGAAAAAGGGCTCGTCATCCGCCGGATCCCCACCACCTTCTCCTCCTTTCCCTGAGCCCGCCATCCCCACCTTTGCCACTCCTGTATCGCCACCGCCTCTTTTTTGAGCACGCGAGAGAGCTTCGCTCGAAGCTGATCTTGTCTGTCTGGCGCGCTGTGCCCTTCCTTGCTCCCTTCCTTGAGCAACTTCGCTGTCAGCCTCCGGATGCTCCCCTCCGACACCAATCAGGTAGTCAAATAGCCGCCGCACGAATTCAGGTGTACGTTGGAAAGGGCTGCAGGCAGACGCGACCGGCTCGACTTGCAGCAAGAGCACGTCCCCTACGGCCTCAGACCCGCAGGAGGGAGCATATTGAAGGCAGTGGTCGTCCACCAAGAGCCGGAAAAGCGCGAGCGTCTGCAAGGCCCGCGGACGATTGGCAGGAATGGGATCGCGTAGGGCATGAACAAGGAGCGTGCGAGCTTCCTGAAGTAGGAGAAGAGTCGACTGGGCTTCGTAGTGGTCGCTGTCAGAGGAAGAGGAGGAAGAGGGTGAGTGTGCAAGAGTGTGGGCAGGCGGGGGCAGGAGGCGGAGGATTTTTCCGATCAAGGAGAGAGCGAGTCCGCGGTGCTTCCCCAGGGCGACGCCAACCTCGTCGGACCCTTCGAGTTCTTCATCCACCAGAGGGGTAAAGTCTGCGAAGGGGGAGGAGCGGGCGAGCATGCCAAGGGCGCCTTGAAGCAGCCGGGTCGCGACAGCGCGTGAGAGGCAGGTGCCAGAAAAGGGCCCCGAGCCGGGGCACGAGGCGGCTTTCAGAAGATCCCCCAGGGCCAAATCGATAGCCCGCAAGACGCGAGTGGCCGGAGAAGTGCCCGCCGCGGGAGAAGACGGAGAGCGAAGGGACGCCAGGGCCGCCGGGACCGCCTGTTCCAGAAGATGCGGCAACAAGGCAACCGTCCGCGATGAAGGGAGGGTCCGGAGCAAGCGTGATGCCAAGTCCATCGCGGCAGCCTGCAAGGCCGGGGAGGGGGCAGGAAGAGACCTCGATGCCTGATCGTGGACAGGAGGGTCAGGGCCCGAGGGCAGGAATCCCAGGGCCTGCAACGCCCGGCAACCGGCCGCTTCCGCCCGCGCCTGTGCCTTGGCCAAGGGCCTTCCGCCCTCTCCCTTTCCCTCAACCCTTTCCTCGATACGCCGCGGGCACGCCACCGCCACAGCCGCGCTCAAAGCGCTCAAGTTCAGGAGAAGAACCTCCTCCCCGTGCCCCTTCGGCTGGCCATGACACCGCCCTCCCTCCACTTCCGAGGCCAGCCAAGCGTACAGGTCGAAGACTCCGGAGTCCCCTTGCCCACAGGGCTCTTCGTCTTCTCCGGATCCCCGCAGCGCCAGCTCACCAAGAGTGCGCGCCCACAGCGTCTGTGAGACAGACGGTGCCACAGGTGTGAGGGGCAGGGGGAGAGAGGGAGACTCGAACGCCAGCTTCTCCCTCCAAAGAGTCAAGGAGGAGGACATGAGGGGGGCGGGGAGGAGACCTCTCTGGGGCGGAGGAGGCGACAGCGCCCGTGTCGGATGCTCCAAGCCCAGAACGGT
>Ga0102934_1000384_pt1 | contig 29061 bp, 15 predicted proteins | sample SalPonR2_A_D1_MG_FD_78175 | JGI IMG/M metagenome (GOLD analysis project Ga0102934, IMG submission 78175) | Salt pond soil microbial communities from South San Francisco under conditions of wetland restoration - Salt Pond MetaG R2_A_D1_MG | ecosystem: Environmental > Aquatic > Marine > Intertidal... | reverse complement strand
GATTTGGCTTCGGATCGACCATGCGAGCAACCAGTGCCTGTAGTTCGGGCGCCTGTGGATAGAAATCGCGCAAATTGATCTCGTTGTTGGCGATTTGCGTGGCAAATTCGGCACGCAGCGGTCGACCGGTCAAGTATTCGTACATCAGCACGCCGAGCATATAGACGTCGGCCTTTTTCCAGTCGTCTAGAGTGAGCAGATTGCTGTCGCGCTGTCTGTCCAGTATTTCAGGTGGCCAGTACACTTTGGTGCCGACGCGACCGCGACACCTGTGGTCCATGAAACAACTGAGACCGAAATAGATCAGAATGGGCCGCTCCACTTGCTGTTGGCGGTCGAGTCGCAACATTACATTTTCAGCCTTGCTTTTTTGCCTTTTTTAGGCGACTTTGCCGATGGTGTGGTCGGCACTGCACGAAAGAAACGCGTTCGCGTCGACCGTGCGAGCCAGCGGCTGGCCGGAGCCGCTGTTGGTGGCGCTGCTGGTTTTTGGATACCGTTGCCGTTTGTTGGCCCGCTACTTGGCGCATATGTGGGTCGTTGCGTCGCTCAGGCCATGTCTACTTGACGTTTTGTTTGAAGTCTCGCTGCAAACACACACAATAAAAAAGTTTTCAATCGACTACAGAATACTTTTTGCCTTTGCCTGCTACTAGTCAAATATCGTACTGTTGTCGACCTGCACGAAGCGGCAACGCCTAACAATTGGCTCTGCAGACATCGTACAGTGCCAGGAAGACGCCAATCGATTTTTTGGAGCGCCGCCTGACCAAATAAGGCTGTCAGTGCAGCAATGCCGCTTGCAAGTGCTCGATAAACTGCGATTGTGACTGCCGTTTTGGCTATGTTGATGAGTGTTGCAGCAAAAAACATTTATTAAATTGCAATCTGATCAAAGGCTATTAACGTTTAAAAATTGCACAGCGTCATCGTCCTGAGCGCCAGCAAAGCTGCTCAGGGCGCTGCTGCCACGATCTAAAATGTGACCGGTTGCCGATGCGTCTTTAGCGTCATATATGCCCTTGACTGCGTCGCGGTTCATGCGGAAGAGTTCAAATTGCTTTTTCTGCGACTGCAAATAGTGTCCGTCGTAGTCGGCAGTGTGCAAACCTGCATGCGTTGCGGCGTCTTTCTTTGAGTGCACGTCAAGTGTCGACTTCTCTGCCGCTTTCGGCATTGGCTTTCCATTCCGAAGGCAATGGTCGCTAACCAATTCCATGATGCTGTGTGCCTCACCAGATTTCAATGGCGCGGGCTGTTTATCAGCCGCTTCGCTGTGTACGCTTTCGTCATAGTCAGGGATCATGCCTTCCACCGGCTCCTCGCCAGGAGCAAAAGTCACGAACGGTGCTTTGTTCCTGTTGCCAACTACGCTGTTGCCACCGTATTTGTCGTATATTGTTTCGGCGCTGTGGCGAGCGTCTTCTATTGGCAACGTGGCAACGCACTCGCTTTGCGAAAACTGTTGTCGCTCGTCGAGTCGCATCACGTTTCCTTTGCTTTGTTGGTTGGTGGCACTCAGCGCGGCATTTCGCGCACGCTCCAGGTCTGCAGTCGTTTTCTGCAGTTTATCCAACGAAACTTCCAGCTTGCTGAGAGTGTTCTGTTCAGACGCACCGGCAATATTGTTGTCGCTCGAATCGGACATTGACTGGTTTTGCAAATTGCTTGGTATTTCTTTTACGGTGTTTTGAGATTCGTTAAAGCGGACACGCTTGTTGGTTGTTTTTGTCACAACCGGCTTTGCTGGCATTGGCAGGTTTTTGCTCCTTTCGATCGCTTTTGCCAATTGTCGCCTCTCTGCACCGTATATAGTTTTGGTCGGCGCAACAGACGGTGCCACTTTTGCAATGGAAGGTGCTTCGGCTTTTTGGGCAGCGGGTCGGCTGGCTACACTCTGCGGCTTGGACTTGCCAACAAAGAGAGATTGTATCCAGTTCAAAACATTGGCGTGCCACAACGCAAGAGATATCGCCACGACAGCCAACAAAACGAACAACACAGTCCAAAAATCTCTATTATTACTTACTCGTGTCTTTGGCTGCGCACTGTCCCCCGTATTCACTGAAATTGCAGCTATAGCCGGCGTTTCCAATTGTGTTTCTCCTGCTGAACTGTCTCCAGCCGCAGCAACTTCGGAAACTGCTGCATCTGACAATTTGTCATTGTTGGACCACGTCCGACCATTCGCAATCGATTCTTCGCGTTGCATTTTTGGCCGTGCGACCATGAAGGGCAACGCTTCAGTGCTCGTTTTTCCGACGCCAACTGTCATATCTGCACTGTCATCGCTTGTCAAGGCGTTTCTCACGACACGTGTGGGTGTTGGCGGCGAAGTTTGTCTAAAGACAGTGTCGACGGCTGCACGCAAATTGGTTTGTTTTTCTTTCTTTGACATTGACGTTTGTCTCGTTCGGTGCTTTTGTTTGATGTAGTGCTCGCACCGAAACTTTTTTTTTGGCTTTCAGCAATGACAACATTGTTCAAGCCATACAAGTCGTTGTACTGGCTTACTTATTCAAGCCATTTAAGCCATTTCTTGCGCTGTATCGCAGCAAACCTTCGCGAAACTAATCTCGTTTGTGCGCTCGCAAAAATCTCATTGACTTCAGATCAAGAGGTGGTTTTCGTCGCAAAATAATTGCACACCGGCACATTGGCGAACTGCAACGTGCAGAAGAAAAATTCTGTCTTGTGGTACGTCCGCGCAGAGAACAAACGAGCGAAAGCGTTATTGTACGTTCAAAACTGAACAAAAAAAAAAATTTGCAACAAGATGCACCAAAAAAACTTTTCAATTGTGATGTTTAGCGATCATTTAAAAGCAAAAGAACGTCTTTACGCCGGCCAAAAACTTACAAGCCTCAACGGTCGTTACACACTGGCAGTACAGTACGATGGCAATGTGGTGATTTATGCAACTGAGTCCAATAAGCCTGTATGGTCGACCAAAACCGCGGGCCGCGCTTTGGGCGAGCATATCTATTTGTGTATGCAGTCCGACCAGAACATTGTGCTGTACGTGGAAGACGAACCCATCTGGGCGAGCAAAACACGAAAAACCAATGTCAAAAACATTGTTCTTTCGTTGCAAAATGATGGAAATTTGGTTGGTTTTGGCGACACAAAACAGTTTTGGGCCAGTGAGACATCCGAGTCGCAACCACCAAAGCAAAAGAGTGCAGAGCGATTGACAAAAAACATTACCGAAAGCAACCCATTTGCGAACATTTCAGCAAGTTTGGAATGTGAATATGCGCCGCAGCAAACATTGTTTCAGCTGGTCGCAGAAAATGTCAGCCAAGGTCTGCATGAAACATTTGCCGCTTTCGACGCAGACCCAGACGCTCTACGCCAGTGGATGTCCTATCACAACTTGCTTGCCGGCAAAGAAGCTGAAAGCTTTGTCGCAAAAGCCATGGAGCAGTATGAAGAAAATCCGGATGAACAATCCTTTGCGCGAACTTGCTTCCAGGCATTTGTCTGCAACCCGGACATCGGCGCCATGAGCAGAAGAGATTTTTTTCGGTCCCTCCTGCAATTATGCAGCACTACTGTCGTCTCCGCGTGCCAAACTTGGCAGCAACGCATACGCAAAGGCGAAAAGAAAACATCGCAAGAAACCTCAGAAAATGTCTACATGTTTAGAAGCGCATTGCGAACTTTTTTGGTGGACAATGAGATCTTGGACGATCCCAAGCGCGTCGAAAGTGTCATTGACACTGTTTCCAGTCCTTGGGAACTCGGTTGCACAAGCATGGAGGACGTTTGGTGCTTGAGGCCAAGAGACCTTGACGCCTGCAGACTCAATGTCACACAGCATCGAAAACTGTCTACAGCAATCGGAAAAATGCGCGACGCTCAGAATGCCAAACGCAATCAACTTGTTAGACCATGCTCGCCGAAGTAAATTTAGTGCACAGTGGCAGAAGCGTGCAGATGATTTAAGAGCAAATGAAATATCTTTTTAATTGAGAGACATGCACATTTTGTCGCATTAAAGCGAAGACAATGAACTGTTGCGCGATCAGAACGATCTTCTCTGACAATGCTGACTCTGGCACAGCGCTTTGTAGTGGAAAAAAGCTGCCAGACACAACAATGAGTCTCACAGTTCGGACAAAAACCTATTTCATTTTTAATTGTTCAAATCGGCTTTTTCAATAGTTTCGATGATGCATGCTGTGCTGATCATGCAATGCAAACCTGGCCAATGCATTTTGGTGGTCCATTTGCTGGTACATTTTTCTCATCATCTTTGCGTCTCTTTCTGCAGTCTTCAGCATCGTTTTTTTTTGCGCCTGCAATTGTTTTTCCATTCTCTGCATCTCGGATGTCTGACTGGCCCAAAACTGTTTGCCGTCGCCAAAGCCAACCAAGTTTCCATCATTTTGCAACGAAAGAACAATGTTTTTGACATTTGTGTGCCGAGTTTTGCTACTCCACAAGGCATTTTGCGGCGACGGCTCACCTTCCTTGTACAGTACAATGTTTTGGTCCGATTGCATGCACAGCCAATAGTTTGCCGGAGTACGACCACCGGTCTGGGTGGACCATATGGCTTTTTTGTTTGTGTCATTGGTGTCGTAAATTACGACATTGCCGTCGTGCTGAACGGCCACTTCGTAACGTCCGTTCAGACTGGTCAGTTTGTTACCGGCGTAAAGACGCTGCCTGGCCACTAGGCGATCCGAAGGCATTTACAATTGAAAATCGTGGCTTGGTGAAAAAAAAGCTGCCGTGTTTGTTTTCTTCTGGCCAAAATGTCATTAATGTAACCTAAAATTCATTGTATGTGTCCAATAATCTTAAGCGCGTCAGTGTAGACGGCAGTTTCACGTTGTCGAGTGACTGATTGAAGTAGGAGCCAAATGTCAAGGTTTTCAATCCAGACGGCAGCGTCACGTTGTCGAGCGGCTGATTAAACTCGCAGCCAAACATCAAGTGCGTCAACGTAGCTGGCAGAGCCAAATTGTCGAGCGGAGCATTGAAGTGCCAACCAAACTTCAAGTGCGTCAACGTCAGCGGTAATTTCACATTGTTCAGCGGCTGATTGTAGTACGTGCCAAACGTCAAGTGTGTCAATCTTGGCGGCAGAGTCACGCTATCAAGTGGCTCGTCAAAGCAAGTGCCAAACGTCAGATGTGTCAACGTCGGCGGCAGAGTCAGTTTTTCAAGTGGCTGAGTAAAGTCTCGGCCAAACGTCAGGTGTGTCAATGTCGCAGGCAGTGTCACGTTGTCGAGCGATTGATTGAAGCGATCTCCAAACGTCAGATGTGTTAATTCAGGCGGCAACGACACTTTGTCGAGTGCACGATTGAATTCGCTGCCAAACCCAAACTTTAAATGCTTCAATGCCTTCGGAAGCTTCACGTTGTCGAGCGGCTGATTGAAGCACTTGCCAAACTGCAAGTGTGTCAAGTTATCCGGCAGAGACATGTTGTCGAGCGGCTGATTGAAAGCGTCGCCGAATATCAAGTGTGTCAATTTAGGCGGCAGTGTCACGCTGTTGAGCGACTGATTGAAATGACCGCCGAACGTCAAGTGTGTCAATCCAGACGGCAGAGTGACGTTGTCGAGCGGCGTCACGTTTTCCAGCAATTCATTAAAGATATCTATGAACGTCAAGTGCGTTAGTGTGGCAGGCAAAGTCTCCACTTGTGTGATATAAAGGACTTTGGCGGATTGATATTTGATTACAATGCCGCCAACGAACTGCGGCGACACCTTGTAATCAACGATCGCGCTCTGCTCGATTAACCATTTCCGCTCTTTGTGACGCTTTCGGCACGTCGATACGTACGCTAGCGTCTGCTGAAAACCAACATAAAGAAGCAATCGCTCAATCAAAGGTTGCAAAAAACAATCATCGTTCATCAGCAAAGGGTGCAATTTATTTCAACGCGAAGCCTCCGAATTCTTCTTTCGTTGGACAATCGTTTCAGATTTATGACAGTGGCATCTTTTTTCCGCACTGCGGTGACAACGGTGCGCAGAGACTTCCGCTTCTTTCATTGGTTGCTAACTTTTGTTTCGTCTAAAAATTTGAACCTTTTCGTTGATTGTTGCATTCTGAAACTTTGACCGGCTGCACAATGAACACTCATCCAGCGCAACAATTGAACGGAATGTTCGTTTGATAGTTTTATTGGTCAAAAATTTTGCTGTGCCTTTTTTCAGGAGATGCGCCATATTTCCAATCGTGCCGCCTGCACGAACGACGTGCCTCGAACCGCCCTGAAATCTATGTCAATGTTCTGCACGCCCGACACGCCGGATGCATAGTAAAAGCCACTTTCCGTCGTAAAGCCTCTTGTCGTTCTGTCGGTGCCTTCTGCCTGGGCAATGGTTGTGCTGTCATTGATTTGAACACGATATTCGCCACCTCGTCGGTGGTTGTTTTTAAATTCCAGCTGCCAACCTATTCTGTACTTTCCGAGCGGCAGTGATGGTGTGCTCATGCGCAGTTTCTGCACAAAAGTCGTATTTGTTGTGGAACTTTCATCGTTGCTGGCGGCGTCTTGGTACTCTGTCATCAACACTGTCGGTCGGCCTGCAACGCGGTACCTCCCGACGGTGTTCACGTCGGCCAGTGCGCCACTGGAGTGCTGGTTGTCGAAGCCGTAGACAGTGCCATTGGCTGTCTTCACGTTGCTGTAACTGTCGCCCAACACCAACTCTCCACCATTGGCATGCACTTGCAGCAGTTGTTTGGTCTGTGACGCATTGACCACGTTGAGCGAAAGATCGCCCTCTGCACCGCCTGCTTTCACCAAAACACCTTCTTTTCCACTGACTTGTTGTACGGTCAGCTTGTAGTCGGTTTCAGGTGTACTGCCCAGACCAATGCGACCGTCTTTGCTGATGACGAGGCGCTGAATGTTGTTGGTTTTCAGAGCCAAGTCAAAGTTGTCGTTGTTGCCCAATGATCGATCCGCTCCACCATCCTCACCGCCATTCTCAAACAGATCGGCATCGCTGAGGTCGTTTAGTGAGTGTGTGTGACCGACGTTGGTTTTCGCCGCCAGCTGATTACTTATTTTCGATGCCGACCACAGTGCAGTCGATGCTATGCTGTTGTCATCGATGACACGATGCTTTGCGACGTCGGCAATGTGGTCGTCGATCTGTGCATGTGTGTTTGTTCCAACGCCCTGCAACTCGGAATGCGACTCAACGCCAATTTGACGCCACACGGCTGCACCAACAGAAGCATCGGCGCATATATACGCGCGATCGCCGCTCACATCAATCCAAACAGAACCGACACTGAACCCGTCATTGAAATCGTCGTTGTTGTTTGGCGCACTGGTCGCATCCAATTTCGCCTTTAGATTAGACACATCGCCAAGACCGATCTGTGCCGCGGTCACATTGTGCGGATTGTCTGTGCGAGATCTGTGCCCGGTGTTGGCGGCAACGTTGCTGTTGTTGTTCACACGACTCTCTGTGTAGTAGAGATTATCGCCTTCGACAAGGTCGTCGGTGTTTTTGGTGGCCAGTCGCGCGTCAAAACGAGCAGCAGTGTAGTATAAGTTGCTACCTTCTGTCATATCGCTTGTCGAAGCAATGTCTGTGCGACGCCAGACCGCATTGCCGCTCGTAGAATCTACACACTGATAAGTCCGATTGGCATCCGTATCAATCCAAAGAGATCCGACCGAGTAGCCAGCAGAAGAATCGTCGCTGTTGACGGGAGCCACTGTGGCGCTCAAATTGCTCTTCAAGTTTGAGACGTCGCCCAAGCCCAACTGTGCAGCAGTCACAGAGTGAGGATTGTTGGTCAGCGAACGATGTGCAGTATTTTGCACAACGTCAGTCTGATTGGCAACTTCGACGTCAAAATCGTCAATATCTGCAGCAATCAGTGTAACCACCCCCTGCTTGCCGGCAACCGAAGTGACTTGGTCGCTGTTGTCTGTTTTCTGCCACACAGTGCCGTTGAAAATGATCCAATCGCCGACTTGCCAATCGTCGATGCCGTCAATTTCTGTAGTGCCAGCAACGCTGACAACATAATACTGGCCTTTGTCGCCTACACCGCTTGACAGCGATGGCACGTTGGCGGCCGCGTTCCATGCACCTTGGTAGTCTACCGAATCCAGATCTAACTGTGAAGCTGGCACTTTTCCGTTGCTGTCCAATGTTGCCAAGCCGTTCTGCTGGCCCTTTTGCAAAGCAATTCGCGCATCAGCTGCGCCGACAAAATCTGTGATGTCGGCGGCCAGATGTGTGTGTCCAGTGTCAGCTTTGGTGTCCAACTCGTTGCCGATTTTTGAGGCGCTCCACAAATCAGTTGTGCCGGTGCCAGTGTCATCGATGACACGATGCTTTGCGTCGTTGGCAATGTGAGCATCGATTTGTGCATGACTGTTGCTGCCGACGTTGGCCAGATCGTTGTGATCCTCGATGCCCTGACGCCAAACGGCGCCAGCCTCTGTGGCATCGACACAAACATAGTGTCGGTCGGCCAGCGTGTCAATCCAGTGCGAACCAATTGAGAAGCCGGCACCTGTGTCGTCGGTGGCTGTTGGTGGCCCCGTGGCGGCATAGTTTGACTTGATGTTGGCGACCTCGCTCAACCCAATTTGTGCCTTGCTGACTTGATGCGGATTGTCGATGCGGCTGCGATGCACCGTATTCTGCGTCACATTGCTATTGCTGTCGACACGCAGATCTGTAAAATAAAGATTGCTGCTGCCCTCCGCCAAATCATCGGTGCTTTTGACTGCCAGCCGGTCGTCGAAACGTGCCGTTGTGTAAAACAAGTTGCTGCCTTCGTCGATGTCGCTGGTTGACGAAATATCTGCACGACGCCAAACGGCCGCCGCGGCGCTGTCGTCAACACAGTGATAGACTTTGCCGGCCACAACATCGATCCAAAGTGAGCCCGGTGAGTAGCCGGCTGAAGAATCATCATTTGCAGAAGGCGCCACACTGGCCGACAAGTTGCTTTTGACATTGGATACCTTGCCTAACCCAACCTGCTGCGCTGTTACCAAGTGCGGGTTGTTGGTCAGCGCACGATGCTCAGTGTTGGCCACCACACTGCTGTTGTCTGCGACACGAGCCTCTGTGTAGTACAGATTACTGCCGCCTTCCGAAACTTGGTCTGTGTCTTTGCTGGCAAGTCTTGCGTCGAATCGACTGTCTGTATAATACAAATTGCTTCCCTCGACGACGTCACTGGTTGACGAAATGTCGGTTCGCCGCCACACTGCGCTGTTTGCCGTGGCATCGACACACTGATATGCCGTTTGCGCTGCAGTGTCAATCCACAACGAACCTATTGCGAAGCCTGCCGTTGTGTCGTCTACGGCTGAAGGTGGTACTGTGGCGTCTGTTTCGCTTTTCAGATTGCTCACTTTGCCCAGACCGACTTGCGCCTTTGTGACTGAATGTGGGTTGTTCGTGTCCGTAAGATGTGCCAAAGTGGCGCTGTGTTCAGCCGACGACAAGTGATAATGCTCACCGTCAACGCCACCTTGCAGATTTGCCAGATTGTTGTGATCGTTGCCAACTGTGCTGGCGATGCACTTTTTGCCGAGCAATGTCTGCACAGCAATGGAAACGCCGGCAGACTCTTGATAAATGACGCGGCCCAATAATACGGCCGTGTGTTCGAAGCGTGGCGGAACTTGGGCAGGAACAGTCGCACCGTCTGCTTCGGCAGCACTGTCGTAGCTTTCCTGGCCAAACAGCAGCAGCAAGTTGCCATCAACGGTTAAAAATAGCCAATGTACACCATATTGACCGCTACCGAGTGGCTGCAGTGTGCCTGAACCGTTGTCATATTCGGTATTGCTGTAGACAGTTTGGCTGTTGGCTACACTGAATCCTCCGGAGCCATCCCTAAAATAGGCGTCGAACGTATCAACGTCGGATGTGTCAATGGAAGCAATGTCGTAAACACTCAATCTGCCCCACAATCGACCGGCCGACAGGCTCAAGTGGCGTCCGGCTGTCTCTGACAGCTGCAGGCCGCCGGTCAGACGGTCTTTGGCCAGTGGTTCTGTCTGCGCCAGTCTTTCTAGCAGAAACTTTGCACTGCTGCCAACAGCGTGCGGCTGCTGAACAATGTGCAGAAGGCCATTTTCGTTGACAACACAGCCAAGAAAGAAATCGGTGTTGTTGTTGAAATCATTGTTTGCGCGAAGAACAATTTGTGGCGCACCGCCATTGTACTCGACTCCAACATAGCGAATGTCATCAGTTGGCACTGCCAAGCTGTTGGCGGCCGTCCAATCAAAAAATTGCAACTGCGCTGTCGACGAGTTTGTCGGCCTCACAAGGCCAGTTCCAGCCGCCACATTGACTTGCTCGCTGCCTGCGTCCACAATGGCACCGCCAGACAAAGAACCGGCACTGTTCGTGACGTTGTGCATGTCCTGGATCGATTGATAAGTTGCTGCGCCGATGCTAGACAACAAAGATTCGCCAGCTTGCAGCGTCACGTCTTTCCAGACAGCAGCGCTGTTGCTGGAGTCGACGCAGACATAGTAACGATCTGCATCAACGTCCGCCCACACCGAACCCACTGCATATCCTTCGCTGGCGTCGTCTGATGCTGTCGGACCTGTGGTGGCGTTAAAATTGCCCAGCAAATTGGGCACATTGCCCAGTCCGACTTGAGCCTTGGTGACTGCGTGAGGATTGTTGCTCAGCTGACGGTGTGCCGTGTTCAAAGTTACGCTGCTGTTGGCCGCCACGGCGGCCTCAAAATCGGTAATATCGTCAGCAACGTGAGTGTGGCCCACACCGCTTTTGCCGAGCAGTTCGCTGCCTATTTTTGCGGCTGACCACAGTGCAGTGGACGAATTGGCAGAATCGTCAATCTCGCGGTGCTTTGCATCGTCGGCCGCGTGTGCGCTGTTGGCCACTACGCTGACATTGCTGCTGACAGCGGCTTGAAAATCTGTGGTGTCGGCAGCCACCAGTGTGACTGCGCCCTGTTTGCCGGCCACCGACGACACCTGGTCGGTGTTGTCAACTTTTTCCCACGCCGTGCCGTTGTAAATAATCCAATCGCCGACTTGCCAATCGCTGATGCCGTTGAAATCAGTTGCACCGGCAACATTGACCACATAGTAGTGACCCTTGGTCCCAGTGCCGTCTGTCAATTCTGGTGTGTTGGTGGCGGCGTCCCAAGTCGATTGGTATTGCACATTGGTCAGATCCAATTGTGACGCCGGCACTTTTCCATTGCTGTCCAGCGTTGCTACGCCATTGGCAGCACCTTTTTGCACTGCAATGCGAGCATCGGCAGCAGCACTAAAGTCAGTGATATCTGTCGCAACATGGGAATGGCCGACGGCGCTCTTTGTCAATAGTTCGTTGTTGATTTTGTTGGCCGACCACAGTTGTGTAGCACTGGTTCCACTGTCATTGATAACTCGATGCTGATTTGCATCCGCGATGTGTGCGTCAATTTGCGCGTGTGTATTGCTGCCTACATTGTCAAGATCGGCATGGTTTTCGATGCCCTGACGCCACTGAGCCGCTCCGACGCTGGCGTCAACACAGACATAGTGTCTGTCTGCCAGAACATCGATCCATGTAGAACCGACCGCATAACCGCTGTTCGAATCGTCGTTGAGTGAAGGCGGCTCCGCTGCGTCCAGCTTTACTTTGAGGTTGGGCACGTTGGACAGGCCGACCTGCGTTTTGCTGACAGCATGCGGGTTGTCAGTCCTGCTGCGATGTGCCGAGTTTGTTGCCACTTGCACATTGTTTGCGACTTCAGCGTCAAAATTTGTGATATTTGCAGCAGTGTGTGTATGGCCGATGGCACTCTTGGTGGCCAACTGCGACGATATTTTCGAAGCGGACCACAAATCAGCGTTCGACGTTGAAGCGTCGTTGATGACACGATGCTTCGTTGCATCTGAGATGTGCTCGTCAATCTGTGCATGGCTGTTGCTGCCGACGTTCTGCAAAGCCGTATGATCAATCGAAGCTTCCGTAAAGTGGACTGTGCTGTCTGCAATGTGCGCATCGATTTGCGCATGCGTGTTGCTGCCAATATCGGCCAAAAATGCATGCGACTCTATGCCTGTCTGACGCCACACGGCTGCACCGACACTGTCGTCAACGCAACGATAGCTGCGTTTGCCGCTGGCGTCCACCCACAAAGAGCCTACGCTGTAGCCTGCGTCAGAGTCGTCGGTAGGCGTGGGACCAACAACGCCCGATAAATTGTTTTTCAAATTGTCTACTTCGCCCAGTCCGATCTGCGCTTTGGTGATGCTGTGCGGGTTGTTGGTCAGTGAGCGATGTGTGGTGTTGGCTGCCACTTCAACGTGATTGGCGATGGCACTGCTCAGATCGGTCACGTCGGTCGCGCTGTGCGTGTGACCGAGGGCGCTGCGACTGGACACTTCGGCATTGATTTTGGCAGCTGACCAAAGTTGTGTAGAACTGACACCGGCGTCGTTGATGACACGATGCTTTGTCACGTCTGCCAGGTGAGAGTCGATCTGGGCATGTGAATTGCTGCCCACATTCTGCAAAACATCATGGTTGATGGAAGACTTTGTAAAGTGTACGCTGGCATCGGCAATGTGAGTGTCGATTTGTGAGTGTGTGTTGACGCCCACACCAGACAAGTCTGCATGCGTTTCTATGCCCAACTGTCGCCAGACAGCTGCGCCAACGCTCGCGTCTACGCACTGATAGGTGCGGCCCGTAGTTTGATTGATCCAACCAGAACCGACAGCGTAGCCAGCGCTAGAATCGTCAATTGTTGTCGGCGCGACATTGGCCGTCAAGTTGCTTTTCAAATTAGGTACGTCGGCCAAACCAATTTGGGCCTTGGTGACGTTGTGTGGGTTGTCGGTTAGTGCACGGTGCGCTGTGTTGGCTGCGACTTGCGTATTGCTTTCTACGGCGCTTTCAAAATTGGTCACGTCGCTGGCAACGTGCGTGTGGTCAGCAGCGCTTTTGGTAGCAAGCTGAGCGCTAATTTTCTCCGCCGACCACAGATCGGTTGGTCCGACACCAAAATCGTCGATCAGGCGGTGCTTGGCATCGTCGGCCGCGTGTGCCGTATTGGCAGCGACAGCACTGTTGTTAGCGACAGCAGCTTGAAAGTCGTTTACATCGCTTGCAACCAGTTCAATTTCGCCCGTTTTGCCAGCAACAGACGTCACCTGATCGGTGTGGTCGGCTTTCTCCCAAAAGCTGCCATTAAAAATAATCCAATCGTTTGCCTGCCAATCGTCGATTCCGTCGATGGTTGTGTTGCCGGCCACACTCACAACGTAATAGTGACCTTTCGAACCATTGCCACTCGTCAAAGTTGGAGTGTTCGTTTCAGCGTTCCATGTGCCCTGATAATCGATAGAGTCGAGGCTCAGCTGAGACGCGGGCACTTTTCCAGTTGCGTCCAGAGTCGCCAGCCCGTTTGGCTGTTCTTTCTGCGCCTGAATGCGAGCGTCGGCTGCTGTTGCAAAATTGGTCACATCAGCTGCGCTGTGCGTGTGCCCAACATCGGTTTTGTTCGCCAACTGATTACTAATTTTGGATGCGGACCATAGATCGGTGTTGCCGGTACCGGCGTCGTTGATTGTGCGATGCTTGGCTGCGTCTGCAGCGTGTGCGACATTTGCGAGCACATCTCCATTGCCACTGACCGCACTCTGAAAGTCGGTAACATCGGCAGCCACGTGTGTATGGCCGACTGCCGACTTGCTGTTCAACTGGGTTTGAATATTGCCTGTAACCCCGTCCAGACTTTGCAATTCGGCATTGCTGACAGTGCCGTTGGCCAGTTTGCTCGCATTGATGCCGGCATTAGGCGCGATTGCGCTGTTTTTTACGTTGGTGACCGTGTTTTGAGCAGCGTCAATCGTTTTGTTTTGCAAGACATCCGCAGTGGAACGCAGCACCAGTGTGCCGCTGGCATCCGGCAAATATTGTGTGCGGTTTTCAGTCTGATTGCTGATAAGCGTCAGCTTGGTTCCGTATGCTCCTGTCGAAAAGTATTCGATGCTCGGATCGGCTGCGCCAACGTGTGCGGCTACCAGCGAGTTCAAGTTGTTTTGCTGGACACCAGAAAGCGCTGCCACAAAAACAACAGCGACGTTATCCGAATCTTCATCAACAGTCACCGCAGTACACAACGGCGTAACACCATTGCTGGCATTGATGTCAGCTTCAAGCCGGTTGTTATTGAGAGAGCCACCAAAGTCGTCGGCCAAGGAATAATTATAGACAAAAGACATCGGTCAATGTGATTTGTTGTTTCGCTCGATTGTCTCTGCGTACGTAATGTCCCAATCTTTTTGCAACTGGGTACAATTGACAAAAAAAAAGGTTCGAGCGAATGTGGTAATTTATTTATTCGCACAACGAGCATCTGCACTCAATGAACCATGAGAACAGCTGCGATCATTGTCCACACAGATCGAAAGCAAGCGAACACAGAGTCAACATTATGCAAATAAAGCCGTCAAAAACGTTGTGACCGTGTCCATTGTGCGACCGAAAGTATCTGACCGACTCAAAGTGGCTAAAGCACATTGAAAAAATCACAAACCTCCGCGCATACTGACACGCAAAGAACAAAAACGCGCAAAAGCAATGAAAATTAGTTTCTTCGTTTATGCAAAGAAAAGTGACGCTTGGTCATTTTGGCATTCCAGAGAGCGACCGACATTTGTCGTTTGGGCATTTTTTTGTTTGCAGATTTCAGAAAAAAAAAGTGTCTCCTACAGGATATTCAAACAGTGATTCACAAAAAAATGATGCAACAACAACGCCAGCAGACAGCTGCGAGACGCCTATCTGCAAAAAGTGGAGATGGGGCGCTTATGTCATCACAAATGACCGGTGCCCCGCACGCCCAGTCTGTCTTCAGCTGTGCGCTCACAAAAGGCGGCGTCGACGCTCAACGACCACGCTCACAACAGCAGTCTCTGTTTGCTCGCTCGGCTGAAATCCATCACAAAAATAAGCACTTGGCAGCTGCTGTCAGCTGCGAACGGACGATGGTTGTAGATTTTGACAGCAGTGTCGCCGACAACAACAATGCTTTTGCTTGTCCTACTGGAGCGCTCAGCAAACTTGTCAATGGCAACTGTCTGCGCAGCGACGAGCAACGAGGCGGAAATGTCAACAAGTCGCGTTTTGGCGGGCAACCGAGTCTCTATGGCACAATTCCGCTGAATGGCCATCACAGCAATACCGACGCGGTCGCGCGTCACCGACTATTGTTTGCTCAAATCAATGCGCGCGAATATAAGCTGTGCCGTGAAGCCGAACAAAAATCTTGCGCAGAATTGATAGATTTGGTGTGCGCTTGCCCGATCAATCCCGAAACGCAAGTCGGCGCGCCACAGTCTCACGTGCTGGCCATTACCGAAAAGTTTTGTATCGATTCGTCCAATCAGACGCTCTCGCTAGAAAGCAACCGCACATTGCACCCATTCACATTGCCAAAGAACAAAACGTGGATCAAATCGATTGAGTGTGTCCGGAACGAAGCAGTTCAGTACTATTACGACAGCGTGACAGGTTGTCGCGACCTTGTTGACGGAGTGCTTCATTTGCACATTGAAACATGCGAGCCACATCACTTTGTTCCGGGTATAAAGTTTGCCCTTTTGAACGGATCTGGTCTTGTGCCAGATCCGTATGTCGACAGTTTTGAAGAGTGCGAACAGTTGACCGATTTGCTATGCGGAGAAACTCCGATGGTCGAAGTTTACGATGTGCTGGACGGATTTCGATTTTTGGCGTCGCCGTGCAAACAGCGTGCGTTTGTGCAGCCAGACTGCGACACAAATTGTACGCAAATTGGGCCTTTTTCCTCCAACGGAAGCGTTATTGCAGGTCACATGTTTCGTCGCTCTTGCTACGCCGACGTCAATCGCCAACACTATTTGCAGGCGGAAATAGGCGACGAGCGATATTTTTTTGCTCGTCATGAACAATGCAACGACGAGCGCGGCGCTGTAGGATACATTGCCTGTTGTACAACGCCCCATCAACTGGCACAGTTTGCCAATCAAATTGTCGAGTCAGGTATTTGGTCTGGCATCGCTATGCATGCTGTGCGCGAAGTGCAGTATGACGCGCTGCAGGATGAGTACACTGTGCAGTTTGTAGGCGACAACGAAGAGCCCATTGTCAAGCGAACGAAAAATCTGCTGGGGAGCGCTGTGCATCATTCACCGGTGTCGCTTTCGCGCAACGCTATGCTGGCCACGGCAAAGTGTCCCGAAGCCAAAGAATTGTACTTGAGACGAGCGTTGCGAGGAGGGTATTTTTTCGAAATCAAGGAAGGCGTCAACGATCGGTTCACACTGTTCATACACTTGAAAGAGTGTTCTGAGGTGCGTCAGAAAACTGTCACATTGCCGCCCGGTCTGTTCAAAGCCGCAGAATTGACAGACTGTCTCAGTCAACGCCTAAACGAGGCAGTCGAAATGGAACAAGAGTGCTTCCAGTTCCGAGTGGATTACACGTTGCATCCTACTGATGGTCTGATGGCTTGGCAGCAGTGCTTGTTAAGTCGTAAAAGTAAGCAGGACAACTTTCCGGTAATCGGCAACTCGCCTTACGAATCGCACACATTTGGCTTCTTGGTGGAGAATGTGCAAAGACAACACTTTGCTTTGGACTTTTCGCGCGCGCACAAATTGGCCGCTACACTCGACTTTGCGCCGCGTCGCACCAACTTTCGATTGGCACACGGTTCTCGACCACTGACCAAGCTTGTGGAGGCGCGCAATTGCGCCAAGCAGTGTGGACAAGACAAAAGTCACACACCACCGTGCAAATCGCCGAAATTGCGCGCACTCTACACCGCTAGCGTCGATCAATGCACTGGTTTGGTTACCGTGGAACAAAAAAGTCTCAATCCTCTTTACTGTGGGTCGTTGGACGTGGAGTTGGTATTTTCGCACAAGGCGGCGTGTTGTCAAGATGGACCAGACAACCAATTAACACTGCCAGAAACATTGCTCATGTGCGAAGAGCGGGATCAGTGTTGCGACGACTATTCAGAAGAAGATGTCCGGTGTGCCGTTTCGCTTTTGGAAAATTGTGAGCAACAGCAGGCCAAATCTGAGCAACCTGAAGACGGATCGTGCTTGCCTTGCTATGAGTGTGAAAATCCATGTGCATCTTCTTCAAATTGCAGCGATGACATCAGTGGAAAACACACATGCAGTGAGTGCAACAGTACACCATGCCATGACAGCGTGGACCCAAAATGTCGTGCGTACATAGTATTTCAATTGCCGCATACTGCTTGCGATCCGGCGGTATTGCCACTTTGCGTCAATGACGTGGTTTGGTTGACGTTGCCCGGTTGCAACTCGGTGGGCGTTTGTGTTACCAACGTGTGGCGCGAGTGCGGCGCTTCCGTCAAGTACAAAATCGAACTGGACTACAATGGCCGAAATCTGTACAATGCCCTGCGCGGCAGCAAAGGTGATCAGTGCGTGCCGCCAAACCTTCCTCTGCGAATGACGATTGAGCCAATCGGTTTCAACTTGCACATGAATGCTGCACAGACAGAAAAGCACATGCTGGACAACGACAAACCGGTTGTTCGTCACTCTGCGCAAAGTGCCGTTTCAAAGTGGTTGGGCTTCAAAAATGCACAGACATTGAGCAACAGCATCGTTTACCATTCGACCAGCACTGCACAATCGCTTTTAGACGAGCGCTTGATACTGTCCATTCCAGAGATCAACCAATGCGGCAGAAAACAACCAAGATATGGCGTCCAGTCGCCATTTGATACGGCTTTGACTCGTCACTACGGAGTTCTCGTTCTCAATCGCGCCAACGGAGTTTACGAGTATAGCAACGCTGTCGATTCTTTGCACGGCTACCTTGACTTACACCAGTGCAACAACGACGGCTGTCCCAACGGCTGCAACGCAGTGAGCGCCTCTGGCAACTCTCCCACCAAATGTCTGTCATTTCATTTGCTACGCAGCGACGGCAGTGCTTACGTTTCGGGCGGCGATGCCTTGATAGCGTCCGTGGAGTTGTGCTTTGTGAACTGAACAAAATTAAATTCGGGTCGTTTGTTCATTCAATCGTTCAGCTTCTATAATTCACTTTGTTTTGGCATTTATGCGGTCTGCCTTATTGGCAGTGTCGCTCTTTTTATTCTGCTGCGAATTGGCCAACGCTGACAATCTGGTGACGCTATAAATCAATGCTAAAAGCAAGGCGCTCAACAAAAGACCCACAAAAATCAAAATTTGAGGCAGATGGGACTGCCAATCCAAACTTTTCGTCGTTTGCGGCTTGCTATTTGGCTCCAAAACACTTTTTTCATCTTCTTCAGAGTCCGCCAATGACTGCTCTATTTCCACTTGCATATCTTTGACTTCTTGCTCCAATCTACTATTTTGCATTTTTAGTGCCTCATTGGCGGCTTTTTGTTCTTCCATTGCTGCGCGAATCAAGTAAGTGAGACGATCATTGCGCACAGGCACAAATTGATGATATCTGTTGCGAACAATGTGCGGATAGTCGTTGTAAAGATCGTTGATGTAGCGTTCCAGTATTTGATGCCGCTGCTTGCGATCGACTCTACGCATTTCTTTCCTGAACTCGTCAAAATCGTTTTTATCCCCGCGGCGGGCATACTGGTGAGAAATATGGCGCAAGCGTTGCAACGAGTTTGACATTGCTTCCTTTGGGGTTTACTTGCCCCAAAGCACATACCAATAAAAACATGTATTCATTCTTGTGCACGCTGCACTGTTTCTTCGCTGAAGTCAATAAGTCTGCCGCGCAACGCCTGCAACACGCTAACGCACAGGATAGTTTCAGATGCTCAGGCAACTGATCTTAAACTGCATTCTTGTCGAAGAACAAGTGCTTTGGGACTTCAAAAAGGCGTTTCTTTTGCACGCAGATCGCGATCTCTTTTTCTGTTTCATTGTGTCTGGCGGAACAGAATTACGATGTATGCTTTTTCTTGGAAATGCCAGTGCTGCCAAATCCGCCTAACAAAAAGCCGATGCCGTATTATGATTCTGGCGGAATGATCTCAGATTCAACGAACATACCGGAACCGCGATCAGTGTCATCCAATGTTGCCACTTCCAAAACTTCTGGCTGAGAAAGAAGCAAAGAGCAGAAGCAATTGAATGAATCAACATTGGTGCAACCACTCTTCAAAAAAACGAACGGTCATGATCTGTTCAACGATCAACTGGGCGACACGGTCTCCTTTTTTGACTATCGGACAAATCGCAACATTACATAAAGATTGCTCGTGATGTCCTTACTGTGCAAATTTGCTTTCCCGTGATTGAACAGCACCACTCCTGAAGTGCAAGCAATCAAACATGGAAAGAGTCCCGCAATTTTACCAATGTTCCCGCGGTAATCGGCGTCGATAACACCACCGCCGACGTCAATATGCTGTTTCCATGCCAGGCCAGATCGAGGCGCTAAAAATTTTCTGTAAAAGCGCACCTTGCACAAAGAACACACTCACCGACGCGTCCGTATGTGCCATTCGGCACAGAAATAGCCAAATCAGTTTTTACGATGCCCTTACCGCCAGCTGCTATCACTGCATCGTGTGCACTACCAGACGGACAAGATTAGTCAGCGAATGCTAAATTTGGACAAAAACCTGGACAAATCGTAACCAGCGGCGGCAGCTGACCCGCGCACTGGGATCACAGCATTTTCAGAAAGTTTTTTAACTTTCAACAAGTTATGCACTCTGTCTCTACCATAAAAAGTTAAATAGACTCCACAAAATGACCAAACAATATACCCTGTGCCTATTTGCTGCATCAAGTTATCAGTGAAAACGAATAGTTTGTCGCCTGCAGAAGGCAAACTTTTTTTTTGTGATTGTTGCGTTTAATATAAATTGATTATCCATGTCATTCTGCAAGGCATCAGACAAAGATCTCAACTTGGCCGATCTGACCGATGTGGCCAGAAAACGAGGTATACCAGTATCGAATGGCACCAGCAGACGCCGTCTCTGCGAACTTCTCAATGCCAAAGAAATCGGTATTGTTGCGGAAGAAAAGCGTGCAGACGACTTGCAGTGCGACACATTCGCCGCCTCCGTAGGTACACTGACCGAAATGATCGACAAAGTAATTGCCAACAGCGAAGGCGAGCGAACGTTTGAACTGGACGCTGCGGAAATGCAACACAGCGAAATTGATGTCACAAAAGAGCCAAGCGGCAAGACACGCGCGTTGAAAGATGTTGCCACGCAGTTCGTCGTGAGAGAGTGTTTTCGCAGCGAGGACAGTTTGTTTCACTTTTTGCACTTTGTGTACAACATTTTCAATCATGCGCTTCACCTCTACCGGAAAAAGCGCAACATCGCTGCTAAGCAACTGTTTTTTGTCTACAAAGGTGGCAACGTGTTGAGAATTGTGTCAAATGAGTTTCTACTCGAATTGCCGGACAGCGCGACGCGGGAATTGCGCGATTTTTACGCACCTTTTTTTAAGCGTGGCGACGCCGACTACAGCATCTACATTGATCCCGACGTGCCCAATTACGAAATCGTGTATCGAGAAGTGGGCCTTCTGTCCTATCTGGTACAGGACAAAATACGTGCCTGGTTTTCACGCGATTTGTCCCGATACTTTGACTTTTTTCGTTACAACAAAGATTACCAGCGTCAGGTTATGCTTCCGTTTCTTGACATGTTCAATGCAAGCGAGGGCTTCGAAAACCAGTTCTTGGACTTCAAATTAGGCAACGTCGCTGCGGTGGGAGACAAGTCGTTTGAGTACAAGGCCAACAACGACACTACATTGCGTTTCATTGACCCACAGGAGGACTGGCAAAAACCTGTGCGAAAAGGTTACCTCGGCATTATTGTAGAGCCGGGCAATCGTTTGATGACCATCACGCACAATGATACATTGGACTTTCCAGGCGGCGCCGATGTGCGCGTAAAGTTCAACCTGACGCGTACAAAGTTTATATTCACTTTGTTACAGCGCGATGGCACGACGCGCAACGTTGGTGGAGAATTGATTGACGTAAGCATTCCTCATCGCGCACAAAGGGATATTGTTCATTTTTTTAAAGATGTCGACAAACACATAATCCGCTACAACCTGCAGTACAGCAAAAACTGCAATTTGGCCTTCAACGCTTACAAATTGGGCTATCTGATCAATGACTTAGAGGTTGTTCTTTTCGAGAGATCTAAGTTTCCGTGGCAGGACAAAAAGTACACAAAGCGAATCAACCGACTTTTTTATATGTATTTTGTGGACATATTTCTTCGCTTGGAGAACGGCAAAGACAAGCTTTCTATTCTGGCCGATTTCAAAAGCCATGTATTGGAGCAGCTGGACGCTCTTAAAACAGATTTGTCGAACGCAGATGCCATTGGCCAAAAAATCGACAAATTTCGGATCAAATATGAGACACAAAATGTCAACATAACTCATCTGGCAAAGCATTTGAAAGCGATTTTGGACCGCCTGGACAAGGAAAATGTTTTGGAGTTTCGCGCCATGGTGGCCATTTTGCAAGTCAATGTTAAATTTTTGAGTGCCACGGTCAAAAATGTGCGCCAGTATTGCTCATCGGATGGTATGCTAACGAAAAAAAATATTCGTCAAGCCAGGTTCGACGATTTCGTTTGAATGAAAAAAACCATTCACAAAAATGTTTTTTGCTTGTTTGCTGTGCGATTTGCAGTTGCTGAGAATTTCTTCTGGACATCGGTTGGTTTTTTTTCCTTTTTTGCAATGGTGGCCAGTTGCTTGATATCAGCTGCAGCGTCAGATTTTTGGCTCTGAACTGCTTTGCGCAATGCAAATCGCTCGAAATCAGCTATACCCTCCACGTAGGACATTTTATGGGAGAAAGCTTCGGACAAAGTTGATCTTGACGCTTCGTTTTTGCTTTTTTTTTCCGCAACTGAACGGCAAATAAACAATTTTAATTTTGGACAGTCTCTGCCGCAAGAAAACAAAACAGGTTTGATTCGCCAACAAAAAAAAGGAATACTGGCATGGCATCGGGAGACACCACTTTGTCAAGTGCAAATGGCGCAAAAAAAAGGCCTTTCGCTTTCTATACGATAGTGCGCGAAGAAAACTTTTACTTGCCCAAGTGGTATGCCTATTATAGTCAATTTGTGGAAGATTGTGACATTCATATAATACATCATCGGCCGCGCAACAATCAACGCGCAAAAGAAGACAATTGCTGTGATTTTTTGCTCGACAAAGAGTGTCACATTTACGTCGAAGATCAGGAATTTTTTTCGACACGTTGGATTCGCGACATTGCACAACAGTATCAAAAAAAGCTGCTGCAATCATATGAAGCTGTGATTTTTACCGATGTCGACGAAATCGTAACCGTGCATCCTGACAGTGGTTTCGAGGATTTGGGCGCCTTCATGACAAATTTTGTAAATGATCAATCGTCCGCACAGCCGACAAATTGGCGTGTCAAAGGATATTCGCTGATACACTTGCCCGATGCTGGCGAGCCGGCATTTGACTACGAGCGCACAATATTTGAGCAGCGAATGTACTGGTACCGCGACGAGTATTACGACAAGCCTATGGTGTCAAAAGTGCCGTTGGATTGGGTTTTTGGTTTTCACACCGCATCAAATATGAACAAGCAGGTGCATCCTCATCTGTACATGGTTCATTTACATCAGTTTGACTTTGATTGGTATCTGCAACGCCACACTCGCTGGGCAACAGATTTCAAGGTAGCCGACGAAGACAAACGCACAACATACAACAGTCACTATCGCGAAACCGACACCGCAAAGCTGACATTTCAGTACTATCACTATTTCCGAAGCAAAAAACGCATCGACCCGACGCTTGTGGAACGATGGGTGCGCCAGCGTCTTGCTGCAATTTGAAAATAAATTCAACTTATCATTGCGAACGCTTTCTTTTCAACGAAACAGTGCCTTCAGGTGACTGATGCATACAAAGCTGAGCATCGCCATGCATTGTTGATTGGTCCAGGTTGCAGTCCACACGAAGCGCACTGTGCCGGCCGTGACAAAGCAGTGCCGTTTTGGGTTGCTTAAATTGATAGGAGCGCCGATACAGGCCAAATTGAGTGTCCAAGTTGCCAAATGCACAAACCGTCGTCTCATTCTGCCATTGCACAGGAGTATATTTTCTGCGCTGTGGATGGCGATTATGTATGTCTTCCCTTTGCGAAGAGGGTCCGACGGCGTCAATTGATGCAAAATTGTCGAGCAGATGGCAATAAAAAAGGAGTGTATCAGGCTGCGTGAGATTTTTGTCGTACGCAAATGCTGCGTCAGTAACTGCGTAAAATCGGCCCAAATTTTCGTTGTTTGCGAAATGCTCGCTCACTATTTTCGAGACGTCTTTTTCCAAGTCGTTTCCATTGTTCCAGTAGACTTTTGACTGCGATTGCTGTAAAAATCGTATCAAAGATTCTTCAGTGCTGTTGTTGTCGCAAATGACGATCTCGAAGTAGCGACGATCAAAACAAGCTTTCAGCGATGCTACACAACGCTTCAGCAGAACCAAGTTATTGTGCGAGATGACAAAAATAGGTATTTTTAGCACTGTCGCGTGAATGTACCAGGTGGTGTGTTTCAACCACGCAGTGCTGCAATTGATGATTTTGAAGTTTTCGCGAACGATCATTGCATTGAGGGGCAAGCAAAGTTGATCATTGTTATTCTGGCAACGATAGCTGACACAGTCACACTGCTCTGTTTTTGTATCTGACCGACACAAGGGCGTCGAAAGTTTTCTTCTTGTCAATGTCTGCAAACGATGTGGGTAATGTTGCAATATCATTTTTTTGAAGTGCAGTTTTCGTGGCGTGGTAGTCGCTTCGTTGCCTGAATTGAATCTCAAACTGTTGTGATTGCGCAAAAATCTCTGATACGCTCCTGATTTTCTTTCCCGATAAACAGTCAGCAATTGACAGATGTCGCGCATTGGTGCACAATTCGATTCTAGCTGCCATCGCGCAACGTCTTTTTTAGATGGATAATAGTCGCGCACTGTACAATTGACAACTCCACAGTCAGAAGACACCGCAAGCAGTCCTTCGACAACAGTTTCCGCCCACGGACAAACAAAAAAATCATTGCAATCCATATGAACAACCCACTGATAGTCTCGCAAGGTAGTTCGAGCCAAATTCTGCTTGTATAACATCTGTGCAGACAATTGAGAATAGTCTTCGGATGTTTCTTTTGCGCGGTGGGTATCCGGCAACATTGCATAGCCGACAGTTCCCACTGATGAAAAGTGATCGGAAATTATCTTTCGTGTTGCATCGTTAGAATGATTGTCGACATAATAAACATGCAGGCCCTCTCGCAAAGCATGATCAATCATAGCGACAATAATATCTTGCTGATTGTGACCGATCACGATGGCAACGGCAATCTTTTGTGCCGCAGCATCGATAGATTTTTCAAACATACTTTTGCAATGTTAACACAACAAACAAATGTGACATAGCGCAGGTTTTTACCGATCCCTTGCAACAATTTTTTAAAAAAATGATTCAACCTTTTGTGTGCATTTTTGGTGGTCATTTTTCGGTCAAGCAGCTTGCTGCGATCAAAAAAGCGTGCACACCGACACTTTGGCGCACCAAAGATGAACGCAAGTTGCAGGAGATTGTGCGTCTCCACAGACCGCAAGTTTTTGTGACCATTGGAAAAAGTCAGCAGGACTTTCCGACATTGATGTCGGCATCGTTGGCAGAACGCCTTAAATGGATGCACTACACGTCTACCGAAGATTTTTTGTCCAAAGTAGACCTGCTTGTCAACGTTTTTGTCAATTCTGTGGTTCGCATTCGCGACGAGAATCTGAGCGAGAAAGTCAGTGCCTTTACGTCGTCGTACAATTCGAAAAACTTCATTCACAGACCGCTGGAAACTCTACTAGCACAAACCTACACCAACTGGGAATGGGTTCTGTACGACGATAGCGACAATGACGAAAACTGGGAAATGTTGAAAAAAATCAAAACCCGCGATCCAATGCGCATTCGTATTTTCCGGTCGGACGGCAATTCTGGCGTCATCGGTCATGTGAAGCAAATCGCTTCGTCTTTGTGCCGCGGCAGCCTCATTGTTGAATTGGATCACGACGATAAATTGGCTCCCGACGCTTTCGAACATCTTGTCAATGCTGCACGTCGCTTTCCCAATGCCGGATTTTTTTACAGCAATTACTGCTTTATTCACGAAGACGGAACCAACGTAGAGCACACAGACGGTTTTGCACTTGGTTTTGGCGGTTATCGACGCTGTTGGAACGATGACTTTGGCAAATGGACTAATGTCAGTCGTTCTGTGCCTGTGACCGACATTACAATTCGCTACTTGGTTGGCTGTCCAAATCACTACCGGGCGTGGCGTGCAAGTGCCTTTAAGAAAATTGGTGGCTGGTGTGCAGACTTTCACGTCGCCGACGATTACGAAATACTGGTGCGCACCTTTTTGTCGTGTGACATGGTGCGCGTCGTTTCAACGTCGTACACTCAATTTATCAACAAGCCGAGCAGCAACTCCGATGGCAAGCATAACAACTTCACCTGGATCCGCAACGCTGAGATACAGAAATTGTGGCGCTCCATTGCCCGTACGTACAACGATCGGATTCATCAGCGCGTTTTGACACTGCAAGGGTCAGATCCACACTACAAAACGTGGGAACAACGACCAATGCCGTTGGGCGTGGCGTATCACGAGACAGCGACTCACTACAACTATCTGAACGAAGTGTACGAACCTCGTGACCAAAATGAGACCGAACCGTTTGTGTTCGTTGTTTTTTGTTACGACAAAGAAACGTGCAGCGACAAAGGAACTGGACAGGCACTTCACCACGTTTGCAAAAAACTCAACGAACAAACTTACAAGAATATAGAACTGATGATTGTTAGCGCCGACGCTGCTAAAGTCGTCGAACCGTGGATGCAGCGTCTGGCAACTGCGGACTCAGACAAAGGCCTGCAGAAGTTCGTACGATCAAAAGTGTCCTATTGGAACTTTTGCAGCACGGATAATCACACGTACAGCTATTACGCCGTAGTGAATCATGCTTTGAAAAGAATCAACACCGCCCGTCACACACTTATGCTTCACGATGACGCTGAACATTTTCAGTCTCTGCCAAGAACGTTTCTCGAAAAATGTGTTGAGTATATGATTGTGCGTGAGGATGTGCACGGCGTTGTTGCAGAACCTGTGCCGCACCTTTTTTACCGAGCAGCCTTGCATCGAGAGTGTGGTTTTCTTGACAGGGACAACGTTGATTTGCAAACTGTGATTTCCGCCAACGGCGATGCAAATCTGATTGAGTGGCAGGACGTCGTACGGGACCTGGCCGATTCCACAGAGAGAAAATAAAAATTAAATTAATTGTGGCAAGTCGTTCTCATTCTCTGCAATCTTTGAGTGCAACAGAGTTGTAGCATGTTGTTTCTAAAATACTTTTACATCGTCGTCCAGTGCCATCGGCGGTTGACGACATCCACAGACTCTGGTTCTGTTGATTTTTCTAGCATCAAAAAAGACAGAGCGTTGATTCAGACAAACGTAGCGCTTGCCAAAGCTGCTCACGCCTTGCAAAACAATCTACTACTTGTGTACACGTTGTGCGCATATTTCCTGCGTTTGGATCACGCAATAAGCCATTGTGTTTGGAATGTTTTTCTGATCTGCAGTACCATTTACTATGCCAGCGAACTGGCTCTGCACTGTCTTTTTTTGGACAATCACAACTGGCCGAATATCTTGCACCATATAATTTCATTGTTTGCTTGTTGGCTGTGGTTTACAACTTTACAAAGTGGTCATGACATGCAGCAATTCTGTGTCATTTTTTACGGCATATTGGAGTCAGGCAGTCTTTTTGCGCTGCCTTTGCGCCTCAGGTTATTGGAGAAAAAAACGATCGTGCAGCGAGAGATCAATAGTCAGATCCTACCAGAAGCCTACAGCAAGACGCTGAGCGGTATTGTTTTCTCGGTGGCTTTTTTACTTAGTCGCTTCGTGGCCTTGCCTATTTTTTGGCTTTTCTACGCACCAAAAAAACTTCCTCACAGCGCAAACTACCTTGTGTATGCACCGCTGACAGTTTTGAACTTTTTTTGGCTGGGTCAATTGATAAAAGGTCTCTATCACGAGTTGTGGGGAAAAAATAAAAGCAAAAACGACTAATGCGATCATGTCCTCACCAGACGAAGAGACGATCTATATGGCGTTGCGATCACTGAGCAGCAAAGGCAACCGACTTGTCTTAAATAGTTTTTCATTTTTCCAGACTGCATTATTTTCGTTTTTGGAGATGTCGTCGCTTGTCCTGCACCTTACTGCGCGCCAGACTGAACTGCGCTGCAGTTTGTAGTCTGCGAAGCGCTCGAAAAGCTTTCTGCTGTTTTTCGGTGCGCTTTTTTTGCTTCTTCTCGATAGATTTGCGCACACCATGACGATCGATGACACAATCGCGCACACGTAACGCGCGTCGGTAAAATCGTAACTCTGCGCCGGTCAATTTTCGCTTTTTGCATTTGTCTTTGGACCATGTGAGCAGCGTTTCGCCGCTGTCCGCAAACAAAGAGTCGGTCAACCAGTGCTTTTTAGCAGCGACAGTCGAAAGAAGTTCTTTCATCTGAGGATGAATGCCTGTATGAAACCATTATAGTTCGTACAGAAAACCACAACAACACAATCTACCTGCAGGCTGTTTCAGGAAAGCTTTGAACTGCAAATCGTCAAGAACATTCATTGTTGCTTTTTCGGTTTTGCAACCTTCTTTTTTGTGCGAGGGTTGTCGCAAAAGTGTCACATTTCATTGATTTTTGACGTGGAATACGTCGCAACTGAGCCAACCACGGCCTTCACCTATTCGGAGATCGGTGTTGCGCGCAATCACGTGCGACAACCTAGTTCTCTTGATTTCCTCTTTGCGCCATTCCGATAAGTGCGAGTCGCGTTCGTACCAAAATCGATCACCATCTCGCAAACGCACAAATTGTTCCCGCAACGCGACAAGCAATAATTCGCCCACAGATGTATTTTCATCCACATGATCTTCGGCCAGAGCACCGATCCATGGATCAATGTCGTCAGGTGTAGCTGCGATACCGTACGCTTGTCTGAGCGCCGTACGAATCGTTGGATCGCTAGTAATAGATTCGATTGTGGGTTTTGCATCCAATCCGTATGCCAGACGCATAGTATTATAATCCGGCAGGCCATGATCTCGGCCACGTTGAATGTTGATAGCAGCCAAGTCCAGCATCGTGCCTGAAGGGTGTGGCGCAAACAAACGGGATCTCAATTCTTCCGCAATGAAGACGTCTATTTCTTCCTGAACTTGACGAGAAGCGCCCAGTAAGAGACCCTGTATACCGTGTTGTTTAACATAAGAAGGTTTGAAGAACACGGAGTCCAGTGGCACTTCATGAATGTCTACAGCGCCGTGGCCCGCAGATTTTGTCAGTGGCTTTTCGTAACGAAGTTTGCTCGAAACCATTGAGTGTCCCAGACGAAATAAACAGGCGGAGAATTCACTGCACATCGACGGATCGACATTGGGGTCGTAGTTATTATATGTTGGGATGCGTTCCGAACCGCCAAGCAAGGCTGGCAAAAACTCGTCAAATGTGATGTGTTGCATCAGAGCGATCACAATGCGACGCGCCTCTTGAAACAACTGTTCGTCAGTCCAATTGTGGTGCATCTGACGCAACTCGCGAGCAAGTCTATTGTGCTCGCGCACCCAAAGTGTGTGCATTGCCGTTAGCAATGCATTTTCGTTGGCACGAATATCACCGCACAAATACATTTCATGCTGCTCATTGTGACGCAAACTGGCGTTTGGTAGGCCGTAATAATTGTATGGCGGCAAGGCACCATCACAGCCGTATGAAGTTTTCAAGAGACCATTTGCAAATGTACGCAACGCCTGATTGCGCTGTTTATCAGAACCATAAACATTATTGGCATCAATATAAGATGAGATTTCGTTGGTTTGCAGCCGAGGATTGCTTGATCCTGTGCCAGTACTGCTGGAAAAATTAGACCGGTGCATTGGTATC